>Ga0302263_10001062_pt1 | contig 10478 bp, 9 predicted proteins | sample II_Fen_N1_4_FD_194564 | JGI IMG/M metagenome (GOLD analysis project Ga0302263, IMG submission 194564) | Peat permafrost microbial communities from Stordalen Mire near Abisko, Sweden - II_Fen_N1_4 | ecosystem: Environmental > Terrestrial > Soil > Wetlands > Permafrost | place: Sweden: Abisko... | reverse complement strand
GCGAGGAACTCGGCGACCCGGGTACCCCCGGAACCGTCGTCGGTGATCTTCTCGCCGGACGCCCGCGGCGGGCGCGGGGCGCCGTCGAGCACCTGGCCGGCCGCGTTCGCCAGGCCGGTGGCGCCCGGATCCAAACCGAGATCGGCGATCCCGAGGGTGGTCACCGGCTTCTTCTTGGCGGCCATGATGCCCTTGAAGTTCGGGTACCGCGGCTCGTTGATCTTCTCGATCACCGACACCAAGGCGGGCAGGGAGGCGGTGACCTCGCTGTAACCGCCCTCGTGGACCCGCTCGGCCCGCAGCGCCGTCCCGTCGATCTCCAACGTTCGCACCGACGTCACCTGCGGCAGACCCAGCCGCTCGGCCAGCATGGACGGCACCGACCCGGTCCGCCCGTCGGTTGACTCGTTCCCGGTGATCACCAGATCGACCGCGAGCGTCCGGATGGCGGCGGCCAGGGCCGCCGATGTCTGCAACGCGTCCGACCCCGCCAGGCCGTCATCGATCACGTGCACCGCCTTGTGCGCGCCCATCGCCAGCGCCTTGCGCAGCGCATCGGTCGCCCGGTCCGGCCCCATGGTCACGACCGTCACCTCGCCGCCGTGCGTCTCCGTCAGCTGGAGAGCCGTTTCCACGCCCCGTGAATCGATCTCGTCGATGACGGCGTCGGCCGCATCGCGATCCAACGTCCAGTCCGGCTCGCGCAATGTGCGCTCGGACCAGGTGTCGGGCACCTGCTTGATCAAGACGGCGATGTCCATGACCGCGTTCGACCTCCTACGAATTCCCGCGTCTGTTGGCCGGACCCATCATGCCCCGGCCGTGCCGTAGGCCGAGCGCCAATAAGTTACTCGCGAGTAGCCTACCTGTTCCGTGGGGTGCTCCGGCCCACCGTCCGGGACGTGGCACGCTGACAGGGTGTCCAGCGTCCCCCCGTCCAGCGGCGTCATGCTCGTCGGCACGATGCTGGCCTTCTTCAGCACCGCCGTGGCGATCACATTCCAGCTCCCGCTGATCTGGTGGTCGATTCCGGTGGCGTTCGTCGTGCTGGTCCTCACCCTCGCGGTCATCCGCTACCGGCGTCACCGCCGGATGCGGGCGGCCGTGCACGGGGTCCGGCTGTGACAGGCGTGCCGGTCGTCATGGACGTGGACACAGGCATCGATGACGCCTTCGCATTGATGTTTGCGGTGCGGCACCCGGGGATCGACCTGCGCGCGGTGACCTGCGTCGCCGGCAACTGCGGCGTGGATCACGTGGTCGCCAACACCTGCTACGTGCTGGACGCGGCCGGCGCCGGCGAGGTACCCGTCGGGCGCGGAGCGGCCGGGCCGCTGCTGGTTCCGGCGCCGGACACCGGGCACGCTCACGGCCTGGACGGCCTCGGTGGGTTCTCCCGTCCGTCCGACCGCCGCACCTCGCCGCTGCCGGCCGTCGATCTACTGCGCCACGAACTGCTGGCCGCCGTCGGCAACGGCGAGCCGGTCACGCTGGTGCCGACCGGACCGCTCACCAACATCGCGCTGCTGTTGCGCGCCCATCCGGAGGTCGCCGCCGGGATCGAACGGATCGTCTTCATGGGTGGCTCGGCGTCGGTCGGCAACGTCACCGCCGTCGCCGAGTTCAACGTTTTCCACGACCCGGAGGCCGCGGCCATCGCCCTGGCCGCGTCCGCCGACCTCGACATCCCGGTGACCATGTACGGCCTTGACGTCTTCGACGAGGTGCGGGTCACCGAAAGCGATGCCACCGCCCTCCGCGCCCGTCTCGATCCGGCCTGCCAGCTGGCCGGCGCGCTGATCCTGGCCCGGGCGCACGGGGAGGGCTCGGCGAGCATCGGGGACGCCGGTACGGTGTGCGCCATCGCCGACCCGAACGGGCTGCGCACCGAGCGGTTCGGGGTGCGGGTGGAACTCGGCCACGGGTACGCCCGCGGTCAGACGATCGTGGATCGCCGCGCACGACCGCGGCAGGAGGAACACCAGACCCAGCGCACCGCACCGACGCCGGTGGACGTCGCCCTGGAGGTGGACGCCCGGGGGTACGCCGATCTGTGGCTCGGCGCGCTGACCGGGTGAGCTACCGACCCGGCGACCGGTCGGTTCCGCGTCAGTCCGCGACGCCGATGTCCTCGTTCCACAGGGCCGGTTCGCCGGCGATGAACTCCGTCATCATCGCCACGCATTCAGCGTCGTCGAGCACGATCACCTCGACACCGCGGGAGCGCAACAGATCCTCGCCGCCGTAGAACGTCCGGTTCTCCCCCACCACCACGCGCGGGATCTTGTACAGCAGAATGGCTCCCGCGCACATGTCGCACGGCGAGAGTGTCGTCGCCATCGTCGATCTCGCGTACACCGACGCCGGTTGACGCCCGGCGTTCTCCAGGCAGTCCGTCTCGCCGTGCCGGATGGCACTCCCCAGCTGGACCCGTTTGTTCCAACCGGTGGCCAGCACCTCGCCGTCCACCGCCAGGGCCGCCCCGATCGGGATGCCGCCTTCGGCGCGGCCCTGCCGCGCGGCCAGCACGGCCTGCGCCAGGTAGTGCGCGTCGGCTGATGTCGGACTGCTCATGCGATCTCCTGACCGTGACACGTTCGGTCCCTGTCGCCCCAGACGCTAGCGCTGGCGGGGTCCGCTGAACCGTCACCAGGGACATCCCAGCCCCCGACCCTGGTCACGGTGCAGTCGACCGCCGCGCGCTCCATCCGGGCCCCGCTGCATCTCCTGGCGCTGACGCGACCATCCGCCAGTGCGGCACGGATCGCCAACTCGGCCGCGGACCGCTTGCGGGTCCGACAAATCAGCTCATCTCGAGCAACGCGTCCACCGCGGCAACCCCGCCGAGCCCGGACACACCCCCGCCCCGCCTGCTGCCCGCACCGGCCAGCAGAACCCTCTCGCTGCCGGCGACCTCGACGCCGTACCGCTGCGCCGGCGTCCCGGCCGGCTCGTCGTCGCCCAGCCATGGCCACCTCAGGTCGCCGTGGAAGATGTTGCCGCCGGGCATCCCCACCGATTCCTCGACGTCCAGCGGCGAGGAGATGTCCAGGCACGGTTGACCGTCGCCGTCCCGCGCCAGGCAGTCCAGCAACGGCTCGGCCAGGTGGATCTGCAGGGCGCCGAGCGCGGCCTCCGCGGCGCGCAGTCGGCTGCCCTGCGGATCGACGCGGAACAACGCGTCGGGGGCGTGCAGCCCGAACAGGGTCAGCGTGGCGCCGGGCTGCCCGCCGAGGATCGAGGGATCGGTCAGGGAATGGCAGTACACCTCGCTGGGCAGGACGGGGGGCAGCGATCCCGCTGCCGTGGTCGCGTAGGCCGCCGCGAGGTCCCAGAATCCCTCCTCGAGATGCACGGTGCCGGCGAAGGCCATCTCGGGATCGGCACCGGAAGCCAGGCGCGGCAACCGGTTCAGCAGCATGTTGATCTTCACCTGGGCACCGGTCGGGACGACAGGTTCACGCCCGAACCACCGGTCGATGACCGCTGGGGCGACCGCGGCCAGCACATGGTTGGCCGCCCATGCAGTGTCGTTGCCGTCCGCGCTCCGGCCGATGAGCGTCACCGATTCCGTTTCCTCGCTGGCGGCGAGAACCTCGACGCCCGCACGGATGTCGACACCGAGCTGACGGGCCCGCGCGGTGAGCGCGTCGGTGAGCGCACCCATGCCGCCGACCGGGACGAGCCATTCCCCTGTGCCCCGGCCGATCAGGTGATAGAGAAAGCACCGGTTGGCCAGCAGTTCCGGGTCGAACAGCGAGGTGTGGGTGCCGATCAGCGCATCGGTGGCGACGACCCCGCGCACGGTGTCGTCCTGAAACCGCCGGACGATCGCGGCGCCGATCGGCTCCTGCACGAGGTCGGTCCATATCTGGGCGCCTGCTGCGGCCGTGACCACATCGCGGACCTCCCGCCGCCGGCGCAGCGGACCGGTCAGCGCCGGCGCCATCGCCGCGGCGAGCCGGCCGACCTCGCCGTAGAAGTGTCGCCAGGCCAGGTAGTCCTGGGCCGAACCGGTGACCTCGGCGAACGACTCCTCGGTCGCGGCGCCCGGGTGACGCTCGACCAGCAGGCCGGTCGCCCGACCGTTGCGGCGGACCGGCGTGTATGACGACACCGGGCGGGAGGCCAGTTCGAGGTCGATGCCGAGCCGGCGGATCACCTCGTCGGGCATCAGCGCCACCAGGTAGGCGTAACGGCTGAGCCTGGCCGGGTGCGGCGGGAACAACCGCTGGCCGACGGTGGCGCCGCCGAGGTGATCGGATCGTTCCAGCAACGTGACCCGGCGGCCGCCCAGAGCGGCCAGGATCGCCGCCACCAACCCGTTGTGGCCTCCACCGACGACCAGCACATCCGCCGTGTCCACCTGGATCACTCCCGAGGTCGAGAGCCGCGGACGCTGCCGGCCCGGGTCGGGGCCCATTCTGCGCCCGTCCCGTCGCTCCTACCGCAACAGCCGGACGCGGATGGGCAGGTCGAGTGCCGCCCAGGCCCGATCGGCGGTGATCACTTCGGCGGGTTTGCTGCGGACCGCCAGCGCCAGGCAGCAGCGGTCACCCAGCGACAGGCTCCGACCCCCCAGGAGCGACCGCATGGCGCCGGCCAGTTCCGCGTCCCGGGCGAGCAGCGGCTCGATGGTCACTCCGGCCGATCCGAGCAGGTTCCGCACCCGGCGCGGGTCGATGTCCGCGTCCACGAGGTTTCCGATCACTTCGGCCAGGTTGGGCGTGCCGATGGTGGCGCCGGACATCGATCCGGCGACCAGGTCGGCGCCGGGCTCGTCGTGAATCATCGCCAGCACCGCGGACGCATCCAGCACCGTCACGGCGTGTGTTTCGCTGGCAGGTTCATTCGCCGGCCGCTGCCGCGCGGCGTTCGGCCAGCAGTTCGTCGACCAAGGATCGGGTCCGCGGAACGGATTGGCCCAGCCGCCGCAAAGCGGCGACCGCGTTCTCCGGTCGCTCCAGCACGAGCTGGTCCCCGTCGAGCCGGACGTGCAGCCGGTCACCGGGCTGCAGCCTCAACGCGGCCCGCAGGTCGGCCGGGATCACCAGCCGGCCCTGTTGTCCGAGCACCACCGTGGCATCCACGACATCAGTGTGGCACAACCCTCGCTGCCGTGCCACGATCGTGCCCGCGCCGTCTCGGACGCGGGCCGGGTCGACCTACTACCGAGCGGCCTGGATGGCCGTCGCCCGGGCGTACTCGTCGTCCAGCCGGTCGAGCACCGCAGGCCAGGCCGTGGGTGGCTGGGTGGTCCGGTTGTGCTCGGCGATCCCACGCCGAAGGTCGCCGTCGCGGCAGATCCGGACCAGCGCCTCGATCATGCCCTGATCGCCATCGGCCAGCAGGCCCTCCCGGCCGTCCTGAACGAACTCGGTGATCCCGGTCCCGCGCATCGCCAGCACCGGGAGCCCGGCGCACCTGGCCTCGAGCGCGGCGATGCCGAACGACTCCAGAAAGGCGGGCGCGATGAACAGGTCGGAGCGCCGGTAGATCTCCGACAGGTCGGCCCGATCCACCCGACCGGCCAGGGTCACCGACCCGGCCATGTCGTGCTTCCCGATGAACCTGCGCATGCGCGGCATCAGCTTTCCGTCACCGAACACCGTCAACCGCAACCCCACCTCCCGTCCCAGTCGCCGTTGCGCGGCCAGCACGACAGCCAGCAGCGACAGCGGCCGTTTGCGCACCGACAACCGCATCGTGGCCACGGCGTGCACCACGGCGGGGTCGTGCTCGGCCGCGTCGACGGCCCAATCCTGCGGGTCCAACCCGTTGGGCAGCACCGCGACCGGCACCCCGGTGCGCTCCCGCAGCGGCGCCGCCGCCGCTTCGCTGACCGCGTTGAGCGCGACCTGCCGGGCGATGTCGGGCGATGTCCACGGCGTCAGGATGGTGGGCAGCCGGAACGGCGGGCGCAGGCAGTGCACCGTGACGACAACGGGCAGACCGAGTTTCAGCCCGACCCGCACGCCGGCCGCGGCGAACGGCGAGCCGACCCCGGCATGCACATGCACGACGTCGAAGTTCCCGCGCCGCAGGACCTTCTCGATCGGCCGGGACGGCAACGGGTTGTTGGCGATCTCGGCCGGGATCGGGATGCCGGAGCGGTGCACCGGAACCGGGAACTGCATCGTCGACAGCCGCCGCGGCAGCGGGCTCGCGGTGATCACCTCGGGCTCGAATCCGGCCTGCAGTTGGCGTCGGGTCAGGTCGTTGACCTGCATCTCGATGCCGCCGAGCCGGGGGACGAAGCAGTCGGAGACGTGCGCGATCCGCACAGTCCCACCCGCCTCCCGATGCTCCTCGAAGTCTGCGACATGCTAACCCTGTGCCCCACACGGTGGTCTTCTTCCATGCCCACCCGGACGACGAGGCCCTCCTGACGTCGGGCACCATGGCCAAGATCGCCGCAGCGGGTCACCGCGTCGTCCTGGTCGTCGCGACCGCCGGCGAGTCCGGTCTGGCCGCCGATCGGTTGCCGGCCGGCAGACAGCTCGGCGAGCTCAGGATGGCCGAACTGCGGGCATCGGCCACCGCGCTGGGCGTGAGCCGGCTGGAGGTGCTCGGCTACGCCGATTCCGGGCTCGCGCGGGAGCCGACCCCGCGCCCACCACCTGGTGCGGCGCCCCGATTCGCCGACGCCGACGCCGACGAAGCGGCCGGACGGGTAGCGGCCATCCTCTCGCAGGAGCATGCGGCCGTGCTGACCACGTACGACGCCAACGGCGGGTACGGCCACCCCGATCATCTGGCCGTGCGCACGGTCGGGGCGCTCGCCGCCCGGCTGGCCGGGACTCCGGTGCTGCTGGAGGCGACGGTGCCGCGGGACCGGCTGCTCGCCGCGGCGCGCGCCGTGAATCGGCTGATTCCGCCGGGGCGGCGGGTGGATCTCCGGCCGTGGGAACACGCCTACTCGGCGGCCGCGGAGGTGACGCACTGCATCGACGTGCGGGGGCAGAGCGCGCCACGGCGGTCATCGATGCGGGCGCACGCCAGCCAGGCGACCGCGAACAGCGGACCACGCACCCTGGGCGTGTTCACCCGGATCCCGCCGCCGTTGTTCGGCTGGGCGTTCGGCCGTGAGTGGTACCGGCAGCCGGGCACCCCCGTCCCGGCTCGGCGCTACACCGGCATCTTCGACACCCTCTGAGCCGCGGCTGGGTCAACCCTCGCGGGGCCGGTGCCCCGAGTCACTGCCCGGGGGTCGGATCGCCGGGCGAACCCGCGAGTTCACCCGGGGCCGACGGCTTTGCGCGCCGCCCCCACAACCACGCCAGCCAGGCGGTCACCCCGAACGGGATCTCGATGACGTGGGTGAAGATCGAGAACAGCAGCACGCCGCTGGCCGCCTGCGCGGGATCGCCCCCCATGGCGACCAGCAGCGCGACGGAACCGGCCTCCACCAGCCCGAGGCCACCGGGCGTCACGGGGATCGACGTCAGCAACCGACCGAGGGCGAACGCGGCCAGCATGATCCCGACACCGATCTGCAGCCCGCAGCTGACCAGACACAGCCAGAACATGGCGAAATAGACGACGAAATAGCCGAGGGTGCCCAACGACATGGAGATCCATCCGGTGCGCACGACGTCCCGGGTCTGATTCCGCAGGCGGGCGATCGAAGCGTCCCAGCCGAGCTCGCGGGGCCGGCGGATGAGCTTGAGGAATCCCTCGGCGATCACCTCGACCCACCGACCGACGTGATGCGCCGCCGCGGGGCTGACCATCACGATGACGAACACCGCCAGCACGGCCACCAGGGTCAGCACCCCGGCCAGCGCCGCATTGCGCAGTCCCGGTCTGACGGTGGCGCCCTGGATGACCAGTGCCGCCAACCCGATCGTCGGCACCAGGACCTTGCCGGCCGTCGCGAAGGCACCCCCCAGCACGATGGATATCCCGATCGCAGCACGGGAGAAGCCCCACGACCGGCAGATCGCGTAGGTGGCCCCGATGGCCAACGCTCCACCGAACGGCAGGGTATTGGCGACCAGAGAGCCGGCCAGGTTGACCGTCAGCGCGTGGCGGTGCGAGATGCCCGGCAACGCCCCGGTGATGGTGAAGGTGAACGCCAGCAGGGCGGACAGTTGCAGCACGGCGAGCAGGACCAACTCGGCCGGCTGCAGTTGGCTCAGTGGAGCGAGGATCTCTGCCCAACCGACGCCGGCCACCCTGGGCAGTCCCCAGGCGAGCAGCGCCCCGGCGACAGCGAGCGAGCCGACGTCCCGCACGATCCGCCACCACGAGCGGCTCTGCCGCCACCAGGGCTCGGTCCTCACCTCCTCGTGCACACGGCCAGATTCTCATGATCGCGGGCCCAGCGGCGCACGTGAGCCCCGGCGATCCACCGGCGGGTGCTCGGGGTGCTCCGCTCCGGGCGCCGGGTTGCCGACGATCCGGGTGCCACACCGGTGTCGCCCCGAGGCCCGGCGGCGGACGCCGCCCGGTGTCGGTGCCCGCGGCTACCGTGGCGACCGTGCCCCCGACAACGACCACCGCGGCCGAGCACGCAGCGGGCGATCAGCCGGGCGGGCAGCCGGGTGGTCGGCATGACGCCGCCGCGGGGCCGACGGAGCAGCCGGTCGCGGCCACCAGCCACTGGTTGCGTCGGCTGTGGGGGTACTGCTGGCGTCATCGGACGGTCACCCTACTCGCCGCCCTGGCCGCGCTGGGCGGCGTCGGCCTCGGCGCGCTGACGCCCCTGCTGACCCAGTTCGCGGTCGACGACGCCACCAGCGGGATCACGGCCGGGTTGGGCTGGATCGTGGCGGCACTGGTCGCGCTCGCAGTGGTCCGGTTCGCCTCGTCCTTCCTCCGCCGATGGGCGGGCGGCCGGCTCTCGCTGGACGTGCAGCACGACATGCGGCAGGACCTCTTCGGGGCGCTGCAGCAGTTGGACGGTTCCGGGCAGGATCGACTGCGCACCGGACAGGTGGTCTCCAGGGCGTCCACCGACCTGCAGATGGTGCAGTCGCTGCTGGCCATGGTGCCGCTGGCGGCCGGTCAGGTGGTGTTGTTCGTCGCATCCCTGGTGATCATGGTCGTGCTGTCCCCGGTGCTCACCGTCACCGCTCTGCTGGTCGTGCCGGCGGTCGCGGTGTTGACCCGGGCAACCCGCACCGTGCTCTTCCCGGCCACCTGGGCGGCCCAGCAATCGGCGGCGGAGGTCGCCGAGATCGTCGAGGAGGACGTCACGGGGGTCAGGGTGGTCAAGGGCTTCGGTCAGGAGGACCGCGAGGTGCGACGGCTGCGCGGCGGCGCGGCCCGGCTGTTCGCCGATCGGATGAGAGCGGTCCGGTTGACCGCCAAGATCTCCCCTTCGATGCAGGCCATGACGTCGCTGGGACAGGTTGGCGTGCTCGCACTCGGCGGGTACCTGGCATTGAGCGGCGTCATCACCCTGGGCACCTTCCTGGCCTTCATGCTGTACCTGGCCCAACTGGTGGCCCCCACCCGGATGCTGACGATGTTGCTGGTGAGCGCACAGCAGGCCAGGGCGTCGGTCGAACGGGTGCTGGAGATCATCGACTCGGTGCCGCAGATCACCGAGGTGCCGAACCCCCGCGTGTTGCCCACCGGGACGTTGGCGGTCGAGTTCAGCGCAGTGCGCTTCGGCTACGCGGCGGATGATCCCGTGCTGCGCTCGTTCGACCTGCGGGTGGCGCCCGGTTCGACAGTCGCGCTGGTCGGGGCGTCCGGATCCGGCAAGTCGACCGTGTCGTTGCTGCTGCCGCGGTTCTACGACCCGCAGGCCGGGACAGTGCGGGTCGGTGGCGTCGACGTCCGGGACTCGGGGATGACCGACCTGCGACGGAGCGTCGGCGTGGTGTTCGAGGAGGCCTTCCTGTTTTCGGACAGCATCGCCGCGAACATCGCCTACGGACGGCCGGACGCGACCGATGCCGATATCCGGGCCGCCGCGCGAGCCGCCGAGGCGACGGATTTCATCGAGGCGCTGCCCCAGGGGTATGCGACCGTCATCGGAGAGCGCGGCTTGACGCTGTCCGGTGGGCAGCGGCAACGGCTGGCGCTGGCCCGCGCGCTGATCACCGATCCCCGTGTGCTGGTGCTCGACGACGCGACCAGCGCGGTCGATCCGGTCACCGAGGCCGCCATCCACGCGACCCTGCGCAAGGTCACGGCCGATCGGACAACAATCCTGATCGCCCACCGCCGATCCACCCTGGCGCTGGCCGACACGATCGCTGTGGTGGTCGCGGGTCGGGTCGTGGACGTCGGCAGCCATGAGGGGTTGGTGCAGCGCTGCGTCGAGTACCAGGAACTGCTCGGCGGCGACCTGGCCGAACGCGACCACCCACCCCAGCGCGACGCCCAAGCCGAACGCGACGCCCAAGCCGAACGCGACGCCCAAGCCGAACGCGACGCCCAAGCCGAACGCGACGCCGCGCCCAGACCCGACCACCCGCAGACCCCATCCGGACCAGCAGTGGCGGTCCCCAAGCGACTCGTCG
>Ga0302263_10001061_pt1 | contig 10479 bp, 6 predicted proteins | sample II_Fen_N1_4_FD_194564 | JGI IMG/M metagenome (GOLD analysis project Ga0302263, IMG submission 194564) | Peat permafrost microbial communities from Stordalen Mire near Abisko, Sweden - II_Fen_N1_4 | ecosystem: Environmental > Terrestrial > Soil > Wetlands > Permafrost | place: Sweden: Abisko... | reverse complement strand
GACGGCGTGCCTGTCGGTGGTCACGTGGGTGAACGGGTCGACCGACGTGTTCAGCGACCCGCTCGCGATCACCGGTGCGGAGACCAAGAAGCCCTCCGTCGAGGCCTGCGAGTCGGAGATCACGACGGTGCGGGCCTACATCATGAACACCGGCTCCGCCGACCCCGCCGTGCCCCCGGGCGCCCGCTGGGCGATCCGGCTGTTCCCCGACACCCTGGGCGGCTTCCGCCTCTCGGTCGTGCTCGGCAATCCGCCGCGCGACCCCTGGAAGGCCGACTCCGAGGGCTGATCCACCCTGCCCCTCCTCGCGGTTCTCCCTTCCTCGAGCCAGGAATCTCGGTGACCATGTCAACCGGCACGGTGCTCGCGCGTCCTTTCCTATGACGCACGAACCAGAGGGGATCGCCATGAGAGGCACCGACGACGTGGGGTGGTCGGCCGACGACCTCCCGACCTCGCCGCGTGCGGCGGTCACCGCGTTGTTCCATGCGCACTACCGACGTCTCGTCGGTCTCGCCGGCCTCATGGTCGACGACCGCGAGACGGCGGAGGAGGTCGTCCAGGACGCCTTCGAGCAGCTCTACCGACGGTGGGGTTCCCTGCGTGACACGGGGGCCGCCGTCGGCTATCTCGAGCGGAGCGTGGTGAACGGGTCCCGGTCCCGGGTCCGTCGGCTGTTCACCGAGCGCTCCTTCGTCTACCCGGAAGCGGGTACGACGGCGTCCGCGGAGTCCGCGGGCGTGGACAGCCGCCAGCGCGACGACCTCGTCGCCGCGGTGCGCGAGCTGCCGCGGCGTCAGCGCGAGGTCATCGTGCTGCGCTACTTCCTCGACCTCTCCGAGGACCAGATCGCCCAGTGGCTCGGCGTCAGCCCCGGCTCGGTGAAGCAGCACGCTCACCGCGCCACCGCATCGCTGCAGTGACGGATGGAGGCATGGGCATGACGCTGTTCGAGTCGACCCTCGCCACCGCGCTGCGCGACGAAGCCCAGGAGATCGCGATGAGCACAGACCTCAACGACGGACTCGACGTCCTCGAGGACCGCCTCGACGACGTCGACCGATCGCGGCGACGCGGCTATGTGGTGGGCGCCATGGTCGCCGTCGCCGTGGCCGCCGCCCTCGTCGCGGCCGCCGTCCTGCTGCGGCCGGTGAGCAGTCCGCCGCCGGCGACGCACCCGTCACCCACAGCGGAGGGGCGCGGCTGGTCCAGCACGCCCAGCAGCGCGTCGACGTCGGCCTTCCGGCGCCCGCTGAGCCTTCGGCTGCCTCCACTCCTGACTGCGTCGTCGTTCACCGACAACGAGAGGTCGGCCTACGTCGTCCTCGCCCAAGGTCAGGGGACGTGCTCGGCCACGACGGCCGACCCGTGCTCCAACGGCGAGGATGCGTTCCTGGCGATCCTCGACCCGAAGTCGATCTACGACCCGGCCAAGGCCCCGGCGTCGTCCCCGATGCCCGGCTACGCCGGCTACGTCTCGTTCATCGACTCGCTGCGCGGTCCCGACTGGACCCAGGCGAACCGTGCGACCACGACGACGGCGGACGGCCACAAGGTCACCCTCTGGACCGTCGGAGGCGACGGCATCCGCAACGGCGCCGCCGGCTGCAACACCGACATCGACCCGATCGAGAAGTGCTGGGGCACGTACGACGCCACGGCTCAGCCGACCGTGTCGCGCTTCGCGGTCGTCGACGTGGGCGCCACCCCCGTGGTCATGTTCATGGACCTGAACGCCGACAACCCGAGCGTGCCGGAGATGGTGCGTCAGTTCGACCACATGATCACGACGGTTCGCTTCACGACCCCGTAGCCGCGACCGCCCTGGCTGGGGCGCGTCGGGGTCCCTCGTCGGGGGGCTCGAGGGACCGGTGCTCCTGGACGGGAGGCGCCGGGCCTTCGAGCGTCCCGACCGGTGGGACACGTGTCCGAGGGCTGGACCCGGCTGCGGGGAAGAAACGGCTGCGTGGCACGGTTGTGCCGCGCGTACGCCGCGATCACGGCGTACCCGAGCCACGAGGAGACGACCGTGTCCCTGCCGCCGCTGGTGGAGCCCGCCGAGGCGCTCACCGTCGACGAGGTGCGCCGCTACAGCCGGCACATCATCATCCCCGAGGTCGGCATGGTCGGCCAGAAGCGCCTGAAGAACGCCAAGGTGCTCTGCGTCGGTGCCGGCGGCCTCGGCAGCCCTTCGCTGCTCTACCTGGCCGCGGCGGGCGTCGGCACGCTGGGCATCGTCGAGTTCGACACGGTCGACGAGTCGAACCTGCAGCGCCAGATCATCCACGGCCAGAGCGACATCGGCCGCTCCAAGGCCGAGAGCGCGCGCGAGTCGGTGCTCGAGGTCAACCCGCACGTCAACGTGATCGTGCACGACACGCGCCTCGACAACGACAACGTGCTCGAGATCTTCGCCGGTTACGACCTCATCGTCGACGGCACCGACAACTTCGCCACGCGCTACATGGTCAACGACGCGTGCGTGCTGCTGGGCAAGCCCTACGTCTGGGGCTCGATCTACCGGTTCGAGGGCCAGGTCTCGGTGTTCTGGGACGAGTTCGGCCCGAACTACCGCGACCTCTACCCCGAGCCGCCGCCGCCCGGCATGGTGCCGTCGTGCGCCGAGGGCGGCGTGCTCGGTGTGCTGTGCGCGTCGATCGGGTCGGTCATGGTGACCGAGGCGATCAAGCTCATCACCGGCATCGGCGACACGCTGCTCGGCCGCCTCATGGTCTACGACGCCCTCGAGATGAGCTACCGCACGGTGAAGATCCGCAAGGACCCGAACGCCGAGAAGGTCACGGGGCTCATCGACTACGACGCGTTCTGCGGCGCGATCTCGCAGGAGGCCGCCGACGCTGCGGTCGACTCGACGATCTCCGTCAAGCAGCTCAAGGACATGCTCGACGAGCGCGAGCGCGGCGAGCGCGACTTCGTGCTCATCGACGTCCGCGAGCCCAACGAGTGGGACATCGTCAACATCCCGGGCGCCGTGCTCGTCCCCAAGGGCGAGTTCCTCTCGGGCAAGGCGCTCGAGAACCTGCCCGACGACAAGCCGATCGTGCTGCACTGCAAGGTCGGCGGACGTTCGGCCGAGGTGCTCGCCGTGGTCAAGGGTGCGGGCTACGCCGACGCTGTCCACGTGGGTGGCGGCGTGCTCGCCTGGGTCGCGCAGATCGAGCCCGAGAAGCCGTCGTACTGACACGCTCGCTCGTCGCCGGGCCGGACGGTCAGAGGGCCCCGTTGCGCTGCAGCCAGGTGAAGGAGAAGTAGCCGGGCACCGTGGGCAGCCAGAACGTGAGGATGCGGAAGAGCAGCGTCGCCGAGACGGCGATGCCGGAGTCGACGCCGGCGGCGGTGAGGCCCGCGACGTAGGCGAGCTCGACCGCGCCGAGGCCGCCGGGGGTGGGCGCCGCCTGGCCGAGCGTGGAGCCGGCCAGGTAGACCAGGGCGATAGCCGGCCAGTTCTCGTTGCCCGCGCCGAAGGCCTCGCAGCACGCGATCATGCACAGCGCGAAAGCGCCGTTGAGCAGCAGGATGCCGCCTACGCCCTCGGCGATCTTCCAGGGTCGCTGCGCGATGGTGAGCATGCGCGGGCCGACCTCGGTGAGGATCGGGCGCATGCGGTCGACGAGCGTCTTGCGCACCGGCCCGAACAGGAGCAGGAGGCCGAGCACCGCGACGACGCCGATGACGACGTACAGCGCCCACCTCGGCGGGGAGATGTGCAGGTCGGCCTGCCGCCCCGCGGACACCGCGCAGATGAACAGCAGCGAGATGTGCACGAAGAACGCGAACACCTGCGAGACGCCGACGCTCGCTGCGGCGAGGGCTGGGTGCAATCCCGACTTCTGCAGGTAGCGCACGTTGACGGCGACGGCGCCCACGGTCGGGGGAGACACGAGCGTGGCGAAGCCGGCGGCGAGCTGGGCCAGGAAGGTGCGGACGTGCGAGAGCTTCTCGGGCACGAAGCCGGACAGCGACAGGCCGGCGCCGATGAACGTGATCGCCGACAGCAGCAGCGCCAGCAGCCCCCAGCGCCAGTCGGCCTTGCGGAACAGGCCGACGAGGTCCTGGTTGGCGAACTGCGAGAGCAAGACGTAGACGGCGACCGAGCCGAGGATGATCGAGATGATCGTGCGCGGCCGGAACCGCCGCAGCTCGAGCTGCTCGGGGGCTGCGCCCGTGGGCCGCAGCGCCATCAGCTCCTCGCGCAGCTCCTTGAGCAGCTCCTTGCGCCCGCGCAGACGTCGGCGGGTCTCGGCCGACAGCGCCACGGGCTGCAGCGCCGGGAGGGCCTTCACGATGCGGTCGGCGCCGAACACGCGCGCGCCCGTGGCCACCGCGCGAGGCGAATCGGTGAGCAGCGCGGCGGTGCAGAGCAGCTCGGCGAGGTCGAGCCGCTCCTGCACGTCGCTCGAGGCGATGGCTCCGTGCTGCACGCCCGCGAGCCACACCGAGCCGTCGTCGCCCTTGATGATCTGCTCGGGGACCAGGGCGCGGTGCACGATCTGGTCGTCGTGCAGCGTGCGCACCGCGCGGTAGACGCGCTCGACGTCGGCGTCGGTCACCTCGCCGTGCTCGAGCAGGTCGAGCGTGCGTCCGTCGATGTGGTCGTAGGCGAGCAGCGTCGAGTCGGGACCGACCTCCACCACGGCGCGCAGCCGAGGCACGCGGCCTCCGGCAGCGGCGGCGGCGTACGACATGAGGGCCGCGTGCTCGATCTGCGCGCGCATCGAGAACACGCTCGGGTTCTCCGGGTCGGTGCGCAGGCGCACCTGGCGCCACGCGGCCTGCGCGAGGCCCGCGCCCTCCTTGTCACGGTCGTAGACGACGACGCGCAGCCGCTCGCCGCCGCGCGTGTGCGCGTCGTACATGCGACCGCGGCTGGTGTTCTTGTTCGCGCGCAGCACCGTCACGGGGAAGCCGGCGCGGTCGAGCGCCTCCGCCACCTGCATGCCGCTCGGTCGCGTGGTCGGAGTACCCAGGGTGTAGCGGGCGGAGAGGCCGACAGCCCACCCGAGCAGCACCGAGATCGCGACGACGACCGCCGACGACGACCCTGACGTGAGGGGCACGACGCACAGCGCCACCACCGTGACCACGGCGAAGGCGCCCCAGCGCCCGCGACCCAGCAGGCGTGCGACGGTGATGAACGCGACGAGCGCCGCGATGACGGGGTTCACCGCGCCGCGACCGGTCGGGTCGCTCACGCCGGTGATGGCGATGATGAGCTGCTCGCTGCCGTAGGTGGAGACGGCCCAGGTGAACAGGATCCCGAACGCCGTGGCGAGCACCGCTGCGCCGATCGCGTCGGTGAGCTGCCGGGCGCGTCGGCGCACGATGAGGTCGATGGCGGCCGCGGCCGGGAGAGCGAGGACACCGATGCCCGCGATCGACGTGAGCGCGACCAGCAGCAGGCTGGGGAGGCTGCTGCCCGCGTTGACGATGTCCCGGTCGATGCCGGCGGACGTGCCGGTGAGGAAGTAGGAGACCAGGACGATCGCGGCGATCGAGACCACGGCGGTCGCGAAGCGCAGCAGGTCGATGGGGCGGCGCACGCGGCGGGGGATGACGCCGTCCTCGATCACGAGCGTGCCGGACCCCGCGTCGTCGACGTCCTCGGGCGCGGCGGGCACGGGGTGATCGTCGCATCCCGGCGCTCCGCCGCGCGGGAGGCAGGCAGGATGAGGCGCGTGAGGTGTGTGTCACCACGGGAGCGGTGCGCTCCGAGGGCTCGGACGTGAGCCCGGCGGAGGGGCTGCCGACGCCGTTCGCGGAGGAGGTGCTCGACCTCGTCGCCCGGATCCCCGAGGGTCGCGCGATGACCTACGGCGACGTGGCGGCGGCGCTCGGGTCGGGCGGCGCGCGGGCGGTGGGCACCGTGATGGCGAGGTTCGGCGGGGGAGTTCCGTGGCACCGGGTGCTGCGCTCCGACGGGTCGCCGCCCGTCGGGCACGAGGCGATCGCGCTGCGTCGTTATCTGGCCGAGGGCACCCCGCTGCTCGCCGGCCGCACCCGCGTCGACCTCGCCGTCGCCCGCTGGTGGCCCGAGGAGCGCCCCGACCCCCGCACCACCTGAGCCCCTCAGGGTGGGTCTGAGCCGTCGGTGTCGGAGGTGCGTGGCAGGGTCGTCCCGTGACGTCGACCGCCGGTGCCTCCGCGAGCCCGGCGTCCACCGCACCACCGTCCACCGCACCACCGTCCACCGCACCACCGTCCACCGCACCACCGTCCACCGCACCACCGTCCACCGCACCACCGTCCACCGCACCACCGTCCACCGCACCCCCGGGCGGCGCGGGTCACGGCGGGGCGCCGCGGCTCGAGCTCGACCGCACCCCGCTGATGACCACTACCGCGCCCGACCTCGACGCCGAGCAGCGCAGCGTCCTCGCGCACCGGCACGGCCCGCTGCTCGTGCTGGCCGGCCCGGGCACCGGCAAGACCACCACGCTCGTCGAGGCGGTCGTCGACCGGCTGGCGGGCGACGATCCGCTGCGCCCCGACCAGGTGCTCGGCCTCACGTTCGGGCGCAAGGCCGCCCTCGAGTGGCGCGAGCGCGTCACCGCGCGGGTCGGCGGGGGCGTCGTCCCCACGATCACCACGTTCCACTCGTTCGCCTACGCGCTGGTGCGCCAGCACGCCGCCGCCGAGGAGTTCCTCGAGCCGATGCGGCTGCTGTCGGGCCCGGAGCAGGAGCTGCGGCTGCGCGAGCTGCTCACCCACTCGGTGCGCGACGGCCGGCTCGAGTGGCCCGACGAGCTGTCGGCCGCGCTCGGCACGCGCGGCCTGGCCTCCGAGGTCCGCGCCGTGGTCGCCCGCGCCCGTGCCCTGGGCTTCGACCCCGAGCGCCTCGAGGAGGTGGCGGCGTCGGCCGGCGAGCTCGGCCCGGTGTGGGCCGCCGTCGGCCGGTTCCTCGGTGAGTACCTCGACGTGCTCGACGCCGAGGGCGTCACCGACTACACCGAGGTGGTGCACCGCGCCGCGCTGCTGGCGCACGACCCGCAGGTGCAGCCCGCGTTGCGCGCCCGCTACCGCGCCGTGCTCGTCGACGAGTACCAGGACACCGATCCGGCGCAGGTGCGGCTGCTGCGCGGCCTGGTCGGCCCCGAGGCCACGTTCGTCGTGGTCGGCGACCCCGACCAGTCGATCTACGCGTTCCGCGGCGCCGACTCCCGCGGCATCCTCGAGTTCAGCGACCGCTTCCGCGCTCCCGACGGCGGCCCTGCCCCGGTGGTGGTGCTGCGCACCACGCGCCGGTTCGGCCCGGTGCTGCGCGAAGCCGCAGGTCGTGTCCTGCGCACCGCTTCTCTCGCGCCGCTGCCCGCTGACATCGTGCGAGCGCACCGCTCGCCGGTGTGCGCGGGTTCGGCGTACGGCGACGGCGTCCTCGACGTGATCACGTTCGACAGCGAGCAGGCCGAGGCCGGGCACGTCGCCGACCTGCTGCGGCGCGCCCACCTCGAGGAGGGCGTGAGCTGGCACGACATGGCCGTGCTGGTGCGCAGCGGCCGCGCCTCGATCCCGTCGCTGCGTCGTGCGCTGCAGTCGGCGGGCGTGCCGGTCGAGGTCGCCGCCGACGAGGTCCCCCTGCGCGAGGAGCCGGCGCTCGCACCGCTGCTCCTGCTGCTGAGCGCCGCTGCGGATCCCGACGTCCTCGACGACGCGTCGGTGCACGACCTGCTGCTCTCGCCGCTCGGCGACGCCGACCCGGCGGACCTGCGCCGCCTCGGTGCGGCGCTGCGTCGTCTCGAGCGCGAGTCCGACCCGGCGGCACGTCCGTCGCCCTCGCCGCGGCTCGTGCGCGCGCTGCTGCTCGACCTCGCCGACGACCCGCGCCGGCCGCTCCCGCTGTCGTCGCGCGGCCGCGACGCGCGCCCGGCCCGGGCGCAGACCGCTGCGCTGCGGATCGCGCGAGCCCTGCACGACGTGCGCGCGGTGATCGAGCGCCACGGCACCGTCGAGGAGGCGCTCTGGGCGGTGTGGTCGGGCTCGCAGTCGCGCGGCGGCAGCGGGTGGCCACGCCGGCTCGAGCGGGCCGCGCTGCGCGGCGGCGACGCCGGTCGTCGCGCCGACGCCGACCTCGACGCCGTCCTCGCGCTGTTCGCCATGGCCGAGCGCGCCGACGAGCGCTTCGGCGGGCGCCGCGGCGTCGCGAACTTCCTCGCCGAGCTCGACGAGCAGATGATCCCCGCCGACACCCTCGCCGAGCGCGGCGTCCGCGGGCCGGCAGTGCGGCTGCTCACGGCGCACCGCGCCAAGGGCCTGCAGTGGCGGGTCGTCGTGGTGGCCGGCGTCCAGGAGGGCGGCTGGCCCGATCTCCGCCGACGTGGGTCGTTGCTCGCGGCCGACCGGCTCGATCGCGGCGGGCTCGTCGACGCCGCGCCCCCGGCAGCGCAGCTCGCCGAGGAGCGGCGCCTGTTCTACGTCGCCTGCACCCGCGCACAGGAGCTGCTCGTGGTCACGGGCGTGCGGTCGGCGCTCGACGACGGGCCGCAGCCCTCGCGCTTCCTCACCGAGCTCGCCGGGTCCGACGATGCCGTGCGCCACGTGGTAGGGCGCCCGCCGCGCCCGCTGTCGGTGAGCGGCCTGGTCGCCGCGCTGCGCGCGACCGCGGTCGACCCCCGGCGCCCCGAGCCGCTGCGCGCTGCCGCCGCGCGTCGGCTCGCCGTGCTCGCGTCGGCCATGGGCGACGACGGCCGGCCGCTGGTCCCGGCCGCTCACCCCGACCGTTGGTGGGGCCTGCTCGACGCCACCACGTCCGAGCAGCCGGTGCGCCCCGCCGAGCTCCCGCTGGCGCTGTCGGGCAGCTCGCTCACGGGGCTCGTCGGCTGCCCGCTGCGCTGGTTCCTCGAGCACGAGGCCTCGGCCACCGTCGCGCGCACCACCGCGCTGGGGTTCGGCTCGGTCGTGCACGTCCTCGCCGACCACGTCGCCCGCGGCGAGCTGCCGCCCGACGCCGACGTGCTCGAGGAGCACGTCGACCGCGTGTGGGCCGAGCTCGGCTTCGAGGCACCGTGGCAGTCCACCGCCGAGCGGCACCAGGCGTCGTTGGCGCTGGCCCGCTTCCTGTCGTGGCACACCGGCCGCCCGGGCCGCACGCTCGTCGCCAGCGAGCACGGCTTCTCCGTCGAGCTCACGCACGGCGAGTCCGGCGTCGTCCTGCGCGGCTCGTTCGACCGCGTCGAGGTCGATGCCGAGGGCGGCGTCCACGTGGCCGACCTCAAGACCTCCAAGTCCCGGCCCACCGCGGCCGAGACCGAGGTGCACCTGCAGCTCGGCGTCTACCAGACCGCCGTGCGCGCGGGCGCCCTCGACAACCTCGACGACGAGGTGCGCTCCGGGGCCGGGCTGCCCGCCGCGGCCGAGCCGGTCACGGTCGCCGGCGCCGAGCTCGTGCTGCTGCGCATCGACGCCAAGGGATCCCCGCACGTGGCGGCGCAGTCGGCGCTGCCCGAGGGCACGTCGTGGGTCGACGACGCGATCGTCGACGCCGACCGCGCCGTGCGCAGCGAGCAGTTCGTCGCGCGGCCGAGCGACGCGTGCCGGTTCTGCGCGCTGCGCCGTGCGTGCCCGGCCAGCGACGAGGGGCGCGAGGTGCTGCCATGACCGACACCCCCGTCCGTCCGCTGTCGGCGGTCCCCGGGTTCGGCATCGCGCAGCTGCGCGACCTGCTGCGCACGCCGTTCAGCGACGAGCAGGTCGCAGCAATCACCGCACCTCTCGCGCCCTACGTCGTGGTCGCCGGAGCCGGCTCGGGCAAGACCACCGTGATGACCGCGCGCGTGGTGTGGCTCGTCGCCACCGGGCAGGTGCGCCCTGACGAGGTTCTCGGTCTCACCTTCACCACCAAGGCCGCCGGCGAGCTGGCCGCACGGGTGCGCGCCGCCCTGCGGGTGCTGGCGTCGTCGACCCCGCACGACCGCGGCGAGCACGACGACGTCGATGGCGAGCCCGCGGTGTCGACCTACCACGCGTTCGCCGGGCGGCTGCTCGCCGAGCACGGTCTGCGGATCGGCGTCGAGCCGGGCAGCCGGCTGCTCGGCGAGGCGGCCAGCTACCAGCTCGCGCACCGCGTCGTCACCCGCAGCACGCGCGACCTCGCGCAGCTCGGCGTCGCGGTGCAGACCGTCGTCGAGGGCGTGCGCGCGCTCGACGGCGAGCTGGCCGAGCACTGCCTCGAGCCCATCGCGCTCCGGCAGCACGACCTCGACGTCATCGCCGAGATCGACGCGCTCGACGTCACGCGTGCCGACGCGAAGAAGATGCGCGAGATCGCCGTGCAGCGCATCGAGCTCAGCCACCTCGTCGACGACTACCGAGCGGCCCGAGCGGCGCTCGACGTCGTCGACTTCTCCGACCAGATGCGCCTGGGTGCCCGCCTGGCCGAGAGCAGCCCCGAGGTCGGAGCCGCGCTGCGCGAGCAGTACCGCGTGGTGCTCCTCGACGAGTACCAGGACACCTCGGTGGCGCAGC
>Ga0302263_10001058_pt1 | contig 10487 bp, 8 predicted proteins | sample II_Fen_N1_4_FD_194564 | JGI IMG/M metagenome (GOLD analysis project Ga0302263, IMG submission 194564) | Peat permafrost microbial communities from Stordalen Mire near Abisko, Sweden - II_Fen_N1_4 | ecosystem: Environmental > Terrestrial > Soil > Wetlands > Permafrost | place: Sweden: Abisko... | reverse complement strand
CGCGCTCGCTCGGCTGGGTCGTCAAAACCCTGCGCGGGCGCCTGGCCAAGCTGGCCGGCTGCGGCCCCGGCGATCTGTCCGACATGTCGCTGAGCCTGCCCGACCCCGACAGCTGGGTGCTGGCCGAACTGAGCGAAAGCCTGGACGCCACCGACAGCCACAACGACCCCGGCCGAGGCTATGAAAAACTCCATGACCTGCTCCAAGCCTGCTGCCGCGCCGCGCTGGAGCTTTCCGACACCCTGAGCCGGCGCTATTTCAGCCATGCCGACTCGGCCAGCCAAAGTCTGGGAACCTGACACCTGTGCTACTTCATATCGTTCACGAAACCAGCTACCGCTACATGCCTGCGGTGGAAAACGCCCACCACATGGTGTATCTGAAACCGGCCAGCAACGACCGCCAGACCCTGCAAAGCTACGAGCTGCAGGTTCATCCCGCGCCGGTGCAACTGCGCGATACACGAGACATGTACGGCAACACCCGCAGCTATTTTTCGCTGCAAGCCGCTCACAACCGGCTCAGTGTGGTGGCTGAAAGCGTCGTCGCCACCTCAAGCGCCCCGCCACTGCTGCAAATGGCGGGCGCCTGGATGCCCTGGGAGCGGGTGCGCGAGCAGTTCCGCTATCAGGCGGGCGTGGCCTACGACAGTGCTTCGGAATTCCTGTTCCCCTCGCCCTACATTCCGCGCGACGACGCCTTTGCCGAATTCGCCCGACCCAGCTTTTTGTCCGGGCGCCCGCTGCCCGAGGCCGCGCGTGACCTGATGAACCGCATCCACACCTGCCTGCGCTACGAAACGGCCAGCACGCAGGTCAACACGCCCGCGCTGGAAGCCCTCAAGCAGGGCAAAGGCGTGTGCCAGGATTTCGCCCACATCATGGTCGCCTGCTGCCGCGCCCTCGGGCTGCCTGCGCGCTACGTCAGCGGCTACATGCTGACGAATCCGCCGCCCGGCCAGCCCCGGCTGATCGGCTGCGACGCCTCGCACGCTTGGGCCTCGGTGTATCTGCCCGGCGTGCGCCAGTGGCTCGATTTCGACCCGACCAACAACCGCACGCCCGGCGAAGACTATGTGACGCTGGCCACCGGGCGCGATTTTCTCGATGTCTCGCCAATGCGCGGCGTGATTCGCGGCGGCGCCCAGCACATTCTGGAAGTCGCCGTCACCGTCGAGCCGCTGAGCGAAGCAGCGCAACGCACACGCGATGAAACGCTTGCCAACTGAGCTGGCTGTAGTGGTTTCCCCATAGAATCGCAGCCTGCGTATGACAGCATCCCTGATACTTGTAACAAGCTCCTGATTTTTCCTGCACTGACCCCACTGACATGCTAGCCCGCCCTCGCCGCGCACTCTCCAGTTGGATTGCCATTTTGGCCGTCCTGCTGAATGCGTTGATGCCGACGGTGTCCGTGGCGCTCGAAAACGCACGCAGCCCACTGACAGCGCGCAGCAGCAACTGGACAGAGGTTTGCTCAACCCAAGGAACCATTTGGGTGCGCCTGGCCGCCGATGGCAGCTTGATTGAACAAACCAGCCAACGCCCCGCTGACGCGCCCGCCTCGCTCCATGTTGAGCATTGCCCGTATTGCCTGACGCACGCCGCCTCGTTCGGCCTGCCGCCTGGGCCCGCTTGGGCCGTGCCGGTGTGGCCGCTCACGACCCGTCTTTTGCCGCACAGCGCGCCACTCGCACATCCCCCGGTTGCGTGGCTGGCCCCGGCTGCACGCGCCCCGCCTCCACGCGCCTAACTTTGACCTGTTAATTCATTAACCCGTTAAGTTAAGCCCTGCGCGCCCACCGAGGTAGCCTGGCTTGTGGAGAGATTGCCATGAACACTTTTGTCACCCCTCGGGCTGAACACGCACTGTTTCAGCGCGAAACCCTTTCGTACACCGACTTGCAATCGCTGTGGCGGCTGGAGTCTGGCGCTCTGCGCCTAGACAGCCAAGCCGCTGACGGCGGCAGCGACTTTGTGCGCCTGGCCCTGCCCGGCGATTTGCTCGGCGTCGAAAGCCTCGCCGGAGTCACCGACCATTTGACGGTGCGCGCCATCACCCCGGCGCGGCTGCGCCCGGTCGATTTGGTGGACACCACGCACCTGACGCAACTGCTGATGGAAACCATCTCGAAAGTGCATCAACGCTGCTGCGAAATGGCCAGCCTGCGCACAGGCTCGACCACGGTACGCATTCAGCGCCTGCTGCAAATGCTCTCCAGCGGCAGCGCCAGCCACGCCAGCGAACCCACCCGCTGCGCCCTGCCCACTCTGAGCGACATGGCCACCATCGTCAACGCCGCGCCCGAAACCGTCTGCCGCGTTCTGGCCAGCCTGCGCGAACTCGATTTTCTGCAAGAGCGTAGCCCCAAAAGCGCCAAACACCACCGGCTCGAAGTGCGCGACCACCGGGTCAAGCCCGGCATGCCAGCGCGCGCGCCCGCACTGCGAACCCGCATGGCCAACCCCTGATCGGGCAGCGGCCCGGCTGACTAAAATCGGCCTTCTTCCTCCATTTACCCGAAAGAACGCCGATGACCACGCCCGCCACCAACGTCTATGACCAGCTCGCCGCCCTGAACATCACCCTGCCCGCCGTCGCCATCCCCGCCGCCGCGTATCTGCCGTTTGTGCAGACCGGCAATCTGGTTTTCCTCAGCGGCCACTTGCCGAAAAAAGACGGCCAGGTCATCGTCGGACAGCTCGGCAAAAACGTGACCACCGAAGAAGGCAAAGCCGCCGCCCGCCTCATCGCCATCGACCTGATGGGCACACTGCAAGCCGCCGTCGGCGACCTGAACCGCGTCAAGCGCATCGTCAAAGTGATGAGCCTGGTGAACTCCACCGCCGACTTCACCGAGCAGCACTTGGTGACGAATGGCTGCAGCGAGCTGCTGGGCCAGGTCTTCGGCGACGCGGGCAAACACGCTCGCAGCGCGTTCGGCGTGGCGCAGATTCCGCTAGGCGCTTGTGTGGAGATTGAGTTGATTGCTGAGGTGGCGTGAGGCCTCACACGCCTGCAAGATAGACTTCAGCACCTCAGCGCGCATCATCTGGTGTACGCAGGTGCCTTTTAATTTATTTCCCCAACCCATGCAATCAATCACTTTTGACAGAAAAGAACACATCTACAGGAATGATGCTTTTTCCGAACTTGTGAAAGATGCCGTCCGCTTCTTCAACGGAACGCCTGTTCTCAAATTACCGCCACCGGAACCCTTTTTAGGCACAGGGGTTTATGCTATTTATTACACAGGTGCCCACCCCCTTTACGAAAAATATGCAACGCTGAATCGACTCTCTTATGGACACCCCATCTATGTTGGCAAGGCAGTTCCCAAAGGGTGGCGGCAAGCACGGGTTTCCGACAAGGCAGAAACTCAATCTCGTGAGCTGTACACACGACTCAGAGAGCATAGTCGAAGCATTTCAGCCGGATTGGGCTTATCGATTGAGGACTTTTCATGCCGGTTTGTCATCTTTGAACAAGAAGGCTCCGACATGATCAGCACCATTGAAGCTGCGCTTATTAAACTCAATCAGCCTTTATGGAATACAGCACTGGATGGTTTTGGAAATCATGATCCCGGAAGCGGACGCTATGAACAAGCCAAATCAAACTGGGATGTTATCCACACTGGCCGCTCTTGGGCTGAAAAATGCAATGGCAATTCAATCGACAAAGAGCTGATTCTCAGCCGTATCGAGCGCCACCTGAAAGGTCTTGAGTGAGTCATCATGCGCTGTTTTGAAATGTTTTCAGGCGCAGGCGGTCTGGCAAAAGGTCTTGCGCTTGCGGGATGTGAGCATGCGGCACTTGTTGAATTGAACAAACATGCTTGCGCTTCTTTATCAGCCAACTTCGTACCCGACAAAGTTTTTTTGGGTGACATCAAAGATTTCGATCTTGACAGCTTGAGCGATATAGATGTCGTTGCAGGCGGCCCGCCCTGCCAGCCATTTTCGCTCGGTGGAAAGCACAAGGCTGATCAGGACAACCGGGATATGTTCCCGTACGCCATACGCGCCATCGAAAAACTCACGCCAAAAGCTTTTATTTTTGAAAATGTCAAAGGTTTACTTCGTCCGAGCTTCTCAGATTATTTTGACTACATCATTCTCCGCCTGACCTACCCTGGTTTTAAGGCTAAGCCATTTATCAGCTGGGAAGAGCATCTTGGACAACTGAGAAATGTCAATAAGCTTTCCTACGTCGGCACCCGGTATGATGTTCAATTTAAACTCGTCAATGCAGCAGATTATGGCGTTCCTCAAATACGGGAACGTGTCATCATCGTTGGGACAAGAGTTGATCTTGGTTTGTCCTGGTCATTTCCAGAGCCTAGCCATTCAAAAGAGCGGCTACTATGGGAAATGCACGTCACTGGTGAATACTGGAAGCGTCATGCGATTCCAGCCGATGATCACCCTCCTGTCGAAAAAAGCATTATTGAAAATTTGTTTCGAGAAAAAAATCGGACGATTTTTATAAATACCACGCCGATGCCTTGGAAAACGATTCGTGATGCGCTCCATGACATTCCAAATCCCTGCGCAATTCACGGCATTGAAGACCATTTATTCAAAGACGGAGCACGCAGTTATCCAGGACACACAGGCAGCGATTTCGATTGGCCCTCCAAAGCCATCAAAGCTGGCGCGCATGGCGTTCCGGGAGGTGAAAATATGATCCGCTATGCCGACGGCCGCGTTCGTTATCTCACCGTCTTTGAAGCCAAGCGCATCCAGACCTTTCCCGATGATTTCAAAATCAAAGGCGCTTGGGGTGAAGCCATGCGCCAAATTGGAAATGCTGTGCCCGTTCTACTTGCCGAAGTTTTCGGCCATAAACTGGCCAAAATATTGGGTGAAAAATCTGACGTACCCGCCGTGTCTATGCGGTGAGCGTCGCATCCCCGCCAGTTTGAAGCTGAAGGCACCTTCCTTGCCCTTGCACCCGCGCGGCGCTTTGGCGTTGTTGAATCAGGCAACCGCCCTCACGGCGGCGCCAGCACGTAAGCACCGACCGCAAAGCTGAACAAGCCCGCCAGCAGCAAAAACAGACCCAGCCGCCAGGCGCGGCTGTAAGAGCACCGCCCCGGCTGCCAGCCGGGAATGACGATCATGTAGTACAGCCCGCCAAGCCAGACCAGCGTCCCCAGCACCAGCAAGCCTTTGCGCAGGGCGATGGACAGATGCGGAATGAGCACCGCCAGCAGTACGCCGACCACCGCCATGATCAGCGGTATCTCCATCAGGTAGCCAGATTGCGAGCGCCTTGCGTGCATACCGACCTCACTCCACCCGCACAACTTCCACCGGCTTGAAGCTGAACGCCGCTTCCTTGCCCTTGCGTCCGCGTGGTGCTCGGGCATTGTTCAAGCTGCGGATTTCCAGCGTTTCCTCGCGCTCCTTGGCACCGCGCCCGATGCCGTCGATTTTCACGCTGCGGGTGTAGGCGGCGGCACCGGCCAGCGTGTCTTTGGGTTCGAGGTCGATCAGCATCAGGCCGCGCCCGCCTTTGTCCATCTGCTTGAGTTCGCCGATCGCGAAGGTCAGGATGCGCCCGCCGGTCGAGGCACAGGCCACATGCGTAGCCGGTGCCAGCGCCGCCGTGCCAACGCCGCCCTGCACCAGCGACGGACGGCACAGCGTTTCGCCATCGGCCAGCGTGACGAAAGCCTTGCCGCTCTTGTTGCGCGCCAGCATGCCTTCGACCGTCGCCAGAAAACCGTAGCCGCCCGAGCTGGCCAGCAGCAATTGCGCCGCAGCCGCGCCCGCAAAATAATGCAGCAACTGCGTGCCCGATTCCAGCTCAATCAGCGTCGTGACCGGCTGGCCGTCGCCGCGCCCGCCCGGCAGCATCGCCACCGGCACCGAATAGACCCGGCCATTGCTGCCAAACACCACCAGCGTATCGACGGTGCGGCATTCAAACGTGCGGTACAGCGCGTCGCCCGCCTTGAAGGCAAAGCCCGCCGCCTCGTGGCCGTGGCCGCCTCGCGTGCGCACCCAGCCCTTGCTGCTGACCACCACCGTCACCGGCTCGTCCAGCACTTTGACATCAAGCACGGCTTTTTTATCGGCCTGAATCAGCGTGCGGCGCGGGTCGGCGAACTGTTTGGCGTCGCTTTCGATTTCGCGGATCATCAGGCGGCGCAGCGCCGTCGGGTTGCCCAGAATGTCTTCGAGCTTGGCCTGATCGTCGCGCAGGCTTTTCAGTTCCTGCTCGATCTTGATCGCTTCGAGCCGGGCGAGCTGGCGCAGGCGGATTTCCAGAATATCGTCGGCCTGCCGCTCGCTTAAGGAGAAGCGCGCCATCAGCGCCAATTTCGGCTCATCGGCTTCGCGGATGATGGCAATCACCGCGTCGATGTTGAGCAGCACCGTCTGCCGCCCTTCGAGAATGTGGATGCGCGCCAGCACCTTGTCGAGCCGGTGCTGCGAGCGTTTCTCAATCGTGATCTGGCGAAAGGCGATCCACTCGGTGAGCATCTGGCGCAGCGATTTTTGCGTTGGGCGGCCGTCCAGCCCGATCATCGTCATGTTGATCGGCGACGAGCTTTCCAGGCTGGTGTGCGCCAGCAGCGTGGTAATCAGCTCCTGCTGGCCGATTTTGCTGGTCTTGGGCTCGAACACCAGACGCACAGCGGCGTCTTTGCTGGACTCGTCGCGCACCACGTCGAGCACCGCCAGCACCGACTGTTTCAGCTGGATCTGATCCTGGCTCAGGGCTTTTTTGCCGGTCTTGATTTTCGGATTCGTGATGTCTTCGATTTCCTCCAACACGCGCTGGCTGCTGACGCCGGGCGGCAGTTCCTGCACCACGAGCTGCCACTGGCCGCGTGCCAGCTCTTCGATTTTCCAGCGGGCGCGCACTTTGAGCGAGCCGCGCCCGCTGGTGTAAGCCGCCGCAATCTCGGCGGCGCTGGAGATGATTTGTGCGCCGCCGGGGTAATCCGGCCCGGCAATCAGCGTGAACAGCGCGTCGTCGGCCAATTGCGGCGTTTTAATCAGCGCCACGCAGGCATCGGCAATCTCGCGCAGGTTGTGGCTGGGGATTTCCGTCGCCAAGCCGACGGCAATGCCGCTGGCGCCGTTCAGCAGCGTGAACGGCAAGCGCGCTGGCAACTGGCGCGGCTCTTCGGTCGAGCCGTCGTAGTTGGGGATGAAATCGACCGTGCCCTCGTCGATCTCGTCCATCAGCAAGCTGGTGATGCGGGCGAGGCGCGCTTCGGTGTAGCGCATCGCGGCAGCGCCGTCGCCGTCACGCGAGCCGAAATTGCCCTGGCCGTCGATCAGCGGGTAACGCTGGGAAAAGTCCTGCGCCATGCGCACCAGCGCGTCGTAAGCGGCCTGATCGCCGTGCGGGTGAAAGCGGCCCAGCACGTCGCCGACGACGCGGGCGCTTTTGACGGGCCGGGCGCCGGTCGCGCCATTCGGGCCGCCAAAACCTAAGCCCATACGGGACATCGAGTACAAAATGCGTCGCTGCACGGGTTTTTGGCCGTCGCAGACATCGGGCAGCGCCCGGCCTTTGACGACGCTGAGCGCGTATTCGAGGTAAGCGCGCTGGGCGTAGGCCGCCAGACAGTCCTGATCGGCGGGCTCGGGCGCCTGAATTTCAGGTTCCGGGGTAAAAAGATTCATGGTGATTTTTCAAGGTAAACAGGCAGCGCGGCTTGGCTCAAGCCTTGGCGGAAACGACACGGTCCCGGGTGGCGGGCTTCATTTTCACGCCCCCCCTCCTGTGGCCTGCGATGATGCCCCCGTCAGGACGGGCCGGCGGCTTGAGGCGCTGCTTGTACTGGTGCATGACATTTCGGACGTATTTTTTGGTTTCGGGGTAGTTCGGTATCCTGTTGCCGGCCCGCCTGACCGCGCCTTCGCCCGCGTTGTAGGCGGCCAGGGCCAGCTCTATATCGCCGGGATAGCGCGTGATCAGTTTGTGCAGGTGGAGCGAGCCAACCCAGATATTGGTTCTCGGGTCAACGAGTTTTTCGCTGACCAGAGAATACTTGTCATCTTTGATGCCGTAACGCTCAGCCGTGGGTGGAATCAGTTGCATCAGGCCGATGGCGCCTTTCGGGGAAACCACCCGTATCCGAAAGCCGGACTCGGTGGCGATCACCGCATGCAGCAATTCATAGTCGATGCCCTGGATGGCGGAGGCTTGGCGGATCAGGTGATTGACCGTCTTGCGACAAGGCGTGTGTTCAGCGCAAGATCGCTTTCCTGGAACCCCAGCCGCCCGGCTATTTTTGACCAGCCTGCTTGGGCCGCCCTCGCCCCGCCCCTCGTGAAAGCCGTCAGCACCCCGAAAAAAAACCCCGTAGTCCTCATCAGACTCCTGGAGCGCGAAATTTTCGGCGCCTTTGATACCGGCGTAGCCCCAAATTTCGGCCCGTGCAGGCGCGCCCAGCAGAACCAGCGGCGCCAGCAAAAGCACCCGCAGGCGCGAAGAGAAAACAGCCGTCAGGCGTCGCAAAAACATGTTCATTTCCCGTTCTTGCGCATCAAATGTCAATCTCTACCGCGTCGCCGTGCAGCTCCATCAGTTCGCGCCGCGCTGCGGCTTCACCCTTGCCCATCAATTTGGTGATGAGACTCTCGGTTTGCAGCACGCTCTGGTTGCCTAGCTGTACCAGCATCAGGCGGCGCGTGTCTGGGTTGAGCGTGGTGTCCCACAGTTGCTCGGCGCTCATCTCGCCCAAGCCTTTGAAGCGGCTGATGCTCCAGGCGGTGTCGCGCACGCCGTCCTTGCGCAGCTTGTCCAGAATCGCGCTCAATTCGCCTTCGTCGAGCGCGTAAGTCTTGGACGCCGGTTTTTTGCCGCGCGCGGGCGCATCGACGCGGTAGAGCGGCGGGCGCGCCACATAGATATGCCCGGCCTCAATCAGCTTGGGGAAGTGCCGGAAAAACAGCGTCAGCAGCAACACCTGAATGTGCGAGCCGTCCACGTCCGCGTCTGACAGGATGCAGACTTTGCCGTAGCGCAGGCCGCTCAAATCCGGCGTGTCGTTCGGCCCGTGCGGATCGACGCCGATGGCGACGGCAATGTCGTGAATTTCGGTGTTGGCAAAGAGACGGTCGCGGTCCACTTCCCAAGTGTTGAGCACCTTGCCGCGCAGCGGCAGCACGGCTTGATTTTCTTTGTCGCGGCCCATTTTGGCGCTGCCGCCTGCCGAATCGCCCTCGACCAGAAACACTTCGTTGTGCGCCAAGTCCTTGCTTTCGCAATCGGTGAGCTTGCCGGGCAGCACGGCCACGCCCGAGCCTTTGCGCTTTTCAACTTTTTGGCCCGCTTTCTGGCGGCTTTGCGCGGCCTTGATGGCCAGTTCGGCGAGCTTTTTGCCGTAATCGACGTGCTGGTTCAGCCACAGCTCTAACGCCGGGCGCACGAAGCTCGACACCAGCCGCACCGCGTCGCGTGAATTGAGCCGCTCTTTGATCTGGCCCTGAAACTGCGGGTCCAGCACCTTGGCGCTCAAGACATAACTGGCGCGGGCGAACACGTCTTCGGGCATCAGCTTCACGCCCTTGGGCAGCAGCGAGTGAAAGTCGATAAAGCTCTTGACGGCGGTGAACAAGCCGTCGCGCAGGCCGCTTTCGTGCGTGCCGCCCGCGCTGGTCGGAATCAGGTTCACGTAGCTTTCGCGCACCGGCTGGCCGTCTTCGGTGAAGGCGACGGCCCAGCTCGCGCCCTCGCCTTCGGCAAAGGTTTCGTGCGCGCTGTTGGCAAAGCCTTCGCCCTCGAACATCGGAATGACCGGCTCGGCGTTGAGCGTCTGCATTAAATAGTCGCGCAGCCCGGCTTTGTAGAGCCAGGTTTGAACGTCTTTGGTTTTTTCGTTCGTCAGCGTGACGCTGACGCCGGGCATCAACACGGCTTTGCTGCGCAGCAGGTGCGTCAGATCGGCCATCGGCAGCGCGGAGGATTCAAAATATTTCGCGTCCGGCCAGGCGCGCACCGTGGTGCCGGTTTTGCGGTCGCCGGTTCCGTTGGGGCGTAATTCGAGCGGCTCGATCACGTCGCCGCCCGAAAAAGCCAATTTCGCCACCTGCCCCTCGCGGTGCGAGCTGACTTCAAGCCGGGTGGACAGCGCGTTCGTCACGCTGACGCCGACGCCGTGCAGGCCGCCGGAAAAGCTGTACGCGCCGCCGCTGCCCTTGTCAAACTTGCCGCCCGCGTGCAGCCGGGTGAAAACCAGCTCGACGACCGGCGCTTTTTCTTCCGGGTGCAGGCCGAACGGGATGCCGCGCCCGTCGTCTTCAATCGTCACCGAGCCGTCCAGGTGCAGCGTGACCTTGATCTTTTTACCGTGCCCGGCGAGGGCTTCGTCGGCGGCGTTGTCCAGCACTTCCTGAATGATGTGCAGAGGGTTGTCGGTGCGCGTGTACATGCCGGGGCGCTGTTTGACAGGCTCCAGACCCTTGAGCACGCGGATGGAGCCTTCGGAATAAGCGGGGGGAACTGTAGTGATTTTG
>Ga0302263_10001057_pt1 | contig 10488 bp, 10 predicted proteins | sample II_Fen_N1_4_FD_194564 | JGI IMG/M metagenome (GOLD analysis project Ga0302263, IMG submission 194564) | Peat permafrost microbial communities from Stordalen Mire near Abisko, Sweden - II_Fen_N1_4 | ecosystem: Environmental > Terrestrial > Soil > Wetlands > Permafrost | place: Sweden: Abisko... | reverse complement strand
CCCGGCACGGTTCCGGAGGACCGACGACCATGACGGCATGACCCGCCTTCCAGCGCGCTCCGGCGCCGACATCCACCTGGCCGACGCCTTCGAGCGCCCCGGGTGCCCGATCTGCCGTGAGCTGGACCGCGGCGAGGCCGCCTATCTCGAGTCGCTCCTCGCGGAGAGCGTCAACGACGTCGGGTTCCGTGCGACCCTGGATGCCGCTCGCGGGTTCTGCGCGGCCCACTCGCGCGCCGTGCTGGAGACCGATCGGCGCCGGTCGGGCACGCTGGGGGCGGCCATCCTGCTGCGGGCCACCCTGATGACCCGCCTGCGCGACCTGGAGGCCGCGCACGTCGCCCGTGGACGGAGCCGGTCGAGACGCCTGGCGGAGGCCGCTCGTCCTCCCGCCTGTCTAGCCTGCGCGCGGATCGCCCGGAACGCGGACGGCCTGCTGGACGGACTGGCGGCCCAGGTCGGCGATCCTGCCTGGGCCAACGCGGTGGAGGCGGCGCCGTTCTGCCTGGAGCACCTGCTCGGCCTGCTGGCGCGCCGTCCCGCGACGGGTTCATGGGGCGAGACGGAGGATCGGCAGCTGGGACGCCTCCGGGACCTCGCGGAGGCGCTCGCGCGCTTCGCCCACGCCTCGAGTCACGACCGGGCGCACCTGCAGACCGACGAGCAGCGGGCGTCCGTCGATGCCGCGGCCGACCTGCTGGGCGGCGGGCGCTCCTGAGTGACCCGTCGTTCGCCTTCCCGGTGATCTCGGGGCGCGGACTCAGCCTCCGGAGACCGCCGGGATGATGAGGACCTCGGCGCCCGGCGGGACCGGCGTGTCGAGGCCGGCGCGCTCGCCGGCGACGAAGACGTTGAGGTGGCGGCGCAGGCTGGGTCCGGAGTCCAGCACCCGGTTCGCGAGGCCGGGGACCCGACGGTCCAGGTCTGCGATCAGGGCCGCGACCGTGTGTTCCGTCGACCCCATCGTCCTTGGGCAGTCCGGGAACAGTGCGACGAGCGAGCGCGGCAGGTGGACGATCGCCGGCCGCGGGTCCGGCTCACCCAACGACCAGGGCCTCGACCGACCAGATCGGCGGCAGGTTCTCCGCGATCCGGGACCAGGTCCGGCCCTCGTCCGCGCTGGCGTAGAGCTGACCGGTGCTGGTGCCGAAGTAGACGCCCACCGGGTCGAGCCGGTCGACCGCCATTGCCTCTCGCAGCACGCCGATGTGGGCATTGACCTGCGGCAGGCCCTCTCCGGCGCGGATCCACGTCACCCCGCCATCGTGGGTTCGCCAGACCGCGGCGCTGGCGCCCGGCATGAGCCTGCCGGCCTCGGGCTCGGTCAGGGGGATGGTCCACACGGTCTCCGGGTCCCGCGGGTGGGCGGCCATCACGAAGCCGAACTGTGTGGGCAGGCCTTCGGTGATCTCGTCCCAGGCGACGCCCCCGTCGTCGGACCGGTAGACACCGCAGTGGTTCTGCTGGTACAGGCGCTCGGTCCCGTCCGAGGCCAGGACCAGCTTGTGGACGCACTGCCCGTACTCCGGGTACTTCTCCGGGTGGAAGTCAGCCCGTACTCCCCGGTTCCGGGTCGACCACGTGGCACCGCCATCTTGAGTTTCGAACACGCCCACGGAGGAGATCCCCACCCACATCCGGTCCGCGTCGGTGGGGTGGGGGACGATCGTGTGGAGGATCAGGCCGCCGGCGCCGGGGACCCACTCCGGACGCGATGGATGGGCGGTGAGCCCGGAGACGTGCGTCCAGGTTCGTCCCCTGTCCACGCTGCGGAACAGGCCGGCCGGCTCGACGCCCGCGTAGATCGCGTCCCCGCTGGCGGTGACGTTCCAGACCGTGGTGATCTTCGGCCCGTCGTCCCCGTAGGTGAGGCCCTCGCTCGAGTGGGTCCAGGTCTCACCGAGGTCCTCGCTGCGGAGGACGGCGGCGCCCCACCAGGGGCTGCCGCCTCCCGCGAGCAGGGCGTTGGTCCCCGGCTCGACCGAGATGTCGTGGATCGGCCAGCCCTCGCACACGGGTCCGCGCAACCGCCAATCCTGGCGATCGGTGCCGGCCTCCAGGAGAAACGCTCCCTTCGGGGTGCCAATGAGGAGGACGCAGCGCTCGGTCATGGGTCGTCTCCCGGGATGCGGATGCCTGGTGCTTCGCCGTAGCCTACGACCAACCACCGTCAGGCCGCTCGGCGCGCGATCGGCCCGCCTTCACGGCCTGACGCCCACGGAGGAACCGGGAGATGAGCGAGAAGACGACGGCATCGAAGCTGCTGATCAAGCCGGGCGCCGCCGTGTGGGTCTCGGACGCGTCCCGGGCATCGCTGCTGGGGCCGATGCCGGCCGACGTCGCGGTGGTGGACGTGCTCACGAGGGCGGACGTTGCCGTCGTGGTTGCGGACGACGCGGCCACGATCCGGGCGGCGCTCGAGGAACACGTCGACGCCCTGGCCTCACGGCCGGTGTTGTGGGTCGCCTACCCGAAGGGAGGCCGGGCCGACATCAACCGGGACTCGCTGTGGCGTCTGATCGCGCCTTACGGGCTGCGGCCGATCACGCAGGTCGCCATCGATGCGACGTGGTCCGCCCTCCGCTTCCGGCCGCTGCGCCCGGACGAGGTCGAGCCCGTCGGGGGCCGCTGAACGGCCGCACCGACCGTCCCGTACTCTGTCCCCGGGACGACGGATGACCGTCGGACACGGAGGCGTGCGCGCGGCATGGCGGCCTGGACGGATACGACACGCGGAGACAGGCCGCCCACCACGCTCGTCATCGCGCTCGTTCCGCTCGCGGTCGCCATCAACTTCGTGGCCAACTGGGCCGCGAGCCTCGTGCGGCTGCCGATCTACCTCGACACGATCGGCACGTTCCTGGCGGCAGTGCTGCTCGGTCCGTGGTGGGGCGCCCTGACCGGCCTGCTCACCAACGTCGTCGGCGTCGTGCCCAACGGCGTCTCGAACCTCCTGTTCGCCCCCGTCAACATGGCGGCCGCCCTCCTGTGGGGCTACGGGATCCGGTCGCTCGGCCTGGGGCGCAGCGACGTGCTGTTCTTCCTGCTGGCCGCTGCAGTCGGTGTCGTGACGGGCGTGCTGGCCACACCGATCGTGCTGTACCTCTACGGCGGGGCCACCGGCCATCCGTCGGACCTGATCACGGCCGCTTTCGCAAGCTTCGGGTTGGAGCGCGCCACGCTCGTTTCCAGCGTCCTGTCCTCGGTCCCCGACAAGATCATCTCCGCGTATGTCGGCCTCGCGCTCACCGCGGCGCTGCCGGCCTCGGTGGCCGCGCGCGCGGTCCTCCCCGAGCAACCGGGCACGCGTCGCCTTGTCGCGGCCGTGGTTGGGATCCTGGTCGGGGTCGCACTCTCGCTCGCCGTCGTCGTCCTCCAGCCGCCCGCCTGACGCATGGCCGTGATCCCGGGCCGCGACGCGGGCCAGGCCCGAACCGGCGACCCGACAGGGCCCGTCCTTGTCGTCCGCGACCTGCGTGTGCGCTACCCCTCGGCACAGACGGACGCCCTGGCGGGCATCAGCTTCGATCTCCACCCGGGCGAGCTGGTTGGCCTGGTGGGGCTGAACGGGGCGGGCAAGTCCACCCTGAGCCGATGCCTCAACGGCATCGTTCCACAGCTGGTGCCTGCTGACGTCGCCGGGTCCGTGACGGTCGACGGCGCGGATGCCCTGCGGACGCCGGTCCGCAGGATGGCGGCGAAGGTCGGGATCGTGTTCGACGAGCCCGGCGCGCAGCTGAGCCAGGGCACGGTCGGCGAGGAGGTGGCGCTAGGTCTCGAGTCGATGGCCGTCCCGTACGCCGAGATGGTCGCCAGGGTGGACGACATCCTCGTCCGGATCGGGCTCGACGGCATGCAGGATCGACCACCCCTGAGCCTCTCGGGCGGTGAACAGCAGCGCCTCGCACTCGCCTGCGCGCTCGTGGTTCGCCCCGCGGTCCTGGTCCTGGACGAGCCGACGTGCGGGCTCGACGCCCGATCCCGCGCAACGGTCTTCGACCTCCTGGCCGAGGTGGCCGCGCGGGACGGCACGGCGATCGTGGTGGTGGAGCATGACGTGGAGCTCCTGGCCGAGCGCGCCGACCGGATCCTCGTGCTCCACGAGGGGAGGCTGGTCGCCGTCGGCTCGCCGGCGGAGGTGTTCGGCGACGTGTCGGCAATGCGCGGGGCCGGGGTCCGCGTCCCGGACGTCACGGCGGTTGCCGCGGCCCTGGGTGGCAGGGCCGGAGGATCCCTGCCCGTGACCTTCGACGACGCCATCCGCTGGCTGGCGGAGGCCGGGTGACCGGCGCCGGTCCGGTCCTCGTCCTGCGGGAGGTGAGATACCGGTACCCAAGGGGAGTGGTCGCGGTCGACGGGATCACCCTGGACGTCGTCGCGGGCGACGTCGTCGGGATCGCGGGTGCCAACGGGGCGGGCAAGTCCACGCTGGCCCGGCTCCTCAACGGCCTCCTCCGACCGGTGGCGGGGACCGTGACGGTCGGCGGCCTCGATACGCGCCGTCACGAGGTCCACGAGCTGGCGAGGACGGTTGGCCTGGTGTTCCAGGACCCTCGGGCGCAGCTCTTTGCGAGGACCGTGGTCGAGGAGCTTTCGTTCGGGCCGCGGAACCTCGGGCTGCCGGACCCGGAGGTTCGAGAGCGCGTCGCGCGCGTGGTCGCGCGCCTGCGCCTGGAGGACGTGCTTGCGGTGTCACCCTTCGAGCTGCCGGCGCCGCGCCGGCGGCTCGTGGCGCTCGCTTCGGTCCTCGCGATGGAGCCGCGCGTGCTGGTGCTCGACGAGCCAACGACCGGGCAGGACCATCACGCGACAGCCGCCGTCGCGGGCATCGTGCGCGACCTGCGCGCCGACGGCATGACGGTGGTCTGCATCTCCCACGACATGCGACTGCTGGCAGCCGTCTCGGACCGGATCGTGGTCATGGCGGCCGGGCGGATCGTCGCGGTCGGGGCACCAAGGACGGTGTTCGCTGACGCGGGCACGCTCGGAGCGGCCGGCATCCTCGCGCCGCAGGTCACGCGGCTCGGCCTCGCGCTGCCGCAGCGCCACGGTCGTCCCGCCGTGCTGGGCGTGGAGGAGCTGGTCGGGGAGCTCGCGGCGGCGAGATCGTCCGGCGAGGGGTCGCCGTGACGGGAACCGGAGCCGACGCCCTGCTGGCGTACGTCCCGGGGCACTCCTGGCTCCACCGGGCCAGCCCGCTGCCGAAGCTCGCCTGGCTCGCCGGCTGTGTCGTGGTGGTCCTCGCCACCTGGGACCCCGTGGTCCTGGCGGTGATCGCGATCCTCGGCTTCATCCTCGCGGCATCGGCCCGCGTTGGCCGCGCCGCAACGCGGACCGTCATCGCGCTCGCGCCAGTCGCCGCCTCCCTGATCGTCCTGCAGGCGCTCGCCCCGGTCGCCTGCCGCACCGCGTGCACACCGGTCGCGGGCCTCGGACCGCTCACGGTCTACCAGGAGGGCCTGTCCCACGCCCTGGCGCTGGTTGCCCGCCTGCTCGCGATGGAGACCGTCGGGGTCGCGATGCTGGCGACGACACACCCCTCCGACCTGTTCGCGGTGCTGCGCCGGGTGCGCCTCCCATACGAGGTGTCGCTGATGGCGATGCTGTCGCTGCAGCTCATCCCGCAGCTCCACCATGAGCTCCGGGTCGTGCTCCAGGCGCAGCGCTCACGCGGACTGCGCACGACCGGGATCGGCGCCCTCGTCCCGACCCTGGTCCCCGTCGTCTCCGGGTCCTTCGACCGCCTCTCGACGCTCGTCCTCAGCCTGGAGGCGCGTGGCCTTGGTGCGAAGGCGAGGACGTCGTACCGGCGCGTCGACCTGCGGACCGTGGACCTGGTGGCCACCGCGGCGGCGATCCTCGCGACGGTCGCGGGCACGGTGATGGCCATCACGCGATGGGGTGGCGATCAGGCCGCCACGATCGTCCTGCCACCCGCGGTGGCGGTCGGGATCGTCGCCGCCTCCGTCATGGTGTTCGTGGTGGTGATGGTGTCCGGGCTCCGGGCGCTGGCCCGCGGTTGACGCAGGCTCTCAGGCGTGCGCGTCCGATTCCATCGGGCGCGAGATGTGCTCCACCTGGATCGTGCAGTGCTCGACGTCGAAGTCATTGGCCAGGCAGGTGTCCACTGCGTGCAGGATTGCGTGCGGGTCGGCCCCGTCCACGATCGTCACGTGGGCGGTGACCATCGGCAGCCCGGCCGTGATCTGCCAGGCGTGGAGGTCGTGCACGGCCGCGACGCCCGGCACCGCCAGGATCCGGCTGCGAACCGCCGGGAGCGAGAGCCCCGGGGGAACGGACTCCATCAGGACCAGCATCGCGTCGCGCAGGAGCAGCAGGGCGCGTGGCACGACGAGGCAGACGACGGCCAGCGATGCCAGGGGATCGGCAAGGGGCCAGCCCGTGAAGATGACCAGGATCCCCGCGACGATCGCCGCGACCGACCCGATCGCGTCACCGAGCACGTCCAGGAACGCACCGCGGGCGGCGAACCCGTGATGCTCCTTGCGCAGGACGAATGCCGCGGTGCCGGAACCGACCAGGCCGATGACCGCGGCCACGATCATCGGGCCAGGTTCCGGGGCCACGGGCTCCATGAGGCGCATCACGGCCTCGTAGGCGATGAAGACGCCGAGGGCGACCAGGAGCCCTGCATTGACGCAGGCGGCGAGGACCTCCGCGCGTGCGTAGCCGAAGGACCGGTCGTGGGAGGCCGGACGCGCGGCGATCGTTGCGGCCGCGAACGCGATGGTGATCCCGATGACGTCCGTGACCCTGTGGGCCGCGTCCGCCACGAGGGCCAGGCTGCCCGACAGCCACGCGGCCACGATGTCCGCCCCGAGGGCAACGAGGGCAACGCCGAGCACGATCGCCAGGTGCCGGCGGTTGCTGCCCACGGAGGGATGCTGGACAGCAGGGATCACGGTCTCGGCGGCAGCGGTCGGAAGGGGGGAGGACGGCGGCATCCCGGCGATTGTAGGGACTCGGGCCGGGGCGAAGGTCCGGAGATCAGCCGCGAGGTCGAGCCTGGACCAGAGGGCGAGCGCCTTCCCCTCCAGGGCACCCGGTCCGGTCGCACCGGTCCGCGCCGCGTCGTCGAGGGGAAGCATGCTCATCGAGCACCTCCCTCCGCCAGCAGCCTCCTGCCGCCCCGTCAGCTGCCGATCAACCCCAGCGGAGGCGAGGATTCCCCAGCCCCGGTTCATGAGCGTTTGACCGGTACGGCAATGGGCCTCACGCTGGGTCGGTGACGTTGATGAGCCGCCATGGGGCTGCCGCGCGCAACCTGCTCGCCCTGGCCCTGGGCATGACGCTCCTGGCGGCATGTGGGCCGGCGCCTCAACCTGCCCCGAGCTCGAGCGCGGCGTCTGCGGCGGCCACGGCCGGGCCCGACGGGACGGCCGGGTCCGATAGCCCCTCCGCCACGCCGCGTCCGACCCCCGGCCACGAGCTGTACGGCTACCTGCCGTACTGGGAGATGGACGACACGATCGCGGACCACCTGGCGAAGACCCCGCTGACGACGCTCGGCCTGTTCAGCGTGACGGACACGTCCAAGGGAACGCTGAACACCGGCCAGTCCGGCTACAAGCGGATCACGGGGGATCCTGGCACGCGGATCATCCGGGAGGCGCACGCTCGCGGTGTCCGGGTCGAGCTCGTGTTCACGAGTTTCGGGGGTCCTCGCAACCGGTCGTTCTTCGCCAACACGGTCCGCCAGGGCGCCACGATCCAGGCGCTGGTCGCCCTGACCGGCCGTCTCGGGCTCGACGGCATCAACGTGGACGTCGAGGGGCTGGACCCGCTGTCGGTCGGCGAGTACGCGGCGTTCGTGGGCCGGCTCCGGGACGCGGTGGTCGCCGCGGACCCCGGAGATCGCGTGACGGTCGCCACCTCCGCGGGCGTGCTCGGCGCGGGGATGGCCGCCGCGGCCGTGACGGCCGGGGCCGACCGCGTGTTCCTCATGGGGTACGACTACGCGGTCGCCGGCTCCTCGCCGGGGGCGACGTCGCCGCTGGACAGCCGCGACGGGGAGCGCGACCTGGGCTGGTCCATCGACCTGTACGCGGCCGCCGGCGTGCCACCCGAGCGGACGCTCTTGGGGTTGCCGCTGTACGGCATGAGCTGGCCGGTGGCCGGGCCAGTGGTTGGCGCCCCCGAGACCGGCCCGGGTGACGCCTGGATCCTGCGCCGCCATCTCGATGTGCTCACGGACCCGTCGATCGTCCCGGTCCGTGACGAGCAGGAGATGGTGGAGGTCTACATGTTCGGATCGGACGGGAGCACGGGCGTGCCGTCGTCCGGGGTGCCATCACCCGGCTCGACATCGCCCTCGTCCGAGACCCTCTCTCCCGGCACGCCGTCGCCGGGCGCCGTCGGCTCCACCGTCCCGCCGGGCTCGCCGGTCCCATCGGCCGAACCAACCTGGACGGCCGTGTACGTCGATTCGCCGGCCACGCTCGCGTCGAAGCTGGCGCTGGCCAACCTCAACGGGTTCGCGGGCGCGGGGTTCTGGGCCATCGGCTACGAGCGTGGCCTGCCGGGCTACACGGCGCTCATGCAGCGGTTCGTCGCCGGCCAGTCCCTCCCGTAGCAGCGGGTCCGGCCGGCGCGACCCGGTACGATCCCGCGATGCGCGTCGTCTCCGCCCGCCAGCTCAACCGGGCCATGCTCGCCCGCCAGCTGCTGCTCGAGCGTGCAGACCTGGCGATCGAGGATGCGCTCGACCGCGTGGGCGGCCTGCAGACCCAGTACGCCCCATCCGGTTACGTGGGGCTGTGGAGCCGCATCGCGGGGTTCAGCCGCGCCGACCTGACCTCCGCCCTGGAGGCGCGGACGGTTGCCCAGGGGACGCTGCTCCGGGCGACCATCCACCTGGTCAGCGCCGGGGAGTACTGGCGGTACGCGGCGGGCATCCGTGCCGCGCGAAGGGCCTGGAGCCTGCGCGTCGGAACCGGGATGGACGAGGCGGCGCTGTTCGTCGCGGCCGCGGCGCTCCGGGAACGCCTGCTCGCCGGCCCCCGGTACGTCAAGGATCTGGGCGATGCCGCAGACGGGTTCCCGGGCCACGTCGGGGCCTGGCTGGACCTGGTCCGCGTCCCGCCGTCGGGCACCTGGGAACGACGACGCGCCGACCGGCTGGGACTCGCGGAGACGTGGCTCTGCCCGCGTGACGCCTCGGAGGAGGAGGGCCTCGCCCACCTTGTCCGTGCCTACCTGCGGGCGTTCGGTCCGGCACCCTGGAAGGCGATCTCCACGTGGGCGGGTGTCGGGGTGGGGGAGCTGCGCCGGGCGGGAGCTTCCGTCGACCTCGTCCGGTATGCCGATGAGGCAGGTCGGGAGCTCCTCGACCTGGCCGGCACCCCGCTCCCGGATCCGGATATCCCGGCCCCGGTCCGGTTCCTGCCGCACTGGGACGCCCTGCTCCTGGTCCATGCCCGGCGGACGGGCGTGCTCCCCGAGGAGCACCGGGCTCGTGTCTTCAACACGCGGCAGCCCTTCTCCGTGGGGACGGTCCTCGTGGATGGTCGCGTGGCAGCCGGCTGGAGCCTCCGCGACGGCGTCGTCGTCGTGGACCCGTTCCGCCCGCTGTCGTCCAGCGAGCGCGACTCGATCGAGGAGGAGAGGGCCGGACTCCAGGCATTCCACGCCTGACCCTGGACCTCGCTACCGGGCCGTCGGCGGAACCGCCGCGGTGGCGATCCCGTCATGGCTCCGACGACGCGCCAGCGGCCGCATCCCGATCGACCCTGCTCTGATCCCTCACACCAAGGTGACAACCACGATGCGCCACAACCTGACCCTGACGGCCGGACTCCTGGCCACGATCGCCCTCGCCGCCTGTGGCGGGGGAGGCGGGACGCCGTCGGCGTCAGCGTCGCGCGCGCCGAGCGCCTCACCGTCGGGCAGCCTCGACGGCAGGACCTTCCTGTCCACCGGGATCACGGGTCACGTGCTCGTCCCCGGCTCACAGGTCCGATTGACATTCGACAACGGGACGCTGGGGGCGAGTGCGAGCTGCAACTCCATGAGCGGTGCCTACCAGGTGGTGGACGGGCGCCTCCAGGTTGGCCAGATGGCGACGACCGAGATGGGCTGCGCAGCCCCGCTGATGGCCCAGGACCAGTGGCTGGCCGGGTTCCTCGGGGGAGCGGGCCTCATCCTCGACGGGAATGCCCTGACACTGACGAAGGACGGCGCGGTGCTGGCCCTCACGGATCGCGTGGCCGCAGATCCGGACCGGCCGCTCCTCGGCACGCGCTGGGTGGTGGACGGCCTCGTTGCCGGCGCCGCCGTCTCCAGCGTGCCGGCGGGCGTCACCGCGTCCCTGGCGTTCACGGACGGGCGCGTGGACGTCGAGGCGGGCTGCAACCGCGGCGGCGGCAGCGTCGAGGTCACGGATACCACCATCACCTTCGCACCGATCGCGCTCACCCGGATGGCCTGCCCGGATCCCGCCATGTCGGTCGAGCAGGCGGTGACGGCGGT
>Ga0302263_10001055_pt1 | contig 10515 bp, 7 predicted proteins | sample II_Fen_N1_4_FD_194564 | JGI IMG/M metagenome (GOLD analysis project Ga0302263, IMG submission 194564) | Peat permafrost microbial communities from Stordalen Mire near Abisko, Sweden - II_Fen_N1_4 | ecosystem: Environmental > Terrestrial > Soil > Wetlands > Permafrost | place: Sweden: Abisko... | reverse complement strand
CCCGCGGGACCTGCTGCGGCGCTCCAACAGCATCTTCAACTCGGCGGTCGTGCCGTTCGGTGACGGGTTCGCGGGCGTGTTCCGCGTCGACGACACGGTCCGGACGATGGACCTCCATGCGGGTCGCAGTCGCGACGGCATCGCCTGGGAGATCGATCCAAAGCCGATCGCGTTCCTGCCGGCCGACCCGCGCGTCGCGGAGATCCAGGAGACGTTCGTCCACGCCTACGACCCGCGGGTGACCTGGATCGAGGACCGCTGGTACGTGACCTGGTGCAACGGCTACCACGGCCCCACGATCGGCATCGCATGGACGCAGGACTTCGAGGCCTTCCACCAGCTGGACAACGCGTTCCTGCCCTACAACCGGAACGGCGTCCTGTTCCCGCGGCGGGTCGGCGGGCGCTACCTCATGCTCAGCCGCCCCAGCGACAGCGGTCATACACCGTTCGGGGACATCTACCTGTCGGAGAGCCCCGACCTGGTCCATTGGGGTCGCCATCGTCACGTGATGGCGCCGATCCCCTGGACGTGGCAGTCCACCAAGGTCGGCGCCGGCCCAACGCCGATCGAGACCGCGGAGGGCTGGCTCCTCCTGTACCACGGCGTGCTGACGTCCTGCAACGGCTTCGTCTACTCGATGGGCGCCGCGCTGCTCGACATCGACGAGCCCTGGAAGGTCATCGGACGCGGGCACGACTACCTGCTGTCGCCCCAGGTGTCGTACGAGCAGGTCGGTGACGTGCCCAACGTCGTGTTCCCCTGCGCGGCGCTCGTGGACGCTGGGGCGGACCGGGTGTCGGTCTACTACGGCGGGGCGGACACGGTGACCTGCCTCGCGCACGCGCACCTGTCCGAGCTGGTGGCGTTCGCCCGCGGCGGCTGAGGATGGCTCGCCCAGGTTCGAGGCATCTGGGGCCGCGTCCTCAGATGGCTCCCGAGGCGGCGAGCGCGGCGAGCGCGTCCGCGTCCAGGCCGAGCAGCTCGCCGTAGACCCGCTGGTTGTCCTCCCCGGCGACGGGCGGTCCCTTGCGGATCGTTCCCGGCGTCCCGTCCAGCTTGACGGGGATGCCCGTCACCACGGCACGTCCCAGGATCGCGTGCGACACCTCCACGAACATGTCCCGCGCGCGCAGCTGGGGCGACGCCACCACCTCGTCGATCTCGGCCACGGCTCCGCACGGCACGCCCGCCGCCGCCAGGACGGTCTCGACCTCCTCCCGGGTGCGCATCGCCGTCCATGTGGCGATCTCGGCCTCGAGCGGCTCCACGTTCGCGAGACGGTCCGGGATCCCCGCGAACCGTGGGTCCCGCGACAGATCCGGGCGCCCGATCGCGGCGCACAGCCGTGGGAAGAGGGCGTCGGTCCCACCGTGCAGGTACACGTGCCCGTCCCGGGCCGGGAAGACGTTGGCGGGTGCGGAGTACGGGTCCCGCGACGCCTGGCGGCGGGGCCGCTCGCCGAGCATGAGCCACGCCATCGGGCGGGTGCCGAGGCACGCCACGAGCGAATCCAGCGAGGCGACGTCCACGCGCTGCCCCGTCCCGGATGCCCCGCGCGCGATCAGTGCGACGAGCGTGCCGATCGCGCCGTAGAGTCCCGCGACGTGGTCCGCGATGTAGGTCCCGGCCAGGGTTGGTGGACCGTCCGGATCACCCGTCAGGCTCATCAGCCCCGAGGCCGCCTGGGCGATCGGGTCGAACAGGGCGCGTCCGGCGAGGGGTCCCGTCTGGCCGAACCCGGACAACGAGGTGACGATCAGCCGCGGCCACGCCGCGTGCAGCCGCTCCCAGCCGAAACCCATCGCCTCGAGGGTCCCCGGGCGGTAGTTCTCGACGAGAACGTCGGCCCACGCCACGAGGCGCTCCAGGACCGGCCGGGCATCCGGGTGGCGGGTGTCGAGGGTGACGCTCGCCTTGTTCCGGTTGTACGCCAATGGGTAGAGGCTCTCGCCGTCCATGAACGGGCCCTGGAACCGCGCGTCCTCACCGCCGGGCCGCTCCACCTTGACGACCTCCGCGCCCATGTCCCCGAGGATCTGGGCGCAGATCGGACCGGCGATGAACCGGCTGAGGTCCAGCACGCGGATCCCGGCGAGAGCGCTGATGTTCGCGACGGTTGCGTCCGCCGGTGCCTGTGCCGGCACGTGGCCCGGTGCGTCAGCCGGCGCGGAATCGCGGAGAGAGGTCTTGACGTCCACGGCTACCTCACAGGATGTCGCCGCCGGTGCAGTCCCAGCGGACGAGGTCGAACAGGATCGGTGGCGTGTCCGGCTGGAGCGCCCGCGTGATGAGGTGGTACGGGTTCCTGCTGAAAGGGACGACGACGCGGGGCCCGATGGCGGCCGCCGCATCGCGCAGCGGCGAGGCGGGCGAGGTGACCAGGTGCACGAGGTGGAGCCCGATCGCGCCCAACGCCGCCGCCCACCGCCCCAGCAGGTCCGGCAGGTCCTCGCCGTACGCCGCGAGCAGCGAGGCGGCAGGAACCCCACGCAGGGTCACTCGCCGGTACACCACCAGCCCGTCCACGACGCCGCCGCGCTCGCGGGTGGCGTACGCATAGCGACGGAACGGATGCTCCGCGAACCGGTGGTGAAGGGAGGCGGGCGTGACCGCATACCGGACGAGACGGTCGTCCCCGGCCGCCAGGGCGATCGGGCCGGAGGGCCACGTGTCCGTGAGCGTCAGCGGTTCAGCGCGTCGGGGACGGGTGACCGGGACGACCGTCGAGACCATCTGGCCGAGCACGTCGTAGGCGTAGGAGCGGCTCGCTCGGGTCACGGCAAGACCGCCGGTGCTCGAGAACCCCACGCCGGCCACGCAGCCTCGCTCCGCGATGATCTCGTGGACGGGGGTCGCGACGCGGTCGAGCAGGCCGCGGCCCCGGTAGGCAGGATCGACCGCCATGTTGAGGCCCATGCCGGCGGGGACGGGATCGGCGACGCCGGGGACCCGCAGCTCCAGGAGGCGGCAGTTGTACTGGGCCACGAGGGTCTCCCCGTCCCAGGCCCCCATCGTGACGAGGGGGAACCCGGCGTGGAGCCAGGCCAGGAGCGACTCCATCTGCGCCGGGGAGCGGTCGAAGCAGACGGCGAGCAGCCTGGCCCATGTGACGCGGTCCGAGAGCTCGAGCGGCCGGAACTCCATGCGGCCCGGAGTATGCGCGGAAGCTCCCAGGCTCGGTCGTCCCGCCGGTCGACCCTACGCCCCCACGATCTCCGCCGGCAGCCCGGGCAGCCCGACGAGGCCGAACGGCTCGCCGGCCTCGCGCACGCGGGCGACGAGGGAGGCCGAGATATCCGGGTCGATCGACGGCAGCTTGTGCGCGGCCACCAGCTCGTCAACCCGGACCCGGGCCCGGCCATAGGCATCCAGCCCGCCGGCGTCCAGCCAGGCGCGGCGCGAGTTGCGGTCGATGATCCTCGACGGCAGGAACTGCTCGCCACGGAACAGCCTCCGCGTGTCCTCCAGCTCCAGGAATCGGCCTTCTGGTCCGGCGGCCTCGAAGAACCCGGTCGCCAGCGTGGGCGTCGGCGTCCCGACCCCGCGGAGCAGCCGCTGTGCCATCCCGATCGCCTCGGCGTCGATGACCAGCTTCTCCGGGCTCTGGGCCAGCAGGAAGTCCAGCATGCCGGCGCCGCTGATCATGTCGATCCCCGCGAGGGCACCGACGAGGGCGGTCATCCCGGTCTCGAGCCCCGCCTGCGCGTCGATGACCTTCGAGTCCGTTGCTCCCAGGTAGCCGTGGGTCGGCAGCCCAAGCGACTGGCCGACCGCCGCGTACCCGGCATCGATCATCGCGGTCTCGATGGCGCCCATCGGCGTCGAGCCGGTGCGCATGTCCACGATGGTCGGCGCGCCTCCCCACACGATCGGCGCACCGGGCTCCGCCAGCTGGTGCAGGACGATGCCGGCCAGCGTCTCCGCGGCGTGCTGGACGATGGATCCGATCAGGGTGACCGGCGACGCCACGCCGGCCAGCGGCATCGAGATCAGCTCGGCCGGCACGTGCGCCCGGGCCAGGTCCATCACGTTGCGGCAGGCGAACTCGGACCAGGTCAGGGGCGGCGACGGGCAGACGTCGAACACGGCCCGCGGCTTCTCCGCCAGCGCCTGCCGGCCGCCGGCATCGAGCGCGAGCAGGTCGATCATGATCGCCGACCCCCGCGGCGTGAACGCCCCGGTCACCACCGGCTTGTTCGAATGGAGCATGACGAGGAACAGGCGGTACAGGTCGCCGATCTCGGTCGGGACGTCGTGCGCGACGACCGCCGTGGAGACCGCGTCGTACGCGGGCAGCGAGTCGGCGACGCGCGTGATCCGCACCAGGTCAGCGGCCTGGGACTGGCGGGTGTCCAGGGTGTCGGGATCAAGGACGGCCACACCCGAGGAGCCGGGGTCGAACTGGACGACGCCCTGCCCGTAGCGGACGGCGATGTCCCCCGTGCGGCTGTACAGGTCGAACGAGCGGGGGACGGTGTCCAGCGCACGGCGGACCACCGCCTCGGGAATCCGGACCCGGTCGCCGTCCGCGGTGCCGCCACCGGCGACCAGGACGCGGATCGCCTCGGGCTCCTCGACCTTGACGCCGGGACGGGCGAGGAGTGCCAGGGCCTCGCCGACGACCCGCTCGATGAGGGCGGGGTCGAGGAGCTCGAAACGGGGTCGCATCGGGGTGTGCCTCCGGAATGCCTGGGCGGGACGGGTGCGCGAACGGGACGGGCGGGAAGGGGCGGGGAGGGGTCGGGCGTCAGGCCCGGGCGTCGGCCGAGAGGAACGTCGCCGGGTCGGCGGCATGGGCAGTGATGAGCCGGTCGAGCTCGGCGTCCAGCGCCGGGTCCAGCGGCTCGGGGCGGTGGTCGCGCAGCAGGGTGCGGGCGCGCTCCAGCGCCTCGCGGTGCGGCTTCTCCGGGTCCGCGGCCCACTGGCCGTAGGGCCGGCGGTCCAGGTACTTCGCCTGCCACAGCCCGCGCATGTGCGTGCGCGTGTGCGGCAGCGTCAGGTACTCGCCGCCGGGGCCGACCTCGGCGATCGCCTCCAGCGCCAGCGACACGTCGTCGGTCGGGATGCCGCGCAGCATGGCCTTCACGATCCCGTCGATCTCGGTGTCCAGGATCATCTGCTCGTACGACCAGATCCGGCTCCCGTGGAGCAGGCCCGCACCGAGCAACATGTCCGAGCCGGCCACGGACGCCATGAACGCGGACAGCCCGTTCTCGAGGCCGGCCTGCCAGTCGGGCGTCTTGGCACCGGTGGCGTACGCGCCCATGGAGAGCGGGACGTCGTAGAAGTCCGACAGCTCGTTGGTGGCGGCGCCGAACAGGAAGTCCTCGGGTCCGCCACCCGTGTAGGCGCCGGATCGCAGGTCCATCGCGGTCTGGGCGGCCGCGTAGTAGACGGGGCAGCCGGGGTAGGCCAGCTGCATCAGGGCGAGCGCCGAGATCACCTCGGCGTTGCCCACCACCAGCGAGCCCGCGATCGTGGCGGGTCCGCTGAAGGCGCACGAGGCCATCGTCATGTAGCCGACCGGGACGCCGGCCTCCGCGGCGACCAGCCCCGCGTCGATCGAGCCGCCGTCGTGGGCGAGGGGGCTGATCGTGCACTGCATCATCGAGAACAGCGGCCGCGCGCGGAGCGCATCGCGTCCGCCGTTGACCGCCGCGGCCATCTCGATGACCGTCGCCGCATCCTCGGCGGTGACCACGCTCTCGCTCTGGGCGTGCTTGGTGGAGTTCCGCCAGACGGCCGCGATCTCCTCGAGCGGCCGCGTCGCGGGCGGGCGGTCCTGCGCGGACACGGCGACCCAGTGGAACGCGATCGCGTCCAGGGCGTCCGCGACGCGTGCGATGTCCGCCACGTCCTGGAGGGTCGACCGGCGCACGTCCAGCGTCCAGGGGTCCAGGACCTCGATGCCGCAGCCGTCGGTGGCCAGGTGCACGTGCCTGCCGTCGAGGGGCAGGTCCTGGGCCGGGTTCCGGGCGCCCAGGACGTACGCCGGTGGAGCCGTCTCCAGGGCCGCCTCGATGACGTGCCCGGGGACGCGGACGATGCCGCTGACCGGGTCGACCGTCGCGCCGTTCGCCGCCCAGATCGCCTGGGCCCGCATGGACGGGAACCGGACGCCGACGTGCTCGATGACGTCCAGCGTGGCGGTGTGGATCCGGCGGATCGCCGCCGGGGAGAGAACCTGCAGCTTCGGGCGGGCCTCGCCGTCCGTCGCTGTCGTTGCCGTGCTCATCGGGGCCTCCAGCCGGTTGCCGCGTCGCGGGGTCGTCGGGATCAGGCGCTCGCGGCGTCGGTCCCGAGCAGCTTCCTGGCCAGCGCCACAGCGCCGATCGCGTCCTCGCTGTACCCGTCCGCGCCGATCTCGGCCGCCCAGCTCTCGCTGGCCGGGGCGCCGCCGACGATGACCTTCACCTTCGGCCGCATGCCGGCGGCCTCGAGCGCCTGGACCACCGTCCTCTGCCCGGCCATCGTGGTGGTGAGCAGGGCGGAGACGCCGATGATGTCGGCGTCGTGCTCGCGGGCGGCCTCGACGAACCGGTCCGGGGCGACGTCGACGCCGAGGTCGTGGACCTCGAAGCCGGATGTGGAGAGCATCATCCCCACGAGGTTCTTGCCGATCTCGTGGATGTCGCCCTTGACCGTGCCGATGACCACGCGGCCGACGACCTTGCGGGTCGCGGACTGGCGGGCCATCTCGGGCTCCAGGATGGCGATTGCCTTCTGCATCGCGCGGGCGGCCAGCATCATGTCCGGGAGGAACAGCTCGCCCAGGCCGAACTGCTCGCCGACGTACGAGAGGCCGGGGACGAAGCCGATCTCGATGGCGTCCAGGGGCGGGACGCCATCGGCGAGCGCCTTCTCCGCGAGGGCCGCGGCGGCGACGGCGTCGCCGTCGATGACGGACTGGCGCATCGCCGCGAAGATCTCGTCGCCCATGTGTGTGCTCCTCCGGTCAGGCCTGGTGCGCGCTGGCGCTGGAAACGATGGTCGTGATCACGGTTGCGGTGCGGATCGCGGAACGGCGGCCGCTCGTTCGAGGATCCCGGCGATGGCCCGGGCCGCGTCCTCGGGGAGGGGCGTGGGCCGGTGCTCGGCGAGGATCCGGTCCACCCGGACGGCGGCACGCTCCGCCAGCGTGGTGGCCCCGCGGGCCTGCCACGCGGAGTGGCCCAGGCGATCGATGAGGGTGGGATACCACCGATCGCGGTAGTGGGCGAGGGTGTGATCCGCCTCGAGGAACGACCCGTCGGGCCCGAGCTGGTCGATCAGGTCCAGCGCGAGCGTCTCGTCGGTGATCTCCACCGGGCCGATCGCGGCCCGGATCCATGCCGCGATCTCGTCGCAGATGGCCAGCGGGGCGAGGGACCCGGTGAGCCCGGACTCCAGGTAGCCGCTGTCGTGGATGAGGTGCCCGCCGGCCAGGGCGTCCACGAGCATCGTCAGCGAAGCGTCGGCCGCCGCCTGCTGGTCAACGATCTTGCTGTCGCTGCCCCCGGCGAGGCTGAACATCGGCAGCCCGTAGTGGTGGGCGAGGGACGGGACCATGCCCCGGTGGTCGGGCTCCGCGTACGGGTCCACCATCGTCCGCAGGTCCAGCGCGTCCCCGCCGAAGCCCGGGACCACCACGGGCGTCCCCTCGCGGACGAGCTGCGCCAGCACGACACCCACCAGCACGCCCGCATTGTTGAGCGCCACGTTGCCGGCCATCGTGACCGGACCCGTGGTGCCGCCGGACGTGACCGGGATCCAGAGCGCGGGCAGGCCGCGCTCCGCGAGGAGCAGGAGCTTGCGCAGCGAGTCCCCGTTGTGCACGAGGCCGCGGGTCACGTTGACGTAGAGCGCGATCGTCGGCCGCTCGCGCAGGGCCTCGGGACCCCCGGCCACGGCCTCGGCCATGGCGATCGCGTCCAGCATCGCGTCCACGTCGTAGGTCACCAGGACCAGGGGCTTGGTGGTTCGCTCCAGCATGATCGCCGCCTGGTGGCGGTCCGCCATCGCGGGCTCGACGTCCGACGGCAGGAACATGGACATGCCGAAGTCCATGTTGGGGAGCGCGTCCACCACGGTCAGGCCATCCCGCACATCCTGCAGCGTCGCCGTCCGCCGCTCCCCCGTGCGATGGTCCAGGATGCGGAGGCAGTCCGAGCCCGGGCCGAACCAGGCGTTGTCGCCGTCCAGCGCGATCGCGGGCGCCCCGCCGCGCGCGTGGAGCGTGAGCGAGCGCGGGGCCACCGACAGCGCCCACTCCACGAGGGGACCCGGCACGAAGACACGCCCGTCGTCGCCCACGCGGGCGCCCGCGCCGTGCAGCCGCTCGACCGCCTCCTCGTCGTGCAGGCGCACCCCGGTCCGCTCGAGGATGGACAGGCTGGCGTCGTGCAGGCGCGCGCAGTCCGCCGGGGTCAACCGGTCGTAGCGCGGCGATCGGGCCGGGTGCAGGTCGGGCGCCTTCGGGGCGCGAGAATCCACGGGCGCCTCCACGGGCGTGCGAGCGACCGCCAGCGTCGGGCCGCGGGCGTGGGCCGGGATAGGGCGGAAGGTCCCGAGGGAACGGGCCGAGCGACCATCCGGCCCGCCCTGCGCCCCCGCGAGACTCAGGCCGATGCCCGATGTCGTCCACGGGTCCGAGCGTCGCCCGCTCGTGCCCGGCCACCTCCTGTTCGACGATGCCGCCGAGCTGGCGGTCGTCGTCCCCGCCTCGTGCCGCAGGACCGGCCGCTGCCACGAGTGCGTGGTGGAGGTCCGCTCGGGAGGCGACCAGCTCTCGCCGCGCACGGACGAGGAGCTCTTCCTTGGCGCCGCGTTCCGGCTCGCCTGCCAGGCGATCGTGGAACGGGCAGAACGGGACGTCGAGTTCGTGGTCCTGCGCAGGCGCCTGCGGATCCTGCTGGCCCCGGAGGCACCTGATGCCGCGCCCGAGCTGGACCCGGCGGTGCGTGTCGCGGACGGGCGCATGGTCGCGGACGACGGGACGGACCTCGGGCCCGCCATCGGCAGCCCGGTTGGCGTGGCGATCGACATCGGCACCACCACGGTCGTGATCGAGCTGGTGGATCTCGAATCGGGTGCCGTCCTGGCGGTCGCCGCGATCGAGAACCCGCAACGGTTCGGCGGCAGCGACGTGATGACCCGTATCTCGTACGACACGGTGCTCCCGGGCGAGCTGCGGCAGGCCCTCCGCCGCGCTCTCAACCACGAGCTGAAGCGCCTCTGCTCGGAGCTCGGCGTGGACCGCCGGCGGCTGGTCGATGTCCTGGTGGTTGGCAACCCCACGATGCGGGACCTGGCCTTCGGGCTCGACGTTCGGCCGATCGGGCGGCTCCCGTACCGGTCGGTCACGGAGACCGCCTGGCGGGACGGCGAGGCCGGCACCACGATGGTCACCCGCCGCGCCCACGAGCTGGGCATGCTCGTGAACCCGCGCGCCCGTGTCACGGGGGGGCCGCTGATCGCGGCCCACGTCGGCGCAGACGCGGCCGCCGATCTCGTGGCGGTCCGGGCGGTCGAGCGGGGCGGCTCCTTCCTGCTCGTGGACATCGGCACCAACAGCGAGATCATCGTCTCGGACGGCCACCGGGTCCTGGCGGCGTCCAGCCCGGCCGGCCCGGCGTTCGAGGGCGGCGGCGTCCGCTACGGGATGCCCGGCGCCGACGGCGCGATCGAGGCCGTTCGCCTCGTGAACGGCATCTTCGAGATCAGCTGCATCGGTGACGCCCCCCCGGAGGGGATCTGCGGCTCGGGCCTCGTGGACCTCCTGGCGGAGCTGCGGCGCCACGAGTGGATGTCGGATCGGGGCGCCTTCGCCGATCGCGCCGTCGAGATCAGGGTGGTGGAGGATCCGCGGATCACGTTCTCGCGGAGCGACGTGGGTCACCTCTCGATCGCCAAGGCGGCCACCGCGGTGGGCCAGCGGGTCCTGCTCCGGCGCCTCGGGCTCCGGCCGGCGGACCTGGACCACGTCTACCTCGCGGGCGGCTTCGCCAACGCCCTGGACGTCGGGTCCGCGATCGAGATCGGGCTGCTGGTGCCGGCACCGCTCGAGCGGATCGTCCGCGCCGGCAACGCGTCGATCAGCGGCGCACGGGCCCTGCTGCTCTCGCGTCGAAAGCGTGCCACGCTGGACGCGCTCGTCCGGCGCATCGAGCACGTGGAGCTCGAGGCCGAGCCCGACTTCTTCGACCTGTTCACGGACGGCTGCCTGTTCGACCCGATCGTTCCCTGAGGACACCGATGAGCCCTGACCGCGCTGCCCACCCCCAGGCCGTCGAGCCGGTGCCGGCCCCCACCGGCCCCGGCGCGCTCCGTCGGTCCCTGCGCTCCGCCGGGACGTTCGCCACGGTCGTGGAGCTGGTCCCCTGGGCCGGCGAGCTGGGCGACACCCGCGGCCAGAAGCCGCTCAGGATGGCCGCGGACCTCGCGGGCGACGCGCGCATCACCGCGCTGTCCGTCACCGACAACGCGGGCGGCCACGCGCGTCTCAGCCCCAACGCTCCCGGCGAGGCGCTCCAC
>Ga0302263_10001053_pt1 | contig 10524 bp, 8 predicted proteins | sample II_Fen_N1_4_FD_194564 | JGI IMG/M metagenome (GOLD analysis project Ga0302263, IMG submission 194564) | Peat permafrost microbial communities from Stordalen Mire near Abisko, Sweden - II_Fen_N1_4 | ecosystem: Environmental > Terrestrial > Soil > Wetlands > Permafrost | place: Sweden: Abisko... | reverse complement strand
CGGCGGCTCCCAGCGTCAGGGAGGACCGAACGAGGACGCAAGCGGCGCGCGTTCGCGGAGCCGGATCGGGCCGAGCGCGAGCTGGACCAGCGCGGCGAGCCCCGCGCAGCCGGCGATCGCCGCGACCATCCGCACCTCGCTGCCATCGCCGAACGCGCCGCTCAGCGCGACCATCAGCGCGCCGGTCGCGAGCTGCAGCGCGTTCATCAGCGACGACGCGGTGCCGGCGATCGCGCCGTGCTCGGCCATGGCGAGCACCGACGAGACCGGCAGGATGATCCCGAGGAAACCATAGCCGATGAACAGCAGCACGCTGATCGCGGCGAGGCCGCCCGTGCCCAGCGCGGCCGTCGCGAGCGAGAGGCCCATCACCACCGCGTAGCCGAACACCGCGGGCCGGATCACGTGCGCCAGACCGAACCGCTTGCCGAGCCAGCCGTTGAGCTGCATCGCGGCGAAGAACGCGATCGCGTTGACCGAGAACGCGAGGCTGTACTGGATCGCCGACAGGCCGTACTGGTGCGACAGCACGAACGGCGAGTTGGCGAGGAACACCAGGAAGCCGGAGAACGCCAGCGAGGTGACCAGGGTCAGGCCGACGAAGCCGCGGTCGGTGAGCAGCCGGCGGCACGCCGCGATCACCTCACCGAGGCTGGTCTCGCGGCGCAGGAGGGCCGGCCGGGTCTCGGGGACGAACATCGCGATCATCACCAGGCACGCCGCGGCGATCGCGCCGACCAGCCAGAAGATCGCGCGCCAGCTCGCCAGCGCGAGCACGCCATTGCCGATCAGCGGCGCGCAGATCGGCGACACGCTGAACACCAGCATGAGCAGCGAGAGCAGCCGCGCCTCCTCGACGCCGCTGTGGAGATCGCGCACGATCGCGCGCGCGACCACCATGCCGGCGGCGCCGCCGAGCCCCTGGATCAGCCGGAACGCGATCAGCTGCTCGATGCTGGTGGCGAGCGCGCAGCCGACGCTGGCGGCGACGAACAGCACGGTGCCCGCGACGAGCGGCCGGCGCCGGCCGAACAGATCCGAGCTCGGCCCGTAGATCAGCTGGCCGATCGCGAAGGTGATGAAGAACACCGTCATGCTCGCCAGCGCGCCGTCGGGCGTGGTCCCGAGGCTCGCCGCCACCTTGGGCAGCGACGGCAGGTACATGTCGATCGCGAACGGACCGATCGCGGTCAAGAGGCCCAGGACGATCGCGTTGCGGGCAAACGAGGGTCGCATGAGCCGGCGCACCCTACCATCGGCGATCGGGGGTGAGGCAACGCCCCGTTCGGGCAGTCCGCGGGTCGCTCCGCTCGGCGCGCGCACCCGTGAATCAGCCTCCGATCGGGCACCGAGCGCGCGCGCCGTCGCAGATCACAGCACCTTCGGCCAGTACACGAAGCCGACCTTGCTGCACGCGGTCGCCGGCCTGCCGTTGACCAGGAACGGCCGATATCGCCACTTCTCGCGGATCGTCGCCTCGATCTTGGCATCGAACGCGGCGAACCCGGTGCTCTTGATCTGGGCCACCGTGGCGACCAAGCCGTCGGGCCCGACGCACAGCTGGTACGCCGAGCTCACCTTGTCCTTGCCGGCCTGCTTGATCTTGAGCTCGGTCGTGGTGTCGGGCGAGATGTCGCGCGCGCCAGCGAGCCGGTTGGCGTCGAGCGCCGTCGGTGCCACCGTCAGCACCGCGGGCGGCGATGGCGGCGGTGGCGCGGGAGCCGCCCGCGCGATCGGCGCGACGGCGACCACAGGCGGGCTCGCGACCGGCGCGGGCACGACCGGCGCGGGTGGCGGCGGCGCGACCGGCGCCGGTTCGGGGGTCGGGATGTGCGGCGATGGCGCCGCAGCGGCGATCTCGGCGCTCCGCGGCGCCGCGCGGTGCGCCGGCGCGCCGTGCGATTTCGCCGTCATCGCGGGCTCGGTGTGCGCCGCCGATCGGGCCGGCGCGGCGGCCGCCGGGACCACGCGCTCGGTGGCCCCAGGCGCGGACGGAGCCGGATCGGCGGCGAGCGGCGGCGGGGGACTCGGCGCGGGCTCGGCGGTGGGCGGCGTGGCAGCCGCCGGCGCGACCGCCGCGAGCGGCTCGGCCGGCACGCCTCCCTGCGCCGCGGCGCCTTGCGCGCCCGATCGTGCGTCCGGCGCACGCGCGCTCGAACCTCCGGACCCCGCGAACCGCCATACGGCGATGCCTGCGATCAGCAGCAGCGGCGCGCCGTACACGGCGGCGCTGCGTGACTTGCGCGGTGGCGCGCGCCGCGCGTCCGGCAGCGGTTCGGGCGCGGCTGTCGGCGACGCGGCCCTCGCGGACCCCACCTCGCTGGGATACGGCGCGGCCGGCTCGACCTCGCCGACGATCGCGCCGGTCGATCGACGGGCGCTCGCGGTCGTTTCGGGCAGTCCGTCGATCGGGATCAGCCGGCTGACGCTGCGGGCGTCTTCGTCGCCGTGTGGGGTCTGGGTCCAGGTGTTGGTGGTCACCCGCACGGTCGCCTCGGGCGACGCCGCGCCGAGCGACAGCCAGGGCTCGGGACGCGCGCCGAGCTGGTCGTGCACGTAGCCCGCGATCGCCACCGGCGTCGCGCGTACGGTCCTGCCGGCGATCTGATCGAGCGCGACGCGCAGCTCGTTGCAGGTGGCGTAGCGCTCGTCGGGATCGCGCGCGATCGCGCGCAGGATGATCGCCGACAGCTCGGCGGGTAGATTGCCGCGGCGCAGACTCGGCGGCTCGACCCGACCCTGGACGATCTGCTCGATGACCTCGTCATCGCCGCCGACGAACAGCCGCGTCGTCGTGGCGAGCTCGTAGAGCACGACGCCCAGCGCGTACACGTCGCTGCGCCGGTCGACCTCGCCGCCCAGGCATTGCTCGGGCGACAGGTACGACGCGCGGCCTGGCGGCTCGGCCGGCCCGTCGCCTCCCGGTGTGCGGCGCAGCGCGCCGAAGTCGGTGCACTTGATCGTGCCGTCGTAGCCGATGAGGATGTTCGACGGCGCCAGGTTGCGATGCAGGATGCCGAGCGACTTCTTGGTGCTGCTGCGGCGCTCGTGCGCGTAGTGCAGCCCCGAGGCCACCGCCGCGGCGATCGCGATCGCGTAGTCGAGCGGCATCCGCTCGCCGCGCCGCGACGCGCTGGCCAGGAGGCTCCGCAGGTCCACGCCGTGGATGTACTCCATCGCGATCGCGGCCTCGTGCTCGGTCTGCACCACCTCGTGGACCTGGACGATCTGCTTGTGCGACAGCGCCGCGGCGGCCGTGCGGACCGCGCCGAGATACATGCCGAGGGCGAGCGGATCCGCCGCGTATTCCGGACGGATCCACTTGAGCACCACGTACGCGTCGCCGCCCGCACGCTTCGCCAGCACGATGTCCGACTTTCCGCCGGCGGCCAGTGGCGCGACAACCGTGTAACTACCGATGAGAGTCCCCATGTTACGACATCTTATAAAGCCCGGATGTCTCTGCCAATCGACATCTTCAGCGCGGGTGCCGCGAGCCCGATCGAACATCGCTGTCGCAGGCGAAGATCGGTATTACACCGACGGAGTAACTCCGGTGATCGACCGCCACGCTCGCCCCCCCCCGCGCCTTCACGGCCGCCCGCGCGGCCGGCCAGATCAGATATCGTCGTCGTGCGAGTGCAGCGCGCGGCCGCCGCGGGCGCGCAGCCGCTCCGACCGGTTCGCGGTGTCGGCAAACCTGGGATCGCGCTTGAGCACCATCTCGAAGTAGTACAGCGCCTCGGCGTCGTCTCCGATCGCCTCGTACGTCACGCCGATCTCGTAGTGCAGACTCTGACGCTCGCGCTCGGACGGCTGGGCGTGCAGGCCCTGCTTGAACTGGTGGATCGCCTCGGACGGATTGCCCTGGTCGCGCAGGCACATCCCGATCATCACGCGGCACTGGACCTCGCGGCCCGGGGCGCGCAGCGCCTTCTCGAACGCCTTGATCGCCTCGTCGAGCAGCGTCATCTCCTTGTAGGCGAGGCCGAGATCGTAGTGCGTATCGGAGTCGCCGTCGTCGAGCGGCTTCTCGAGCATCACCGTGGGCTGGCGCTTGCGCGGCGCGTGCACCGGCTCGGAGTCATCGCCGAGCTCCACGAGATCGTCGACGCCCATCTCCTCGATATCGTCGGGCTCGCCGGGATCGTCGCCGGGCGCGGCCGGTCGGTCGCCCGCGCCCGGATCGCCGGCGCCAGCGGGCCGATCGTCGGGACCACCCAGCCCCGCCTCGATCTCGAGCAGCTTGGCGATCACCATGCGGTGCCCGGGGAACCGCACGAGCACCGCCTTCAGCACCTCGACCGCCTCGGCGGTCATGCCCTGGCCGGCGTAGAAGTCGGCGGTGTCGAGCTCGTCCTCGATGCTCGCCTCGGCGCGCGCCGAGAGCTCGTCGAACCCCGCGGCGACGGTGGTCGACGTCGCCTCGGCGTAGGCCGACGGCGCGTGCACCGCCTCGGTGCTGTAGGGGTCGTAGCCGCCGGCGTGCCGGGGGTCGCGCGGGACCGCGTCGTAGGAGCGGGTGTCGAGCGCGGCGCTGGGGTTGACCGGCAGCTCGGGGTCGTCGTAGCCGGTCACGTAGATCGCGTCGGTCTGCACGATCGCGTCGGCGATCTTGGGCACCGCGGCGTCGAACGCGCGCGCCTCGTCGCGGTCGAACGGCAGATCCTCGCGGCCCGGCGTCTGGGCGAGCTCGTGCGCGACCCCGCGCTCGATGTCGCCGTCGAGCTCGGCGTCGTCGAGCTCGGCGCTCAGCACGCGCGCCTCGTTCCACCGGCCGGGCGGCCGATCGACGATCAGCGAGTCCTCATCGTCGCCCAGATCGATCGGCACGTCGCGCCCGGTCAGGGCGCCGTAGACCTCCGGCGCCAGCTGGCGGGTCGCCTGCGACGGCGACGGCTCGAACTCGAGCTCGAAGCTGTCGGGCTCGGCCTGGTAGGCGCCGTTGGGCCGCCGCGGCGGTCGTCCGGGCGCCGGACTGCCGTGCGCCAGCTGGCTGCCGATCAGCTCGTCGGGATCGAAGTCGTCGATCGAGTCGCGCGAGTCGTGGTGCCGGCTGCGCGGCCCGCCGGCGGCCGCGCGCGGCAGCGGCGGCGCGGCCAGCTCGAGATCGTCGAGCTCGGCGTCGACGGTGGCGACCCCGCCGCGCAGGTCCGCCGAGACCTCGAGATCGGCGCTCGCCGAGGACATCCGCGCGATCCGCAGCCGGAACCGCCGCGCGAGCTCGAACGCGCCGGTGTGCGTGCCGTTCATCGCGAACAGTTCCTGGAGGTAGGCCTCGGCGCGGTCCGGATCGCTGGGCGCGACGACCTCGGCGAGCTTCAGCAGCTCGACCTCGGCCTCCTGCTCGCGGCCCTGCGAGACCAGGATGTCCTTGAGCCGCTCGTGGGCCTCGACGTTATCGGCGTCGAGCGTGAACACCCGGCGCAGGTGATCGACCGCCTTCTGGTGCAGCCCGTACTTCACGTAGACGTCGGTCTCGGCGAGGATCTTCGAGATCTCCTCGGCGTGGCGCTCGCCGGCCGCCGAGGTGAGCCGCGGATCCGGCGGCGGCTCCATGTCGGCGGAGAAGTCGGAGTCGTCGTACTCGGGCAACGCGAAGTCGACGCCCGAGAGCTGCGACTCGTCGATCAGCGGCATCGAGCCGGTCATCCGAGGGTTGACCGGCTCGTACGCCGGCAGCTCGCCGGTGAACGCGAACCGGGCATCGCCGCCCGCGCGCACCTGGCTCGGTGCCTGGGCGGGCACGCGCACCGGCGGCACCGAGGGCATCGACGGAATCGACGGCGCGCGCGACTGCGACGCGGTCAGCGCCACCGGCTGCGCCGCCAGGTGGCGCACCGCGGCGCGGTAGGTCCCAGGAACGCGACCGCCTCTGGATCGGTCGGCACCAGATCGAGGATCCGGCGAAACACGTCGCCGGCCAGATCCTTGTGCTTGTTCTCGAGGTGGATCCGCGCGAGCTCCTTCAGCACGCTGACCGTCTTGGCCTTCTGCTCGAGCGCCTGGAACGCCTGGGCGAGCAGGCCCAGCGTCTCGACGTCGCGCGGATCGGCCTTGAAGCACGCCTGCAGCTTCTGGAGCGCGCGCCGCGGATCGTTGCGCCGCAGGTACAGCCCGGCGAGCTCCCGGTTGAGCGACTGGTTGTCGGGCTTGTGCCACAGCAGGCGCTCGGCGACCTTCAGGAAGTCGTCCTGGCGGCCCTGGCGGCGCAGCTGCTCGCACGCGACCGAGAACTCGCTCGCGGCATCGTCGATGAGGCTCTCCTTCGAGTACAGCTCGGCGAGCTTGATCCGCGTCGCGATGTTCTCGGGGTCGAGATCGACGAGCTTCTTGACCGTGGCGAGCGCTTCCTTGGTGTTGCCTTCACGATGAAAGTGCGCGGCGACCGACTCGAAGTGCTGCATCGCCTCGGACATGAGGCCGAGCTGGCGGTAGAGCTCGGCGAGCTTCAGGATCACGTCGACGAGCCGCGAGTCGAGCTTCAGGATCTGGCGGTAGACCGCGACGGCCTTCTGGAGAAAGCCCTGGTCGTGATAGAACCGCGCGACCTTCAGGTAGGTCTCGATCGCGTCCTGCCGCGCGCCCTTCTTGGCGTAGAGGTCGCCGATCTTGAGCCAGACCCGGACGTCCTTGGGGTCCTCATGGACGATCCGCAGGTACTCCTTGACCGCCTTGTCGATCTGACCGCGGTCGACGAACTTGCGCGCCGCGTCCATGACCTTTTCTTTGTTGAAGGCCACGGGGTTACTCCGCCATCCTTCGGGGCGCTCCGTCGGCTGCGGCGCGCCTACGTGCTCGCGCGCGGGCCATCGGTAGACGGCAGTATGCCCCGCGCATCTCGAAAGGGTACGGTGTTGCCGGACGAAGGGTCAAGGAAATCCACGAGAGAATCCCGGGCGTTACCCGAGCAGGTTCCTCACATCGGATCACTGGTCGGGGCGGCCGCCGCTGCCTCCGTCATCCCCCCGAGAACTGTCAGGCCGCTGACGCTCGCTCGGCCAGGAGCCGGGCCACGAAGCCGGTATCGAACACGCCGCGGATAAAATCGGGGTTGTTGATGATCCGGCGCAAGAACGGGATGTTGGTCCGAATGCCTTCGATCACCATCTCGTCCACGCAGCGCCGCGCCCGCCGCAGCGCCGCGGGGCGGTCGACGTCGTGGATGATCACCTTGGCGAGCAGCGAGTCATAGTTCGACGGAACGACGTAGCCGGCGTACACGTGCGTATCCACACGCACACCGAGGCCGCCCGGCATGTGCAGGGCGGTGATCTTGCCCGGCCACGGCGCGAACGTGACCGGGTCCTCGGCGTTGACCCGCAGCTCGATCGCGTGGCCGCGCGCCGGACGCGGCTCGGTGAACGACAGCGGCTCGCCAGCGGCGATCCGGATTTGCTCGCGTACCAGATCGATGCCGGTGACCAGCTCGGTCACCGGGTGCTCGACCTGGAGCCGGGTGTTCATCTCCATGAAGTAGAACTGACCGTCGGTGTCGAGCAGGTACTCCATCGTGCCGACGTTGGTGTAGCCGATCGACTCGATCGCGCGGACCGAGGCCTGCGTGAGCTTGTCGCGGGTCGGCTGGTCGAGCACCGCCGAGGGCGACTCCTCGAGCACCTTCTGGTGGCGGCGCTGGATCGAGCACTCGCGCTCGCCGAGGTGCATGTAGTGGCCGTGCTTGTCGGCGACCACCTGGATCTCGATGTGGCGCGGCTTCTCGCAGTACCGCTCCATGTACATCTCGGGGTTGCCGAACGCCGCCTGGGCCTCGGTCCGGCCGGTCGACCACGCGTCGATCAGCTTGGCCTTCTCCCAGACGATCTTCATGCCGCGCCCGCCACCGCCCGCGGTGGCCTTGAGGATCACCGGGAAGCCGATCCGCTCGGCGGCCTCGAGCACCTGCACCTCGTCGTGCAGCCCGCTCGAGCCCGGGAGCGTCGGCACGCCGGCCGCGGTCATCGCCGCGCGCGCCCGGATCTTGTCGCCCATGAGCCGCATCGCGTCCGGCGGTGGGCCGATCCAGGTCAGGCCACACTTGCGACACACCTCGGCGAAGTCGGCGTTCTCGGACAGAAAGCCGTAGCCGGGGTGGATCGCGTCGGCGCCGGTGACCTCGGCGGCCGAGATGATCATCGGCACGTTGAGATAGCTCTGGCGCGACGGCGGAGGCCCGATGCACACCGCCTGGTCGGCGAACTTGACGTGCAGCGCGTCGGCGTCGGCGGTCGAGTAGACCGCGACCGACTGCAGCCCCATCTCGCGGCACGCGCGGATGACGCGCAGCGCAATCTCACCGCGATTCGCGATCAATACCTTCTTGAACATGGGCCGCTCCTGGCTCGCCTGGCTCGCCTGGCTCGTGACAGCGTCAAGGCGCGATCTTGAACAGCGGCTGGCCGTACTCGACCGGCGAGCCGTCCTCCGCGAGGATCGCGAGGACCGTGCCAGCGACATCGGCTTCGATCTCGTTCATCAGCTTCATCGCTTCGATGATGCAGAGCACCTGGCCCTTGTCGACCTTGTCGTGCACCGCGACGTAGTTCGGCGAGTCCGGGTTGGGCCGGCGGTAGAACGTGCCGACGAACGGCGACGTCACCACGTGGGCCTTCTCGGCAGCGGGGGCAGCGGCGGCCGGGACGGCGGCCGGGGCAGCGACCGGCGGCGCGTAGATCGGCGCGGGCGGCAACGCCTGGACGGCCACCGCGGTCCCGCCACGCCGAACGGTCAAGGTGAGCTCTTTGGAATCGAGGATGAGCTCGGAGAGATTGTGTTCGGCCACAATCTCCGCGAGGCCGCGCGCCATCGCAACGAGCGGCAGACCTTGAGCAGGCTCTTCAGCTTTGGTTTTTCCGCGGGTGGCCATCGCGATTCGTAGCTTCCACATGCCCAAGGGCCGCGTCCAGTCCCAGGTAATAGCTTTGTGCGCCAAAACCGCAGATCTGACCGATGCACTTGGGCGCCGTCAGCGATTCGTGGCGAAACGGTTCGCGTGCGTGCACATTCGAGAGGTGGACCTCGATCACCGGGAGTGCCACAGCGTCGATGGCGTCGCGGATCGCGACCGACGTATGCGTGTAGGCGGCAGGATTTATCACGATGGCGTCGGCCCAGCCGCGTGCGCGGTGGATCAGCTCGATCAGCTCGCCTTCGTGGTTGCTCTGCTGGCAGCGCACCACGGCGTTGCGCGCCGCCGCCCGCCGCGCGAGCTCCGCGTCGATCTCGGCGAGCGTGGTCGTGCCGTAGATCCCAGGGTCGCGGGTGCCGAGCAGATTGAGGTTCGGCCCGTGCAGCACCTGGACGCGATACGCGCGCCGCGCCACCGGCCTGGCGGACCGCGTGGGTTGGTTGGCTCGCTTCGCCACGGGCTCGCCCCGGCCTCGCGTTGCCTAGAGCTGCGAGACCAGCGACGGCTGCGCCATCCGCGCCAGGTAGCGCGCCTTGCCGAAGTTGCCCTCGGGCGCCATCACGATCGCGATGAAGTACTGCTGCGAGATCATCCGGCACACCAGCAACAGCCGCTGGGCCTTGACCGAGAGCTCCTCGAGGTTGCCGACGGCGAGGCTCTCGCCCGCCTTGCGGACCTGGCTCAGGATGAACGAGAACTCCATCGCCACGGTGTTGACGTCGACGCGATCCGCCAGCTTGATGTAGGTATCGACGGAGATGCCGTCGAGGCCCATGACCACCGCGGCGATTCCGCCTTCGACGTTATCGACGACCTTCTTGAGCGTTTCAGCGAACAAGTTCCACCTGGGGGGAGACGGTACTAGAGCAGACGGGAGCCGGCCAGCGCGCGCGCCAGCGATTCACGAGGCAGTCCGGCCAGGAAGCACCGACCGCTGGCATTCGCTCGCCTACGGGGCGGCCGCCGGGCACACGAGCGAGGTGTTGTTGGCGCCCGAGGTGCAGCAATCGAGCTCGCCGTCCTGCACGGGGTTGCACGCGTAGCCGGTCTTCGCGACGAAGCTGGACGAAAGCCCCGCGCACGCGCCCACGTTGCGGACCACCTGGTTGGTCCCGATCGTGACGCCATACGAGAACGCCTGACTCGCGACCTTCTGACCCGACATGTCGCCGAGCACGGTGAACACGCCGTTGGCCTCGAGCGCGAACGGCTTGTCGGCGCCGACCTTGGCGACGATGCGCTCGACCAGCACCTGGGGCACCAGCTGGAACGGCAGGGTCGCCAGCCCGCCGTTGGGGGGCAGCACGGTCGAGGCCGACTCGTTGAAGTGGGTCAGGTTCTGGGCGCGGAGGTCGGCCAGCTCGGCGGCGTTGAACAGCGTGCTGCCCGGGAACGTGATGTCGACGTTGACGCCGCTGACGATGATCGTGCGTTGATCTTCGGCGCCGGCGAGCGCGGTGATCCGGCTCTTCAGATCGGCGAAGAACAGATAGCCACTGCTGCCCAGCACCGTGTCGAGCGAGCCGTGGCTGATCACCGTCTGGGTGCCGGTGGCGGTGGTCACGCAGCTATCGTCGGCGCGGATGTTCGACAGGACCAGGATGCTGTCGTCGCCG
>Ga0302263_10001046_pt1 | contig 10536 bp, 7 predicted proteins | sample II_Fen_N1_4_FD_194564 | JGI IMG/M metagenome (GOLD analysis project Ga0302263, IMG submission 194564) | Peat permafrost microbial communities from Stordalen Mire near Abisko, Sweden - II_Fen_N1_4 | ecosystem: Environmental > Terrestrial > Soil > Wetlands > Permafrost | place: Sweden: Abisko... | reverse complement strand
CACCGGTTCCGGTTTCCAGCCGCACCAGGTCGTGTGGCGGCTCGACGGCAGCGCCGGATCCGTGGCCACCGTCCTCGCCGACACCTACACCGACGGTTTCCTGGTCATCCACGACGGGAAGGTGGTCTCCGAGCAATATCCGACCGGGATGTCACCCGATCGGACCCACCTGCTCATGTCGGTCAGCAAGTCACTGATCGGGTGCATCGTCGGCATCCTCGCCGATCGAGGCGGGCTCGAGATCGACTTGGCGGTCGACCATTACGTCCCCGAGCTCGGCGCATCCGGGTACCGGGGTGCCACTGTCCGGGACGTGCTCGACATGCGTTCCGGCATCACGTTTTCCGAGGAGTATCTGGACCCAGAGGCCGAGGTGCGGCTGCTGGAACAGGTGGTCGGATGGGCGCCGCGAACCCGCGCTGGCCTGCCGTCGTCGATGTACGAGTACCTCGCCACCCTGCAGGCCGGCCGGAACCACGCGGTCGCCTTCGAGTACCGGTCGTGCGAGACCGACATCCTCGGCTGGGTGTGCGAGCGGGCCAGCGGCGTCAGGATGCCGGAACTGCTGTCCGGTCTGCTGTGGTCGAGGATCGGCGTCGAGCAGGACATGGACGCGGCGGTCGACCAGGCCGGCGCGGTGTTCCACGACGGCGGGTTGGCCGCGACCCTGCGCGACCTCGGCCGGTTCGGGCAGATGCTGTTGGAGGGCGGCACCGTCGCCGGCGAGCAGGTCGTCCCCGGGTGGTGGATCGACGACAGCTACGCCGGCGCGGTCCATTCGCGGCAGGTGTTCGCCGCCTCGGGCAACGATGCCTGGCTGCCCGGCGGGATGTACCGCAACCAGTTCTGGCTCCCGTCGGAGAGCCGACAGGTGTTGCTCTGTCTGGGGATTCATGGACAGCTGATCTGGGTGGAGCCGGCCCGCCGGTTGGTGGTGGTCAAGCTGTCGTCCTGGCCGCTGCCGCAGGACGTCGGCAAACTGCTCGACACGTTCGCCGCCATCGACATGATCGGCTTCCAGCTGGCGCTGGGCTGAGCCGCCGCAGACCGGTGCAGGCAACCAACCAGTCACCCGCCGGACTTCACCCCGACCGGGTTGGCCGGCGGCACGAACTCCTCGCCCACCGGGGTCCCCGCGAACTGCGCGCGGATGGCGTCGATCAGCCGAAGGGCCCGCGAGGTCAGCCGGGATGTGCCGAGCGCGGCTGCGCCGGTCCCATCGTCTCCGTGCTCGTTGACCGGCGCGGCGTCGGACTCGCGGCCGGAAATCAGGTCCGGACCGTGCGGACCTGACGCCCCGGCCACCGGGTCGCCGCCGTGATCGTCGGGAGTGGACGCACCCGAACCGGCCCCCGCCCCTGAGTCGTCCGGATCCTCGGTCTGCAACCGTCCCTTCGTCACCAGGACCCCGAGGTCGGCTCCCTTCCAGCGGTAGTCGCCGGGGCCGTAGATCCGCAGGAAGAAGCACTCGTTCTCGTTCTGCAGCTGATGCCAGTCCAGCGCCGCCCGCCGGAAGTGCAATTCGCCGGCGTCGGCGAAATACCACTGACCGGTCCGAGCCACCTGGGTCAGCTGCTCGACGGCGGAACCGGTCTCCTTGATGATCATCTGGCTCCACAGGTCGACCGAGGCGAGGTCCTCCCACCGGCGGTTGATCTCGTCGACGTCCACCTCGTACTCGACATCCATGTACTCCAGCAGGTGGAACAGGAACAGCGGGATGTCGGAGTACGCACCCGCGGTGACGTTGGTGATCGCCGACGCCCCGCTGATCCGCGGGTTCAGCTCGCCCAGGTAGACCTCGTCCGCATCGGTGTCGAGCAGGACGTCGACCTCGAAGAAGCCGCGGTACCCCTCGCCGGCGAGCCGGTCGCCGAGCCGGCGCACCAGTTGGTTCGCCTTGACCCGTCGCTGCCCGGAGATCGCGTCCGGGAACATCTCGTTCCCGCACCAGCCGCCCTGGTACGGAGTCAGCTCCGGGTGGCCGGTCAGCTCGGTCATGAACGGGCCGACGATGGTGCCGTGCCGGGTGAGCACGGCCTCCACCGCGATCGCGCGGTGGTTGATCCGTTTCATGATCTTCTGCTGCTGCCCGACGATGTCCTGCGCGTACTTGTCCCAGTCGTCCTCGCTGGTCAGGAAGAAGGTGGTCTTTCCGCTGTCCCCGTACGGCGTCTGCAGGACCACGTCAGTGCCCAAACCCGCCTCGGTCGTCTGCCGGACGAGTTCGCCCCAGGAGTCAACCGACGTCAGGACGTTGGGCACGCTGGGCGCCCCCGCCTCGTCGCCGAGCCGGGTCGTCACGATCTTGGAATCCAGATGCTCGCGCAACGCGGCCGCCGGCAGGATCAGGTCGTAGCCCAGCTCGGTGCAGATCTTTTCGGTCTCCTCGTCGAAGAAGACCATCGCCACCTTGGGCCTGCCCCCGGCCCGCTGCATGTGGGCCCGCACCTCGGGGTGCAGCAAGAGGTAGTTGTTGATCTCCTCGCCGCTCTCGAACTCGACGTAGGGCTTGTCCTTGGGGGTGAAGACCCGCGGATGCGCGCCGTCCCAGGCGTCGTAGTAGGTGATGTAGTCGAAGCCGCGGACCCAGCGATCCAGGCCCAGCAGGTTGAACGGGGTCGCACCGACGAAGAAGACGGGGGTGGTGTTGGTCCGGAAGAAATGCCGGATCTCCGCGATTCCGCGCAACGGCCGCCGCGCGCTGCCCGGGGGCCCGGTCTGTCCGGCCGCCTGCTCCACCATGGGTCCTCCGTCGTTCGTGGGGCCGGACTCCCGCGGAGTACCGATCCCGCCGAGCATTCCGCACGCCCCGTACCGCAGCAACCGGGCGGCTCGGCGACACCGGCCTGAGGCCGCGGCTGCCAACCGGCTCCGACACCGGGTCTCGAGGGCACCAGACCAGGCACGATGGGCACAGGACAGCAGCCGTCAACGCCGGAGGTGCACGGTGACCGCAGCCCCCCGACGCCGTTCGGTGGACGCCTTCCCACGGAGTTTGCCGGCCACCGGCGACGATGTCCCGGCCGCGCCGATTCCGCTGACGGTGTTCGGCATCCGCGAGGAACAGGCGGGCCCGCGATGGCAGGCGCTCTTCGCCGCCACCTGGCCGGCGTACCGCCGCTGGTACCTGCAACGCGATGTCCGGCACCGGCCGAGCGCGGCGGTCGCCCAGCACATGCTGGCCACCCACATGCCCGAGCTGGTGCCGACTTACGAGCAGATGGTCGAACTCGCGCAACAGGTCGGCGCCGACGAGGTGGCCGCCCGGCTGCTCACGCTGTGGGATCCGCCGCGATTCCTCCCGGGTTGCTCGCAGGCGGTGCTGGCCGGGCCGCCCTCGGCGCTGTGCCGCAACTACGACTACTCCCCCGACCTGTGGGAGCGCGTCGTGTACTCCACCGCCTTCCGCGGCCGGCCGGTGATCGGCAACAGCGACTGCCTGTGGGGTCTGCTGGACGGCATGAACGCGGACGGCCTTGTGGTCTCGCTGTCTTTCGGTGGGCGGCGCGGATCCGGACCCGGCTTCGCGGTCTCGCTGGTGGTTCGGTACCTGCTGGAGGTCGCGTCGACCGTGGGGGAGGCACGGGCACTCCTGGAGCGCCTGCCGGTCGCCATGGCCTACAACCTCACGATCCTGGACGCGGCCCGCGACGTCCTCACCACCTACGTCGGCCCCGGGCGGACCCCCGAGTTCTCGACCTCGCCGATCGCCACCAACCATCGGGGCGAACTACCCGACGACGACGATCACGCCCGGCGGTACGCCAGCGTGCAGCGCCGGGACCTGCTGCACGCGGCGCTCGCCAAGAACCCGACCCCGGAGCAGCTGGTCGAGCGGTTCCTGCAACCGCCACTGCATTCCGCGCACTATCGGAGGGCCTTCGGCACGGTCTACACGGCGCTGTACCGGCCGGCGGAGGGCTGCCTCGACCTCGTCTGGCCCGACCGTCGATGGCGCCGAACGTTCGACGACCCGGACGCCACCTTCGACGTGGTGCTCCTGCCCTCCTGATCACCCGCCGCGGTGCGGGTTGGGTTCGGCGCAGTCCTGTCCCCGGCCTCGCGCTCACTCCCACGGCTGCGCAATCTGCAGCGCCAGCCACAGCTCGCTGCGGGTGCCCGGCGAATCCAGGCTGCGCCCCAACACCTGCTCGGCGGTCTTGATCCGGTTCCGCAGGGTGTGCCGGTGAACGCCGAGCTCGGCGGCCGACGGGTCCCACTGACCGTGATGTGACAGCCACACCCGCAACGACGTGAGCAGCTCGCCGCGGCCGGTCCGGTCGTGCTCGATCAGGCCGGAGAGCAGCGACTCGGCGAACGTCCGGCCGTCCGCCGGATCGATCAGGCCGGTGATGCCCGGCATCGCGATGTCCGGGAATCGGGTGACCCCCCCGCCACCGCGTCGACCGAACTCCGCGGCCTGCACGGCCTGCCGGTGCGCGGCGCCGACGCCCGGATAGTCGGGCGCCTGCGACACGCCGACCGACATGCCCCCGATGTGGCCGAGCAGCCCGACGAGCTCTTCGGCGCCCGGATCGTCGCCACCGACGATGACGACCAGCCTCCCGTCCAGATCGGCGATGAGCCACCCGGGAGCGGACCGTCCGGCGTGGTCGTCCAGGGCCAGCGCGGCGACCGAACCGTCGTCCGGACCGATCGCGACGATGACCGTCAGCGGCTCCGGTGGCAGCTGCTCGGCCACCGCCTCGGCGATCGGCCGGACCAGGTCGGACTTCCCGGCCAACAGCAGCCGCATCATCGCGGCCCGCAGCCCGGCCAAGCCGCGCTGCTCACCCGTCGACTGCTCCAGCCGGACCGTCAACAGCAGCACCGCGGTGTTGACCAGGTGCCGGTCCGCGGCCGACAGCGCGCCCGGCCGGCCCACCGCGAGGAACGCCCGGCGCCGCCGGCCCGTGCCGACCGGTTGCAGGCTGACCGTGTCATCGCCCAGCGGGAAGGCCGAACTGACCGACCCGCGGTGGCCGCGCAGCTGCGCTACCTCCCCCGCCAGCGCCGGCACCAGCGGGCCGGCACTGTCCGGGTACACGGCCAGTGACGCGCCGGAGGCGTCCAGCAACCCCACCCATCCGCCGACCTGCTGGGCCAGCAACCGCACCACCTCGGCGGGTCCCGGGTGCGACAGCGCCGCCTTGGTCAGCGTCTGCTGCGCCGCGAACGTCCGGGTCACGGCGGCATAGTCGTCCGCCGCGATGGCGTTGGACACGGTCCGGCTGATCGCGATGAACGGCGTCTGCCGGGGCACCTCCACCACCGGCAGGCCCCTTCGCCGGGCGGTGCCGAGCAGGTCCCGCGGCACCTGCCCGTGGCTCAGTCCGGTGCCGAATCCGAGCCCGAGAACCCCGGCCGACCGCAGGCGTTCGACGTATCCGGGCGAGCCGCCGTCGTCGGTCGGGCCGCTGTCGCTGTCGCTGTGGCTGTCGCTGTCGCTGTCGCTGTCGCTGTCGAAGGCCATACCGGTCGTCAGCAGCAGCTCGCCACCGGTCAGAAACGGCGTGGGATCGATCAATTCGCTGACGTGCACCCAGGTCACCGCGCGGTCCAGATCGGGTCCCCCGGTCAGCAGCCGTAGGTCGAGCTCCGGGAATGCGACCAGATCGCGCAGGGTCAGTGACACGGGGCTACACTAAGTGATTGTGCCAGTTTGGACATGTTGGCCATCGTATGTCGCCAGATCGGCCATTACGCGGCGGCAGGGAATCGGGGAGGCTGAAACCCTCACCCCGATGCGGACCCCGCTGTCCACCCGTCGGTATCCACGCCAGGCGGTCCAGCCCCGCGCGGAGCAGCTGATCCACGAGAGGAGCCGCTACCCATGACCGTTGTCGCGACCCAGGACCTGATCCAGGAACGCCGGCTGATCACCGAGTTGCCCGGGCCACGTTCGCGGGAGCTCTTCGCCCGGCGTCAGGCCACGGTCTCGGCCGGCGTGAGCACGATGTTCCCGGTGTTCATCGAGCGGGCCGGCGGCGGTGTGCTGGTGGACGTGGACGGCAACTCGCTCATCGACCTCGGGTCCGGCATCGCCGTCACCGGCGTCGGGAACGCCGCGCCGCACGTCGTGCAGGCCGTCACCGATCAGGTCGCCGCCTTCACCCACACCTGTTTCATGATCACTCCCTACCAGGGGTACGTCGAGGTCTGCGAGGAACTGGCGGCCGTCACACCGGGTACCCATGCGAAGAAGTCGGCGCTGTTCAACTCCGGCTCGGAGGCCGTGGAGAACGCGGTGAAGATCGCCCGGCAGGCCACCGGCCGCACCGCGATCGTCGCGTTCGATCACGCCTACCACGGCCGCACGAACCTGACGATGGCGCTGACGGCCAAGAACATGCCCTACAAGCAGGGTTTCGGACCGTTCGCGGCGGAGGTCTACCGGGTCCCGATGTCCTACCCGTTCCGGGACGGCGGCCTGGACGGGGCCGCCGCCGCCGCTCGCGCGATCGACGTCATCACCACCCAGGTGGGCGCCGGGAACGTCGCCGGCGTGCTGATCGAGCCGGTGCAGGGCGAGGGCGGCTTCGTCGTGCCGGCGCCGGGTTTCCTGCCGGCGCTGGCCTCCTGGTGCACCGCCAACGGCGCGCTGCTGATCGCCGACGAGATCCAGACCGGGTTCTGCCGCACCGGCGCCTGGTTCGCCTCGGAGCACGAGGACGTCGTGCCCGACCTGATCACCACGGCCAAGGGCATCGCCGGCGGCCTGCCGTTGGCCGCCGTCACCGGCCGGGCCGAGCTGATGGACGCCGTACACCCGGGCGGCCTCGGGGGAACCTACGGCGGCAATCCGGTTGCCTGCGCGGCGGCCCTCGGCGCGATTCGGACCATGCGCGAGTTGGATCTGCCGGAAGCGGCCCGGGCGATCGAGGCGATCATGATCCCCCGACTGCGCGCCCTGCAGTCAAGGCACTCGGTGATCGGCGACATCCGGGGTCGCGGCGCGATGATCGCCGTGGAGCTGGTGCAACCCGGCTCGACGGAGCCCAACGCCGCACTCGCCGGGCAGATCGCGAAGTCCTGCCACGCCGCCGGTGTGGTCGTGCTGACCGCTGGCACCTATGGGAACGTGCTGCGGTTCCTTCCCCCGCTGGTGATCGGGCACCATCTCCTCTCCGAGGGGTTGGACGTGATCGAGCAGGCCTTCGATTCGCTGGCGCCCTGACCCGCCCCTTGACCCGGCCCTGCCTGCACTACCCGCGCATATCAACTGGCACGGCGCAGAGGAAATGGTTCCCGAATCGGACAAATCGACCGGCGGTCGACCAGTTCCTCTGCGCGGCCGGGCATCAGAACAGCAGTCGACAGGAGGAGACAACCATGGTGGTCGTGACGTCGGAGCAGGAGTCCCGGGTGCTGAACGCGGTGCCCAAGGGTTTGTTGATCGGCGGGAAATGGATCTCGACCGAGCGGACCGTGCCGGTGGAGGATCCCTCGACCGGGATGGTGATCGCCGAGGTGGCGGACGCCACCCCGGCCGATGGCATCGCCGCCCTGGATGCCGCCGTCGCCGCGGCGGCCGAGTGGGCGGCCACCGATCCGCGGGAGCGCGGTGAGATACTGCGGCGCGCGTTCGAGCTGCTGATCGAGCGCGCCGAGGACATCGCACTGCTGATGACCCTGGAGATGGGCAAGCCGCTGGCCGAGGCCCGCGGCGAGGTCACCTACGGCGCCGAGTTCTTCCGTTGGTTTTCCGAGGAGGCCGTGCGGATCGCCGGGCGTTACTCCCTCGCTCCGTCCGGCGGCACCCGACTGCTGACCATGAAGCAGCCCGTCGGCCCGGTGTATGCGATCACGCCGTGGAACTTCCCGCTGGCCATGGGCACCCGCAAGATCGGCCCGGCGCTGGCCGCTGGCTGCCCCGTGGTGATCAAGCCGGCGGCCCAGACCCCTTTGACGACACTGGCTCTGGCCGCGGTGCTGATCGAGGCCGGGTTGCCGGACGGGGTGGTCAACGTGATAACGACGTCGCGGTCGGGTGAGGTTTCAGCGCCGATCATCGCCGACCCGCGGCTGCGCAAGCTGACCTTCACCGGGTCCACCGGGGTGGGTCAGCGGCTCATCGAGCAGTCCGCCAGGCAGGTGCTCAAGGTGTCGATGGAGCTCGGCGGCAACGCGCCGTTCGTGGTCTTCGCCGACGCCGACCTGGACAAGGCGGTCGACGGCGCGATGCTGGCCAAGATGCGCAATATCGGTGAGGCCTGCACCGCGGCGAACCGGTTCATCGTGCACGAGTCGTTGGCTCCGGAATTCTCGAGGCGACTGGCCGAGCGGATGGGCGCGATGATCATCGGCCGTGGGGTCGACGACGGGGTGCAGGTCGGGCCGCTGGTCGACAACGCCGCCGTGGAAAAGGTCACCGAACTGGTCACCGACGCCGTCGGTCACGGCGCCGAGGTGCTCACGGGTGGGCAGGCGCTCGCCGGTCCCGGGCATTTCTATCCGCCGACCGTGCTGACCGGGGTGCCGACCAGCGCGAAGATGTTCCGCGAGGAGATCTTCGGCCCGGTCGCGCCGATCACCACCTTCAACACCGACGACGAGGGCATCGCGCTGGCCAACGACACCGAGTTCGGCCTGGTCGCCTACGCCTTCACCCAGAATCTGACCCGGGCGCTGACCGTGGCGGAGCGGCTGGAAACCGGGATGGTCGGCATCAACCAGGGCATCGTGTCCAACCCGGCCGCCCCGTTCGGCGGCGTCAAGGCCTCGGGGCTCGGCCGCGAGGGCGGCGTCGAGGGCATCGAGGAATACCTGGAGACCAAGTACGTCGGCATCAAGCTGTAGCGCGGTCGGCGCTGTTCGCGCCGTTCGCAGGTGTCAGCCGATGACCTACCGTCCCGCCAACCGTGGCAGGGCTCTGGTCCTGCCGGCCCGGCGCCGGGTCATCTGATCGCGCCCGGGCCGCGGCGAGATCAGGAGCTCCAGCGAGACCAGGCGGCCTGCCGGGAGGTTCCGGCGGCATCGCCGACCTGGGCCCAGGAACCGCTCACCGCCAGGGACCGGGCGCTGATACCCAGGGACTCACCGACCAGCGCGCTCAGCCGCAGCAGCGCCTGGAATGCCTCCTGGTCGGTTCGTTCGGCCAACTGCGCCACCGCCGTTCGCGCGCGGAGCTCGAGCTCCCGGGTGGAGGTGTTGCGCAGGTCGGCCGCGTCGTCGGCTGGCCCACCGGTAGCGGTGTCGGGGAACGTCACGCGGACACCCTCCCCCGACGCCGGCGGGTCCGTCAACGACCGACCCGCCGGCCCGGCGGAACGACGGCGCTCTCAGCTGCCGCAAAGGACGACCTCACGCGTCCCGTCGGGGTCGTCGAACCCGCGGCGCCAGGTCAGATCGGGCCAGCGGAAGTCGACCACCTTCTCCGCCGGGCGGTACAGCGCCGTGTACAGCGTGCCGAAGGCAGCGGAGTACTCGCGGTTGTAGAGCGGATCGGCCAGGAAGGCGGCAGCAAGGTCATCCGGACCCGGATCGGCCGCCAGCAGCGTGCTCAGGTGATCCCGCCGCGGCACGCTGCGCAGCCTTCTCGCCCGTTCCGGATACTCGGGCAGCTGCCCACGATGGTTGGTGGCGATCGGCGCGTCGGAGAACTCCGGCGCCGAGTCAGGGGCGACGAAGGCGGTGAAGGCAGCACCGCCGGCGTCCACTACGGTGAGGTTGTAGGACATAGCGATCGGCAGGCCCCCCAACGCTTCTCGGGCCTCGGCCGCCGTGCCGGCGACCTCCAGCAGGTACCGCAGGACGATCGGAATGGCGAATCCGCGCCCCGCCCCCGGACGTCCACCGAAGGTCAGCGACACCGCAAGGCCGGTGTCGTTCATGCCGTCGAGGAGCCCCCATAGGCAGTCCCCCGCGCCGATCACCCGGCGGCCGGTGAACGCGCTGGTGTAGATCGTCCGCTCCCACAGGTCCACGCCGTAGTCGTAGTTGCGGCACAGCGCCGGTTCGGGCGCGGTGATGACCGCCTGCGAGCACGCGGGCGCGAAGGCCGGGACGTCCCACAGGGTCAGCATCCTGGCGGCGATCTCGTCGCCGCCGGCCAGGCCGACCAGCCGTTCGTAGGTCGGCACCAGCTCGGGCATGTGGCTGGCCAGCATCCGGGTGGCGGTGAGAAGTTCCGGCCGCGCCTGTTCGCCGTCGCGCAGGTACCAGGCTCGGTAGCCGGGCCAGGTGGCGTCGAACAGGGCCCGCCAGCGGGGGCCGGGGCTGGCCTCGGTGATGCCGAAGACGGTGACGGGAATTCGCCTGACGGGTGTGGTCGTCCCGGTGGGGACGCTCGGGTTCCATCGGGCAGATCGGGTCGTGCTGGCACTCGAGATCGCGTCCCGCAATGCCTGCGGTCGCATGGGACAGAAGTCGTATCGGTTCATGTCGTCAAGGTTTGCTTGACAGTCGGGGTTTGTCAAGGACTACTTGACATCAATGACGGGGCGGCTACAGTTCGTAGTGTCGGGATTCTGGCATGCAGTAGCGTGTTGTCCCGTTTCCTGGTTCGCGAGCCTGGCGCATCAAGACGCTGAG
>Ga0302263_10001043_pt1 | contig 10540 bp, 9 predicted proteins | sample II_Fen_N1_4_FD_194564 | JGI IMG/M metagenome (GOLD analysis project Ga0302263, IMG submission 194564) | Peat permafrost microbial communities from Stordalen Mire near Abisko, Sweden - II_Fen_N1_4 | ecosystem: Environmental > Terrestrial > Soil > Wetlands > Permafrost | place: Sweden: Abisko... | reverse complement strand
CCCGCACACCTGTTTGTAAATCTTCCGGCGAGGCAAAGAGTCGATTCACCAGGCCGAGTTTTTCCGCTTCGGCGGCATCGACCCGGCGGCCGGTATAGGCCAGTTCGCGGCTGGTGCCTTCGCCGATCAGGCGCGGCAGGCGTTGCAGGGTACCGACATCGGCGACCATGGCGAGATCGATTTCCTTGATCGAGAAATAAGCATCCGCCGCGGCATAGCGCATGTCGCAGCAGCTCACCAGATCGAGCCCGCCGCCGACGCAGGCGCCCTGGATGGCGGCGAGTACCGGCTTCCTGCAGCGCTCAATGCTGGAGAGGCAGTCCTGCTGATCGAGGATCAGGCGGCGCAGGGCTTCGCGGCGGCGGGCGCCATCCGGGTTGGCGATGCGTTGCTGGATGCTGCCGAGCATGGCGAGGTCGATGCCAGCGCAGAAATTACGGCCGGCGCCGGCCAGAATGGCGACGCGGGCGGCCGCTGTAGCATCGACCCAGTCGAAGGCCTGGCGGATTTCCTGCCACATTGCGTCGTTCATGGCATTCGACTTGTCCGGCCGCGCCAGGCGGATTTCGGCGATGCCCTGGTCGAGGCTGAGGGCCAGGGTAGTGAACGTCGGCTGTGGCATGCTAGGTCTCCGTTATTTTATGGCGGAGAGCTTAACTGAAGCGGCCTTGCCGGAGTAGGGCGCAAGAAGGGGGCGACTTATTCCGTGTAGCTGATCAGGTCGACATCGGCCGCTTCGAGGCGCAGCGGGACCAGCGCCTGGTAGGCGGCCGACTGGTACCAGCCATCGAGCGCCGCCAGATCGGGGAAACGGATGACAACCGTGTCGCTATGCGCATGCTGGCCGGCCAGTACGTTTTCGCGCCGGCCGCGAAAGACAAGTTCGGCGCCCCAGGGAACAAGCGTCGCCGGCACCTGGGCGCGGTATTGCTCCCATTTGTCGGTGTCGCGGACCGTGATGTGACCGATGGCCAGGGCGCTCATGCCGCGTTCTTGCCTTTTTGCCAGAGTACGTCGCCGCGCCCGTCGGTCCGGTTGAGGACACGGCCGAGGATGAAGAGCAGGTCGGAGAGGCGATTGATGTAGCGGCGGGCAGCTTCGGAGAGCGCCTCGGCGCTGTGCAGGCGGACCATGGAACGTTCGGCGCGGCGGCAGACGGTGCGGCTCAGGTGGGCGAGGGCGGCGGCGCGGCTGCCGCCGGGCAGGATGAATTCCTTGAGCATCGGCAGTTCCCCATTGAATTCGTCGGCCAGTTTTTCTAGGCGGTCGACCTGGGCATCCTTGATGACGCTCATGCCGGGCAGGCAGAGTTCGCCGCCGAGATCGAAGAGGTCGTGCTGGATGTCGAGCAGGGCGCTCCGCACCTTGTCAGGCAGCGCTTCGCAGAGCAGCACGCCGAGGCCGGAGTTGAGTTCGTCAATCTCGCCGATGGCGTCGATGCGCAGGCTGTCCTTGGTCGTCCGGCTGCCATCGCCGAGGCCGGTGGTGCCGGCATCGCCGGTGCGGGTGACGATCTTCGACAGGCGGTTGCCCTGACGTTCTTTGTTGTGCGGGTCGCTCACGGTGCTCTCCTTGTGGTGGCGCAGATTATACTTTTGGCTCACCCCACAGACTGTCATCGCCATGCCAAAGTTCGCCGCCAACCTGAGTTTTTTATTTGCCGAGCTGCCATTCTCCCAGCGTTTCGCCAGGGCGGCCGCAGCCGGCTTCAAGGGTGTCGAATATCTCTTTCCCTACGAGCACGCCCCGCACGACATCGCCGAGTGGTTGCGCGACAACGATCTCGAACAGGTGTTGTTCAATCTGCCGGCCGGCGACTGGGCGGCCGGCGAGCGTGGCCTGGCCTGCCTGCCGCAGCGCCACGGCGAATTTGCCGAGAGCGTCGAGCGGGCGCTCGAATACGCCGTTATCCTCGATTGCCAGCGGGTGCATTGCATGGCCGGCCTTGCTCCCAAGGGCTTCAGCGAGGTCGAACTGGAAGAAAACTATATCGCCAACCTGCGTTATGCGGCCGATCGCTTGGCGACGGTTGGTGTCACGGTGATGATCGAGCCGATCAACAGCCGTATCGACATGCCGGGCTACTGGCTGGATGACGTGGGCCGGGGTTTTCGCCTGCTCGAGGCGATTGACCGGCCGAACGTCAAATTGCAGTACGACATCTACCACGCCCAGATCATTGCCGGCGATCTGGCTCGCACGCTGGAAGCCAATGTCGGGCGTATCGGCCATGTCCAGATTGCCGACAACCCGGGGCGCCACGAGCCGGGCACGGGCGAAATCAACTATCCCTTCCTGTTTGGCTTGCTCGACCGCCTGGGCTATAGCGGCTGGGTCGGCTGCGAATACAAGCCCTTGACGACAACGCAGGCCAGCCTCGACTGGTTGCCGAAATAAAGCCCGGGTCACGGGCCGGACGCCATGGTTTCCGGCCTCGGCGAAGCGCTTGTATGCCTTTGGCGAATCGGGTTTTTGCCCTGCCCGACATGGCCGGCACAAATCGGTGCTTTCTCCCGCTACGCGCTGCCGCCATCAGTTTAGAATGAGCCCATGGAGACCGCCGAAACCTCTTTCCTGACTGACCGTGCCGGCCTTGCCGCGCGTCTCGGGGCGATCCTGCCGGCGCATTGCCTGCTGCTCGACGAGGAAGAACTGCGCCCCTATGAGTGCGATGGCCTGACGGCCTATCGCGAATTGCCCATGGCCGTCTGCCTGCCGGAAAACGAAAATCAGGTCATCGCCATCCTGAGCACCTGTCACCAGCTCGGCGTGCCCGTCGTGGCACGCGGTGCCGGTACCGGCCTGTCGGGTGGTGCGATGCCGCATGCCCAGGGCGTCGTGCTGTCGCTGGCTCGTTTCAACAAAATCCTGCGCCTTGATCCGCTGGCCCGTCTGGCCAGCGTTCAGCCCGGCGTGCGCAACCTGGCAGTGTCGGAAGCGGCGGCGCCACATGGCCTGTATTACGCGCCCGATCCCTCTTCGCAGATCGCCTGTACGCTGGGCGGCAATGTCGCCGAGAACTCGGGTGGCGTGCATTGCCTGAAATACGGCCTGACGGTGCACAACATCCTGCGCCTGCGGGTGGTCAGCATCGAGGGCGAAGTTTTCGAGATCGGCTCTGAAGCGCCCGACGCGCCAGGTTATGACCTGCTGGCGCTGCTCATCGGTTCCGAGGGCATGCTTGGCGTGGTCACCGAAGTCACCGTCAAGCTGGTGCCCAGGCCCGAGTTGGCCCAGGTCGTCATGGCCTCCTTCGACGAAGTTGGCAAGGCCGGTGAGGCGGTGGCGGCAATCATCGCCGCCGGCATTATCCCGGCCGGCCTGGAAATGATGGACCAGCCGGCGACCGCCGCCGTCGAACCCTATGTCAAGGCTGGCTACGATCTGGAAGCCGCCGCCATCCTGCTCTGCGAGTCGGACGGCACGCCGGAGGAAGTGGCCGAGGAAATCGCCCGGGTAAGGGCTGTTCTGATGGCGGCCGGGGCCCGCGAGATCCGCGTTTCGCAGTCGGAAGCCGAGCGCCTGCGCTTCTGGGCCGGCCGCAAGGCGGCTTTTCCGGCAATCGGCCGCATCTCGCCGGATTATTACTGCATGGACGGCACTATTCCGCGCAAACGCCTGGCCGAGATGCTGGCTGCCATTGTCGGCATGGAGGCCAAGTACGGCCTGCGCTGCGCCAATGTTTTCCATGCCGGCGACGGCAACCTGCATCCGCTGATCATGTACGACGCCGCGCAGCCCGGCGAATGGGCGCGGGCCGAGGCGTTTGGTGCCGAAATCCTTGAATTGTCGGTGCGTCTGGGTGGCTCGATTACCGGCGAACACGGTGTCGGTATCGAGAAAATCAATCAGATGTGCGTGCAGTACAAGTCGCCGGAGTTGCAGGCCTTCCACCGCATCAAGGCGGCCTTCGACGAAAAGGGCCTGCTCAATCCCGGCAAGGCCGTGCCCAGCCTGCACCGCTGTGCCGAGTACGGGCAGATGCACGTCCATCACGGGGCGCTCAAGTTCCCGGAGCTGGAGCGCTTCTGATGCGTCTCGACGATCTGCGTGCGGTGATCCGGACCGCTCACGACAGTGGCACTGCCTTGCGCCTGCGCGGCGGCGGCAGCAAGGATTTTTACGGTGGCATGCTGGCTGGGGAAGTGTTCGATGTTGCCGCTTACCGCGGCATCGTGGCCTACGAGCCGAGCGAGTTGTACATTACGGCGCGTTGCGGCACGCCGCTTGCCGAAATCGAGGCGGTGCTCGCCGAGCAGGGGCAGATGCTGGCTTTCGAGCCGCCGCATTTCGGCGCGGCGACCATTGGTGGCTGCGTCGCCGCCGGGCTGGCCGGGCCGCGCCGGCAGCAGGCTGGCGCCGTGCGCGATTTCGTGCTCGGGGCCAAGCTCATTGACGGTACCGGGCAGGTGCTCGATTTTGGTGGACAGGTCATGAAAAATGTTGCCGGTTACGATGTCTCGCGCCTGCTCGCCGGCAGTCTCGGCACCCTTGGCCTGATCGCCCAGCTTACGCTCAAGGTGCTGCCCCGGCCGGTCGCCGAGGCGACGCTGTGCTTCGCACTGGACGAGGCAGAAGCCATTGCCCGGCTGAATGCCTGGGGTGGCCAGCCCCTGCCTGTTTCGGGTTCGTTCTGGGCAGCCGGGCAATTGTTCCTGCGCCTTTCCGGTGCCCGGGCAGCCGTCGACGCAGCCTGCACCAGGCTGGGCGGCGAAAAGCTGGAAGCGGCCGGGGCGTTCTGGCTGGCGGTGCGCGAACAGACGCATCCGGCTTTCACCGGGCAGCTGCTGTGGCGGCTTGCCCTGCCATCGACAACTGTACCGCTGGCGATCGATGGCCTGCGTGCCGTCGAGTGGGGCGGCGGCCTGCGCTGGTATGCCGGTGATGTGAGCCCGGCCGTTTTGCGCGAGGTGGCGCAGCGGGCCGGCGGCCATGCCGTGCTTTATCGTGCTCCGGAATCGCAGCGTTGCCTGGAGGGCGCCTTTGCGCCGCTGTCGCCAGCCCTGCTCGGTGTGCACCGGCGCCTGAAAAATATTTTCGATCCGCAGGGAATACTCAATCCCGGCCGTTTGTACGCGGAGCTCTGATGGATACCCGCTTAGCCGATTTCATCCGCCAGAGCAGCGCCGGCGAGCAGGCCGAGGAAATCCTGCGGACTTGCGTGCATTGCGGTTTCTGCACGGCGACCTGTCCGACCTACCAGTTGCTGGGCGATGAACTCGACGGGCCGCGCGGCCGCATCTACCTGATCAAGGCTTTGCTCGAGGGCAAGGAGATCAGCGAAAAGACGCGCCTGCATCTCGATCGCTGCCTGACCTGTCGTTCCTGCGAAACGACCTGCCCATCGGGCGTCCAGTACGTCCATCTGCTCGATATCGGGCGCCGGGTGCTGGAAGAAAAATTGCCGCGCCCGCGCCGGGATGCGCTGCGTCGGCGACTGCTGCGCGAGGCGTTGAGCCGGCCGGCCATTTTCGGCCCGGCCATCCGCCTCGGCCGGATGTTGCGCCCGCTGCTGCCTTCGGCGCTGGCCGACAAGCTGCCGCGCCCGGCCCCCGGCGAACACCGGGGGCTGCCGGCACCGGGCGTGCACAGCCGGCGCATGCTGCTGCTCGCCGGTTGCGTCCAGCCGGCACTGGTGCCGAATATCAATGCCGCGACCGTGCGCGTCCTCGACAAACTGGGCATAGCGTTGTTCGCGGCAGACAAGGCCGGTTGCTGTGGCGGCCTGCGTTTCCATCTCGATGATCAGGCCGGCGCCGGCGATGACATGCGGCGCAATATTGACGCCTGGTGGCCGCATGTTGAAGCCGGCATCGAAGCCATTGTTGTCACCGCTTCCGGTTGCGGCGTCCAGGTTCGCGATTACGCTCATGCCTTGGCCGAGGATGCGGTCTACGCTGAAAAGGCGGCGCGGATCAGCGCCCTGTGCCGTGATCCGTCGGAAATCCTGTGCGCCGAGCGGCCGCGCCTGTTGGCGCAACTGCCGCCGCCCGGCGAGCCCGGCCCCCGGCTCGCCTTTCATTCGCCATGCACCCTGCAGCACGGTCTGGGCATCAGGGATGTCATAGAAGAATTGCTGCAGGCCGGCGGCTTTGTTCTGACGCCGGTGGCCGATGGCCACCTGTGCTGCGGTTCGGCCGGGACTTACGCGCTGCTCCAGCCTGAGTTGGCGACGCGCCTGCGCAACAACAAGCTGGCGGCGCTCGATGCTGGCGGGCCGGCGCTGATCGCCACGGCCAATATCGGCTGTCTGACACATCTGCAGGCGGGTAGTATGTTGCCGGTCCGGCACTGGATAGAATTGATCGATGAGGTGATGGTTTGACTGGAGTTTCCGTAGGTGATGTGGTGCGCACGCTGGGCGAGGCGGATGCCGCGAAAATAAAGCTGTTGCTTGAGCGCGGCGTCAAGATTCCGCCCCAGCCAAGGGTGCTGCAGGAGTTGTACCGGCTGTTGCAGCAGAAGGAATTCGATGTCCGCGTGCTGGCCCGGGTGATCAACCAGGATCCAGGCATTACCGCGCTGCTCTTCAAGGTGGTCAGTAGTGCCGCCTACAAGCAGCATCAGCCCTTTGAGACGGTCGAGCAGATCCTGCACGCGGTTGGCGTGCGGCAGACGGCCAATCTGGTCCAGGCCGTGGCACTGGCCGGCCTGGGCAACATCAAAAAAAATCCGCAGGTCTATGAGGCCTTCTGGGCGCGTTCGCAGAGCGTTGCCCAATTGGCCATGCTGATTGCCGACGAGCGCATCGCGGTGTGCAACATTTTTCCGGATCAGGCTTATCTGGCCGGGATTTTTCACGACTGCGGCGTCTTGCTGCTGGCCCAGCGTTTTGCCCCCTATTGCGCCGAAATGCGGCTCGGTGAGCCGGGGCGCTGGGTCGAGCTGGCCGAGGAAGACCGCAAGTTCAATGCCGATCATTGCGTCGTCGGCTACCTGGTGGCCCGCCACTGGCATCTGCCGGATTTCATCTGCGATGCCATCCGCTATCACCATGACCTCAAACAGCTCGGCATGCATGCCGCGCGCAGCATGGTGGCGATCGTCCAGCTTGCCGTTGAAATCTACTACCGTGATCAGCGCGTGCACAATGCCGAGTGGGACCGGGTCAAGCAGGAAGTGCTGCCCGAGTTGGGCCTCGGCGAAGACACGCTGCCCGAGTTTGTCGATGACATCATCGAGCGCTTCCAGGCTGCGCAACAGTGATGTGCAGCGGCTCATACACGGAATTCGGTAAGCCAGTGTTAATCTTTGTAAAAGCCTTTCGTGATAACCTTCCGCTCCTCAAGGAGGGGGAATGCCGCTAGCTATTGATGCATGTGCAGCACAGCACCAGGGGGATCGCAAGGAACAACAGGATCGCGTTGCGATCCTGCCGCACGCCCGGAAAAAAGGGGTGGCTCTGGTCGTCGTTGCCGACGGCATGGGCGGCCATACAGGTGGCGCATTGGCCGCCGAACAGGTGCTGCATACGGCGCGCAACAATCTGGAGAACTTTTCCCCGGCCGACGAGAGTCCGCGTCGCATGCTGGAAAGCAGCATGCGCGAGGCGCACACGATGATCAAGGCGTCCCGCTTCATCAATGAAAAGGATCCGCACAGCACGGTCGTCATGCTGCTCCTGCAGCCTGGCAAGGTGACCTGGTCGCATTGCGGCGACAGCCGGCTTTACTGTTTTCGGGCCGGCAAGCTGCGCCAGCGCACGGTCGATCATTCCTATGTCGAGCACCTGCTGGCCAATGGCAAGATCACCGCCGAGCAGGCGCTGGTGCACCCGAATCGCAACGTTCTGCTGACTTCGCTGGGTGGCCAGGACGAGCCGACCTTCGATTTTGCCGAAGTCGAGGATTTGACCGGTGGCGATGCCTTCGTGCTGTGTTCGGACGGACTCTGGGCCTATTTCGACGATGCCGAGCTGGGCCGCATCATCAACGAAAATTCGGCACGCAATGCCTGCGAAATCCTCATCGACCAGGCTCGCTTGCGCGCTCGAGGGACGGGAGACAATGTCTCGCTGGCCATCATCAAACTGGTTGAAGTCGAAGCGCCGAAAGCCAAGGCGCCGCCGGTCCGCAGTACGCCGCAGACGGTCTATAACTGAGTTGGCTTTCCGGTAAATGAAAACGGCGCCCAGGGCGCCGTTTCTTTTTTACTGCTTGCGGCCGAGACCGCCGAGCAGGGCAGCGACCGGCCGCTTCGGCTTGTGCGGATCAGCCTTGGCCGGGGCCTGCGGCGAATCAGGAATGTCGCCGCGCGGCGAATTGTCCTCGTAGGGCTTGCTGAAGTCGAAACCGTCGGCGGCAATCATCGGATTGCGGCGGGCCGGACGGCGCTCATGACGCTCGCCGCGATCACTGCGTTCACCCCGGTCGTTGCGTTCGCTGCGTTCCGGGCGCTGGGCCAGCGGTGCCTTGGGGGCCACCGAGGGGGCGCTGCGCTTGCGCTTGTTGCCTGGCGGGTATTCGTATTCCGCTTCCGGCTCGAAACCGACGACTTCGACCTGCTCGATCGGCCGCTTGATGAGCTTTTCGATATCGACCAGGTAGCCGACTTCGTGCGCACTGACCAGCGAGATCGCGTTGCCCAGTTTGCCGGCCCGGCCGGTGCGGCCGATGCGGTGCACGTAGTCTTCCGGTGTATGCGGCAGTTCGTAATTGATCACGTAGGGCAGGTCGTCGACGTCGAGACCGCGCGCCGCGACATCGGTGGCGATCAGGGCGTGCGTCTGGCCGGCCTTGAAGGCGTCGAGCGCCTTGATGCGTTCGAGCTGGCTCTTGTCGCCGTGGATGGCGTCGGCCTGGATGCCTGCCCGCTGCAGTTCGCGGGTCAGCCGCGAGCAGCCCTGCTTGGTGCGCATGAAGACCAGGCACTGGCGAATTTCGGCGGATTTGAGCAGCTTGATCAGCAGGCCGCGCTTGCCGTATTCGGAAACCGGGTGCACGCGGTGCGTGATGTTTTCCGAGACCTGATTGCGGCGGGCAACTTCGATGAGTACCGGAGCGCGCAGCATGGTGTCGGCCAGGCGCTTGATTTCTTCGGAGAAGGTGGCCGAGAAGAGCAGGCTCTGGCGTTGCGCCGGCAGCATGTTGAGGATACGCGTGACGTCGGGGACGAAGCCCATGTCGAGCATGCGGTCAGCTTCGTCGAGTACCAGCACTTGGACCGAGCCGAAGCTGACGCTCTTGTTTTCGACGTGGTCAAGCAGACGGCCCGGCGTGGCGACGAGGATTTCGACGCCTTTTTTCAGTTCGGCGATTTGCGGCCGGATATCGACACCGCCGAAGGCGCACATCGAACGCAGGTGGGTATGCTTGCTGTAGGCTTTGACCGATTCGAAGACCTGCAGCGCCAGTTCGCGGGTCGGGGCGAGGATCAGGGCGCGCACCGGATGCTTGGCCGGCGATGGGCTGCTGCTCGCGAAGGGCAGGATGCGTTGCAGGATGGGCAGCGTGAAGGCGGCCGTCTTGCCAGTGCCAGTCTGGGCGCCGCCCATGATGTCCTGGCCCTTGATGACGAGCGGAATGGCCTGCGCCTGGATCGGCGTCGGCTTGGTATAACCCTCGTCGAGCACGGCGCGCAGCAGTTCCGGTGCGAGGCCGAGATCGGCAAAGGTGATTTCGGGAGCGGCTTCGGCGGCGGGGGCCACGGCCGGGATGCTGGCTGCGTCGCCAGCTAACGTATTGATTTCAGACATGGGTCGGGATTATACGCCTGCTGGCGTCCGGACTGGCGGCTCAAGTGCGGTCCAGCCAGCGACAAAGCGTCGCGAACAATATTTCGGGATCGACCGGTTTCGCGATGTGGCCGTCCATTCCCGCTGCCAGACAGGCTTCCCGGTCTTCGGCATAGGCGTTGGCGGTCATTGCCAGGATCGGCAGCTGTCTGGTGCTGCCGGCGCACTGGCGAATGATGGTGGTGGCCTCGGTGCCATCCATGTTGGGCATCTGGATGTCCATCAGGATCAGGTCATAGTCGTTGGTGGTGGCCAGTTCGACCGCCTGTTCGCCATCTTCGGCTGTATCGACGATCAGGCCGACGCTGTGCAGCAGTTCGCAGGCGACTTCACGGTTGATTTCGTTGTCTTCGGCGAGCAGGACGTGTTTGCCGGCATGGCGCTGGCGCAGTGTGTTTTCAGCGTCGCCAGCAGGTAGTTCATCGGGCCATTGGGGCTTGCTGGCAACCTGGCCAAGACGGGCGGTGAACCAGAAGCTGCTGCCCTGCCCGGGGGCGCTGTCGACTCCGGTTGTGCCGCCCATCAGCAGCGCTAGGCGGCGGTTGATGGCCAGGCCGAGGCCGGTGCCGCCATATTTGCGGGTGGTGCTGTTGTCGCCCTGCTCGAAGGCATTGAATATCCGGGCGAGCTGTTCCTGATTCAGGCCGATGCCGGTGTCGGTAACGCTGAAGCGGACGAGCACTCCGTCTTCATCTGCGCAGTCGATCTGGCCAGTGATGCTGACACTGCCATGTTCGGTGAATTTCAGCGCATTGCCGGTGTAATTGATCAGTGCCTGGCCGAGCCGGGTGACGTCGCCGGATAGCT
>Ga0302263_10001042_pt1 | contig 10542 bp, 8 predicted proteins | sample II_Fen_N1_4_FD_194564 | JGI IMG/M metagenome (GOLD analysis project Ga0302263, IMG submission 194564) | Peat permafrost microbial communities from Stordalen Mire near Abisko, Sweden - II_Fen_N1_4 | ecosystem: Environmental > Terrestrial > Soil > Wetlands > Permafrost | place: Sweden: Abisko... | reverse complement strand
AAGAGCGGAAAGAGGAGCGGAGAGCCCATGCCCAACTTCTCGTGGCTCGCTTCGCGGCTCACGACCGCGTACATGTTCATTTCCGAGCCAGTGGCAGGAAGCGTGAGCACGCACCCCAACGGAAGCACCTCGGTCAAGGGAGCGCCTTTGAGAAGGTCCCACGGGTCAGTGCCCTGGTAACGTGCCGCCGCCGCAATGAACTTGGTGCCGTCGATCACCGAACCGCCGCCGACCGCCAAGAGGAAGTCAATCTTATCCTGGCGGATCAGGCCAACGGCCTTCATCAGGGTCTCGAAGCGGGGGTTGGGCTCGATGCCTTCAAATTCCGTCACCGCAAAGCCGGAAAGCGCCAAGCGCACTTGGTCCAGCACGCCGTTTTTCTTGACGGACCCGCCGCCGTAGGTCACCAAGACCCGGCTGCCGGCCGGAACCAGCTTGGCGAGCCTTGCGATGGTGTCCTTGCCGAACACGACTTTGACCGGGTTTTGCAACGTGAAATTCAGCATCTGGGCGGATCTCCTATGGGATATGTCCAGAAAGTAGCATGTCCTTGTGTAGGAGGCGATACATGCCTTGCCTACCCAAGGACGGATTCAGTTGCGCAACGAAAGGCGCACGCCAGCAAAGAGGCTGGGCCAGGCGCGCAAGCCATCGGTCCAGGTGCGGTCGGGAATGCCGTGCATCGGAGACGTGAGTGCTTGGTTATTCTCGGCCTCGCCGGTCTCTAGCAAGGTCCAGCCGGTACCGACGAACAGTCCCAGGTGCGGCAACACCCAAGCGCCAGCCATCATGCGGGCTCGCAGGAGCTGGTTGGTGTAGAGCCGCCACTCTTTCGGGGCGTTAGATGGTTCCACCTGATGGTACTCGCCGCGTGTCAGGGTCTTGGATCCGATGTCAGCTGAAAGAATCCAGCGCTGCGAAGGAAGTTGGACGCCAACGCTTGAACCGTAGCCGATCACAGGATGCTCGCGAAGTCCGGCATCGCAGGAAATGTCTGTCTGCGAGTGGAGCCATTTCCACTCCCATACCAAGGAAAGCGTGGGCAAAGCGTTCTCATCCATCCAAGCATCCACCCGCAGCGGAAGGCTGGAACTCCAGGAAATGAGGCCGATTGGCAGACCATCCGTGACACGCGAGACGTTGACAAACCCCAGTTGCAAGCCGCGTAGGGTGTCGGTGACGTTGACGAATCCCATCTGGGCCCCATGCAGGAAATGGGCGGCGTTGACAAATCCCATCTGAGTGCCGTTGCCTCTTCCGGCGACGTTGACGAAACCCGCTTGAAGACCAGCCACCGTGTCGGTCATGTTGACGAACCCGTACTGGGACGCCTTGGCATCCTTGGCCACGTTGACAAATCCTGCCTGAGCGCCGCGCCCGCCTTTCCCGACGTTGACGAACCCGGCTTGTGCCCCGTGGAAGGGGCCCACGTTAACGAATCCGGCCTGGGCTCCATGGATGGCGCCTAAATTCACAAAGCCAGCTTGGACGCCGCGCCAGGCGGTGGCCTTGTTGACGAAGGCGAGTTGAGCCCCGATGCCAGTGTCGGCCATATTGAAGGCGGAACTGATCTGTGCGCCTTTGATCGAGCCGTCGCGGGCGATGCTTGCGACGCTGGAAAACTGGGCACCCCGGACCTTTCCGCGGGCCACGGACACGGCCGCTTGTTGGACGCCGGACATTTCTTTGCCGTTTTGAAGCGCTACGCCAATGGACCACTGGGCACCCCGGACGTCGCCGTGGCTGATGGCGGCGCCACTGCCGTATTGAATGCCGCGAATGCTGCCGGCTTCGGCCATGGCCAGTTCTGCCGCTGAGCGCTGCGCCATGCGGGGACCGTCCTGGCCAAGCATGTCTAGCGGAGGCAGGAGGCCGATGTTTACAAAGGGCGCCTTGGGGAGGCTGTCCTGGAAAGGAAGCGAATCCTTGGCTGCAGGCATGGACGCTGTCGTAAGCAATTGCGGCTCGAGTTCCCAGCGTTCGACTAGAGCACTGTTCACATGCAGGGCTTGGCCGGTCGCCAGAAGCGTGTCGGCATGGTGTCGTCCGTCCCGTCCCTCGAAGAGAATCCGGTAGCGGCCGCTTTCTAGCCCTAAGTCCAAAGGGGCGCCTGGGAGCTTGCGCAACTCGGCCACCAGATGTCCGAGGCTGTCGCGTAGGGACAACTGACCCGAAAGCATGGTGTCCAGGAGGATGTGCGCCGAGGCCTGATGAAGGTCGGTGAGCACCACGTCGCCGGAGCCGGAAAGGTCCATGTCCACCGAAGGGTGCTGGCTGCCCGCCTTGGCTTCCTCGGTGCGGCGCAAGGTCTCCTGGTAGGCGTAGCGGTAGGCCTCGTTCAGGGTGACGCGACCGTCGTGGTCAGCATCGGCAGCGCCGCGCAGGCCGGTCAGGAGCGCCTGAGTGAAGAAAGATCCTCCCAGCGAGTCTGATTCGTGGGACGCTTCGTTGGCTGCCGAGGAGGTGAGGACGGCTCCGCCGCGCAGGTCGTGGGATTCGTCCACCAGAAAGGCCGGACGGCGGACGCCGCCCTTGGCGCGCAGGGCTCCGCCCGAGGCGCAGGCATCTAGCACGGCTAGGCGCACGTCGGCCGGCAGCGAATCGACGGTGCGGCGCAAGTTGCGGTAGCCGAGCCGCTGGGTCCCGAGCAGCAACCCATCCTCGTCGGCGTGACCCGAGTAGTAGAAGAGCAGTTCAGTGCGCGTTCCTTGCTTGCGGGCGGCCGAAATTTGGGCGCCGAAAGCGTGGAGGCCTGCAAGCAGACTTGCCGAATCAGGTTGGGACAGGAAGACGGCATCGGCGCTTTCTACCCCGCCAAAGGTCTCCAGCACCTTGCTGAAATCCTGGGCGTCGGAAAGCGCGTAGCGCAGCGGCAGGCGCCCCGGGCCGCCGTCGTTGGCGGCCGCCAGGAAAAGAAAGCGTCGTGTGGGGGCTGCCGAAATTAAAAGGGGCAGCCCAATCAGAAGCAATAGCAGGCATCTCATCGCTGAGCCTTAGGGAGAAGTACGGAGGCTTGCGAGAATCCCGCAGGGAGCTCCAGGATGGCGGTGGCGCGCCGAGCTGGCGGCAAAGCCCGCAGCCGGGCCGAAAGCTGGGCCGTCTCAAAGGGTTTGTCGGACCAGACCAACCAGAAGCGCTCGAAGCCGCGGCTTTCGTCCAGTTCATAGGCGTGGGGGAGCAGTACGTGCTTTCCGGGCTCCAGCGCGATGGCGCTGCCGACAGATTCTGGAAAATGGGCGGTGAGGGATCCAGTGGCGTCCAGCGAGACGATGCAGGCATACATGCGTTGTTGCGCTTCCAGGGAGATCTGCAGCAGGTCGTGGGGGTGAACGGTGTCGCCTGACACAAGCCGCTCGGCCTTGCCTTCTCCCTGGCGATGGATGGAAAGGGTTACGGCATCGCCCTTCGCGCGGATTCCGGATTCCGCTCTGGCGATCGTGGGATATTCGGCCGGTGCTGCCGACGCTTGGGTTGCCGTTGCGATTTCTGGAGCCTTGGCTGTCCCGCTAACAGGCGAGGCAGAGGACGTCAGTGGTGCGCCTGTGGAAATCGCAGAGGCCGTGCGTCCATCGGGAAGGGGAGAGGACGTCGGACGCCCGTGCCATGGCGCGATTGCCACCACCAAGCCTAGGGCGGCCATCGGCACGCCAATGCCCCAGCGACGACGGTGCGCTTGGCGACGTGCCGCAGCTTCGGCGCGGTCACGCCCCTCCGCGATGCGCCGGATCTCGGCAAAGGCCGGGGTCGGGGAAATTTCTCGGAAGCGCTGGTCAGCCTGTCGCATGGTTTCCAGGCGAACCTGGACTTCCGGATCTTGCTGGGCCAAGCGGGCGCGCTCCAAGAGATGCGGCGGGACTTCGTCCAGCAGGATCCTCTCGAGCAGCCAATCGGGATGTTGCGAATCCATCTAAGCCACCTCCTTCAGGGCTTGGACGCGATGCCGCAGTCCCAAGAGCCGTTTGCGCACCCCTGAGATAGACATGCCCGTCTCCTTGGCCACTTCGTCAAACGTCATGCCGTCCAAGTGGTACATCACCGCCATCACGCGAGTGGATTCTTCCTCCTTGCCGAAGATGCGCGCAAGCAGCGAACGCGCCTCCAGGGCCGAGCCTTCGTCTTCTAGGCTTGCGATGGAAAGTAAGACCTCGTCATCGTGGGTTTCGGGATGACGTCGCCGTGCGCGCAACACATTAAGGCAAACGTTGGTGGCGATGCGGAAGAGCAGGCTGGAGGGGTACTCTGCCGTCATGTCGTCTTGATGGCGCAGGCAGTTCACAAAGACCTCCTGGACGGCATCGTCGGCCAAAGCGGAGTCGTGCAGCAATTGCTGGCAACGTCGGCGGACCAGAGGTGCGTAGCGGAGGTAAAGGTTTTCGACGTCGAGCGACACGGTAAAAATCTCCCGGACCGGAAACCCGGCATGGCCAGAAAGTTTAGTCGCCCGTGCTTGGGCTTCGCGTGGTTTCGGCAAAGTAGGATGGATGGTTCGTGCTCCATGTCCTTGAAACACCTGGTCGTTGCCCGATTTGCACCGCGATTGGAGGCGCCAGGGGGCTTTGACAGCAAAACTCCATTGAGGATCTCACGCGGGCGGTTACAATTCAAGGTCTGTGGACGTCCTGAATCTCGGGCCTTTGCCCTCTCTGCGCGGCGAAATTCGCCTACCTGGCTCCAAAAGCCTCTCTAATCGCTACCTCTTGCTGGCGGCCTTGGCTCAAGGAACCACACGACTTTCCGGTCTCCTGGAAAGCGAAGACACCCATGCCATGCTGGGGGCGCTTGCTGCCACGGGCGTGCAGGTGGATCGCTTGGGGGAAGATTATGTCGTCGCGGGCCTCGGTGGGCCGCATTTCGCCTCTGTGACTGGCGCTCTAGATCTTGGCAACGCCGGTACTGCCATGCGACCTTTGTGCGCGGCCCTTTGCGCGGCTCACGGCGAATGGATCTTGGACGGCGTGGCGCGCATGCGCGAACGCCCCATCGGGGATCTGTTGGAAGGCCTGACACCGCTCCTGGCCGCTGGTGGCCGTATCGAGGCGCTGGGGAAACCCGGCTACCCGCCGCTGCGGGTGACGGCGCACGGTCTTTCCGGAGGCCGAGCCGAGATCGCTGGCAACACTTCCAGCCAATTCTTGTCAGCGCTCTTGATGGCTTCGCCGCTGGCGCAGACGCCAGTTGAGATTGTCGTGAAAGGCGACCTCATCAGCAAGCCCTACGTGGACATCACCCTCTCTCTGATGCGCCGCTTTGGCGTCGTAGTCGAGCGCGATGGCTACCAGGCCTTTCGCATCGCCCCCCAGACCTATCGTTCTCCAGGAGCCGTGGCGGTGGAGGGAGATGCCTCTTCGGCGTCCTATTTTCTCTCCTTTGGCGCTTTAGGCGGACCGGTACGGGTGCTTGGCTGCGGCCGAGAAAGCATCCAGGGGGATGCTCATTTTGCCCAGGTGCTGGAAAAGATGGGAGCCCAGGTGCGGCTCGGGGACGACTGGATCGAGGCCGAAGCGCCTTGCGGCGGAGTTCCGCTTCGCGCCTTGGATATCGACATGATTGACATGCCCGATGCAGCCATGACGCTTGCCACTTTGGCGCTCTTCGCCGAAGGGCGAACGTTGATTCGCGGCATCGGATCTTGGCGCGTGAAGGAGACGGAGCGCGTGGTGGCGGTGCGCGACGAGCTGCGAAAGCTCGGCGCTACCGTCGAAGAAGGCCCCGACTGGATCGCTGTAACGCCGCCTGCTAAACTTCTGCCGGCCCGGATCGCGACCTACAAGGATCATCGCATGGCCATGGCCTTTTCGCTGGCGGCCCATAGGGCGGCCCTGGAAATCGAAGATCCCGACTGCACCTCCAAGACCTTTCCCGGCTACTTTGCCGAATTGGGGAGGCTGGCGGCGCGTTGAAACCCGACGGAACCGGAGTGTATCGCCAAACCCCTCGTCACTGGGGGGCGCCTCCACCCAAAAAGAAAAGGAGACTGCTTCTCGTGTTCGCTGCATTGGCTGCATTTGCTGGCCTTGCCGGCCTTTGGCGGGCGATTCCCGTCCATGACACTCTTCGGGCCTCCAAGGCGATCTTCAAGTCGGCGCCAGCCGCGGATGCCTGCAGCGATGCTTTCCGGCCAGGGGCCCTTCCGGCTCGGGTCGAGGTCGATCCTTTCCTGCAAGCCTTTGCCACTGAGATCGTGCGCAAGCATCCGACTCGCCTGGCTGCCGCCTTTGCCATGGATCTTTCCACCCGGGCTCCGCTCGTTGCCGTATTTGCGGAAAACGGCAACGTTCGCATCGACCTTTCGGCCCTGGCGGCGCCGCGTTACCCGATGGCCTCGCTTGCCAAGATGACCACCGCTTGGGCGGCCATGAGCGAGAAGGGAATCACCCCGAGCCACGTCTTTCACTTGCGCGGTCAGGCTCATACCCTCTACAAAGGGCAGATCGACACCACACGTGGCGACACCATCTCGCTGGCGCGGGCCTTTGCCTATTCTGCCAACCCCATCTTTGGACAGATCGGCGTACATTACCTTGGGACCACCAAGTACATGAGCTGGCTCGACACCATGGGCTTCAACCGCCCTGGAGGTCTGGGTGGTGGCGTTCCTGCCGGCGTGGCCAAGCTTCCGAAGGACACCTACAACTTGGCCGAACTTTCCTCGGGCTTCGTGCGTACCACCTTCGTCAGTCCTATCCATGCCTGCATGCTGGCCCGGCGCTATGCCGGCGGCGGCGAGCTGCTGCCTCCGCGCTGGAGCGGGGCCAGCGATTGCCCGCGTCCTATTGTGAAGCCCGAAAGCCAACAGGCCAAGCAGATGCTGTCCATGATGCGCCTCACGGCCGACAGTGGCACGGCGCGGCGCGCTTTCGAGCAGGTGTGGGATGATGATCTGCGCGAGGACTTCGAGTTCGGCGGCAAGACGGGGAGCCTCGATGGCGACAATCCCCGTGGCCATTACGAGTGGTTCGCGGGTTTTGCCCGGCGCAAGGGACGTCCCGATTCCGGCATTGCCATCGCGGTCCTGGCGGTGGCCGATGGCCGCCAGATGCTTCCCGGCACCTGGTTTGCTGCTCAGATCCTGGGCGCTTGGCGGCGGCATTTCGGGCAAACGCGCAAGCCAGTGTTGGCCGAAGTTGTTCTTCCTGAAGGCAAGACGCTGTTCTCGGACGACGACCAAGAAGCGCTAGCGGCTCGTCCCACCTTTCGCCCCCCGAAGATTCGCAAGAAGAAGGGCAAGGCATCCAAAAATGTTCCTGCCAGGCGAGCCTCTAAAAAGCACCGGCGTCACGCATAAACGGCTTGTCGCCTCGGCGCGAAGTTCGCTATCCTGAAAGAGTTTCCTCCCAGGAAAGGCATGTGATGCAGGAAATTACGCGGACGCTGCTGCGGCGAAAGCCGTTGCGGAACTTGATCTACTACCCGGCCGTGCAATGGCCGCTCATTTTCTTCAACGGAATGTTGGTGCTGCTGACCATCGCGGCAACCGTGCTGTCCATTGCGGCCGTCTATTCTTGGAAATTCCAGGGCCGCGGCATCTTCCTGCTTTCCCAGGATTCGTTTCTTCCCTTGGAACGCCTCTCAATGCTTTCGGTCTTGGTGCCTGCCATTATCATTTGCACTGCGGTGTCCATTGGTTGTGGTGTGTTGCTGGCCATGTCCACCTCACGGCGGGTGGCGCTTCCCATCTACAAGGTGACGCGTTGGGCACGATTGGTGGCCGACGGCGAACTCAAGGTCTGCCTTGGCTTTCGCAAAGGCGATCGACTGGATGAGCTGGCGCACGCTTGCAACCAGGTTTCGGACCGGTTTGCCAAGGAATGGAAGTCGCTGCAGGATGTGCCCAACCGCGAAGATGTTCCGGTCGACGTCCGCAATCGCATTGGCGAACTTCTGGCTCGATATCGCCTGGACGAATAGAAACGGGAAAAGCCCGGAGTGCCGGGCTTTTCTTCATCGCTTGCTTCCTCCTTTATCGGGAGGACGAAGAAACTAGCGAAGCTTCTTCTTGTGGCGGTCGAGACGCCGACGCTTCTTCCGCTTGTGCGTGGCGATCTTCCTTCTCTTCCGCTTCTTTCCGCAAGGCATAGGCTATTCCTCTTTGGTGGTGATACGTCTCGGACCCGAGAGATGGCAAAATGAACATTCGCGGGGGATTCGTCAACTTTCCGTGCGTGCCAGAGGAGGAGTATCTTGGTTTTCCATGGATGCTTCCGACCTTTCCCGACTTCTCGACGCCTGCGACCAAGGCGCGGCTCATGTGCAGCAACGTCTCAGTGATTTGGTGCGCATTCCCTCCGTCAGCTTTTCCGGCTTCGATCCTGCGGAGGTGCGTCGCAGCGCCCAAGCCACGGCGCAGTGGTTTCGGGAGATCGGCATGCCCGAGGTGCGGGTGGGAATGGAGGAAACCGGCCACCCCTTCGTGCTGGCGCGCGATCATCGCGCCGGTGCGGGGCTTCCGACGATCCTCCTGTATGCCCACCACGATGTGCAACCGCCGCTGCGCCTCGATGTCTGGACCACGCCACCTTTTGAGCCAACTGTTCGGAATGGCCGCCTGTACGGGCGCGGGACCGCTGACGACAAGGCCGGGATCGCCGTCCACGCCGGCTCCATCGCTGCTTGGTATGTCGCGGCCGGCAAGCTGCCTGTGAATGTTACGGTGCTGATCGAAGGCGAAGAGGAGTGCGGTTCGAGCCATCTCGGTGAGATTTTGGCGGCGCATCGCGAAGAACTTTCTGCTGATCTTGTGGTGATTGCCGACCTTTCCAATCACGATACCGGACTTCCTTCTCTCACCACCAGCTTGCGAGGCATTGCGGCCTTGGAGGTGGTGCTTACGGGGGCCTCGCATCCGCTGCATTCGGGCGTCTGGGGCGGAGCTGTGCCTGACCCTGGCAAGGAGATCAGCCGCCTCTTGGCAAGCCTCTTCGATGCGCAGGGAAAGCCGGCTGTCGCCGGACTTTTCGACGGCGTGGAAGCGGTCTCGGAGGCGAGACGCGAGGAACTTGCGCGCATCCCGCTGGATTTGGAACGCTTCCGGGCTCAGGCGGGGCTTGATCCCAAAGCGCCGCTGCCGCCCAAGGAAGAGCTGCTAGCCGATCTCTGGCTGCGGCCCAGTCTCGTGGTAAATGCCGTACAGTGTGGCGTGGAAGGACAGACAGGAAACGTCCTCATGGATCGAGCCTGGGCACGACTCAGCCTGCGCACGGTGGCAGGGATGGATCCGGCGCGCTGCCTCGATCTTTTGGAAGCGCACCTGCGCGCGCGGCTTCCGGAAGGACTTTCGCTTGCCGTCCATCGCGACGGATTCGCGCCCGCTTGGAGCTGCCAGGACGATCTTCCGGTGCTGTTGGTGGCGCGCGAAGCGCTATCGATTGGCTATGGGCGCGAAGCCGTAACCATTGGGTGTGGGGCCAGCATTCCCTTTGTAGAAAGTATGACGGCAGCTCTAGGCGGAGTGCCGGCTCTTTTGGTGGGCGTGGAAGATCCTTGGTGCAATGCGCACGCCGAGAACGAATCGGTGGATCTTGCTGACCTTGCCAAGGCGGTCCGTTCACAAGCCGCTTTGTTTGGTCTCATGGCGCATTGTTGAAGTGTCTACAACGGCGTCAAAAGAAGCCCTGCTGTATTGATGAAATGTGATGTTATTTTAGCGCCTCTCTCGTGTTCGTTGCGAGAGTTCGCGTAAACCACCGTTCGTGGGGATGGACCTGATGGCACTGACCAAGAAGGATCTCAAGCATTTCGAGCAGCTTCTCAATGAAAAGAAGGACAAACTCCTTCAGGAATTGGGAAATCTGGAATCGAGCACGCTGGGAAAAAACCTGCTGGAGCAGTCTGGCGACCTGTCCGGCTATGCCTATCATCTGGCCGATCAGGCTGCTGATGCCGTGGACCGCGAGCACGCCTTTGCCATGGCCAGCCGCGAAAGCCGCTACCTCCTCTATCTGAACGAGGCCTTGGATCGAATCCGCAACGGCACCTTCGGCATCTGCAAGAAGTGCAAGGAAGCCCCGCACGCCAAGAATTCTGACACCCCTTGGATTTCCTTTGCACGTCTAGAAGCTGTCCCGACGGCGACTTTGTGCATTTGGCACAAGCAGGATGCCGATCTGGGAAAGGAAGCGTAACGTGAAAGACCGGTGGCGACATCCCCGTCGCCAGCCGGAACCGGCGGACTCTTCCCGTTGTTCGCCATTCGAGGATCTGAGATGCAATTGAAGCCCGCATTGTGGATGTTTTTGACAATCATGGGAAGCGCGTTTGCTGCCGAGGTCAGCTTCGGGGATGGCTCGGCGCTTCCCGCTGGCGTGACGGTGGATCAAGCGCGCGCCATGGCCAAGAGTCAAGGCATGTCTTCTTCGTCCGCGTCCGCGGCTCCAGGAAATGCTACCGCCCCCCGCTCTTCGTTGGTCAAAGACAGCTTAGGCCAAGTCGACCCTAGGGAAACGGATGTGCGCGCTTGGGGCGACGATTCGCTCTCTAGCGATTCACTGGGAGGGAGGGATTCTCTTGGCAATGCCCGCAAGAATCGCATCAAGCCGCGCCGGA
>Ga0302263_10001039_pt1 | contig 10562 bp, 10 predicted proteins | sample II_Fen_N1_4_FD_194564 | JGI IMG/M metagenome (GOLD analysis project Ga0302263, IMG submission 194564) | Peat permafrost microbial communities from Stordalen Mire near Abisko, Sweden - II_Fen_N1_4 | ecosystem: Environmental > Terrestrial > Soil > Wetlands > Permafrost | place: Sweden: Abisko... | reverse complement strand
CCTCGGCCCGGTTGGACAAACCACCCACGTGACCCCGCCCGAGGTTCAGCGCCTGGCCCACGCCCTCCGACGCGCCTCGGAGGCCATCGTGGTGGGCCGCCATACCATCGAGGTGGACGACCCCCAGCTCACGGATCGCTGGCCTGCACCCACGGCTCCTCACCGCAGCTTCGCCCGGGTGGTCATGGACGAGGATGGACAGATCCCCCTTTCGGCCCGGGTGTGGGCACCCGTGGCGGGCCAACCGGTCTTCCGGGCGGTGACAGGTGATCCAACGCCCCTTCGTGGCGTGGAGGACCTCCACCTGCCACCGGATGGGCGGGGCTGCAGCCTGCGCCACCTGTTGCATGAACTCGCCGCCCGGGGAGTGGGTCGGGTTCTGGTGGAGGGAGGGGGCACCCTCGCGGGCGGCTTTCTTTCCCGGGGCCTGGTGGATGAATTCCACCGCTTTCAAAGCGATCTCCCAGCTCTTGGCCCAGCCTTATCAATCCCACTTTCAACAACTTGGAATCTTGTTGCTTCGGCTCAATGGCCCCTGGGGCGCTGGGACGTTTGGCGTTAGGCTTGCCCTGGTACGACCTTTGACAGCCCATCGGTACTGATCCCGGAGGTCCCATGCTGAGCGGCTCTTGGCGATTCCTCACCGGCCTGATGGTGTTGGCCCTGCTCGTGGCCTGTGGCAGGAGCAGCGGTTCCATCTACCGGTCCGATGCCCAGATCACCCTCCAGGCCCAGTTCGAAAAACGGCCTCTCACACCGGTCGGATTCGGCACCACCACCCTGCGACCCGCCCGTTACTGCTGGGCCGAGGTTCGGGATGCGGGCTCCAACGCGTTGCTGGCCTCAGGTTACCTGGGCGGCGACGGCACCGGCACCGCCGCGGTGCCTCGGGGGCTCTCAGTCTACGTGCAGGTTTACGCCCAATATCAGGTGCCCTGCGCCGACCCCAACAGCTTCTTCCTCCGGGGCAGCGTCAAGAACGCCCCCCTGCCAACCGGCTATGTGGACCTCGCCACCTTCAGCGCCATCCCCACCTGGAGCGTCACCAGCGCCACTTTCCTGGCGGACCGGGACGGCACCCTGGCAGTCACGGCGTTGACCAGCAATCGCATCGCCGGGGCTTTCAACATCGCCGATCAGGCTGTGACCTTTGCGGCGACCGTGCGCGACATGGATGGATCCTCCGGTTTCCGTCTGCCCAACCTGCACACCTTCTGGACCAGCAGCGCAAGCCAGGCAGATCAGGTCCGCACGTACCCGGCGCTCACCTGGAGTTCCTCCTCCACCTACCTGGTGTCCGACAGTGGCCGCGCCCTGTTCAGCCATGCGGTCCTCGGCCTGGACACAGGGGCCCCCCACACGGGCAGCGACGAGTGGAGCGATGCGGTGTTGCGGGGTATTTATTCTAGAATGTTATTTGCAGACAACAGTTACAAGGCGGATGGCAGCAATAGCCTCTCCCTGCTGCGTCGGGATAATGACAACGTGTCCCTGGATCGGGCGGTTCCCGCAGAGTCCACCGCCGCCTTCGTGGCGGGCTTCTGCGATTTCCTGGCGGCCGCCACGGGCAACCAGAGCCAGATTCTGGAAAGCTACTTCGATGGCTCAGGCTACCCGGGTGTGGACGTCTACGATCTGGTCGCCACCGGAACCCCGCCCCTGTCTCAGGGGGAATTCACCCGCGCCAACATTGCCAGCAGCCTGTGGGGCACCTGGAAACAGGCCCTTGGTGGGGGCTCCTCCGGGCTTTCCACCCTCTGGGCGGCGGTGCGTTCTTCCCAGGTCGTGGCCAACGGTGTGGGGGAATATGAGCAGGCCACCCTGGGCTGCTATCCCAGCTACTTGTCGGGTATCCAAAGCCGCGTGACCGCCGCCACCTGGAGCAACGTCGTGGCGCAATTATCCCTGACCTCCATCCCGGACCCCGACCCGGCCCTCGGGTACTTCAACACCACGGCCCTATGGCAAACCCGCACCGTTCCCATCAACGAGGCTGGGAGTCTCCAAACCCATTCGCCCCTGGCAAACACCTACTACGACCGCGACCAGAGTCAGGTTTGGCGCTTTTCCCACGCAGGTGGCGCCCGCACCATCACCATGACGCCGACCAGTGGCCAGGATTTCTACTTGGAGCTGCTGGGGCCTGGGGGTTGGGTTTCGGGCAGCACTTCCAGCTCTCTCACGGCCCAGCCCCGGACCCTGAGCTTCCCAAACCTTCCCGCGGGCATCTATGCGGCCCGGGTTCGCGCCGGAGCCACGACGGCCACGGGATCCAACACCTATACGATCCGCGTGAACTGAGGCTCCCCCTCACCCCCCGCCCACCAAACGGACCACCTCGAGGCGATCGCCCTCCTTCAAAGGGGTGTTGGCGTGGTCGGTGCGCCGGATGACTTCGCCGTTCAGCTCGATTGCGCTGCCGAAGGCCGGTAGCTCCAGCCAGGTGGCCAAGTCCGCCAGGGTGGTCAGGGTGGGTGTCTCCCGAGGGTCCCCGTTGATGTGGAGCTTCACCAGGCCTCCGCGGCGGCCTGGAACCCCTTCTCCAGGTCGGCGATGAGGTCCGGCTGATCCTCGATGCCCACCGAAAACCGCAGCGAGCCATCCGTAATGCCGAGGCGGGCCTTCACCTCGGGGGCCGTCTTCAGGTGGCTCATGCTGGCCGGATGCTGGATCAGGCTTTCCACACCCCCCAGGCTCACACCCCGGGTGACGACCTCGAGGGCTTCACAAAAGCGCTCGCCCGCCAGGAGCCCCGCCCCCAGCTCGAAGCAGATCATGGCGCCAAAGCCCTTCTCCATCTGCCGCACGGCAATTTCGTGGCCGGGGTGGGTGGTCAGCCCCGGATAGTCCACCCGCGCCACATGGGGCTGCCAGAGCAGCCACTGGGCCAGGGCCTGGGCATTGTCGGAGGATCGCCGCACCCGCAGGGCCAGGGTCTTCAAGCCCCGGTGCAGCAGCCAGGCGGCCATGGGGTCCAGCGTGGGTCCCATGATTTTGGTCAGATGCCAGCAGGCCACCACATCTGCGTCGCGGCCCGCGATGACGCCTGCCACCACATCTGAGTGGCCCGCCAGGTACTTGGTGGCCGAGGCCACGCTGAGGTCAATGCCGAAGCTCAGGGGTTTCGTGTGGATGGGGCTGGGGAAGGTGTTGTCAGCCACGGTACGGATGCCCTGCTTCTTGCCAATGGCCGCCACGCCCGCCAGATCCGTCAGGGCCAGGGTGGGATTGGAGGGGGTCTCCACCCAGATCAGCCGGGTATCGTGGCGAACCGCGGCCTCCCATTCCTCCAGGTCGAGGGTGTTTTGCACCCAGGTGACCTTCAGGCCTCGCTCGGCCTCCCAGCGGCGGATGAGCTGCTCGGTCCCCAGGTAGATGGCGGCAGGAGCCACAAGGTGATCCCCGTTTTTCAGGAAAGCCTCGAAGACCAGGGCGAAGGCCGCCATGCCCGAAGCCGTCACCAGGGCCCTCTCGGCCCCCTCAAGCTCGGCCAGAACGGCTTCGACTTCACTGCTGTTGGGGTTGCCCCAGCGTGTGTAAAAAGAGGGCGGCTCAATGCTGGCCGCAAACTCAGCCCCTTCGCGGTTCTCCAGCAGCTGGAAGACCGAGGTCTGGAAGATGGGTGTGGTCACGGCCCGGGTGGGGTTGAAGTGCTTCCCGGCGTGGATGGCGGTGGTGGTGGGTCCCCAGGGTTTGGGCATTGGACGGGCTCCAACCCCCAGAATAAGCTCACCTCTTCCAGAAGACGATGGTCAGGGCAACTACGGCAAAGGCGATCACCACCACCAGTCGCCACACGGTGGGCCGATCATCCGGCAGGTCGTAGGGCCCTCGATCCTCCAGGGCCGCCCGGGTGAGTTCATCGATCGGAGCCGGCGCCAGGCCGCGACAGTCCACGCATCGAAAGGGCTCCCCGGGTGTCTCCACCGCATCCACCACGGAGCAGCCACATTTCTGGCACAAGTGGACCACGCCCGGTAGACAGGCCTCAAGAGCAGCGGGGATCTCGTTCGTCATGCGTCACCTCCGCCTATCGCACGCTGCGCATGCTCTGGGCTCATGGGCCCAGCATGGGATGAGGATCAGGGTTTGGCTAGGGCTTCCGCCAGCACTTCGTTCACGAGCTTCGCGTCCAGTCGGCCCTGGCCTGCCTTGAGCACCTGGCCCACCAGGAAGCCCTTGAGACTTTCCTTTCCGCCCCGGATCTGGGTCACGGGGCCCGGATTCGCAGCCAGCACCTGGGCCACCAGGGCCTCGATGGCGCCTCGATCGCTCACCTGGGCCAGGCCCCGCTGAGCCACGATGGCCTCCGCGCTTTCCTCGCCCGCGAGCAGGGCCGGGAAGACCTGATCCTTGGCGGTGCCAAACCCCAGCGTCCGAGCCTCCACCAGGCGCACCAGATCCGCCAGTCTTTCCGGCTTCAAGGGGAAAGCTTCGATGCTCAGGTTGCGCTCGTTCAGGGTGCGACTGACCTCGCCAAGCATCCAGGCGGCGGCTCCGCGCCCGGAGCCACTCCTGTGGGCCAGGGTCTCAAAGTACGTCGCAAAGGCCGGACTTTGCGCCAGGGCCTGGGCTTCGTCCAGGCCGAGACCGAAGGACTCCCGCCAGCGCTGGATGCGGTGATCCGGCAGTTCGGGGAGAGCCGCGCGCGCCGCATCGATCTCAGCTCTGTCCACCGTCAGATGCGGCAGATCGGGCTCCGGGAAATAGCGGTAGTCCATGGCCGCTTCCTTGGTTCGCTGACCTCGAGTCTCTCCCGCGGCGGCATCCCAACCGCGGGTTTCCATGCGGACCACCTCGCCCCGCTCGAGAAGGGCCGTGTGTCGTTCGATTTCGTGATCCAGGGCCTGCCGCACAAAGCGGAAGGAGTTCAGGTTCTTTACCTCAACCCGCGTTCCAAAGGCTGCCACTCCCGCCGCCCGCACACTCACGTTGGCGTCGCAACGAAAGCTGCCCTCCTCCATGCTGCCGTCGCAGATGCCCAGGGCCACGACCAGCCGGTGCAGGGCCTTGAGGTAGTCCGAGGCCTCCTGGGCGCTGCGAAGGTCCGGCGCGCCCACAATCTCCAGCAGGGGCACCCCGGCTCGATTCAAATCCACATGGCTGGCCTTCCCATCCAGATCATGGTGACTCTTCCCGGCATCCTCTTCGAGGTGGGCCCGTTCCAGGCGAATGCGCACCGGGCCCTCGGTGCCACGGACCTGGGCATCGCCGGGGATATCGAGGTGGCCGTTCTCCACGATGGCCACGGGGCCTTGAGTAATCTGGTATCCCTTGGGCAGATCGGGGTAGAAATACTGTTTGCGGAAGAAGGCGCTTTCGGTCCGAATCGTCGCCTCCACGGCCAACCCCAGCGTCAGCGCCATGCGCACCGCCTCGGCGTTCAGGGCGGGCAGGGCACCGGGAAGCCCCAGGCAGACCGGGCAGGTCTGGCTGTTGGGGGCCGAACCGGTGACATTCCGACAAGCGCAGAACATCTTGGACCGGGTCCTCAACTGGACGTGCACCTCCAGGCCGATCACCGCTTCATACCCTGGTTTCATCGCGTCTCCTGGGCCCAGTCTACTTGGGCTTTCCCTACTTCCCGAGACAGAACCCACTGAAGAGCGCATCCAGGGCGGTGTCGGCCCGATCCTCTCCTGTGAGCCGCGCCAGCAGGCCCCAGGCGCCTTGGAGTAGGGAGGCCGGCAGTTCGGGCGGGCACCCGACCTCCAGTTCAAACAGAAGGTCGAGTTGCGCGGCCAGATGATCCAGAAGCTCCACTTGGCGGTCCGTGGCCAGGGCCCCCAGGCAGGCATCCGGCGCCAATCCACCCAGCAGTCGCTCCTTCAACGCTGTTTCCAGGGCATCCAGGTCGCCCCGATTGGCCGCGATGGCGATCCCCGGGACCGGGGACAGGTCCGCAAAGGTACGAACCTCCAACACCTTTCCCACGAAAGGGGCGAGGGTGGTTTCGGCCAGGCTTTGGGTGCCATCCCCGGCTGGGATCAGGTGCAAGACCAGGTCGACGGACTCCAGAATGGGGCCCACCCGGGCCACACCCAAGCGTTCGACCGGATCCTCGGTCACCCGAAGTCCCGCCGTGTCGAACAGGCGCAAGGGGAGACCCCGCCATTCACAACGCACCTCCAGAACATCCCTGGTCGTGCCGGGGATGTCCGTGACGATGGCCCGATCCTCCCCGGCCAGGGCGTTGAACAGGGTGCTTTTCCCTGAATTGGGGCGACCCACCAGGGCCAACCGGATGCCGTCTTTCAGGTGCCTGGCAGCCCGGGAACGGCTTTGTTCCACGTGGAACCGCGCCCGAAGCGGTTCCAGATCCGCAGCCAAGTCATCCAGATTCAGTAAAATCCCCTCTTCTTCCCCGTAGTCCACGGCCGCTTCGGCTCGGGCCATCCAGGGGGCGAGCCGTTGCCGGGCCAGAAGGATCCACTCGGGTTGGGCCCCGGCACGGGCCTGGGCCAGGCGGATCTGGGTGTCGGTTTCGGCTGCCACCAGATCCCGCAGGGCTTCGGCCTCAAGCAACCCCTGCTTGCCATTCAAGAGTGCCCGGCGGGTGAACTCTCCGGGCTGGGCCAGGCGCACCCCCAAGGTGCCCAGGTAGGCCAACAGGCGGCGCACCAAAAGGGGATTGCCGTGAATCTGGAATTCCACCAGATCCTCTCCGGTGTAACTGGCGGGTCCAGGGAAGGACAACACCAGGGCCTTCTCCCGGAAGCCCTCCCAGTGCAGGGTGAGCAGGCTGGCCATTCGCGGCTGGGGCAGCGTCAACAAGGGGGCAAGAATCTGGGCCAGGGCGGGCCCCGAAACGCGCACCAGCGCCACCGCCGAAGGCAGCAGGGGTGAGGCGGGAGCGCAGATGGGATCGGAAGCTGGATGCACCGGGCCAGTCTACTTCCGGAACACCTTCACGGGCTTGAAGGTACCTGTGCCTTCGCTTTCGGTGCCAAGGCCCGCCTCGCGGCTGACCACCAGGTGCACCCAGCGGCGTTCCCGGGCGCTCAGGGCGCCGAGGGTGTGGCTGCCCAGTTCCCGGGCCTTGGCGGCGGCGAATTGCCCCATGGCCATGACTTCCTGCATGCGGAAGAGCCGAGCGCCCTTCACGTCCAGGTAGGCCAGCTTCTGGTCCTCGCGCTCGCCCTGGGCTTCGTGCACCAGGAACTGCAGCGCGTCCAGGGCCACACCCCGGTTGGCGCCCAGATAGATCGCGTCGGGGCCAGCCACGGCCACCCGGTTGGGAAAGGCCTCCTCGTCGCCCGAGGGCGCGAAGCGGGCCTCCAGGGCGAGCCCCAGATGGGCACCCCAACGGGCGATGAGCTCAGGAACAGACTCCAGCGTGGCGCCGCTTTTCCGCATGACGAGCTCCTACACGGTGATGGGCTGGGGCTGATAGGACCGCATGATCCACCAGGTCTGGGCCAGGCCGATCATGTTGAACACGAAGTAGTAGATCGTAAGCCCAGCGGGGCTTTGCGCAAACATGAAGGTCATCATGGCGGGCATCATAACCATCATCATCTTGCGTTGGGATGGGTCACCCACGGCGGGCGTCATGTACTGCTGGGCAAACATCGAGGCGCCCATCAGCACCGGAAAGATGAAGTAGGGATCCCGGGCGGACAGGTCGGTGATCCAACCGAAAAAGGGTGCATGCCGCAGCTCGAAAACGGCGTTGAGCATGGACCAGAGGGCCAGGAAAATCGGCATCTGTAGCAGCATGGGCAGGCAGCCGCCCATGGGGTTGTGGCCGTTCTTCTTGTAGAGGGCCATGAGCTCTTTCTGCATCTCGGCCTTCTTGGTCATGTCGCTGCCGAACTTCTCGTACTTGGCCTGGATGGCCTTCTGGTGCGGCTCGAAATCCTTCATGCGCAGCATGGAGATGGTCTGCTTGGAGTTCAGGTGCCAGGTCGCGAGACGGATGATCACCGTGAAGAGCACGATGGCCCAACCCCAGTTGCCCACCAGGGCGTGGACCTTCTTCAGGATCCAGAAGAGCAGGTGGGACACGGCCCCAAAGAAGCCGTAGTCGATGACCTGGGTGAAGGGTTTTTCGAAGGCCAGCAGGTGTTCGGCCTGCTTGGGGCCCAGGTACAGCGTGGCTTCCAGTCGGCCATTCTGTGGCAGCAGTTCGTAGCCCGCAGCATCCCGACCCGCCAGGCGGGGCAGCTTCCATAGGGCCGCAAAGTAGTGGTTGCGCTGGCTCTTGGAATCCTTCTCAAGACCCGCATCCATGCCCAGGCGCTCGGCGACTGGGGGCAGCACCTTGCGCTTGGACATGCCAAACCAGGACTCGTGCAGCAGGTCATTCCAGGTGACAGCCTCGACACCCTTTTCGGTCAAGGTGAACACGCGTCCCAGGTGCTCCACGGGGGCGTCGGTCGTGGGGTTCGCAATCAACAGCAGGGAGGCGTTGCGGGGCGAAGAGGCCTCGATTTTCAGGGTGTGTCCCTGGACCGGCACGAGGTAGCTGAGGCGATCTCCCGCGGTGTTCTCGAAGATGACCGCGGTGCCGTTGGCCCCGCGTTCCTCGCGCACCGTCTCAAAGCCAGTCCCCTTCAGCGCGCCAAGACCCGCGAAGGCCGGGGGGAAGAACGCGGTGCCGTCCTGGCGCCAAGTCACCTGCTTCAGGGCGCCCGTGGCCACCTGCCAGGACAGGGTGAACTCGTCCGAGGCCAGGGTGTGCCTGACCGCGGGATCCACTGTTTTCACGCCATCGGCAACCGCGGTCGCCGGAAGTGCCACCGCAGGGAGAGCCTCTGAGGTCGTGGCGGGTACTGGCTTGGCGGCCGCCGGCAGAATCACGCTGCCGATGACGAAGAGAAGGACATTGCGGTTGTTCATGGGGTATCCGAGGCGGGAAGGCGATGCAGGGCTGACCGGAGCTGGCTTTCGATGTCCTGGAAGCTAATCGTTTCAAGCGGCGGCGCCGTGCGGCCGGGGCGCACCCACACCACCCAGGGGCGGTTCAGGAGGGGCTCGACGCCGGCAAGGAAGGCCATTCTCACGCGGCGGCGGAAGGTGTTGCGCTGCACCGCTCCGCCGGTTCTCCGGGGCGAGGTAACCAAGAGCAGCGGTCCACCTGCCTCCACCCTCGGCCAGGCGCGGATGTCTAGCGACGACGTCGGCCCCAGCAAGGGCCGGGGCGGGGGAGTCGGAACCGCGTGGTCTTTGTGCCGTACCGTGCGGAAGCGGCCTCTGTAGATCACGGACGAGGGCTAGAGGGCCAGAACGTGGCGGCCCTTGGCGCGGCGGCGCTTGAGCACCAGGCGGCCATTCTTGGTCTTCATACGGCTTAGGAAGCCATGGGTCTTGGCGCGACGACGGTTGTTGGGCTGAAAGGTCCGCTTCATGATTCCACCTCGGGGGTCCCCTCCCGGGGAGGAGGACGAACCTTCGAGCCTACCAGCGAGGGCCCTCGGCCTCAAGGGGATTTCCGCTCTCGCATCCCGCGGATGGATGCTAGATTGGGTTCCCCCCCGCGAGCCAGGCGTGGACGGAGCGTGTGATGCACCCTCCGTCGACGGTGCGTGCCCGCGCTCCGTCCCACCCATGCTGGTGAACACATGCGATCCGCCGATCCCACAACCCTTTGGGACATCATCCGGCTTGGCTTGTCCAAGCAGTTGCCCGAAGCGAGCTTCAAGGAGTGGATCGCCCCTTGTGAGCCCCTCAAGGTGAAGGACGACGTGTTGTGGATCCAGGTGCCGAGCGCCGCCGCAAAACTTTGGATTGAACAACAGCTGCCTGAGGAATTCAGTGACTCACTGGCCCAGGGTGGACTGGCGGATTTGCGCCTCGAATTCCACGTGAATGGCACGCCCGCCGCCGAACCCAAGGTCACCCCCAAGAAGGTTCCCCACGGTGCTCCCGGAACGACGGAGCCTCCGATTGCGTTCCCCCACCTGTTCAACCGCTACACCCTGGACCGCTTCGTCGTGGGTCCCGGCAGCCAGCTGGCCTTCGCGGCCGCCAAGGCCGTGGTGGACAGCTATGGCAAGGCCGCCACGCCCCTCAGCATGAACCCGCTCTTCATCTACGGCGGCGCCGGTCTCGGCAAGACCCATCTCATGGTTGGCATCGGCAAGGGCCTGCTGGAGCGGGATCCCAGGCTGCGGGTGGTTTACCTCAAGGTGGATAACTTCTTCAACGAACTGACCGTGGCCATCCGTGCGAAGAACACCGAGCCGATGCGCAAGAAATACCAGCAGAATGATGTTCTCTTGCTCGACGACGTGCAAACGTTGGGAAAGATGGAGCGCACGCAGGAAGAAATCTTTCACATCCTTGAACACCTGCTCCAGCACGGGAAGCAAATCGTCATCACCTCCGACAAGCCCCCCCAGCGATTGGAAGGATGTCACGAGCGGCTCATCACCCGCTTCAAGTGGGGCCTCACCGCAGATATCCAGCCGCCCGATTTCGAGACGCGCATCGCCATCCTCAAGAAGAAGTTGGAGGATGTGGATTTCCGCCATGTGCCGGCCATCCCGGAGGATGTGCTCACCTTCATCGCCCACAAGGCCAAGGGCAGTGTGCGCGACCTGGAGGGCTTCCTGACCCGT
>Ga0302263_10001038_pt1 | contig 10564 bp, 6 predicted proteins | sample II_Fen_N1_4_FD_194564 | JGI IMG/M metagenome (GOLD analysis project Ga0302263, IMG submission 194564) | Peat permafrost microbial communities from Stordalen Mire near Abisko, Sweden - II_Fen_N1_4 | ecosystem: Environmental > Terrestrial > Soil > Wetlands > Permafrost | place: Sweden: Abisko... | reverse complement strand
GGTACATGCCGCTGGCGCCCTCGGCGACCGCCACGGTCTTGATCGACACCACCTTGTCATTCGCGATCACGTACTCGGCGCTCGCCGGGCTCGCCTGGGCGCCGTTGGTCGCCGCCACGCGGCCGATCGCCACCGACAGCCTGGCGCCGAGCGCGATCTTCGGATCGGTCAGCGCGACGACCACGTGGCTGGGCCCGCCGCCGGGCAGCTGCTCGACCCCGGCGGCCGGCCTGCCGTCGATCGCGAACTTCATCGCGGCGCGGGCGGCGTTGGGCAGCACCGGCCCGGAGAACGCGACGTCCATCGCGATCCGGTGCGCCGCGAGGTCGACGTCGCCGGGCGTCCAGTCGAGGAACCTGAACGCGGGCGTCTTGAACGCGTAGCGCCACGGCTCGCCGGCGGCGGGCTGGACCTCGCCCTCCAGCGTGTCGACGGCCGTCAGCTCGACCTGGTAGCTCGTGTCGAACGCGAACGACGTGGTCGGCGTGAACGTCAGCTCGGCCGGCCCGCTATGGAGCAGCGTGCCCGCCACCTCGGGCGTGATCCGGAGATGCCCGGCCGGGCTCTGCGTCCCGACGCCGGCGCGGTCGACGATCGGCGCCGCGAACTCGAATACGATCGTCGTCGGCAGCGCGCGATCGCCGCCGAGCTCGTGGATCAGCACGGGCGAGACCAGCTTCGCGGTGATCGCCTGGCGCCGGGGCGGCGCGTCCCCCGAACCTTGCGCGCTGCCTAGCGCTTCGCCCGGCGGTCCGCCGTCGGACTTCTTGCCGCCGCACGCCACCGCCATCAGCACCACCAGCGACGCTGCACATCTCGCGCTTCGACCGATCATGGGTACCCTCTATCCGCGGCGTAACGCCTGACCACGCGCCAGCATTCCCGCGGTCGCCGACGATACCCCACGCCGATCCAGCGAGGGCTCTCGCGCCGGGCATTCCCCGGTAAAGCCGGGGAATTTCCGACGAGAGACCCGCCGAAGTCTTGGACATGGCGATGGTTCGATCCGCCGTGGTCCACCGGGTGGCGCTGGAGCAAGCGCGCCCGCGCCTCGGATCACAGCGGCTGCATCGTGATCGGCACGCCGCCGAGCACGGCATTGCCAGACAGCGGATCTCGCAGCGTCTCGTCGAGCAGCGCGTTGAGGTTGGCGCCGGGCCGGCGGCCGGCGACGCCGAGGCGGACGCCGGGGAGATCGTGGCCCCAGCCGTGCGGTAGGCTGACCACGCCGGGCATCATGTCGTCGGTCACCTCGATCTCGACGTCGATCGAGCGCGGGCCGCTGGCGATCCGCGCGCGGCCGCCGTCGCGCAGCCCGAGCCGCGTGGCATCGATCGAGTGGACCATCGCGGTGCAGCGGAACGGCCCCTTGGCGAGCACCGGCAGGTTGTGCATCCAGCTGTTGTTCGAGCGCAGCTGGCGGCGGCCGACGATCACGAGCGCGGGCACGGCGCGGGCGAGATCGGCGCGCGCCCGGCCGAGATCATCGAGGAACAGCGGCGGGGCCAGCTCGACCTTGCCCGACGCCGTGCGCAGCATCTCGGGGATGCGCGGCGCCAGCGCGCCGAGATCGATGCCCGCCGGCGCGGCCTTGAGCGCGGCGAGCGTGAGGCCGCCGGGCGACTGACCAAACCGGTCGCCGTACGGGCCACCGCGCAGCGCGAGATCGATCAGCCGCTCCGGCCCGCGCAGCGCGCCGAGCGCGCGCATCACCGCGTCGGCCGCCGGCCCGACCAGCCGGCGCACGTCGGCGGCGGTCAGCTCGTCGTCGAGGCGGTGCACGTCGGCCGCGGCGCCCTGGCCGGTCGCGATCGCGATCAGCCGCACCAGCAGCTCCCACTCCGCCGGGCGCGCGGGCTCGGGCGGCAGCACCGCCGGGCTCAGCCGCGCGGTGTTGCGCCACGCGAGCTGGGGAAACGCGACGTCGAAGTGCATATCCTCGAGCGGCGAGAGCCCGGGCAAGATCACGTCGGCGTGCCGCGTGGTCTCGTTCACGTAGATATCGAAGCTGATCATCAGATCGAGCTGGCCGAGCGCCTGCGCGAGCTGAGGGCCATTGGGCGCCGACAGCACGGGATTGCCGGCGACCGTGATCAGCGCCCTGATCTGACCGTCGCCGGGCGTCGTGATCTCCTCGGCGAGGCAGCCCATCGGGAGCTCGCCGTACACCTCCGGTGCGCCGGAGACCCGGCTGGTGCGCCGGCCGACCGAGACGCCCTTGCCCTTGCCGGGCGCGCCCAGCGTGTTGGCGGCGAACGCCGCGGCCCGGGGGAACATCGCGCCGCCGGGCTCGTCGAGGTGGCCGGTCAGCGTGTTGATCGCGTCGATCAACCAGCTCGCCAGCGTGCCGTACTCCTGCGTGCACGTGCCGATCCGGCCGTAGACCACCGCGCGCTCGGTGGTCGCCAGGCTGCGCGCGAGCGCGCGGATCTCGGCCGCCGCGATCCCGCAGCGGGCCGCGACGCGCTCCGGGGAGAACTCGGCGACCGCGGCCGCGAGCGCGTCGACCCCCTCGACGTGGGGCGCGAGCCGGCCGAGCCGCACCAGGCGCTCGGCGAACAGGTGCTGCACCACGCCCAGCAGCAGGAACACGTCGCCGCCGGGCCGGATGAACAGGTGTTGATCCGCCAGCTCCGCGGTCTCGGTGCGGCGCGGATCGATCACGACCAGCCGGCCGCCGCGCGCCTTCAGCGCCTTGGCCTTGCCGCGGAAATCTGGCACCGTCCACATGCTGCCGTTGGACACCACGGGGTTGGCGCCGATCACCACCATCAGCTGCGTGCGCTCGAGATCGGGCACGGCGATCGACAGCCAGTGTCCGAACATCACGCCGGCCGCCAGCTGCTTGGGCATCTGATCGAGCGTCGACGCCGAGAACAGGTTCTTGGTGCCGAGCGCGCGGGCCAGCCGCGCCGTGTACAGCAGCAGCCCGACCTTGTGCGCCGCGGGATTGCCGATCATCATGGCGACGGCGTCGCGGCCGTGGCGCTCGAGGAGCGGCGGCAGCCGGCGCTCGATCTCGGCGAACGCCTCGTCCCACGTGACCTCGACGTGGCGGCCGTCGCGCTTGACGAGCGGCGCGCGCAGCCGATCCGGATCCTCGTGGAGATCGCGCAGCGCGGTGCCCTTGGGGCACAGAAATCCCGCCGAGTGAACATCCTCGGCGTGGCCGCGGATCGTCGTGACCCGGCCGTCCTCGAGCCCGAGCTCGAGACCACAGCACGCTTCGCAGAACGGACAGATCCGATGTGCCATCGTGACCATGCCGTCACGCTATCGCAGGGCCGGGGGCCGCGCGCCGCAAAACCGGTGACCGCAGCCGATTTCCGCGCGAGTCCGTGACGTCGGAGGCCATTGCGTCCTGCGTCATGGCGTGCGCCGTGGCCGGTCGAGCCGCGCGCGCAGCTTGGCGACCTGAGCGGCGAGCGCCGGGTCCTGCGCGGCGACGTCGATCCACGCGCGGGCCGATGCGAAGTCGCCGGCCGCCACCGCCAGGGCCGTTGCGCTCAGGGCGGCGAGGTGCTGACGCCGCCGCGCATCGTCGATCGCGGCCTGGTAGCGGGCGGCCGCGCTGGCGCGATACGCCGGGTCGAGCTCGCTGCGCGCCTGCAGCGCCGCCTGCTGGGCCGCGGTTTGGGCCGCGCGCGCGCCGAAGCACGTCGTCGTCTGGTCGAGCGCCTGCGCCGCGGCTCGCCACTGCGTGCGCTGCTGGTGGACGAGCCCGATGTACCACCGCGCATCGCAGTCCTCGGGATCGGCGTCGAGCGCCGCGCGCAGATCGGCCTCGGCGGCGTCGAGGTCGCGTTGATCGTACTCGATCATGCCCGCGAGGGTCATCACGTTGGGCGTGGTGAGCAGCTCCTTGGCCGCCGTGATATCCGCGCGGGCCTCGGGCAGCCGCGCCAGCGCCCGGTGATTGCGAGCCCGCCAGTAGTATGCGTTCGCCAGATCGGTTCGCCGATCGATCAGCACGGTGGCCGCATCAACCGCCTCCTGGGCGCGGCCCAGGTAGCTCAGCGCGACGAGGCGGCCGGACCGCGCGTCGTCGTGATCCGGGAACGCCGCGAGCGCGCGATCGTAGTACCCCACCGCCTCGCCGTAGTTGGCGATACCGGCCTGGTAGCTCGCCATGAGGTACGCGATCGCCGGTGACGTGGGAAACCGCGCGAGCACCTCGGTCAGGTGCGGCAACGCCTGCGCCGGCCCGTCGTGCGCCATCACCATCACTTCATCCTTGGCGATGAAGAACGATGTCTCGACGAACCGCGGCTCGCGGGCGCGTACCGCCGCGAGCGCATCGATCGACCCGTACCCGCAGATCGCTGCGCGATAGGCGAGCAGCGGCGACGCCGCGCCGGACCCAGGCCGGCCCGCGGGAGGCACGGCTTTCGCGGCATCGCCGAGCGCGCAGTCGAGCGCGAGCGCCAGATACTCGGCGAGCGGCTCGCCGAGCGGGCGGGTGGCGAGCCACGCGCGATCGGCGTCCAGCGTGCGCAGCGCCGCCTCGTGCGCGGACCCGAACTTCGGCCGCGCATGGTGCGCATAGCTCAGCTCCTCGCCGGGGACCTCGTCGACCAGGGCCAGGTAGCGCTGGGCCTGCCGCTCGCGCGGCAGCGCCGGTGCGAGCCGTCGCGCCAGGGCGAGCGGCTCCGCCGGCGACAGCCCGAGCTCTTTGTGGCGCAGCGCGAGCAGCAGCTCGACCTCCAACCGCCGCGCGACCCACGCCGGCCGCGCCTCGCCGGCAGCCAGTCGGGCAAACGCGTCACGGGCTTCGAGCAGGCAGTCGTAACAGCCCTGTGACAGGGCCGCTTCGGCGCGTGCCTGCAGCGCCAGATCTGGATACGCGACCGGCGGCTTCCCGCAGCCGAGCACCATGGCCAAGAACCCCAGTACCCGACGCATGCCCGACCGTTACCACGTATCGCCCTGACCGTGAACGTCGCGTGCGAGCAGTCGCCGCGGCCTGCGATCGTTGCCAGGCTGTGCCGCCGACGTGCAGTCCGGATCGAGCGCGCGGGCCGGTCTACACGGCGGTCATTGCTGCTGCGGCGTCGGACAGTCCAGCTGGTACGATGTCGGAGTCTCGGGGAACGGCGTCGCGATGGTCGCGATGCTCTGGTCCTGCGGGTTGCCGCCGCGAATCGGGCTGCCGTGCAGATTCAGGACGCGAATCTTCTCCGAGTGCAGAACCAGTCGTTTGTGCGTGCTCTTGTGCATCTGGTAATCCTGTGGTGGGAGTCGGGCCGACATTCGCGCTCGCGCGGGGCCACGCGAGCAGGAGGCGCAGGATCAGGCGTCCGGGCTGGCCGTGGTCGTGCAAATGCCTTTGTGCGACGTCGGAGTTTCGCCCTCCAGGCCGAGCTGCGGGGGGCCGGGGTCGAGGTTGCCACCAAGGATCGATCCGCGGTGGAGAACCATCACGCGAATCTTCTCCGAGTGCAGAACCAGTCGTTTGCGTGTGCTCTTGTGCATATGGATGTCCTGTGATGGTGAATCGCTCGTTCCACGTTCGCGCTCGCGCGGGCACGCGAGACCGTGTCGTCCGGATTCAGGCGGTCGCTTCGCCGATGACCGTCGGTGGGCAATTCCCCACCTGCGACTGCGGGGTGTCACGGGCAACGACGACGGCCTCCTGGTCGCCGCCAAGGATCGAGCCACGGTCGAGCACCAGGACGCGGATCTTCTCCGCGTTCAGGGCCAGGCGTTTGCGTGTGCGCTTGTGCATCTGGAGATCCCTCTCTTGGTTGGTTGATCGTCGGGTTCAGCGGCGCAGCTCGCGGAGCACGACGGACCCTTCGCTGTCGGTGCTGATGAACGCGTGCCCGTCCGAGGAGAACCGTCCGAACGACGCCGACGCGCGGTGGTCGTCGGCGTAGGTCCAGCTGTCGTCGCCGAACGCATAGAACCAGGTGCCCCCGGCCCGGCTCACCATGCCCAGCAGCTTGCCATCGGGCGAGAACGCGGCGTCGCGGATATCGAGCGAGCTGTCCTGCCAGCGGTCCTCGCCGGGCCCCGACAGGTGCACGAGCCGAAGGTGCGGGGCCTCGGACGCGATGACCAGCCGCGAGCCATCGGGCGAGAACATGACCTGCCGGATCGAGCCCTCCACCCGCAGGGTCGTTCGCCGTTGCCAGGTCGACGTCTCGAAGATCGTGACCTCCCCGGCGGACGTGCCGATGGCAACCAGTCGACCATCCCGCGACGCGCGGAGCATCGTCACGCGATCGTCGTCCGCGGCGCGGATGAGCCGGGCGGTCGTGGCGTCGCGCACGTGCCACACCGAGCCCAGGGCATCGCCGATGACCATCGTGTCGTCCGGGGCGAGCACCTGGAGAAACACCAGCGGCGCGCGGGTGGTGAACAGCGGCGTGACCGCGCCCGAGTCGGGCCGCCAGCTCAACAAGCGACCATCGTCACCCACCGAGACCACCTGATGCTCGTGGTCGATCAGGTCGACGCGCTCGACGCGCGAATGGTGCTCCGCCATGCTCGCCGTCATCACCAGCGTTCTGGCGTCCCACACGCAGATCTTGCCATCGTAGCCAAACGACAGCACCGACCGACCGTCCGACGTGAACCGAACCCCTTGCACGAAATCGCCGTGCCCGTGGGACTCGATCGCCGGCGAACCGCGCAGGCTCGCGAGCATCACCGCTCCATCTGCGGCGCTGGCGGCGACGGTGTTGCCATCGGGCGAGATCGCCGCGCTGCTGACGTCGCTCGCGTGCTGGAGCACCACGCGGGCCGCCGCGCGCGGCGCGTCCCACGCCCGGATGGCACCGTTCACATCGCCCGTGAGGATGCCTGCATAGTCCGCGGTGGGTGCGCTGACATACGACAGCTTGCCGGGATGGCCGTCGTAGTGTGCCGTGGTTCGATGATCGACGTCGTGCACGTACAGCGTGTTCGAATCGCTCGCGACGAGCACGAGCGTCTCGTCGGTGGAGGCCCGGACATCGATCGCGGCCCCGCTCGTCGCGAAGCGCTCCCGCACCTCGAGCTTGGGTAGCCACGAGGCCACACCGGCAGACCCTTCGTGACACGCAAATGCCACGACCGAGCGCGACGCCAGCACGCGGACATCGCTGACGGACTCGCGGCACACGGTGCCCGCGCTGAGCAGGCGGAACGTCCGCGTATCGAACACGCTCACGACCCCGTGACCATCGCCGACCGCGAAATACTCGGGCGACGCATCGTGACCGGACGCCGCGATCGTCAGCGCGGGCTCGGCCGCGCCGGTCAACGAGATGGTGACGAACCCGTCGTGCGTCGCGACGATCAGGCGATCGGTGCCCACGAATGACAGCCCGAGCCCACCCTCGAGGGGCCGCTGCAGGACCACGCGCGGCGGCGTCGCCGTGTCCCAGATCGTCAGCGCTTGGTCCTGCGCCAGCACGGCGACGCGCGCGCCGTCGGCCGAGAACGCGATCGCCTCGGGCCTCACCGAGGACAGCCGCACCGCCCGCCGCGCGGCGACATCGAGCAACACGACGCCCGTCTCGGTGCTCGCGTACGCGAGCAGCTGCGTGCGGCTGGCATACCTGCGGGGGCCGGGCACGGCGTAGTCGCTCGCGAGCGTGGTCACCGCGCCGTCCTTGGTCACCCGGATCAGTCGATCTTCCCCCACCGACAAGATCGCGCCATCGCGCATGCCGCCCAGCAGATAGATCGTGTCGCTGTGGCCCGCGGCGACCGTCCGCGCGACGCCGCGCCCGGCGGCCTCGGCGGCGAGCTGCCTGGCGCGCGTGCGATCGCCGCCATGGTAGGTCGCGAGCGCGGCCACCGCCGCCGTCGGATCGCTGCGCAGCAAGAGCGCCGCGTGCTCGAGCACGAGCTCGCTCTGCGCCGCCTCGACGTGCTGGAGCGCGGCCTGCACGAGATCGCGCTCGGCGGCGATGCTGCGCACATACGCGATCGCCCCGACGATCGCCAGCGCGGCGACCCCGGACCCCGCCCACGCGATCGCGCGGTGTCGTCGGATCCAGTGCTTGATCACCGCGACCGGCGAATACGCGCGCGACGCGATGCGCGCCCCGGCCTTGAACGCCTTCAGATCGGCGGCCAGCGCGCCGGCATCGGCGTAGCGCCGCGCCGCGAGCGGGTGGGTCGCCTTGTCGATGATGGCGATCAGATCCTCGTCGATGCCATTGCGGCGAAGCTGGCGATGGCGCTCGCCCCTCTCGGGGGCGGGACCCCGATCGAGCGAGCACAGCTCCCACAGCATCGCGCCGATCGCGAACACGTCCGCGCGCGCATCCACGCGCTCGCCGCGCGCCTGCTCGGGCGCCATGTACGCAGGCGTACCCAGCACCGTGCCGTCGCGCGTGAGCTCGTCATCGCCCGGATCGCTCCCCGGATCGCAGCTCGCGACATCGTCCGCATCCGACAGGTTCTTCGCGAGCCCCCAGTCGATGACCATCGTCTCGCCGAAGTCGCCGACGATGATGTTGCTCGGCTTGAGATCGCGGTGGATGACCTTCTGGCCATGCGCATACGCGATCGCATCCGCCACCGCGATCACGTGATGAAGCAGCCCGAGGCGCTCCGGCACGGTCCGCCGCTCCGCGATCAGCTCGCGCAGCGGGCGTCCGGCGATCAACTTCATGGCATAGAACGGCGTGCCGTCGGCCCACCGCCCGGCCTCGTGAACCGGGACGATGCCGGGATGCTCGAGGCGCGCCGTGAGCAGCGCCTCGCGCATGAACCGGCGCTCGTTGACCTCGTTGCGCGACACGAGCTCCTTGATCGCCACCTCGCGCTGCAGCTCTCGATCATGCGCTCGCGACACGCGGCCCAATCCGCCGCGCCCATGCTCGGCGAGCAGCTCGTAGCGCTGCCGTGGGTCGCTCGACCCCGCCAACCGGAACCCAAGCACGTCGAGCCGCGCGCTCCCGGAGCCCTCCGATCCAGGCTCTCGCGGGATCAGGGCGACGGACGGACTGGCCGGCCTCGTGGCCGAGACCTCTTCTCTGGCGGTCGGCTTCACGCGACGATCACGATACCGGGTCGGGGCCCCTTCTGGCTACCCCTGCGTGTGGCAAGAATCGGCCCGGCGCGCCGCGACGCTCGCCACCTCACCTGGCACAACAGCCTCTCGCAACGAGCGACAGGCTCTCTGGTTGCGGGTGAGACGACGCCGCATCGGGGCATGTCACCGCACATCCATCACCGTCGATTCGCCGGGGGGGTGGGGCCAGGATGCCCCCCGGAACCACGTTCGAACATCATCGCGAGTTGCCAAAACCAACGCTCGCGGTGCAGCCACACGCAGCATGCGAATCCGTACCGTCGTCCTCTTCGAGCGACGCTCGCGCGTCCTGGGATGTGCCGCGATTCATTGCACCACCGTCCTCCCCGGGAGGCGACGCTCGCGTGCTACTGGATGTGCCGCGAATCGCTGCACCGCCAATCCTCCAACCACGCACTGCGAGGCGTTACCGGCGCTCCGGGGTTGCGGTTGCGGCGCACGCTTGGTGGCGGCTGGTCGCTCCGCGGCAGCGCGTCCAGCCCCTCGGCGGAGGACCCAGCTCCCGCCGACCACGCGGCCGACGCGGTGCCGTGCCGGCGTCGCGTGTGTCATCGCGATCCAGCGGCATCGCCGCCGCGCGTGGCTGCGCGCTGCTCGACCGCCTCACCGTCCAGCGGCCGCTGCCAAGGCGACCGGGTGCCCGGCGAGGCCGGCGAGGGCCGTGCCCAACGCCTCCCCGCTCGGCGACCACGCGAACCGCGTTCGAGCGCGACCGCCTGTAATTCGTGTGACTTCGCGCGCCCGGTCGAGCGCTTGGACGCTGCTCGGCGAGGAGTCGCGCAAGGATAACTTGAGTCACAGCCGCACACGGCGACGGGGCCTCGTCGCGAAGTGGCCCGGCCGGCGGTCAAGTGATTCGTGCACGGCGCTGGATTTCACCCGAATGGTCGGCTTCGGTAACCCGCGAGATAGATGAGGTTAACGCCGTGAAGGAGAGGTAGGCGTTTGTTGCTGGCGCGCCGTAATAGGATGCTTGTGAAGGCAATCGATGCAAAGCTTCTAAATCGCGCAGGACGAACCAGTCAACCGAAGCCATTTGTATACCCTTGCAATAGATGTAGACAGATCAGGTCAATGGAAAGCGGTTAACATGTTGGCGATCCATTCGCATTTGGTGGGAGATGACTGGCAACTGATGTCGTGTCACATGGGTCGCAGGGAGTCAGCATCGATCTTCGGTATTCAGCTGGTTCGCCGAGGGGGACTTCGGCCCGTGATGGCTGTCCTTGCGGTCGTCGTCCAAACGCTCGAGCGTGCGCGTCGGCGATCCCAGTAACGCCCGCGTTGCCGCGACGTGGAGGGCCCTGCGGTCGTGTCCGTTCCGTCCGTTGGGTGGAGGACGAGCGATCACGATTCCTACTCCGACCCATCGATAGGGGGTTGGTCGCGCGGATCCTCGTGGCCGTTCGGCGGCATCGTCAGGTCTATGGCTACCATGGTCGCCACCGCTTCATCCATCGTAGAATCGGGTGCGTTTCGCAGGTTCGTCCCACGATATCTACGTTCGTCGCGTCGTATCTAGAACTGAACTTG
>Ga0302263_10001037_pt1 | contig 10565 bp, 6 predicted proteins | sample II_Fen_N1_4_FD_194564 | JGI IMG/M metagenome (GOLD analysis project Ga0302263, IMG submission 194564) | Peat permafrost microbial communities from Stordalen Mire near Abisko, Sweden - II_Fen_N1_4 | ecosystem: Environmental > Terrestrial > Soil > Wetlands > Permafrost | place: Sweden: Abisko... | reverse complement strand
TGCACGACGCCGGCGAGCTCGGCGCGCGCGCGGAGCTCGGCGAGCGTGGTGTGCTCCGGGCCCAGCCGCAGGTTGCCGTTCTGATCGAACCGCTCGCGCAGCGTCGGCGGCCGGCTCGTGTGCGCGCCGGTCGCCACGAGCTCGAGACCGCGCGCCACCGCGTACGCGACCACCGCCGTGGCCGCGGGCCACACCCGGGGGTGCAGGCCGAGGATCGCCCCGCCGCCGGCGGTCGCATCGCCGCGCAGCGCACCGCGCGCGAACTGCACGCCGCCGCCGGCGGCGAGCAGCGTCGCCTGGCCGCGCGACACCTGGTTGACGATGTCCGAGGCGGCCGCCTTCTGGAACTCGCCGGTGAACGCGCCGGTGACGCGCAGCGCGTCGCCCAGCGGTCTGCTGGCCTGCCCGCGCGCGCCGCTGCGCACCGCCTGGAAGTTCTCGACCGCGAGCTGGTCGGTGAACGCCGGATCGCGGAACACCCGGGCGCGCTGGTTCTGATAGTGCGTCCACGCCTGCGCCTCGAGCTCGAGCGCGCCGACGCGGTCCGCCGCGGTCGCCGACGCCCGCGCCGCGGTGTCGCCATCGACCAGCAGGATCGAGCCGAACGTGGCGTCGGCCGGCGGCGCGACGTAGTGGCGATCGTCGATCGAGCCGTCGGCCGTGATCCGCAGATCGCCGTCGCGATACGCCAGCCGGCCGGCGCCGCTGACCGCGTGGCGGCCCTCGCCCAGCGACGCGGCGGTGGGCGCCGCCGGCACCGTGAACTCGCGCCCCCCCGCCATCGCCGCGCCGGACAGCCGCAGCCCCAGGTGGCGCCCCAGGACGACGCGCGCCGAGCCGGTCGCGCCGAGGCTCGGCAGCGAGTCCGCGGTGAGCCGGGCGACCACGAGCTGCGGGCCGATCGCCTCGCGCGTGCGGACGTCGATCGTGCCGCCCGAGCCACCGATCCCGTCGACCGGCGACGCCGCCACCGTGGCGATCCGCAGCTCGGCGATGTCGGTGATCGGCAGCGTCCCGACGTCGAACGTGCCGTAGTACGGATCGGTCACCGGCACGCCGTCGATCACCACGCGGATCGCCGCGCCGCGCGAACCGCGCAGGTCGACGGTCGATCCGCCGCGCCCGTCGGCGACCACGATCACGTCGGGCACGAGCGCGAGCGCCGTCGCCAGATCGACCGCGCCCAGCGCCGCGAGCTCGGCGCCGGTCAGCCGCACCACGGCCGCGCCCTCGCCGGGTGGCGCGGCCCGCGCGATGGCGGCGCCGACCACCACGGCCGCGGCCGAGATCACGAGGTTCTTGGCGCCGAGCACGTACCGCAGAGACGATAGGGCATCGCTCGCCGCCGCGGCGCCTGGCGGCGCGGTTTTGCGGCGTCAGAACTGGAAATAGATGAACGGCACGAGCTTGGCGTGACCCAGCTCGCGGAGCACCAGCGCGACCCCGGCGAGCGCGACGCCCTGCGCCCACGGCGGCAGCCCGACGAACCGCCGGCCGAGCCAGCGAAAGCTGCCGCCGGCGAACAGGTGACACGCGACGCCCACCACGAGCGCCAGCATCACGAGCGGCACGAGGTTGGCGTGATCGGTCTCGAGCGTGGCGAGCTGGCGGAGCACGCCGAGCGCGTTGTCGAACGAGCTCGCCCGGAAGAACACCCACGCCAGGCACACGTAGTGAAACACCAGCACGACGGCGAGCGCCCGGCGCGCGTAGACCGCCAGGTGGGCGCCGAGCGCGCGGGCGCCGAGCTCCGCGACATCGGCCCAAACGCCCAGGGTCCACGTCGCGATCACCAGCGGGATCCACGTCCAGCCCGGCGCCACCGCCAGCGCGGCGAGCACGCCGGCGCCCGCGACGCACATCGCGATCCGGAGCAGCTCGGGGAGCCGCACCGCGAGCGGCGTCCCCGGCACGGCGCCAAGCGCAAACACCGCGCGCCACGGCACGCCGGGGTCGCCGGCCACCGCGAGCGGCGCTGTGGGCGCGGGCGCCTCGCGCGACAGCCACGCGGTCGCCACCGCCCACAGCGGCGTGAGGTACAGCCACGCGCAGACCAGCTGGATCCACGCGCCGGCCTGGCCGAGCACGAACCCGTGGATCGCCGCGCCGACCACCGCGATCGCCGCGCACGCCACCCCCAGCGACCGCGCCGTCCGCGGCTCGGACGCATGGCGCTGGAAGTACCGCGTGACGGCGAGCCCGCCGCCGTGCAGCGCGCCCCACACCACGAACGCCCAGCTGGCGCCGTGCCACAGCCCGCCCAGCACCATCGTCGCGACCAGGTTGGCGTAGGTTCGCCACGGCGCCCCCCGGCTGCCGCCGAGCGCGATGTAGAGGTAGTCGCGCAGCCAGGTCGACAGGCTGATGTGCCAGCGCCGCCAGAACTCCTGGAGGTTCGCCGATCGGTACGGCGTGCGGAAGTTCTCGGGCAGCGTGAAGCCCAGCACCTGCGCCGAGCCGATCGCGATGTCGGAGTACGCCGAGAAGTCGAGGTAGATCTGCAGCGCGTAGGCGTACACGCCGACCATCACCTCGAGCGCCGAGAACCGCTCCGGCGCCTCGAACACGCGATCGACCAGCGCGAGCGCCAGGGTGTCGGCCACCGCGATCTTCTTGAACAGGCCGATCACGATGCGGAACAGCCCCGCCGTCGCGGCCTCGAGCTCGAGCGGCGGCAGCTCGTCGAGCTGCGGCAGCAGATCCTGGGCCCGGACGATCGGGCCGGCGACGAGCTGCGGGAAGAACAGCACGAACGTCGCGAACGTCACCACCGAGCGCGTCGCGCGCAGCTGCCGGCGATAGACGTCGATCGTGTACGACAGCGACTGGAAGGTGTGAAACGAGATCCCGGCGGGCAGGATCAGCTTCAGGTAGCGCACGTCGAGCTGCAGCACGTCGTGGGTGAGAAAGTCGGCGTACTTGAAGAACCCCAGGATGCCGAGGTTCGAGCACAGGCTGATCACGACCAGCGCCTTGCGGCGGGCCGGCGCCTCGGTGCGCTCGATCCACAGCGCGAGGTAGTAATCGAGCACGATCGTGGCGAGCAGCAGCGCGAGCAGGTAGCGGTACGGCCCCGGCATCGCCGCCGCCCACGCGTGATAGAATAACGACGAGGCGACGAACAAGATCACGACGCGGCCGAGCGGCCGGTACGCGGCGACCTCGGTGGCGCCGAGGCCCACCCCGAGGACCGCCAGCACCGCGAGGTGGCCGTGGCCGGCGATCGCGGCGGTCACCGCGTCGAGCACCCCGGCGTGCCACGCGAGCGCGACCGTGGCGCCGACCGCCGCCAGCGCCGCGACCATGCCGCGCGCGATCCACGCCTGCCCCGGGTCGGACGCGATCCACCGCCCGCCGCGCCGGCCCGCGGCGAGCCCGCCGACCAGCACCGCCCCGCCGATCGCCCAGTGCCACGCGAGGCGCGCGATCGGCCACCGCGCCTCGCCGGCCGCGAGCCGGAGCAGCGCGCCGCCGATCGGATCCCACAGCGCGTCGGGCTGCTTGGCGACCAGCATGAACACGACGTCGCCGAGCAGCACCATGACGGCGAGCCGGGCGAGCCGCGCCACCCGCGACGCCGGCCCGCCCCAGCGCGCCAGCGCGTAGAGGAAGAACACCGCGATCAGGAACAGCGGGTAGTCGGGGCTCGAGAACAGCATGCGCGGCGAAGCTAGGGGCTGGCGGTGCCGGGCGACGCGGCGTCGTGCGGCAGCGCCGCGGGCGGCGGCGCCTCGAGCGGCTGGGTCGGCGGCAGGCCCAGACCCTGCCGCCACCGGCTGTACTCGGCGAGCACCGCCTGGGACAGCGCATCGGCCCACGCCTGATAGCCGAGATCGGTGAGGTGCACGTGGTCCTTGTAGGCGATCTTGGGCTCGGCGAGGAACCACGCGTGCATGCGATCGGCGCCGCCCATCGCGGCGAACGTATCGAAGAACGCGACGTGGTTGCGCGCGGCGGCGGCGTGCTCGAGCGAGATGATCTCGGCGAGCACCTGCGGCGTGCGCCACTCGCACTCCGGGATCAGCGCCGCCTCGCCGTGCAGGCGATCGCACGCCTTGCCGGCCTCGCGGATCGCCAGATCAGGCGGCCCGAGGATCAAGATCGCCGCGGTCGGCGCGGCGGCGCGGATCCGCAGGATCGTGTCGTCGAAGTAGCGCCCCATCGCCTCGAGATCGAGCGCGGGATCGTCGGCCTCGTTGGTGCCGTACTGCAGCACGACGACCCGCGGATCGCGGCTCGCGAGCTGCTCGCCGATCACCGCCCAGTCCCACGACCTGAGGCTGCCGAGCCGGCGGCCGACCACGCCGAGCGAATCGACGATCACGCCCGGCCGCAAGCGCTCGAGCACCACGCCGAACAGATCGACCACGCCGCCGCCGGTGTGCTCGAGGGTCAGCCGGTGCGGCCCGTCGGTCACCGGGATGACCTGGCGCGCCGGGTGCGGCGGCTCGATCGGCTGGGTCCGCGTCTTGAGCGGCTGCCACGGCCGATCGTCGACGCGATAGCGCAGCGAGCCGTGATCGGGGGCGGCGTAGTACAGGATCTCGAACTGCGCGACCTGGGACCCGGCCTCGCACTCGGCGCAGGTCTCGACCCACAGCGCGGCGCCCTTGGTGTGGCCGTAGACCCGCAGCCCGGCGATCCCGTAGGGCTCGGGGTCGCTCTTGTGGCCGCCGACCGCGGCCTTCCACGAGCCCGTGGTCCCGTAGCGGACGTCGCGCTGGTAGTAGTGGCGCGTCGGTGGGCGGCCGGCCGCGACCAGGCCGCGCCCCGCGTCGCCGAACTTGCGCTGCAGGGTCACCCGCAGCCGCGACGTCATCGAGTCGCCCGCGGTGTGCGAGTCGCCGAAGAACAGCCACAGCACGCGCGCGCCCGGGTCGCTGCGCTCGGCGGCGGCCAGCCCGGCGAACAGGCCATCGAGGCTGCCGGCGGGCGCGTCGAGGAAGCCCGGCGCCACCGCGACCACCGGCGCCACCGGGGCCGTGACCGGGACCACGGCGGCAGGGACCGCGCGCGGCGCGCTCGCCTGCGGCGGCGTGGCGGCCGGCGTCGACGGACCGGCCGCGCGGCGGTGCTCGCCATCGCAACCGCTGCCGCAACCGGCGAGCACGACGAGCGCGAACAGCGCGCTAGCGCGCACGACTCACCAGGACGCTATGGATTGGCATATTTCTGATAGCCCGCCATCAAGGTGCCAAACAGCGATTCGGAGAGCTTGTTTGCGCCCTTGCGCGACAGGTGCTGGAAATCGCTGCCGACCAGGCCTTTGCGAAACCACTTCGCCGCCGAGCCCTTGCCGCCCATCCACGCGTACGTCGAGTAGAACGCACAGCCCTGACCGCGCCGCGCGACGGGTACTCTCCGTCCATGGCCTCGGCCTGATCGGTCGGCGACACCACGAGGCACGCCGCCTCGGGCCGCGCGGCGCGGACCTCGGCGAGCAGCTTGCCGTAGCGCGCCGCGTAGTCCTTGGTGTCGTGATCGGTCGGCTGCAGCCACTGGGCCTCGTTGGCGCCGATCATGATCATCACCAGATCGGCGCTGCGGTGCGCCAGCGCGGCCTGGAAGTGCGCCGGCTCGTTGGCGTCGAAGCTCTTGACGTTGACGCTGACCACGCCGAGGTTATCGACCACCGCGCCGCTTGGGTTCTCGAGGTCGATGCCGAACACGCGGACCCGGCCGGCCGCCGCGAGCTCGAACCTGTGCGCGCCGCCCTCGATGCTCGCGGTGGCGTAGGCCGCCTGCTTCGCGGAGCTCCTGGTCTCGACCGTGGCGAGCAGCGCACCATCGGCGGTGAGCGTGGCCGAGCCGCCGCGCGGCTGCGCCAGGTAGTGCAGCTCGACCAGCGACGCCGTCCCGGCGTTGAGCTTGATCGTCGCCCGGCCGCTGTCGGTCTCCGCGGTGCTGCCGCCCACGCCGTACAGCCGGTCGGCGACCTGCATCGTCGAGATCGCGTGGGCAGTCCAGCCGCCCGTGCTCGCCCGCGTGATCGCCTCGTGGCCGCAGAACCGGTGGGGCGGCACGAGGTAGACGAACCCGGGGCCGCCATCGCCCAGCTCCTGCTGCATCAGCGCGCGCAGCCGCCCGGGAATCGCATCGGTGGCGATCACCGAGTCGCCGTACCAGGAGACCCGGACCGCGCGCCCGAGCTTGTGCGCCTTGGTGCTCGCCACCGCGCGGTAGAAGCCGTCCATCGCCCATCGCTTGCATTCATCTGGCGTGCCGTCGATGCAAACGTCCTCGAGCGACAGGATCTTGTCGCGGCGGGTGGCCGCGGTCGGCCGGGACGCCCCCGGTGGCTCATCGATCTCGCCCACGCCGTCGCTCGCCTCGGCGACCACGGCCGGCTTGGCCGTGAACACGGGCCCCGCGGCCGGCGGGCGATCCGCCTCGGGCCTGGCGGTGAACCGCTCGGCGAGCGCCTGGACCCCGCCATCGAGCACGCACAGCGCGACCACGAGGCAGCCTCCGAACCACAGGAGCGCCGGCGCGATGGTCCAGCTGCGATCTGCGCCCGGCATCGCTGCCGAAGGTATGCGAATCACTGGGCGAGTCAAGAACTCGCCAGCGCGCGGCCCCGCCGGCAAGGCCCGGCAGCCGGGCGTGCGCGACGCGACGGCCGGGCGATGGAGGTGCGGATCTTGCTCGCCCCGGCGGTCCATTGGGTATCCTGGCGGCGATGCGCCCCGAGCTCGATGACACACTCGCCGCGCGGATCGACGACCCCGCCAGCACCGCGACCGGGCCGCGCCCACCGTCGGACGTGCCGACAAGCCTCGCTCCCGGCCAGCCGCTCGGGCACTTCCGGATCGAGCGGCCGCTCGGCGCGGGCGGCATGGGCGAGGTCTACCTCGCGACCGATCTCGCGCTCGATCGCCCGGTCGCGATCAAGGTGCTGCCCCCCGGCACCCATCGTAGCGCCAACCACCGCGACCGCCTCATCCGCGAGGCGCGTGCCCAGGCGCGCATCACCCACCCCAACGTCGGTCACATCTACTTCATCGGCGAGGAGGCCGGCCGGCTGTACTTCGCGATGGAGTACGTCGCCGGGCAGACCGTCGCGACCCGGATCGCCGCCGGGCCGCTCCCGGTCGACGACGCGCTGTCGATCATCCGGTCGGCGGCGCTGGGGCTGCGCGAGGCGGAGCGCCACGGCATCACCCACCGCGACATCAAGCCATCGAACCTGATGATCGACAGCCATGGCATGGTCAAGCTGCTCGACTTCGGGCTCGCCGCCGGCGCGCTCGACGAGGTGACCCGCGGTCCGGTCGCGCAGACCTCGTTCGCGGGCACGCCGCTGTACATGGCGCCCGAGCAGGCGCGCGGCGAGCCGGTCGATCTACGCGCCGATATTTACGCGCTCGGCGCGACGCTGTTCCACCTGGTGTCGGGCAAGCCACCGTTCGAGGCCGAGACCCTCGAGGCCCTGCTGTCGAAGCACTCGACCGCGATGCGCCCGGTGGTGCCCCGCCGCCCGGGTCAGCCGCGCACGTCGATCGCCGCGGTCGACGCGCTGATCGCTCGCATGATGGCGCCGTCGCCGGCCGACCGGTTCGCGAGCTACGACGAGCTGATCCGCGCGATCGAGCGGGCTTCGGTGGAGCACATGCGGCCCGCCGGCACCTGGGTCCGCGCGATGGCGGGGCTGGCCGATCTGATCATCGCGTCCATGGTGGCATTGGCGCTCATGCTGCCGGTCCAGCTCCTGACCCACAGCAAGCTGGGCGAGACCGGCGCGTCGGTGTTCATCGCGCTGTCGCTGTACCAGATCGTCGCGCTGGCGCGCCGCGGCCGCACGCTCGGCCAGTGGATGCTCGAGCTCGAGGTCGTCGACGTCGTGACCGGCGGCAAGCCCTCGCTGGGGCGCGCGGCGACCCGCGTGATCATCCCGAACGTGCTGTACTGTGCGAAGGACACGGTCGACTCGGTGCTCGGCTACGCTGGCTACGAGCTCCGCTCCGTCCCCCACGCCATCGTCAGCTGCCTGGCGATCGTCCCGCCGGTGCTGCTGATCTGGGCGTCGTTCCGCTCGATGGCCAAGCTCACCGTGTGGGACAAGCTCAGCCGCTCCATGGTCCGCTACCGCACCCGCCGGACCGTGGCGATCTGAGGCAAAGCAACCTGTAAGATGCCCCCCGTGTGGACGTGGATGTGGATATGGCTCGCCCTGGGCCTGGTGGGCTGCGATCCCATGATCTTCGGACCGGCGCCCGCGCCCTATCGCACCGCGTGGCGCTCGTCGCAGCCGCCGGCCGCGGTCGGCCAGCTCGAAGATCGCGTGATCGGCCTTGCGTTCGACGGCGGGCAGCTCGAGCTCGAGCTCTACCGCGACGGCACGCGGGTCGAGCAGGTCGCGCGCAATCGCTACGCCGTGCCGCTGACGCTCCACTGGAAGATCGCGACGCTCGATAACCTCGAGCCGATGTCGGCGCTCGAGGGCACGACCGTCCTGCCGCCGGCGAGCGCGCCGCGCGGCGCGGGCGCCACCGTGGTGCTCGCCGAGCTCGCGCAGATCGATCCGGGGCTCTCGTACCATCGCGTGCTGGAGTTCTCGGCGCGGTTCGGCGATCCGCGGTCACGGCCATCGCCGTACGTCTATCGCCTACCCTTTGCGCGCGGCCGTAGCTTCGCGGTCCTGCAGGGATTTCACGGGGCGTTCTCGCACCATGGCTCGAACGAATACGCGGTCGACTTCAACTGCCCGGTGGCGACGCCGATCGTCGCGGCGCGGCCCGGGGTCGTGGTGGCGGTCAACGCGCGCGCCCAGGATGGCGGCACGTCGCCGGAGTTCCTCGACGACAGGCGTGCCAACTTCGTGATCGTGCTGCACAGCGACGGCACGCTCGGCGAGTACATGCACCTGTCACCGAGCGGCGTCGAGGTCCGACCGGGAGATCAGGTGGTGCGCGGCCAGGAGCTCGGGTTGTCGGGCAACACGGGATTTTCATCGATACCTCATTTGCACTTTCAGGTCATGACCGCGGCCGAGGATGGCGTCGCGAAGCAATCGTTCGCGTTCGAGCTCGCCATCACCCGCCGCCGTAACTCGGCGCCGGTACAAGGCCAACGCTACGCGGCATGGGAATAGTGTTTTTTCCTACATGCTCATCGAGATCCGTAGGCAAACTCCGGGTGAGTCGACGCTCGCCATCGCTGGACGCAAGGCGTTGGCCTGCGGGTGTCGTGCGCCACCCCCCCCGGAGTCATCAACTGGCGCACTGACGGAACCGATCTTTGGCGACACAGCTGATGATAGGATGATGTGGTGATGTGCCCGGTGTGTCGCCAGCGTCCCGCGGAAGTGGGTGTGCTGTGCGAGGAATGTCGTGACGAGCTACAGAGCCCGATCAAAATCATGCCGGAGCAGATCCAGCTCCACAGCACGCGCCCGACCATGGCGGCGCTGATCGACATCTGGGGGCGACCGCACCGGCTCGATCCGCGCACGCTGGTCGGCCGCCAGGTCGATGGCCAGGGGCTGGCGATCCTCGAGCCCTCGGTGTCGCGCCACCACGCCCACCTGACGCTCGACAACGACGAGTGGGCGCTGCGCGATCTGGGATCGGCCAACGGTACGTTCCAGGACGACAAGCTGATCGCGGCGCCGATCGCGGTGCACGATGGCGATCGCCTGCGGTTCGGCCATATCGCGTTCTATTTCGTCGAGGACGTCGCCCGGCTGCCGCCCCCGCGGCTCGGCCGCACGATGACCGCGACGATCCGCCCGCTCGATCGCACGACCACGGCGGTCGCCGCCCGGGCCGCGATCGGCACGCCGACCTTGTTCAACGGCGTGCCGCTCCACGAAGAAGAGCACACCGACATCGGCCTGCCGGTCATGTCGTTCAAGATGCACGAGCCCACGGGCGGCGGCGGCGGCCTGATCGAGGTCGATGGCAAGCAGGTCCAGCTCACCACGACGCAGTTCGAGCTGATGGCGCTCATGATCCGGCGGATGGCGGGAGAGCTCCACCAGCCCGAGCTGGTCCGCGGCTTCGTCCGATCGTCGGAGCTGATCGCCGACCTGTCGTGGGATACCCGCGAGCCGAGCGAGAATCACGTCAAGCAGCTGGTCCGCCGCGTGAGGCGGGCGCTGATCAAATGCGAGATCGGCGACCTGATCGAGTCGCGCCACCGGTTCGGCTACCGGCTGCGCGCGATCCCCCGCGAATAGCCCGGAGGGCCGCGCGACGAAGAACCGCGGTCCCTTGTGCCGCGGCGCATCATCGTCCGTGTGAGAGCGCGACCACGGCAGCGCACGGCAAAGCGCGTGGGGCTTCTACCCAACCACGGGCTCAGCGCTTGTGCTGGCGCGCGCCGTTCGACCGGCTCGCGCCGCGATCCTCGACCGTGGCCGCCAGCTCCTCGAGCAGCGCGCGCAGCGACCGCATCTTCTTCGAGCCGAGCCGGGTCGCCCACTTGGCTTCGGTCGCGGCGGAAACGCGCTTCACCTCGGCCGCCCACACCTTGCCCTTGGGCCCGAGCCGCACCCGCTTGATCACGCCGTGGTCGGGATCGGGGAACCGTTCGACCATGCGCATGTCCTCGAGCTCGTCGAGCAG
>Ga0302263_10001036_pt1 | contig 10566 bp, 7 predicted proteins | sample II_Fen_N1_4_FD_194564 | JGI IMG/M metagenome (GOLD analysis project Ga0302263, IMG submission 194564) | Peat permafrost microbial communities from Stordalen Mire near Abisko, Sweden - II_Fen_N1_4 | ecosystem: Environmental > Terrestrial > Soil > Wetlands > Permafrost | place: Sweden: Abisko... | reverse complement strand
GTCCCAGCGCAGCCGGGCGAACCTTCGCCGGTGACGGCTCGGTCCCCGATGCCGGTGCAGGTGCCGGACGTCGTCCGGGTCGTTTCGATCGAGGCCGGCGTCCTTCGCGAGCTCGAAGGCGAAGCCGCGCTGGTCGAGCTCAAGCGAGCCGTCCGGTCGGCGAAAGCTCAGGTCTGGGTCGACCTGTGCGAGCCGACGCCGGGCCTTCTGACCGAGGTCAGCAAGATCCTCGATCTGCATCCGTTGCTGGCCGAAGACCTCGCCGAGCGCGATCAACGGGCCAAGATCGACCAGGTCGGCGACCTCCTGCACCTGGTCGTCTTCTCGCTCGGGTTCGACGACGGCACGTTCTACGACCGCGAGCTGGACTTCGTCCTCGGCAAGCGCTTGCTGCTGAGCAGCCACAGCCATTGGTGGGATCCGCGGGCCACGCACCACATCCGTGTCGGTCTCGCGGACGCGATGAAGCGCGGCCCGGACTTCGTTCTGTGGGCCCTGTGTGACGACATCATCGACGCCTACTTCCCGATCCTCGACCGTCTCGGCGACGAGATCGACGCTCTCGAGGACGCGGTCGTGGCCAAGGCCGATCGAGCCCTTCTGGAGCGGCTGTTCGAGCTCAAGCGCGAGCTGATCCAGATCCGCCGCATCACGGCCCCCGAGCGCGAGATGTTCAACGTCATGTCGAGCCGCGAGGAGACGCAGGTCTCGCCCGAGAACCGGCTGTACTTCCGCGACGCCTACGACCACCTGATCCGGCTGACCGACGAACTCGACACCTACCGCGAGCTTGCCTCAGCGACTCTCGAGACCTACCTGTCCACCGTGAACAACAACCTGTCGCTGATCATGAAGCGGCTCACAGGCGTGACCGTGGTGGTCGCAGGGATCGGTGCAGTGGGCGGCATCTTCGGAATGAGCGAGGCACAGGCGGCGTTCCGCCTGGACGAGGGACCCGGATTCTGGATCGTGACCGCCGGCTGCATTCTCCTGGCCGGCATCGCGGCCGCGATCTTGCACAAGATCGACTGGATCTAGCGCCGGCAGCCGCCCTGGTTCGCGGCCGTACAGAGGGGCGCGTCCGGGCAGACGTTGCCGTGTCCGGTCGGGTGGGCATCCGCCTGAGACGCGGCCAGCACGCCGATCGGCGTGGCCACGATCTGCAACTTGGTCGACGAGTTGGCGTGGGCTTCGGACGTCTGCAGCCAGAGTTGATCCGTTTGGGCGGCGAGCGCCTTGTCGGCAAATGACGTCGAGGGTGGGACATGGCGGATTACCTGGCTGATCTCGTAGATGTGGCGCTGGTTGTCGTCCGTATAGACCTCGACCCACATCCCGATCATGGCCGCGCCGCTGTTGATCTTCGAGTTGACCAGCAGGTTCCCGAACATGTGCACCCTCGCGTGCGCGTACAGGTACACGGCTTGCGGGGCTCCGGGATACGCGTAGTCCTTGCCGAGACTCAGGTACTCGGCCACGTTGCAGAGCGGGTACTGCTCGTTGGGAGGCGAGCGGACGATCGGCACGTCGATGTTGAGAGCCGGGATGACGACCCGCGTCGCGACGGCCAGCCCGATCCCTTCGGACGTGCCCGGTGACGCGTCGCCCGAGCCCGATGGGTTGATGGTCACGAGCGGCGGCAGGCTGTACGTGGCCGGCGAGTTGGACGCGACAACGTCGGTGGGTGATGGGTTGGCCTCGACCGCGGGCGAGAAGTAGTTGAAGAGCCCGGCAACCACCAGGAAGACGCCTGCGCCGGCCAAAAGTGCAGGTATCAGACCCACCAGGTCCCGCGAGAGCCCCTTGAGCGGTCGAGCCAGACGGCGGAGAACCGCGACGACCGCGCCGAAGGACGCGAGCAAACTGCGGAGCGTGCCCACGACGATCCGGCCTAACGAGCGAAGTCGAAGCATCGGCGCGATCCTAGCAGTTGAACGGTCGATTCGCCTCGGGTCAGACCCTGATATGCGGTGTCCGGTGCCCAGGGATGGGGCTTTCTTAAGCTGCTCTTACGGCGTCGTCGGTCGCCCCGGGAGCCGATTCCTGCTAATCTCGGGCCATGACAAGACGTCATAACTTCGTTTTCGCGGCTCTTCTCGGAGTGGTCACGGCCGCCGTGCTCCTCGTGGGTGCGGTGGTGGCGATGCCGCCACAGCAGACGGCGCTCCCGGCAAAGCCCACTTTTGTGGTCCTGCCGACGCCGACTGCCACGCCTCTGCCGATCGTGACGCCTACGCCCACGCCCGGCGCTGCTGGTGACAACCCCGACGCGACGATCGCGCCCTTCGGCGACGGGTAGACCCGCTGCCTCCATGGGGCGGAGGCTTGCCGGAAGGGGATAGAGGCAGGGGCACCGGCGCCAATTCAGGCGCGCGGCATCATGGACGCATTCGGCGTCAGGTTCGGCGCGCCTGTGGACTCGGCGCGCCTGTGGACTCGGCGCCCGCCAGGCGCCTCGCCGCCCTACGACTTCCCGGCGCGACTAGCTCTTGAACACGTCCGCGGCTTTGACGGCTACGTCCAGGATCGCCGGGAAGAGCCCGAAGATCACCGTCACGATGCCGGTCACGGCCAGGCCGACCCGAAATAGGATGCCGGGCGACAAGGGCTGGGCCGTTTCGGCCGGTTCGCGCATGTACATGTACACGATCACGCGAAGGTAATAGAAGGCCGCCGCGGCCGCGTTGAGCATCGCCAGCACCGCCAGGACCGTCAGCCAACCACCGGCCTGGACCGCCGCGACGATGACGTAGGCCTTGGCCCAGAAGCCGGCCAGCGGTGGGATACCGGTCAGCGACAACAGGAAGAGCGCCATCAACAACCCCAGCCACGGGTCGCGGCGCCCCAGACCCGCGAAACTGGAGATCTGGCTGGTCACGCCGGGCCGGTGCTGCAGGGCCGTGACCACGGCGAACGCGCCCATGTTCATGAACGTGTAGGCGGCGCCGTAGAAGAGGATCGCCGAGATGCCGCTGCGCTGGCCGCCGGCATAGGCCGCGAGGCCGACAAGGATGTACCCGGTGTGGGCGATCGAGGAGTAGGCCAGCATCCGCTTGACGTTGTCTTGCGTGATCGCCACGAGGTTGCCGAGGGTCATCGTCAGGGCCGCCAGGACGATCACGACCGGCAGCCAATCGGCCTTGAGCGGGCCGAGGGCGCCGACGAAGAGCCGCAGGGCGATGGCGAAGGCGCCGACCTTGGGCCCGACCGAGAGGTACGCCGTGACGGGCGTGGGCGAGCCCTGGTACGCGTCCGGAGTCCAGTAGTGGAACGGCACCGCGGCCATCTTGAAGGCAACGCCCGCGGTCATGAATGCCAGACCCATCGCCAGGCCAGGAGCGATCGAGCCCTTCGCCGCGGCCACGGCCAGCGCGGCCGCGATGTCGCTGACACGCGTGCTGCCTGTCAGGCCCCATACATACGCCAGGCCGAAGAGCAGGATCGCGCTCGAGAATGAGCCCAGGAGGAAGTACTTGATGGCGCCTTCGGTCGAATACGAATCGTTCCTCGCGAAGCCGGCCAGCAGGTAGCCCGGCAGGACCATCAGCTCGAGCGCGACGAAGAGGAGGAGCAGGTCGGCCGAGCCGGCGATGAGCATCGCCCCGGTGATGGCGAATATCAGGATGGCGGCGAACTCGGCGATCGGCAGGCCGCGAGGCTCCAGGTAGTCGGCCGCGAAGAGGATCGTCAGGGCGGCGATGGCCACGAACAGCAGGTCGAGGAAGGCGGTCAGGGCGTCGACGACGTAGGCGCCGCCGAACGCCGTTTCGGTGTGTCCGGCGAGCGAGAGCACGACGAGCCCGACGACGGTCAGCCCCACGAGCGCGGTCGCGATGGCCGGAGCGCGCCGTCCGGGCGCCGCCATGTCCACGACCAGGACCGCCGCGGCCGTCAGGACCGCCAAGACGATCGGCGCGAGCGTGCCCAGGTCAGACCAATTCATCTCGCGTCTCCTCTCAGCCGCCGACCGCGGCGCCGGCCGCAGCGAGGAAGGTCTGGACAGGGCTAAGGAAGTCGAGGATCAGGCTCGGGAATAGCCCGAACAGCACGATGAGCGCCGCCAGCGGGGCGAGAGTGAGGAGCTCGACACGGCTGATGTCGGTCAGGTGGTCGCCGAGCCCCGTGAGGAAGTCCGATACGGCGCCGAATGCGACGCGCTGGAACATCCACAGCAGGTACGTGGCCGCCAGGACCATGACGATGATCGAGGAGACGGCGATCACGGGCGCCAGAGTGAAGGACCCGATGAAGACCAGGAACTCTCCCACGAACCCCGACAACCCCGGCAGCCCGATGGACGCCAGGATGAAGAAGCCGAAGGCGGTCGACCACAAGGGCATCGTCGCCGCCAGGCCGCCCATCCTGGCGATCGATCGGTCGTGGGTGCGCTCGTAGACAACGCCGACCAGGAGGAAGAGCCCGCCCGTGATCAGACCGTGGTTGAGCATCTGCAGAATCGCGCCCTGCAGTGCGGTGGGACTGAAGACGAAGATGCCGAGCGTCACGAAGCCCATGTGGCTGACGGAGCTGTAGGCGATCAGGCGCTTGAGGTCCGGCTGGACGATCGAGACGACGGCGCCGTAGACGATCGCGATCACGCTCAGGACGATGATCGGCCCGGCGAAGGTGTGGGCCGCGAAGGGGTATAGCGGGACGGCGAAGCGGATGAGGCCGTAGGCGCCGAGCTTGAGGAGCACGCCGGCGAGGATCACCGAGCCCGCCGTGGGCGCCTCCGTGTGGGCGTCAGGCAGCCAGGTGTGGAACGGGAACATCGGGACCTTGATGGCGAAGGCGAGGAATAGCGCCAGGAAGGCGAGCAGCTGGAAGTTGTGGCCGAAGGAACCCGCGGCCGCGAACGCCTGGAGTTTCTCGTAGTCGAAGGCGCCCGCCCAGGAGCCGTTCGCGGCCTGGTAGGTGAAGGCCGTGGCCAGGATCGCGACCAGCATCAGCAGCGACCCGACGAGCGTGTACAGAACGAACTTCGTCGTGGCGTAGATGCGGTTGGCGCCGCCCCAGATGCCGATGATGAGGTACATCGGCACGAGGACCAGCTCCCAGAAGATGTAGAACAGGAAAAGGTCGAGGGCGACGAAGACGCCGATCATGCCGACTTCGAGGAGGAGGAAGGAGATCATGTACTCCTTCACCCGCACCTTGATCGGCCCGAAGCTGGCCAGGATGCTGATCCAGCTGAGCGTTGTCGTCAGAACGACCATCAGCACGCTCAGGCCGTCGACGCCGAGCTTGAACTGGATCCCGAACGACGGGATCCAGTCGGCCGCCTCCTTGAACTGGAAGCCGGCCTGGCCGAGGGAATAGGTCACGAGAAGAAGCAGGGACAGAACCCAGGCCGCCAATGACGTGCCCAGGGCGGTGCGACGGACGAGGTCCTGCTCCTTCGAGGGCAGAACGGCGATGAGAACCGCGCCAGCGAGCGGCGCGAAGGTGATCAGGCTCAGGATCGGGAGGGCAGGCATCGTGCTTTCCTCCTACCTGACCGTGACCGAGATGACGAGGTAGCCAGCGGCCATGACGATCAGGCCGAGGGCGATGCCGAGAGCGTAGTTCTGGACCCGGCCCGTCTGGACGCGACGTAGCGCCATGCCGGCGCCGGCTGTCACGGTTCCGATGCCGTTGACGGTGCCGTCGATGACGGTCTGATCGAACCAGAAGGCCGCGGCGGCGAGCTTGCCGCCCCATTCGACGAAGACCTTGTTGTTGATGTCGTCGAACCACCACTTGTTGGACGAGCCCTTATACAGGAGCGCCATGGTCCGCCGCGCGCTGAGGGCTCGGACCTGGTCGGGACGCGGCTGGGACCGCAGCCCGAGGGCCGGGATCTCGACGCCGAAGAGCCGCCACGCCAGGACGATCGCGATGGCGACGAGCGCGGTCGTGCCGATCGCAAGGGTGCCGTCGATGCCGAAGAAGGTGTAGGCGGCCTCGGTGCGGCCACTGGCAGCGATGGTGTGCTCGAACACGGGGGCGAGCCACTGGTGGAGCAGGCCGGTCTCGGGCGGGAAACCTATCGCCAGGCCGAGCAGGACGGCCGGTATGGCGAGCACGATGAGCGGCCCGGTCATCGACCGCGGCGACTCATGGACATCCTGCTCGACCTCGGGATCGACGTGGCTCGGGCCCCAGAAGGTCATGCCCATGAGCCGGAACATGTAGAACGCGGTCATGCCGGCGACTACGAATCCGATCGCCCAGACCCACAGGAACCCGTTCTTGAACGCCCCGCCGAGGATCTCGTCCTTGGAGAAGAACCCGGCCAGCGGCGGCACCCCGGCGATCGCGATCGAGCCGATGAGCATGGTCGCGTAGGTGGTCGGGATCTTGCGCGCCAGCCCGCCCATCTTGCGCATGTCCTGCTCGCCACCCACGGAGTGGATGACCGAGCCCGAGTCCAGGAATAGCAGCCCCTTGAAGAAGCCGTGGCTCATGAGGTGGAAGATTGCCGCGGTCCACGCGCCGACGCCCAGCGCCGCGAACATGTAGCCGAGTTGCGAGAGGGTGGAGTAGGCCAGCACACGCTTGATGTCGGTCTGCGTGAAGGCGATCGAGGCGGCCATGATCGCGGTGAAGATGCCGATCGCGGCGACCACGACCATCACTTCCGACGCCGTTCCGAAGATCGGGTTGCAGCGGGCGACGAGGTACACGCCGGCGTTGACCATCGTCGCGGCGTGGATGAGGGCGGAGACCGGAGTCGGGCCTTCCATGGCGTCGGGGAGCCAGACGTGCAGCGGGAACTGAGCGCTCTTGCCGACCGCTCCGCATAGCAGCAGGAGCGCGATCGCGATCTGCCACTCGTGCGGCACGGCGCCGAACTTCGCGAAGACCGACTGCATGTTGAGCGTGCCCAGCTGAGTCCAGATGGCCATGATGCCGAGCGCGAAGCCCATGTCGCCGACGCGGTTGACCAGGAAAGCCTTCTTGGCCGCGACCGCCGCGGACCGGCGCGGATACCAGAACCCGATCAGCAGGTAGCTGCACAAGCCGACGAGCTCCCATCCGGCGAAGACGAGCAGGAAGTTGTCTGCAAGGACCAGGAGCAGCATCGAGAACATGAACAGGTTGAGGTAGGCGAAGAAGCGCCACCGCCCAGGGTCGTGGGCCATGTAGCCGATCGAGTAAACGTGCACGAGCATGCCGATCGTCGTGACGACGATGAGCAGGCAGGCGGTCAGCGGGTCGGCGAAGAGGCCCATGTCGGCACGGAAGCCGATGGCCGGAATCCACGACCAGAGAGTTATGCCGGAGCCCTGCGGGCCGAACGGGGCGATGTGGACGAGGGTCATCAACGCCACGAGCGAAGCCACGAGCCACGACGCCACCACGGCCCAGATAGCGATCCGGTGGGCGTCGTCGGGGTAGCGGCGGCCGAGGAGGGCGGTCAGCAAGAAGCCGCCGAGCGGCAGGAGCGGAATGAGCGGTAGCAGGGCGTTCATCGTCGGCTCATTCGCTCATTGAGTCGTATTCGTCGACAAGCGGCGTCTTCTTGTTCCGGTAGATGGCGATGACGATCGCCAGACCGACAGTAGCTTCGGCGGCTGCCACGGCGATGACGATCAGGGCGATGACCGCGGCGTGCGTCTGGAGCGGCTTTACGAACGCCCCGAACGCGACGATCGTGAGGTTGGCCGCGTTCAGCATCAGCTCGATGGACATCAGCATGCTGATGGCGTTGCGGCGCGCCAGGAAGCCGAAGGTACCGATGGCGAAGAGGAGCCCCGAAAGGACGAGGTAGGAGTCGAGCGAGCCGCTCACGACCGATCCTCCTCGCGCGCCTGCGGCTCACGCCGGGCAAGCAGAACCCCACCGACCACCGCGGCGGTCAGAAGCACGCTCACGACCTCGAACGGCAGGACGTACGCGCCGAAGAGCATGTCGGCCAGCGCCTTAGTCGAGGTCCAGGCGACGGCGCCGGTCGACGGCCACGTGGTGAGCAGCACCGCAGATACGATCACCACCGCGATGAGAACGGCGGCGACGGCCGCAGCCCACGCCTGGGTCTGGAAGACGAGCCGGTTCGGAGCGTTCTTCGTCTGGGTCACCATGATCGCGAACAGGACCAGGATGCTGATGGCGCCGATGTAGACCAGGACCTGCGTGGCGGCGATGAGAGGATTGCCGAGCAGGACGTAGATGCCGGCAAGCGAGGCGAAAGAGGCGATCATCGCCAGCCCGCAGCGAATGATGTCGCGCATCGTCACGACCAGCAGCGCCGACCCGAGAAGCATGATCGCCAGCACCAGGAACAGGATGTCGTCCCAGCGGACCGCCGTGAACGGGAGAGTTTCCCCTATCGGCATGCCTCCCTGCCCTCCTCGTCGTGGATCACTGCTGATGGGCTCCCTGGCCGTCGCCGGGCGCGACGGCGAGAGCCTCCGGAAGTTCGGGCAGCCCGTCTCCGGGGTTCGCCAGCCGGCCGTCCGCGACCGCGTGGGCGAGCCAGTCCCGTTCGCGCTGAATGTAGGTCACTTCGGTCTCGCCGGCCATCGCCGCCAGCCCGATGAGATCGATCATCGGCTGGGACCGATCGGTGTGGGCGAGCTCGTTGTCGGCGCCGCCGCGGAGCGCGTCATACGGGCACGCGTCCACGCAGATGCCGCACAGGATGCAGCGGCTCTCGTCCACGTCGTACTTCTCCAGGACGCGCGGCTTGAGCATGAGCGCGCCCGTCGGGCAGGTCTCGGCGCAGCGGCCGCACGAGACGCACGGCGTGTCGTTGAGGCTCATGTCGAGCGGCGTCGTCACCAGAGTGTCGAAGCCGATGCGCATGAAGTCGTAGCAGGCGGCGCCCACAACGTCGGCGCAGACGGCGGCGCACCGGCCACAGTCGATGCAGCGCGACGGCTCGCGCAGGATGAAGGAGTGGCTGTCGTCGCGGATATAGTCGTGGTTGGCGCCGGTGAAGCGGTTCTCGGTGACGCTGCGGAAACCGGCGCCGCCGTTGTTGGCTGGCTCCAGCGTGTCGAGCGTGGTCCCGTACTCGAGCCCGAGGTTTCGCAGGTCGCAGTAGCCGATCGCCTCGCAGGTGCACTGGAGGCAGCGGCTCGACTCGGCCATCACCTCGGACTGGGTATAGGCGATCTCGTACTCGTCATAGTTCTTGGTGCGCTCTTCCGGGGCAATCGCCTTGAGGCGGTGGCGCGGCTCCTTGACCTCGTCCGCATAGGGCGTGATCGAGAGGAACTTGAGCTCCGGTTCGGCCAGATTCTCCTGGGCCCGTAGCTCCGAGAGGTCCGCGCCGCGAAGGAACGCGTCGACCGCGTAGGCACAACGCCGCCCTTCGGCGATCGCCTGGACGACGGTCGCGGCGCCGATGCGAACGTCGCCGCTGCCGAAGACGCCGGTCCGGCCGGTCTCGAACGTGACCGCGTCGGCCTTGAGCTTGTTCCGGTTGGACTCGATGCCGTCGCTGCCGGGGCCGACCCACGACAGATCCGGACCCTGGCCGATGGCGAGCAGCACTCGGTCGCACTTGATGACGAACTCGGTCCCGGGCGCGGGCTCGGGGCGGCGGCGCCCGGAGGCATCCGGGGCGCCGGGCTGCATGCGGATAAACTCGACGCCTGTGACGCGGTTCTTGGCGTTGGTGATGACGCGCGTCGGCCCGGCCTGGAAGATCATCTTCGCGCCCTCGTCCATGGCCTCGTGGGCCTCGCTGGCGGCGGGCATGTCCTTCATGTCGCGGCGGTAGACGAGCGTTATCTCTTTGGCGCCCTGGCGGACCGAAGTCCGGGTGCAGTCCATCGCGGTGAAGCCACCGCCGATTACGACCACGCGGCTGCCGGCGTGGCCCGGATATGGCAGGCCCAGGGTGGCGATCTTCAGGTACTCGAGTCCGTCGATGACGCCGACCGCGTCCTCATTGGGAACGCCGAGCTTGTTCGTGACGTAGCAGCCGGTGGCGACGATCGTGGCGTCGAAACCCCGCTCGCTCAGGTCGTCGAGGCTGAAGTCGCGCCCGAGTTCCTGGTTGAGCTCGAGCTTCGCGCCGAGCCGCCAGACGGCCTCGTACTCTGGATCGAGGACATCGGCCTTGGGCAGGCGGTATTCCGGGATGCCGTAGCGGAGCATTCCGCCAGGGGCGGCGTTGCGCTCGAAGACCGTGGTGTCGTGGCCGGAGAGCTGCAGGTAGTAGGCCGCGGACATCCCTGCGGGGCCGGAGCCGACGATGGCCACGCTCTTGCCGGTCTTGGGCTGCGTCTCGAACGGCAGCGGCGCTTCGATGCCGTCCTTCTGGGCCGCCAGGACGATGTCGCCGGCGTAGCGGTGGCTGTCGCGGATGGCGATCGCCTCGTCGACCTCGTCGCGGCGGCAGTGCTCTTCGCACGGCGCCGGGCAGACTCGGCCCAGGATCGAGGGGAACGGGATCGTCCGCTTGAAGATTCGCGCCGACTCGCGGAACTTGCCCTCGGCATTGGCCTTGAGGAAGCCCGGGATGTCGATGTGGCTCGGGCACTTGTTCTGGCAGGGCGGCAGGCAGTAGGCGTTGTGGTCGCTGAAGATCAGCTCGAGGTTGGTGCGCCGAAGCCGGCGGACCTCGTCGGTTTG
>Ga0302263_10001033_pt1 | contig 10586 bp, 8 predicted proteins | sample II_Fen_N1_4_FD_194564 | JGI IMG/M metagenome (GOLD analysis project Ga0302263, IMG submission 194564) | Peat permafrost microbial communities from Stordalen Mire near Abisko, Sweden - II_Fen_N1_4 | ecosystem: Environmental > Terrestrial > Soil > Wetlands > Permafrost | place: Sweden: Abisko... | reverse complement strand
GCCGCAGCGGACGGACTCGCCGGACCGAGATCTGGTACGTGATCATCGACGGGCAGATCGTGCTGACCGGAACTCCTGGTCCGAGGAGCTGGCTGGCGAACATGCGCCAACATCCCGACGCGGTTCTGCACCTGCGCGACCCAGCCCGTGACCTGGCAGTCGTGGCCCGAGAAGTCACCGATCCGGCTCAGCGCCGCCGGGTCGCTGAGGAGGCGGGTCGCCTCCAGCCGTGGTACGCCGATCAGCCGTACGCGATCGAGGACTGGGTCACCGACTCACCCATGGTGGTTCTGGAACCCGACTCCGCTCATTGACCAGAGGCTCGATACGCCTCCACCCTGCCGGGGGCGGCCGGTCGGCTTGCCAAGGCGCGACAGGACGGGCCGGATGCTTCTGCGACGCGACGGGTTGCAGAATGAGGCGTGGTGCACTGGTGGCGCGGCTTCGTCTCCCGGGAGTTGGCGCGCCTCCGTCGAGACGGCCGCGCCTCGCTGCTGTGGTCGCTGCGCATCACCGTCGCGGCCACGGCGAGCTACCTCGTGGCGTCACTGTTCTTCCCCAGCACCCAGCCGCTGCTTGCGCCACTGACCGCGATGCTCGTGGTGCAGGTGACGCCGCTCTCCCTGCTCGCCAGCGGGCTCGATCGCGTCATCGCAGTGGTGGCCGGGGTGGCGCTCGCCGTCGGGTTCGCCGCCGTCGTACCGCTGGAGTGGTGGAGCCTCGGCGTGCTCATTCTGATCTCCATCACCATCGGTCAGTTCCTGCGCCTGCGCTCGAACCTCGTCGAGGTGGCGATCAGCGCCATGCTCGTCCTCGGCGTGGGAGCGATCGGCGCGGAGGCGGCCGCGTGGCAGCGGATCGCCGAGACCCTGGTGGGCGCCACGGTGGGCATCATCGCCACGCTCGTCTTCCCGCCCAAGGTCGGCAGCTCCGACGCCGGCCGCGCGATCGACGGACTGGCCGACGCAGTCAGCGAGCTCCTGGTCCGGGCGGCCGGGGAGCTCGCCGCCATGGCCGAGGGAGACCCGCACCGCCTGTCCGGTGCCGCCCGGGAGTGGCTCGACGACGCCCGGCGCATCACGCACGACATTCCTGTCGTCGGTGCCGCACTGCTTCGGGCGGAGGAGAGCCGGCGTCTCAACGTGCGTGCCGTTGGTACGCCGCACGTCGAGCCCGGGCTCCGGCAGGGCCTGGAGGCACTCGAGCACACGTCGGTGGCGATCCGCGGCTTGATGCGCTCGGTGGCCGAAGCCTCCGACGGTGACTGGCTGGACCAGGACTCTGCCAGCGACGTGCTTCGCGACCTGGCAGAGACCTTCCGCACGCTGGCAGCCGGCGCCGACGCCTTCGGCGAGCTGGTACGTCACGAGGGCGACGTCCAGGTCAGCCTGAGTCGGGACGACATCGCCCGCCTGCAAGACGCCCAGGGCGGCATGTTCCGAGCACGAGCCCGTCTCGACGTCGCGCTCGAGGAAGCGCACCCTGCCGACGTGGTCGAGCTGTACGCCGCTACCCGCGCCACCGTCCGGCGGCTTCAGCACGAGCTGGGGCTGGATGAGCGGGTACGCCGCCAGCTCCGTCTGCTCCCCCAACGCCGCCTGCCCACCCGCTCCGGCGTCCATCGACAGTCTGCCGGCGACGTGTCCCACCCCGCCGGCCCCGACGACGAGACACAGGTGTTGCCACGGCTCCCTGAGGAGCCGCCGGAGGGTGGCACCTGACGTCACCAGGGAATCGTCGGCCATCGAGGAAGAACGTGGCACCCTTCGTCGAACGGTCCTACACCCGGGCCGAGGCCCGTCGCGAGGTCAGGGTGCGGGCTCCGTCGGTGTCTTCAGCTTCTCGTCGAAGAAGGCGAGGACGCGGTCGACGCCCGCCTGTTGGCGGTGCTCGGTGAGCGTTGCGTGCTTGCGCCCCGGGAACTCCACCGCGACGAAGTTGTCGCCGAGCTCACGGTGCAGGGTGTCGAAGCGCGTGCCGACGGCTGGATCACCCTCGTAGCGCAGTCCGAGAACCTGGCAGCCCGCTCTGACCTTCGCCTTGACCGACGCCAGGTCGCGGGCGCTGAGACCGAGGTCGGCTCGGCGCGCTTTGCCCACCGGGGCGGGCGAGGCTGGCTGGGCGAGCACGGGCGCCGCCACCGGGGCATCGGCGAGCATCGCCAGGGCGTAGCCGCCGGTGAGGCACATGCCGACGGCCCCGACGCCGGGCCCTCCCAGCTCCCGGTGAAGCTCCTTGGCCAACGACTGCAACCAGGTGGCCACCGGTGTCGTGCGCGCGAGGGCGAACATGGTGAACTCCCGGCTGACGCAGACACCCGCGATGCTCCGGACTGTCTCGAGCACCGTGGCCTCGGCCCCAGGTCTACCGAACAGCGAGGGCATCACGACCGTGAAGCCCCGGGCCACCAGGTCCTGGCCGAACTCGAGCACCGCAGGCGTGATACCAGGGATCTCGTGGATCACTATCACTCCAGGCCCGCTGCCCTTCCTGTACGTGGGGTGCGTGATCCCGTCGGCCATGTGGGTGCCGAGCGTCCAGGACTCGAGCGAGCTCATGGAAGGGACCCTATGCCGAGCTCGATCCGGTCACCCCGAGGTCCGTTCGGCCGCCGTTTGCCGGCGCAGCAGAATCCGTAGCGCCAGCCTCCACCGGGGTGCTGACCTTCTCGGTGGAGGTCGCAGCTATCGGATCGTTGATCTCACTGACTCGATCGCGGTGTGCCGCGGTCTCCACCCGAGCTGGGTTTTTGCCTTGGTCGTATCCATGATCACCGGGTGGCTCATGGCCTCGACCCATTGCGCTCCCGAGGGCAGGTACGGCAGTTTCGCGACGGCGCGGGCAACAGTGGTGACGGGCCCGAAGGGGAACCGCACGACCCGGAGGCCGAGTCCCCGGGCGACCTCGACACCGGTGATCACATCATCAGCGGCGATGTTGTAGGCCCCAGGCGGACCAGCGCCGACGACGCACAGGCGCAGCGCCTCGGCCACGTCCTCTTGATGGATGAGCTGGAGCGGCAGGTCTGGCACGAGAACTGGCAAGCCGGGCATGCGATGCAGCGCTCCGCGCACGCCTCGCACCAAAGGCGCGAGCACCGTGGGGATGATGACCTTGGCGCCGACCGCATCGGGGCCGAGGACGATCGGGGGTCGCAGAACGTAGAGCGCGGTCTGCGGGTGCGTGGCGGCCTCCTGTTGCAGAAGGTGCTCGAGCTCCGCCTTCTCCTGGGCGTAGAAGAGGCGGTTCGCAGGGCGGGTGTCCCAGTCCTCAGTCATGCCGATCGGGTTGTCGCGATGGAATCCGTAGGCCGCAACCGACGACGCGTACACGAATCTCCTCGCCCCGACCTCGGCCGCCGCGCGGAAGGCGTTCAGGGTGCCCTCCATGTTGACCGCCCGCGTCGTCTCCCTGCCACCGCTCAGGATCAGGAAGGCCAGGTGCACGACCACATCGGCCCCATCGAATGACGTCCGCAGAGCGTCGACGTCGCGCACGTCACCACGGCGGTACTCCATCTTCGTCCAGCCACGCTCCGACGGATCGAACGGCCGCCGCGCGATGCCCATGACCCGATCGACCCGTTCGTCCTCCTGAAGCAGGGGCATCAGAGCGAGCCCCAAGGTCCCGCTGGGCCCCGTGACCGCGACCGTGAGTTCAGCTGCGCTCGCCATCGGCCCACCCTAGACGCGCCCACTGCGGATCTACCTGAGCCTGCCCTCGCCCTGGCCTGAGGACTGCCGAGAGGTGACTCGGACGGCTGTGATCTCAGCCGTTGTCGAGCACGTTGAGAAGCGCGTGCTGCACGCGGCCCCATTGGTGAGTCCACGTCTGGACGGGTACCAGTGTCGCTTCGAGGATCTGAAGCTGGTGGTCGAGTGCTCCCAGCTCGGTCTGGAGCGCCTGGATGCTCAGACGCTTCGCATGAACCTCCTCGACGACGACGTCGAGTTCGTCGGTGAGCTGAGGGGCTTGCTCGGCGATCGTCCGCAGTGACGTCAGCATCCCACTGACGGGACCGAGGACCGGATCGGGGACCACTGCGCGGGCACCAGCTGTGCCGGCCGAGGTCACGAGCTCGATCACCGCTCGGGTGCGGTCGAGGAAGACGTCGAAAGCGGAGTGCGCCATTCCGTGGCCGGGTTCCTTGTCGTTCGCAGTCATGCTTCCTCCGACGTTTGTCCGCGCAACTGGTCGAGCATCGAGGCTCGCGCCGTCACGTGACTGATCGTGACGTTTGTTGCTCGGACGGCAGAAGTGCCACAAGTCCCTGGCGCCGCGGGGAACTCCTCGAGGGCTGTCCGGAAGCCTGAGCCCTCTCCTGCCGGTGCGCGGAGAGGTTCGAACTCACACCGTCCCTCACGGGCACGCATGGAGGTCGAGTGGAACGGGCTTCGACGCGAGCATCTCTCGTAGCGACAGTCTGCGGTTCCACACCGACATTGCGATCGTACGACTGAGTGGGTCGCTTCGCCGTGTTCAGAACATCCCGGATCGGCATGCGACCCGTCAGCTCAACGCGAGAGCCGCGCCCGGGCAGAGTCCCTGGCCTCGGTCACGGTGATCGGTCGACCGGCCTGCTGCAGGCCCATCACGGGCGTGTTCTGGTAGATCGCTTCGTAGTTGCCGGCGTTCACCTGGAAGGTCTCATGCCAGATGCCGGCCGCACCACGGTCGTCCGAGCCAAGCCGGTTCCACGCATGGCCATCAGCAGACCACTTGCCTCGGTCGCCACGGCCGGATCATGCACCATGGCGCCGATCAAGAACACGACAAAGTCGCCATCGAGCTCGGCGGTCCACCGTCCTGGTTGGAGAACCATGACGACGAGAGTCCCATCGCCGGATCGTCGGTGTCCATCCTCCCGCCGGGGTCGACGACGACCACTGGACGCAGGATGGACCAGACCCGGCGGTCATTTCGGCGCGTCCGCGCGGCCTGAATCGTGCGGTCCACGGGCTGCACCGCCCCCTGGCCTCGAGAGCACGCGTGCCTTTGCGTGCCCTGCAGTGAGTTGGGGGCCCGCGACCGTGACTGCTCAATAGCGGCGCGGCAGCGGTGACAGACGCCTCGACTGCTCAGTTCGCCGGGATGGCCCCGATCTGTTGTAGTAGTCCCAGTGCGTCGATCATCGCCCACTGCTCAGCAATCTTGCCGTTGTCGACTTTGAACCAGTCATGAGCCGTGAAGCTCACGTCCGCACCCGATGGGGGAACGCCGTTGAACACCCCTTGGTGGGTGCCGGTGATCACGTACCGAACCGCCACCAGGCCGCCGTCGCAGACGAGGGCGGCTTCATCGAGCTTCAGGTTTGGAAAGGCTTCGAAGATGGCCTGCAGGAGCATCTTCGAGCCAGCCGGCCCGACGACCTCAGGTCCGTTCGGGTCGTGGCGAACGTAACCCTGCGTCAGCAGTGAGACTGCGGCGTCCGGGTCGTGGTCGTTCCACGCGTCCGCCCAACGGCGCACCACGACCTTGGCGTCCTCGTTCGACATATCTCTCCCCGTTGATCGGCAAGCCCTTGGGCATCCGATCCTTCTCCCGCCAAACTGGACGGTCAAGCCCGACCCTCTCGATGCTCCATCGACATCCAGTTGTCCGCACGCGCAGCGGCGCGGGCCACACGGCCCTCCGCTCGGACCAACGACCGGCATTGGCGCAGTCACGCCTGAACCGGGTCGGGTACGGCTCACCCGCCAAAGCTCGAAAGGGAGAGTGCAAGACGGGCGCTACTCACGCATCGAGGTGCTGCCGGCTCAACAGCAGAACCCAGCCCCCGTGTCGCCCAACCTAGCCAGCCGCGTCCGGCGCTTCATGACGGCCAGGATGACGTGGGCAGCTTCGACAACCGGCCGAGTTGCAGGGGTGTCGCCGGCAGGACGTGGTCAGGGGCGCTCCCAGGTAGCTGGCCGGAAGCACATGGCCCTGTGCTACGAGCTGGACCTGTGCGTCCGGCGACGCGGGCCTGGGCCGCGTCCGGTGGACCTGACTATCGCGGGCCGGAGGATGAGTGGACGACCCGTTCCAGCGTCGACAAGGCGGTGGTGACGTCATCCATCGAGTTGTAGACCGCGAAGCTCAGCCGACAGCTCGCGGCCGGGTCGAGGCCGAGGTCGCGATGCGCGAGCGTCGCGCAGTGGCAGCCTGCACGTGACTCCACACCTGAGGCCCCGAGTCCCTCAGCGATCTGGAAAGGGTTGATCCCTCGTACGTTGAACGCGGCCAGCGCCGTACGCGAGCATGGATCAGCCGGTCCGTACAGGCGGAGCCCGTCGATCTCGAGCAGGCGCACGAGTGCCGCCCCGGTCAGCGCCTGCGTGTGCGCCCGGACGGCGCCCATGGTCTGCTCGACAACAGACCGGGGCAGCCACTCCTCCGAGTCGAAGTACCGCGTCGAGCCCGAGGGGGCGACGAGGTCGACCAGCAGTCGCAGTGCCTGGGCCGACACGATGGTGCCTAGGATGTTGGGGGTCCCGGCCGCGAACTTCCAGGGTAGGTCGTTGTACAGCACCTCGTCCGGCGCGACCTGTCCCTCCGCGATCATGTCGCCGCCGTACAGGAAGGGCAGTGATCGCTGCAGCAGGTGCTCCTTGGCGTAGAGGACCCCGACACCGAACGGCGCCATCATCTTGTGGAACGAGAACGCTAGGTAGTCGACGTCCAACGCCTGTACGTCGATCGCACTGGTCGGGACGAGCTGCGCGGCATCGACCAGCATCAGCGAGCCGCTCCGGGAGTCCGGCTGCTGGTAACCGCTCGCGTCGGCGATTTGTCGTACGGCGTCCAGCGGTGGCTTGACCCCGAGGAAGTTCGACGCTCCGGTGCAGCAGACCAGCTTGGTGCGCGCATCGACGAGCGACGCCAGGTGCGCCAGGTCGAGCTGACCGGTCTCGTGGTCGAAGCGGGCGACCCGGCACTCGACCCGCCTGCCGAACCGCGGGAGGATCTCGCGACACAGCCCGTACCAGGGCACGAAGTTCGAGTTGTGCTCCATCATCGTCGTCACGATGTTGTCGCCGTCTTGGAGGTCGGTGAGCAGCGAGTACATCACCGCGTTGATCGCCTCAGTCGTACTTCGGTACGTCGCGATGCTGCGTCTATCGGGGGCATTGAGCCATGCAGCGATCGTGTCGTATGACGCTTCGAACCGCTCGGTCGTCCGGCGGGATGCGACCGACTGGCCCCGGTGCACGTTCTCGTAGTCGGCGGTGAGACGTCGGTAGAGATCGAGCAGCGCGCCGGGCGGCTGGGTGGTCGCGGCGTTGTTCGTGACCACCCAGCCCCGTCCGTGGGAAGTCGAAGGCTGCTCGAACGCGCTCGACCTCGACTGGCGCAGGCAGTGCAGCGAAGGAAGGTACGGCATCGGTGAACGCCGGGATCGGCACCGCTCTCACCCCTCACTCGACAGAAGGACTCCTGTCGTCACAGGAGACACTGGGCCGCGCCGAGATACTCGAAAGAGAACGCCGGCGGCTCTGGTCCTGTGGCTAAGAGGTGTGGTCATGCTGCTCGCCCACGACCAGGCGGCCGCGTCATACCGCGATCGCGGCGGCCTTCGGACCTCACGACAGTCGGCGGTCGGTCGGCCCGTCGCCGTAGCGGCGCTGCAAGGCGAGCCGAAGACCTTCCCAGCCACGGCGCCTACGACCAGTGCTGCCGCACGCTGCGCGACGAGCTCGGGGTCGAGCCGTCCCAGCGGGTCGCCCGCCTGCCCAAGTACGAGCCGGAGCAGGTCGGGTTGCACGCGGTCGACGGGCGACACTCGCGTCTGTCAGCGGCCCAACCGACCTGAGGCTCGCGGGGTGTCGCGCGACCACCCGGGAACTCCGCCTTGAGCAACACCCCACCCATACCCCTCTGAGACGACGTCAGGAGTCGATGAGTCCGAGCCGGCGTCCGAGCGCCACCGCCTCGGTGCGATTGGCGGCTCCGAGCTTGGCCATGATCCGGGACACGTGCACGCTGGCGGTCTTGGGCGCCATGAACAGAGCAGCACCGATCTGGTCGTTGGTCCGGCCGTCCGCGACCAGTCGGAGCACCGCGTGTTCGCGCGCAGTGAGACCATGTGTCCCTTCAGCGGGCTCTTGCCCGGGGAGCCGAAGCAGCGCCCGCGCGGCCAGAGACCGGATCTCGTCGGCGAGGGGAACGGCATGCAGCCGATCGGCGACGGCGAGCGCAGCGGCCAGCTCGTCGACCGCGGCCGGCTTGTCGCCTTCTCGCACCAGGGCCTCTGCCAGACGTACCCGACACTCGGCCTCCTCGTACGTCGCGCCCATCGCCGCCCATGCCTCCGCCGCGCTGCGCCACAGGTCCGCGGCCTCGCGGCCCTCCGCGCGGGCCAGATGGGCCTGCACCTCGGCCGGCCAGGCGACGCCGAGGGGTCCCCAGTGGTAGACCCGGGCCGCGGCATCGCGCACCAACGCCATCCAGGCCGCGTCTGCCACTGGTTCCTGCCAGGAGTACCGAGCGCCGGCCAGCACGGGGATCCAGGTGCACTCCGAAGACTCACCCAGCGTGCCGTCCTCGAGAACGGGCCGCAGCGTCTCCCGCGCCCGGGGCACATCGTGGTCGTATGCCGACAGCTCGGCTGCGATGAACTGCGCCGAGAACTCCATGGGATCGGGTGGGTCGCGCCGCGGCACCTCACGGGCAGATGCGAGTAGGTCCCCCGCGGCCGCAGGGTCCCCACGCCGGAGCGCCAGGGTGGCGGACCCACGATGCTCGTGACCCCAAGACGCGGACCGAGCGTGTACGCCGACGTCCGCGAACAGCTCTGCTGCCCTGTCCCAGTCGCCGCGAAACATGAGTGCTCCGGCCAGGATGGTCGCCAGCGGGCCCCACTTGTGCTCCAGGTTCGGGTCGGCCATCTGTGCCAGAGTCGCCTCACCCCGAGAGATCGTCTCGTCGATCTCGCCCTTGGCGGCGAAGCCCGCCACAGCGGCGACCTGGAAGTAGACGTGATACTTGCGGTCCACGCCCTCCGTCCGGGCCACAACACCGAGGATGGCAGCCAAGTAGTCGTCGATCCGACCCGCCTCCGCCGCGATGATCGCCCGCCAGTCGACCACGACCGCCAGGGGACGCAGCTGACCGAGCGCAGTGGCGGTGCGATCCATCTCCGCCAACACGTCGTCACTGAAGGCGCGGAGGTATCGGGACCAATGCACGAAGTGCATCAGCGTCTCTTCCGCGTCGAAGACCATGGCACTGGGCGTGCTGTCTGCCAACACGGCCAACGCCTCACGTAGCTCCCCGTCGGTGACGCGGCGCACCTTGCGTCCCAGACTCCGCTCACTCGAGAGTCGGTGGGCCCAGATCCACACCCTGCGAACCCCGGTCAAGGGGGACGCCCGGGACTCCTCGGCGACCACGACCTCGAGCACCTCGGCGTGCGTGTAGGCGAGCCGACTCGTGAGCCGAGTCAGCGCCTCGTCCCGTTCGGCCTCGGTGTCGAAGTCCGGGACGGCGTCGCTCAGCTCCAGGACCCGCAACCAGTGAGGCCTTGCCTCTTTGGACGAGCCGTACCGCTCAGCCAGCTCAGCGGCCCGGATCGACGCTTCCAGCGCCGCCCTCGATCGAGGAGGTGCGGCCTGCCACCAGTGCTCCGCAATCGCGAAGACCGTCTCAGCCTGCTGGTTGGCGGCGTCGGCCTCGAGCACCTCCGCCCAGCGTTGGTGCCAACGGCTCCGGGTCGAGGCCGGCATCGACTCGGCCACCGCATGGCGCAGGAGCACATGATGGAACCGATATCTACCCTGCGGCAATGGGTCCATCAGCCCGTGCGCCACGGCGATGTCGAGCGTGGTGCCGGCGTCGTGTGGGGGTACGTCGACCACGCGAGCGAGCTGGGATGCGGTCACCGGGCGCTCCTCCAACGCTGCTGCACCGAGCATGTCCATCGTTGGGCTGTCGAGTCGGTTGAGGCGCCCAGCCAAGTTGAGCCGCAGACCGGACGGCACCGCACCCGGCGTACCGTTCCCGCCCCGAGCCACGGCAACGAGCTCCTCGACGTAGAGCGGGATCCCTTCGCTGAGCTGCTGGATACGAGCCACCAACTCCTGCCCCTCACGGTTCGTCGGTGACGGGGGCCGGCCCGCTGACCCGAGGGCGTCGTGGACCTGTTCGGCGACCTCGTCGGCGGTGAGCGGGGGCAGGGTCACCAGGACCGCATGGTCGAGTCGGGAGATCGCCTCGACCTGGTGGGCGACGGGGACGGGCCCCTCGACGGCGTGAGCTACCGGCCGGGTGGTGAGCACGAGCAGGAGCTGGCCTCGTGTCGAAGCGCTGGCGAGGAACACGAGCAGGTCCAACGACGACGCGTCGGACCAGTGGATGTCCTCGAGGAAGAGAACGACCAGCCGGTCCCTGGTCAGACCCGTCAGCAAGAGCTGGATCACGCCGAACAGCTCCAGGCGATCCAGCTCCGCGCCGGCGGCGGACGCGGCGCCGAGCTCCGGCACCAAGGGGACCAGGCTGTCCGCGCTCGCACCCAGCAGGCCGACGACCGCCTCCCGCCCCACCTCCAGCACCAGGTCCTGCAACAGGCTGGCCGCGGCCCCGTAAGGCACCGCGCCTCCCGCCAGATC
>Ga0302263_10001027_pt1 | contig 10601 bp, 11 predicted proteins | sample II_Fen_N1_4_FD_194564 | JGI IMG/M metagenome (GOLD analysis project Ga0302263, IMG submission 194564) | Peat permafrost microbial communities from Stordalen Mire near Abisko, Sweden - II_Fen_N1_4 | ecosystem: Environmental > Terrestrial > Soil > Wetlands > Permafrost | place: Sweden: Abisko... | reverse complement strand
CGCGCCTGCGCCACCAGCTGCTGCTGGAGGCCTCGATTCTCCTGCAGCGCGGCATCGCGCTCGGCCAGGAGGAGCCGCCGCTCCTCGTTCGCTTCGTTCACGCGTGCGCCGACCACCGACCCGAACCCGATGACGATCGTCTGGACCATGATCACCGTGCCGTACATGAGCCACAGGTCGGCGGTGTGCCACGGGAACCCCGTGAGCAGTCCCATGATGAGCGCCGACGTCACGAAGGCCGCACCGATCGTCAGCGGCCAGGGTCGCAGCAGGGACCCATAGAAGTAGCAGCTGATCGCGAAGATGAAGAACATCGGGCTGCGCGTCATCAGCAGGGCGGCGAAGGCGAGCAGCCCGATGAAGTAGACCAGCATCCGGCCCGGACGGGTGCGCCGGGGCTCGGGGAGGCGGGTGAAGAGCAGGTAGATCCAGGCGGCGGTGCCGCCGACGAGCCCGAGCGTGGCCGGCGCCTCGCCCGGAGCGCTGTCGGGCCGGAGGAACGCGAGGACCGTCGAGAGGCCGAGGAGCAGGTAGGCGATCCACTCGAGGCTCGCGTCGTTCCAGCGCTCCCACTGGGTCCGCGCCCCGGCCGGGGCCGCGGGAGGGGCGGAGGCAACGGGAGGGGCGGGGGCCGCGAGGGTGGCGCCCGGACCGGCCACCGGGTCCGGACGCCGCTGCGTCGCGTTCATGAGCGGCAGGCTACTCCCAGCGGAAGGATCGGGCAGCGAGCCAGCCCGCAACGAGGGTGATGACGCCCATGACCGCCAGCGGCAGCACCTGCGGCGGCGTACCGGACCAGGCGTCCAGCATCGACTGCACGCCGGGCGGCGTGAAGTCGCCGATTCGGACCAGGAATTCCGGCAGGAGCCATCGCGGCAGGTAGACCCCGCCGAGGAACATGACCGCCGCGAACAGCGGCAGGAACATCGCCGATGCCGCGCCGCTCGTGGGTGCGATCGCCGCGACCAGCAGGCCCACCGCGAACAGTGACGACATCCCGAGCGCGAACGCGGCGGCAAAGCCGAGCGGGTCCTTCGGCAGCGGGATCCCGAACGCGACGTGGCCGACCCCCACGAGCAGCGCGAGGGCAGCGACGGCGACCACGGCGTTGATCGCCAGCTGCGCGACGAGCAGCGCGCCGGGTGACGCCGGCGTCGTGGACATCCGGCGAAGGACCCCCCGCTCGCGGTAGCGCGCCAGGCGGCCCGGCAGGGTGTTGACACCGAGGGTCGCGAGGGTCATCACGACCATCGACGGCACGAACAGGTCGATGTAGCGCTGGCCGCCGGGACCCGGGTCGGCGGCATGGGGCGGGAACAGCATGCCGATCGCCACGAGGACGATCGTCGGCAGCAGCACCGCGGCGAGCCAGGGTGTGGGCTCGCGGGCGAACAGCTTCGCCTCGACGAGCGTGATCCGGTACAGGTGGTTCATCGTCATGCTCCAGGTCAGCTGGCCAGCCGGCGGCCGGTCAGCGCGATGAAGGCGTCGTCGAGATCGGCCTGCTCGATCCGCAGGTCATTCGCCACGACCCCGTTCCGTGCCAGCGCGGCGGTCACCGCGAGCACGAGGTTGCCGCCGCCCGCGACCGTGATCGTCGAACCGGACCGGGTGACACCCCGGACGTCGGCGAGGTCGGTGAGGATCGACACGTCGAACGGAGCGGACGGGCGGAACCGCACCCGCTGCTCGGCGTCGATCCGCCGGACGATGCCCTCGGGCGTGTCGAGCGCTACGAGCCGGCCAGCGTCGAACAGGGCGATCCGGTCGGCGAGCCGCTCTGCCTCCTCCATGAGGTGCGTCACGAGCAGGACGGTCACGCCGCGATCGCGGGCGCCTTCGATGAGCTCCCACGTGTCGCGCCGTGCCTGGGGGTCGAGCCCGGTCGACAGCTCATCGAGCACCGCGATCCGGGGATTGCCGACGAGCGCGAGCGCGATCGACAGGCGCTGCTTCTGGCCGCCGGACAGCTTGGCGAACCGCGAGCCGCGGACGCCCTCGAGCCCGAGGCTGGCGAGCAGCTTCCGCGGATCCGCCGGGTTCGCGTAGAACGAGGCGTAGAGGTCGAGCGCCTCCCACACGCGGAGGTTGTCGGGCAGGGCGCTTTCCTGGAGCTGGATTCCAAGCTGCTGGCGCAGCGCGTCGCGGTCGCGACGCGGGTCGAGCCCGAGCACGCGGATCCGGCCCGAGTCAGGCGCACGCAGTCCGGCGATCGTCTCGACGAGGGTGGTCTTGCCGGCGCCGTTGGGGCCCAGGAGGGCGAAGATCTCGCCCTCCCGGATCTCCAGCGAGACGTCGTCGACGACCCGTCGGCCGCCGTAGGTCTTGGTGACGTTCTGGACGTCGATGACGGTTTCCATGCGAGCAGCATCGGCGACACCGTCGCCGGTCCGCATCGGACATCCCGCCAGTCGTGGCGGCGCACTCGGTGGACGCCGGGATCAACCGATCGGTGGATGACGTGCTCGGTGATCCTGGCCTCCAGGCGGCAGTGGCGCGAGGCTGCGCGCTTTCCCGGCGGCTGCCCGCGCGGCCCGGCGAGCGCGCGCGCCCGGTCGAGCGCGGCCGTCGAGACGTACTCTGGCGTGCGACATCCGCGACGAGGGATCACGTGAGCGAGATCGCATTGGCGGCGGCGAGGAAGGCGTTCGATCGCATCCTGGCCGGACCCGCGCCCGCGGACCTGTGGGAGCTCCAGAAGGCACTGCTCGTCATCGGCGAGCCCGCGGCGCGAGCACGCGCGGTCGCGCGCGCGTTCCACCTCTGCCTCCGGGGTCTCGAGAGCAAGTCGGCCTCGCGTGCGGCCAGCCGATGGGGAGCCGCGCTCGGCACGGCGGCCGTCGCGAGCGTCAGCGTCGGCGAGATGGCCAACAGGCAGGACGACGCCCTGCAGCGCCTGCTCCAGAGCGGCGTGCCGGCGATGCTGGAGATCGGCTCGGCGCTGAAATCCGCGCAGGCGTGGGAGGTCGAAGCGGGGCTGATCTACGACGATCTCGTGTGGTTCCTGTACGACGAGCTCTGGGATGTCTCCGCGGGCACCCGGCCCGAGCTCTCCCCCACGGAGCGCCGTGACCAGATCGACCTGCTCCTCGACCCGCTCCTCGATACCACCGTGTCCGACGGCGACCGGGCGGGCCTCGTGGTCAACGTCTTCCTTGGCGTGCTCGCGGCGCGGCTGGTCCCGCTGCTCGGGGGGCTTCCGCGCGACGCGCGCCCGGCGGGCGGCTGACCGGGCACGCGCCGTCCGGAGGCCGCGGCCCTTCCGGTCGTCGGACTCGCCCTGCCGACGGCCGCGTCGATGGCCGCGGCCCTCGTGGCCTGCGGCGTGGTCCGGCGGGACCACCGACCGGAGCACCGTCAGCCGCTTCCGAACCTCCTCCTGGCGACCGCCTGCCCGGGGGCCCGCCCCTGCTCTGCCAGCCTGGCCACGAGCCGGTCGATGAAGGCGACCTGGGGGGCCTTGATGCTGACCCGGGCGGCCGCGGGCTCGAACCAGGCGACCCGGTCGATCTCGGGGACCTCGACGAGACGACCTGAACCCGCGGGCCATTCCGTGAGGTAGGTGTTGCTCGTCGCCGCGCCGGGATCGAGGTCGGCCTCCGCGGCCCAGGCATGGACGAGCTTGCCGCCCTTCTGGATGATGTCGCCGAGCCAGATCAGCTCGACCGGGCCGAGCTCGTGGCCGGTCTCCTCCGCGAGCTCCCGACGCGCCACGGCCTCGAGAGCCTCGCCCGGCTCGCCTTCACCCTTGGGGATGGACCAGTAGCCCTCGTCCTTCGCGGCGAACCGGGGGCCGCCGGGATGGGCGAGGAGCACCTCCAGCCGGTCACCGGCCTGGCGAAAGAGGAGGATCCCGGCGCTGATCCGTGCAGTCATCGTCCCATGGTAGTCACGGGAGCAGTCTCCGTGCCTCCGCACGCCGGTCCGGTGGGCACGGCCGGCGCGCGGTCCGCCTGCCGGCCGTGCCCCGCGAACGGGCGGGTCTGCGGCGCTACGCCGCCTCTTCACCGGGCAGCTCGATCCCCGGCAGGCACGGAACCTCCACCGGCCGGTCGGGATCGGCCGGCGGTGCCACGGCCACCGTGTCCGTCTCCGCCTCGACCGTGACCCGGGGCAGCCACTCGAGGAACGGGGGCAGGTACCAGTTCCAGTCGCCGAGAAGGCGCATGACCGCCGGCAGCAGGATGCTCCGGATGATCGTCGCATCGACGAAGACCGCGACCGCGAGCCCGAGCCCGAGCTGCTGGATCATCGCGAACTTCATCGTCACGAAGGCCGCGAAGACCACGACCATGATCGCCGCGGCGCTCGTGATCGTGCCCGCCGTGGCGGCGATCCCGCTGGCCACCGCGGTCCCGGAGTCGAGGCCCCGATCGCGCCCCTCCTTGATCCGCGTGAGGATGAAGAAGTGGTAGTCCATGGACAGGCCGTAGACGATCGTGAACACGAACAGCGGCACGAAGCTCTCGATGACCGGCCCGGGGGTGATCCCGATCGCCCGCGCGAACCAGCCATCCTGGAAGACGAGGGTCATGATCCCGTAGGCCGCCCCCGTCGAGAGCAGGTTGAGCGCGATCGCCGTGGCCGGGATGACGATGGAACGGAACGCGACCAGCAGGAGCAGGAAGGAGAGCCCCAGGACGAAGGCGAGCACCAGGGGGGTCCCGTTCGTGAAGATGCGGTTCCCGTCGAGCACGTACGCCGCATCGCCGGTGACGTAGGCGTGGATGCCGGGCAGGTTGCCGAAGACGGCCGGGACGATCCGGCTCCGGAACCGCTCGACGGTGGCCTGGTTGGTGGGGTCGTTCTGGTCGCCACCCATGACGAAGGTCATGCGCGCGGCCGTCCCGTCGGCCGACCGCTCAACGGATGCGGGCCCGCTGACACCCGCGTCCTGGAGCCCCGCGGACCCGAGCGACGCGATCGCGGCCTGGGTCGCCGGCTGGTCGGCCCCTGTCACCACCACGGCGAGACGGAGGGTCGTGCCCTGCGGCCACTCGGCGTTGAGGACCCGGATCGCCGCCACGCCATCGACGTTCGGCGGGAGGCTGGTGATGTCGGTCGCGCCCATCCTCAGGTGGCCGAGCGGGCTCGCGACGAGGATGAGCGCGGCGATCGCGGCGGCCCCGAAGACCGCCGGGCGAGCCACGACGACGCCGACGATGCGTGCCCAGATTCCGGTCCCGTCGCTTCGCTCGCGGCCGAGGATCGGCAGGCGGCCCAGGTTCACCCGGTCGCCGAGGATCGCGAGGGTGGCGGGCAGGAACGTGAGGCTGCCGATGACGGCGACGAGGACGACGCCGATCATGCCGACCGCCATCGAGTCGAGGACATCGACGCGGACGAGGAACAGCCCTGCGAGCGCGACCGCGACCGCGAGGCCGCTGAAGAACACGGCCCGACCCGCCGTGCCCGACGCCGTCTCGATCGCCCCGAGCTTGTCGCGCCCGGCACGTCGTTCGCTCCGGAAGCGCGTGATCATGAACAGCGAGTAATCCACGCCGACGGCGAGCCCGATGAGCACGACGAGCTGGCTCGAGCTCATCGCGACGGGCGCCACCAGCTGGCTGTAGATGCCGAGGATGCCGAAGCCGCCGAGCAGCGCGGTCAGCGCGAGGACGAGCGGCACGGCCGCCGCCACCACGGCGCCGAAGGCGACGAGGAGGATCAGGAAGGTCGCGGGCAAGGTGAGCTTGAGCGAGCCGTCGAGATCGTCGCTCACGAGCCTGTTGAGGTCCTCGTTGATCATGGTGTTGCTGAGGGAGTGGATCTCGAAGGACGGGTTCGACGCCTCGATCCGCGCGACGACCGGCCGGAGCGCCGCGGCCTTCGTCGCGACGGTCGCCGTGTCGCCCGCAATCTGTCCGACCAGGCGAACGCTCATGCCGTCCGCCGAGAGCAGCCCCGCAGACGCCGGCACGGCATACGGGTCGACGAGGTCCGTCAGCGTGGGCTGACCGCTCGTGTCCGTCGTCGTCCCGAGCCTGGCGAGGATGTCGGCGACCGCCGAGCGATAGGCCGGGTCGGTCGTCTTGTACACCGAGCTCCTGATCACGAGGTAGAAGTCCTCGTGGGGCGTCCCCGTCCCCGCCGACGCGAAGACCTGGTCCGCCAGCCCCGATTCCGTCCTCGCCTGGCCTCCGCCCATCTGGGACAGGGTCTTCGTTCCGCCCATGGCCAGGCTCGCCGCGAACAACCCGATCGTGAACACGAACCAGGCGGCGACGACGGGCCACCGGTGTCGGGCGCTCCACGTCGCCACGCGGACGGTGAGCGGTCTGCCGGCATCGCCGGTGCGGGTTCGGGCTGCCATCGGTGGACTCCTCCGCGCACGACGCGCGTCTCTGTGCGGAACCCACGCCGGCTCTTCCTCGCCGTGGTGCCCGGGCCCGCTCAACTCCCTGGGCGATGGCGTCGAGCGGACCCGTCGCCATCCACCCGACCGTAACCGGCGCCTCCGCGGCCCACCAACCGGGAGACGGGTGTCTTTCGGGTGGGGCTATCCCCAGCATCGCGTCGGGACCCGCCGGCACGGCAGCGGCCACCGCGGGGACGAGCTGTGACCGCGCCGCTCCGCTGACCACCCGCGAAGCCGCCAAGAACGGAGCCCCCCACGACCACGGGCGGCGGTCGATACTGCAGCCATTGCCGCGTCCGCGTGGGAGATGTTCATGCGCCGGCCTGTGGGCGTCATCGCCGTTCTTGTCAGCGTTCTCGCCGTCCTCGCGATCGTCGTCGCCATGGCGATGCTCGTCCCCCGGGACCGGCCATCCCTGGGTGACGGCCTGACCGGGATCACGTGGCAGTGGACCGCGACCACGACCCTCGAGGACGCCGTGCCGTCGATCGTGCCCGATCCCTCGAGCTACACCGTCGAGTTCGGAGGCGACGGACGATTCCGGGCCGAGGCCGATTGCACCGGGGCGGCCGGCACGTACCGGGTGATCCCGCCCGGGCGCATGGGACCCAATCCCGGCCTGGTGATCACGCCCGATGCCGGCGACCCCACCCCGTGTGGGGCAGGATCCCTGTCGGAGGCATTCGTGGCGGGCCTCGGTCGGGCGACCGGCTACTCCATCGTCGACGGGCGGCTCACGATCACGCTGGACGGCGGCACCAGGATGGCGTTCCGGCAGGCCGCTCAGCGGCCCTCGTCGAGCGCGGCCCTGATCGTGGGGTGGTGCTCGCGCCACGACGCCCAGACGGCCTCCGCCCAGGCGCGCACCCGGGCGTCGTGATCCTCGACGCTCGGCGCTCCCGTGGCCGACAGGACGGTCAGGCTGCCGGGACCGCGAGTCAGGCGGAGGACCGGAAACGCCGTCTGTCGAGCAAGCACGGCGCGCAGCACGTCGGGTGACCGGGACGGAGATGCCTCACGCTCGACGACGGCGCACAGGCTCACGAGGTGGACGAACACGGACTGGCGGTCGCGCCGGTCCGTGCCATCGCCCGGGTGCTGGGCCATGTAGGCGTCCACGACGAGGTTGGTCGTCGTCGACCCCGGGAGCCGAAGCACCTCGTCCGCACGCAGTGCCCCGAACGCCGCCCAGCAGCCGGGGGCGCTCGGGACATAGGCGTGGACGGGCCCGTCGACATCCGGGACCACGGCACCGCATTGCGGGCACGTGACGACTGCGGTCATCCCCGGCTACCGCCGCGCGCTGAGGGCTTCACGGGACGCATCCTCCGTCCTGCTGACCACGATGCGCGGAGCGTAGGGAGCGCAGGGCCGGCGGGCAAGGGTCCGTGCCGCCGCACATGCGCCGGATGCCGCCAGGCGATCAGGCTGGGGCCATCCCTGGTTGCTGAACGTGGGGATGATGCGGTGACATAGAGGGTGCCATCCACGACCCCGGCGTTCGGAACGTGACGGGTTCTGGCATGCCGACGCGGCATCATTCCGCCGTGGCAACGTTCAACCCGAGACTGCCTGCCGGCCTGCGCCTCCCGGACCTCACGGCCGCCGACCTGGCCATCGTGCCCGCCAGCCAGGCGACCTGGGAGGATCTCCAGGCCGTCCTCGGGGCGCGCGGGTATGCGTCGACCTGCCAGTGCCAGCGGTTCAAGCTCGGACCGTATCCGTGGCGCGAGTCCTCGGTCGCCGTGCGCCAGGAGCACCTGCGACGCGAGACGCAGTGCGACGTCCCGAGCTCACCGACGACGAGCGGCCTCGTCGCCTCTCTCGGTGGCGCCGCGGTGGGCTGGTGCGCCGTCGAGCCCCGGTCCGCGTACACGGACCTGCCCACGCAACGAACGAAGCTCACGGTCCGCGGCGAGGACGCGGCCGACCAGGCCGTCTGGGCCGTGACCTGTTTCGCGACCCGCGCCGGCTATCGGCGACGCGGCATCAGCCGGGTGCTCGCGGCCGCCGCGGTCGACTTCGCACGCGAACGCGGCGCCCGGGCCGTCGAGGCCTATCCGATGATCACCGAACCGGGTGTCGAGATCACCTGGGGCGAGACGCACGTGGGCACGCGCAGCATCTTCGAGGCGGCCGGGATGACCGAAGTGCACCGCGCCTCGCTGCGGCGGGTCGTGATGCGCCTCGACTTCGAGCCCGATGGCCGTCCACCGGACACCCAGCCCTCGACGAAACCGCGAAGGAGACACCCGTGAGCGCACCGATCATCCTGGTCCCGGGGTTCTGGCTCGGGGCGTGGGCGTGGGACGAGGTGGCCGAGACGCTGCGTGCGGACGGCCATCACGTGACCGCGCTGACGCTGCCCGGGCTCGAGTCCGCCGACGCCGACCGGTCCACGATCCACTTCGCCGACCACGTCGAAGCAATCGTCCGGGTGATCGAGGCGGCCGGCGCTCCGGTCGTCCTCGCGGTCCACAGCGCCACCGGGTACTCGGGCTATGCGGCGAGCGACCGCGTGCCCGAGCGGATCGCCGCGATGGTCTACGTGGATACCGCGCCCGGGAAGCCTCCGCTCGACCCCGGCTTCGCCGGCGTCGAGAAGCCCCTCGCCTGGGACGACCTCGCGGCCGAGGAGAACCTCGATGGCCTGTCCGAGGAGCAGCTTGCGGCGTTCCGCGAGCGAGCGGTCCCGGTCCCCGGTGCCCTGCTGCGCGAGGGCTACGAGTTCACGAATGACGCCCGCCGGGACATCCCCTCGACGATCATCGCGACCGGCTACTCGGTGGCCGACTACCAGAGGTACGCGACGGAGCACCCGGAATGGTCGTTCCTCGCGGGGATCCCCGAGCTGCGCGACATCACCTGGATCGACCTGCCGACGAGCCACTGGCCGATGTGGTCGCGCCCGGCCGAGACCGCCGCGATCATCGGTGAGGTCGCGACGAGGGCCGGCTCGGAGGACGCGACCAGTTCGTCGCGTTGACCTCGCGCCTCGACGCTGGACGTCCCCGGAGCGTGCGGGGACGGTCGGGCCTGCCCTTCAGAGAAGGCGAGGCGCGTGCCGCGGTCACGGGCAACAATCACGGCGCGGGGCCATGCTGTGTCGCGGTCCGAAACGTCGAGCGTTCACGCGAGTCCCCTGAGGTGGACCCGCGAGCGCCGCCGGGCATCGTGCGTCTCCCCGAGGCGAAAGGAGCGGGTCATGTCCTCTGTCGTCGACTTCAGCAACGTCTCCACCACCGGCCTGGAGTCCTCACCGGTGGCGCCCGCGCTCGCCGGACTGCGAGCGAACGAGGCCCGCTACTTCAAGAACAAGTACGACCACGACTTCACGACCGAGCCGGCGAGCGATGCCGGGGAGACCGTCGACTGGGTCCACCGCATCCTCAAGGAGGAGCGCGACCTCGTCATCCCGTCTCGACCGCTGGAGGCGACGGCGTTCGAGGTCGCGGGCACCCGGATGGCGTACGTGTTCTACGAGAGCGGCCTGTCGATCAACGTGATGTACACCATTCACGACGCCACGAAGCGGGCGGTCGGGTTCAAGCTCTCCGACGGGATGGAGGTCCCGGCCGAGCTCGCCTCCCGGTTCAAGTTCGCGCGCCAGAAGTCGAAGCTGGCGGGAACGATCCGCGGCTCGTACTTCGTGATCAAGGGCGAGTACTGATCGCCGCAGCGCCACCCGTGCGGGAGGGGCTTCGTGGGCCGCGGACGACGGGAGGATCGCCGGAACGTCGATGACGGACGTTCATGACACACCCATGCCGCCGGCAGACACTCCGAGTGGCTGTCGTCGACGGTTGCGCCGCAACACCCCGGCGCCACGCACCTCCGGAAGGATCTCCGACATGGACGACCAGCATGCCAAGGGAACCGTGAGCAAGATCGAGGGCAAGGTCGAAGAGGTCGCCGGCAAGGTGACTGGCAACAAGGGCCAGGAGCTCCACGGGAAGGCCAAGCAGCTCCAGGGTTCCGGGCAGCAGGCCCTCGGAGACGCCCTGGACGCGGTCCGGAAGCCGGACGACAAGCCTGCGCGGGCATAGCGGCGGCATGCACGACCGCTCGCCCACCTCGACCCGCCGATCGGACGCGACCCGTGGCTAGGGACCGGCCGCAGGTGATCGTCGTCCGCCGGGGCGGTGACCACGGGTGCCTCATCACGATCCTGCTGCTGATCGTCGCGTGGCCGCTGGCGATCCTGTACTGGCTCCTGCGGTTGATGGCCTGGATCGTCGGCTCG
>Ga0302263_10001022_pt1 | contig 10614 bp, 8 predicted proteins | sample II_Fen_N1_4_FD_194564 | JGI IMG/M metagenome (GOLD analysis project Ga0302263, IMG submission 194564) | Peat permafrost microbial communities from Stordalen Mire near Abisko, Sweden - II_Fen_N1_4 | ecosystem: Environmental > Terrestrial > Soil > Wetlands > Permafrost | place: Sweden: Abisko... | reverse complement strand
ATCGGCGCGGCGCTCATGGAGGAGCGCACCGGCGAGCTCACGGCCCTGGGCATCGTGGAGGTTCCCGAGGGCATGCCGCTGTCCGAGGGCGCGACCCGCGCACGCCAGGCCCGCCGCCTGCTGCAGAAGGTGCTGGACTACGTCCCCGAGGGGACGGTCATCCACCCGATCGTCCGCATCGGACGCCATGCCGCCGCCGGCATCGTGGAGGCCGCCGCCGAGCAGGAGGCGGACCTCATGATCTTCGGCTGGGGCGGCAAGTCGGGCCCGCACCGCGACCCCAACGCCTCCGTCATCAGCCCCACCATCGACGAGGTCGTGCGCGAGGCGCCTTGCGACATCGCGGTGGTCAAGCAGCGTGGCGCCCGCGACATCCGCCGGATCCTGGTCCCGGTCCGCGGTGGCCCCCACGCGGAGCTCGCCCTGCGCCTGGCCGACGCGCTCGCCCACCGCCACGACGCCACCGTCGTCGTCATGCACCTCGTGCCCGCGGGCGTCACCGAGGCCGTGCGCGCCCAGGCGGAGCGTGCCCTCGCCACGTTCACCCGCCAGTTCGTGACCGCCCGCTCCGAGCCGCTCCTGCGCGAGGCCGTCAACGTGCGCACGGCGATCCTGCGCGAGGCGGAGCGCGCGGACCTCGTCGTCATGGGCGCCTCCGCACCCCCGGGCGACGCCGGCAGCTCGCTGTTCGGGGCCCTGCCGGAGGCCATCGCACAGCGCGCCCGACCCACCGTGATCGTGGTCAAGACCCGCGAGCCCATCGGCCGCCAGACGTTCGAGCAGCTGGCCCAGAAGGCCGAGACCCTGGTCGCGGCCGACCGCGCGGCCGAGGAGTCGCGCGCCGTCCCGGCCAAGGTGGAGCGCTGGTTCGCCGAGGCGAACTTCCACCACAGCGAGTTCGGCGACCTGGCGCGCCTCGCAACGCTCAAGGAGAAGCAGGGGCTCACGGTCAGCCTCGTGCTGCCGACCCTCAACGAGTCCGAGACGATCGGCCCCATCGTCCGGCGGGCGGTTCGCGAGATGCAGGAGCGCTACCCGATCCTGGACGAGATCCTCGTGATCGACTCCGCGTCCACGGACAACACCCGCGAGATCGCCGAGGCCGAGGGCGCGCGGGTGGTCCAGCACCCGGACGTGCTGAGCCGCTACGGGTCCTTCGCCGGCAAGGGCGAGGCGCTCTGGAAGTCGCTGTACGAGACCACCGGCGACATCGTGGTCTGGGCGGACACCGACGTCCGCAACTGGCACCACCGGATGGTCTACGGGACCCTCGGGCCGCTGCTCGTGGAGCCTCGGCTGCAGTACGTGAAGGGCTACTACCAGCGGCCCATCGTGGAGGGCGGCATCCTCAAGGAGGGCGGGGGCGGGCGCGTCACGGAGCTCGTCGCGCGGCCGCTGATCAACCTGTTCTTCCCGGAGCTGTCCGGCTTCATCCAGCCGCTGTCCGGGGAGTACGCCGGGCGGCGCACGCTCCTGGAGCAGCTGCCGTTCTTCACGGGCTACGCGGTGGAGATCGGGCACCTGGTGGATGCGGCCGAGAAGGCCGGGCTGGGCGGCCTTGGGCAGGTGGACCTGGAGCGGCGGGTGCACCGGAACCAGGAGCTCGAAGGGCTCTCGCGGATGTCGTTCGTGATCCTGCAGGCCGTGATGAAGCGGCTGGAGGAGCGGCGGCGCGCGCGCCTGTTCGCGGAGCTGGGCTCCACGATGAAGCTGCCCCGGTCCGGCCGGGGCCGGCTCTCCCTCGAGGTCATCGAGATCGCCGATCACGAGCGCCCGCCGATGATCCGCATCCCGGAGTACCTGGAGAAGCGGCGCGCCGATACCGCGGCGGCGGCCGGTGATGGCGGCGGCTCCGCGGATGGCGGCACGGGCGAACAGGGCGGCTGAGGGCGTGACCCGGCCCCCGCTGCGGGTGCTGGTCGCGCCCGACTCGTTCAAGGGCTCGCTCACGAGCGTCGAGGTGGCGCGGGCCATCGCCGCCGGGTGGCTCCGGGCCCGCCCGTCCGACACGGTGCGGCTCGCACCCCTGGCCGACGGCGGCGAGGGGACCCTGGTGGCGATCGAGGCGGCCGGCGGCTGGACGTGGCGCACGAGCGAGGCGGCGGACCCGCTGGGCCGCCCGATCCGGGCGTCATGGCTCGCGCGCGAGGACGGCGCCGCGGCGTTCGTGGAGATGGCCCAGGCGTCGGGGCTGTCACTGGTCGCCGCCGGCGAGCGGGACGCGACCCGTGCCACCAGCCGCGGGACCGGCGACGTGCTGCGGGCCGTGCTGGACGCGGGCATCCGCGAGATCGCGCTCGGTATCGGCGGCTCCGCCACCACCGATGGCGGAGCCGGGCTCCTGCGTGCCCTGGGCGCGACCGTGTCCGACGACCTGGCCTCCGTCTCCCTGGCCGGGCTGGACCCGCGGCTCGCCGAGGTCCGGCTGCGGATCGCCTGCGACGTGACGAACCCGCTGCTGGGAGCCGATGGTGCCGCCGCGGTCTACGGGCCGCAGAAGGGCGCGACCCCGGATCTGGTCGCCTTGCTGGACGCGCGCAACGCCCGCTGGGCGGATGCCCTCGAGGCCGCTACCGGCCGCCGCGAGCGCGATACCCCGGGCGCCGGGGCCGCGGGCGGCGTGGGCTTCGGGCTCCTGGCCCTGGGCAGCCGCTTCGCCTCGCTGCGGCTGGAGCCCGGCATCGACCTCGTGATGGCGGAGGCCGGCTTCGATGCCGCCCTCGCCGACGCCGACCTCGTCATCACCGGGGAGGGGCGGATCGACCACCAGACAGCCTTCGGCAAGACCGCGATGGGGGTCGCGCGTCGGGCGCGGGCCGCGGGCGTCGCCTGCATCGCCGTTGGGGGCGGCGTGACCCCCGACGGCATCGCGACGCTCGCCAACGTTGGCGCCGTGGCCGTCCCGGTGAGCGAGGGCCCGGGCACCGTGGAGCAGGCGATGGCCGCGGGCGCCGCGCCGCTGGAGCGCTGTGGCGAACGGGTCGCGCGACTGGTGGGGCTCGACCTTGACTAAGTCGGATGAACTAAGTCATGATCCATCGATGGCAACGGTCAACATCCACGAGGCCAAGACCCACCTGTCGCGGCTGCTCGAGCGTGTCCAGCGCGGCGAACGGATCGTCATCGCCAAGGCGGGCCGTCCGGTGGCGATGCTCACGCCGATCGCCGCCCCTGCCCGCCGCCAACCCGGACGCGACCGCGTCGTCATCCACGACGACTTCGACGAGCCGCTGACGGACTTCGCGGAGTATGCCGCGCTCATGGGTCCGCCCCAGGAGCCCGACGTATGACGCGTGTGCTCCTGGACACCCACGCGTTCCTCCTGTGGGTCTCCGGCTCGGACCGGCTGACGCCCCGCGCCGCCGAGACCATCGCGGACCCCGAGACGCACGTGCTCGTGAGCGCGGTGACCGCCTGGGAGATCGCCATCAAGTCGGCCGCGGGGAAACTCGAGCTCGAGGCGCCGGCCGACACCTACGTGCCGGACCGGATCCAGCTCCACGGATTCGAGCCGCTCGCCATCGATATGGCGCATGCTCTGCGGGCCGGCGGCCTCCCTCGTCACCACGGCGACCCGTTCGACCGGATGCTCGTGGCCCAGGGCCAGGCCGAGGACGTGCCGATCATCACTGGAGACCCCCTCTTGGGCTTGTACGACGTCGAGACCATCTGGTGATCCCTGCCAAGTCCACCGCGGAGGGCACGCCCGTCGCGAAGAAGCCCTCCACGAAGAAGCCCGCCACGAAGAAGCCGGCCAAGCGCGCCCGCAAGGCCCCTGACCCGGTCAAGCACTGGGCGAGCTACCTGCGTCGCTACCGGCCCGGCCTCCAGGCCTACGTGCTGGACGGCCTCACCGCCCAGTACGGCCCCCAGGCCTGGGAATCCCGGCTCGACCCTACGAGCGAGCTGATCCTCACGATCCTCACCCAGAACACCGCCGACGTGAACGCCGAGAAGGCCTACGAGGCGCTCCGCGCGGCCTACCCGAGCGACAAGGCGCCCGAGGAGCACAAGCACGGCATCGGCTGGGGCGGGGAGGGGCTGTCCGTCGCGCCGCCGCCGGACTGGACGGCCGTGGAGAACGCGCCGCTCCCCCAGCTGATCGATGTGATCCGCCCCGGCGGCCTCGCACCGCAGAAGGCGCCGCGCCTCCAGGCGACGCTGCGCCACATCCGCGAGCAGCGCGGGGACTACAGCCTCGCGTTCCTGGGCGAGATGCCGGCGCTCGAGGCACGGGACTGGCTGACCGCCATCGACGGCATCGGCAAGAAGACCGCGTCGATCGTGCTCGCGTTCTGCTTCGGGATGCCGGTGATGGCGGTGGACCGCCACGTGGAGCGGGTCTCCAAGCGCATCGGGCTCATCCCGGAGAAGGCGACCGCGGACCAGGCGCACGACCTGTTCCTCGGCATCCTTGAGCCGGACGACATGTACGCGGCCCACGTGCTGCTGATCCACCATGGCCGGGCGATCTGCCACGCCCAGAGCCCCAAGCATGACCTGTGCCCACTCCGGGACCGCTGCCGGGCCGTGCACCCGAAGGCCGTCTGAGAGGGACCCGTGACCCAGCCCGAGCTCCTTGCGAGCACCCTCCGAGACCTGCTGCTCGATGACGTCGAGGCCTCACCCGTCGCGGCCAGCGGTCTCGGCCTGACCGAGTACGACGGCCGGCTGGACGATCTCTCCGCCGACGCCTTCCGGTCCCGCGACGCGTACGCCCGCACCTTCCTCGCATGGCTCGACGACATCGGGGACGCGGGACTCACGCCGGACGAGACCATCGACCGGGACCTGGCGCGCTCGGTGCTCCGCGGCCGCCTGATCCTGGCCCCGTTCGAGGGCTGGAAGCGGGACCCCATCGTGTACTCGGGGCCCATCACGGGCGGCCTGTTCACGCTCTTCCTCCAGCGGCTCACCGGCGAGGCGGACCGCGTCGAGGCGTGCGTCTCCCGCCTCGCCCAGGCCGGTGGCGCCATCGACGCCGGCATCGCCAACCTCGATCCCGCGCTGGCGCACCCGCTCATCGTCGAGCGCGGCCTCGCCGCGGCCCGCTCCACCGTCCGCTACGTCCGCGACCTGGTCTGGCGGGACGTGGAGGACCCGGCGCTCCGGTCCCGCCTCCGCGCGGCAGGCGAGGACGCGGCGCCCCACCTCGAGCGCTGGGTCGCCCACCTGGAGGGGTTCCTCCCTCGCGCCGCCGGGTCCTGGGAGCTGGGCGAGGACGGCTACTCGCGCATCCTCCGCGAGCGCGAGGTCCTGGGCGACGACGCGCGCTCCCTGCGCGACCGCGGCCGGGCGGAGTTCGAGCGCCTGGCCGCCGAGATGACGGTCCTCTCCCGTGAGGCCACCGGCAACCCCGACTACGCGTCGGTCCTGCGCGGAGACGACGGCAACCACCCGCCCACGGAGGAGGCGATGCTGGAGGCCTACGCGGCCTGGACCGCGAAGGCCCGTGCGTTCCTCGCCGAGACCGGTCTCGTGACGCTCCCGGAGGGCGAGACCTGCGTCGTGGTCCCCTCACCGGTCTTCCAGCGACCGGTCCTGGGCGTCGCGTCGTACGTCTCGCCGCCCGCCTTCTCGGACCGGCTCAAGGGCCACTTCTTCGTCCCGTTCGCGCCCGACGGCGCCGGCGACGAGGAGGTCCAGTCCCGCCTGTCGAACAACTCCTACGGCTCCATCCCCACCACGTCGGTCCACGAGGCGTACCCGGGCCACCACTGGCACCTCGTGATGCGCAAGGCCAACCCTTCGGACGTGCGCAAGGTCTACTCCACGCCGTACTTCTCCGAGGGCTGGGCCCTGTACGCGGAGCGGGTCATGCGCGAGCGTGGGTTCTTCGAGAGCCCCATGCACGAGCTCCACCACCTCAACGCCACCCTCTTCCGCGCCGCGCGGATCATCGTGGACACGTCGCTCCACCTGGGCGAGATGACCTTCGAGCAGGCCGTGACGTTCATGACCGACAAGGCGGCGCTGCCCGACCCCGTCGCGCGCGCCGAGGTCGGCCGCTACTGCTGGTGGCCCACCCAGGCCTCGTCGTACCTCACCGGCTGCCTGGAGATCCTGGCGATCCGCGAGCGGTACCTCGCGGATCGCGGGTACGGCGGCGTGGATCCACGTGACGTCCCGATCGAGGCGCTGCGCGGCTTCCACGACGCGATCACGAGCGCCGGTGCCCTGCCGCTGGGCCTCGCACGGCGTGCGGTGCTGCGGTCGCCGATCGCCGGCTGAGCCCGCCGCCGGTCAACCTCGTGCCGGCGATGGTCCCGCCGACAGCCGTCCCCGCTCCACGCGTCGGGGCGGGCGCGCGCCGCGGGACCGGCCGCTAGCATCGAGCCGTGCAGACTCGCGACCGCGTCCCCCTCATCCTCGACGTCGACACCGGCATCGACGATTCGCTGGCCCTCCTGTACGCGGCCGCCAGCCCCGAGGCGGAGCTCGTCGCCGTGACCTGCCTGTCCGGCAACGCGGTGGCGGCCGACGTCGAACGCAACACCAGGGCCGTCCTGGCGCTCGCCGGCCGCGGCGATGTGGAGGTGGCCATGGGCCGCCCGGTCCCGCTGGTGCGCCCCCTCGAGGTCACCCCCGAGACGCACGGCCCGCACGGCATCGGGTACGCGGCGCTGCCGGAACCCGCCCGCCCGCCGGCGACGCGGTTCGGCCCCCAGCTGCTGGTCGACGAGGCGCGCCTGCGGCCGGGGGAGATCACCCTGGTCACGCTGGGCCCGCTCACCAACCTCGCCGTCGCGCTGCTCGCGGAGCCCGCGCTGCCCCGGCTCCTGAAGCGCTGGATCCTCATGGGCGGCGCGTTCCGGGTCCCGGGCAACACGACCCCGGTCTCGGAATGGAACATCCACTGCGACCCGGAGGCCGCCCGCGCCTGCTTCGCCGCGTGGGGGGCGGCCGTCGATACGGACCCCGCCGCCCCGCGCGCCCTGGCGATGGGCCTGGACGTGACGGAGCGCGCGCGGATCCTGCCGGCCCACATGGCGGCGCTGGCGGCGCGTGCGGGGAGCGGCGGCGACCTCGCGCTGGACCCGGACGCGGCGCCGGACCCCGACCGTCGGGCGACCGCGGACAACCCCGTGGTGGCGTACCTCGCCGACGCGCTTCGCTTCTACTTCGAGTTCCACGCGCGCTACGACGGCTTCTACGGCGCGTTCATCCACGACCCGCTGGTCGTCGCCTGCGCGCTGGACCCGGGCCTCGTGACGGCCGAGCCGGTCGCCGTCGAGGTGGACGCGGCCGGCGGGCCGGGCGACGGCCAGACGATCGCGGACTGGCGCGGGCTGCGCGGCCGGACGCCGAATGCCGACGTGGCGACCGGCGCCGACGCGGAGACCTTCCTGGCGAGGCTCGTGGAGCGCGTCGGCGCCCTCGCGGCAGGACGCGCGAAGCCGGCCTGAGCGGGCACTTCCGCGGGGTGCCGTGCAGGAGCTCGACCAGCCGCCGCCGGCTACCGGCCTTCGCGGACGACCAGCACCGAGCAGGAGGCGTGCACGAGCACGTTGCGCGCCGTGCTGCCCAGGATGAGCCGGGCCAGGCCGGTGTGGCCTCGTGTCCCCATGACGATGGTGCCGACCTCGTGGGCCGCCGCGTAGCGCACGATCTCGGTCGCCGGGTCCCCCTCAAGCGCGACCGGCGTCGCGTCCAGGCCCGCGTCACTGAGCCGGTGCGCCTCCGTGCTGGCCTCCTCGCGGACGTCGGCTCGGGCGTCGTCCACGGACCGGGTGTACGACTCCAGGACCTGGTCGTAGAGGCCAGGCGTGAAGCCCGCCGCGACCGGCACGGCGACCTCCGCGACGGTCAGCACGCTGACGGGCAGGCCCCGGAAGATGGGCCACCGGGTGAACACGGTCTCCGTGTGGCGGGCCGACCTGGATCCGTCGTCCGCGAACGCGAGCGGCTCGAGGTGATGGTGCCGGGCGACGAGGACCGGGCACGGCGCGTGGTCCACGATCTCCGACGCGGTGCTGCCCAGGAGCATCGTCGCGATGGTGCCATGCCCGCGGCTGCCGACGACCACGAGGTCCGCCCCGAAGGCACCTGCCTCGTCCACGATGGAGCTGCCCGGCCGCCCGTGGAGCAGGAACCCCTCCACCGTGAGGTCCGGGCGCTTGAGCGCCCGCTCCGCGTGCGCGACCGCGTCGCGCAGATGACGGGCGTCGGTCTCCTCCTCGGTCTCGAGGTTGGAGCTGGCGTCGCCCACCGCGGTCCACGAGAGGGCGAGGGCGTCCGTGAACGGACGATGGACCGCCACGACGCGAACGATCGATTCGGGCGGGAAGGCGAAGCTCGAGACGAGCTCCGTGGCACGGTCGCTGCAGACCGAGCCGTCGACGGCGAGCAAGATGCGCATCGGGGACCTCCGAACTCCCGAATGGTCGCCCCGTGCGGCGTGGACCGGATCGGCCGAACGGCCCGTTGCGGACAGCCCGTTGGCGGGCGCGACTAGGCCGTCGCGCTGATGGTCTGCCGAACCTCGCGCGCGATCTCGACGTCCTCGCGGGCGGGGATCACGAACGCGCGCACCGCGGCGCCGGGTGCCCCGATCTCGTGGTCGCCGGTGCCGTGCCCCTCGTTGGCCACCGCGTCCAGCGAGATGCCCAGGAAGCCGAGGCCATCGGCGGCCATGGACCGGATCGCCGGCGCTCGCTCTCCGACGCCGCCTGTGAACGCGATGGCGTCCAGCCCGCCCATCGCCGCCGTCATCGTCGCGATCGCGCCGCGCAGGCGGTGCAGGTACACCTCCAGCGCCAGCCGGTGGCCCGCCTCGCCTCCCTCGGCACCGCTGAGGATTGCGCGCATGTCGTCGGTGCCGGCGAGGCCGAGCAGGCCGGACCGGTGCTCGAGCGTCGCTGCCAGCTCTGCCGGCGGCATCCCCACGTGCTCGGCCAGCCACAGGACCAGGCCCGGATCCACGGTGCCCGAGCGGGTGGCCATGACCAGGCCCTCGAGCGGCGTGAACCCCATCGTCGTGTCGACGGAGCGCCCGCCCGCCACGGCCGCGAGCGACGCCCCGGCTCCCAGGTGGCACGTGACGACGCGCAGGGTCGCGTCGCCGGCACGCCCGCAGAGCGCCGCGACGCGACGCGCCGCATACGCGTGCGACAGCCCGTGGAACCCGTACCGGCGGAGGTCCCAGCGCTGGCGCCACTGCGACGGCAGGGCGTACGTCGAGGCGGCCGCCGGGAGCGTCGCGTGGAAGGCGGTGTCGAAGCAGGCGACCGCGGGCACGTCCGGCAGCACGGCACCGACGGCCTCCAGCGCCGCGAGCGACTTCGGCTGGTGGAGTGGCGCGAGATCCGTGAGCGTGGCGAGCCGCGCAAGGACCCGCTCGTCCACCAGCACGGGACCCGTGAAGATGGTCCCGCCGTGGACCACGCGGTGGCCGACGGCGTCGATCGCCTCGCCGCCCCAGGCCGCGACCGCGTCGGCGACGAGCCGGGCGTCCGTCGCGCCACGGACCGCCGGCAGGTCCGCCGAGGCGACGACGGCGTCGGCGTGGTCGAGCAGCCGAAGCTTCAGGCTGCTGGACCCCGCGTTGACGACGAGGATCCGCCGCGGCCCCCCGACGGCGGCGTGACCGTCACCCCCCGCGCCGTCCCCTAGTACGGCCATGCCCAGTTCGCGATGTCCGGCGCATCCTCGCCCTCGAGCCGCGTGTAGGCGCGCGCCTCGATCCGCTTGTCCACCATCAGCTGGCGGACGTGGCCGGCCTTGGGGCCGAGGCCCGGGACCCGGTCGATCACGTCGATCACGAGGTGGAACCGGTCGAGGTCGTTGAGCATCACCATGTCGAACGGCGTCGTGGTGGTGCCCTCCTCCTTGTAGCCGCGGACGTGGATGTTCGCGTGGTTCGTGCGCCGGTAGGTGAGGCGGTGGATGAGCCACGGGTAGCCGTGGTAGGCGAACACGACGGGCTTGCTGGTCGTGAACAGCGAGTCGAACTCGGCGTTCGAGAGCCCGTGCGGGTGCTCCTTCTCATCCTGGAGCCGCATGAGGTCCACGACGTTGACGAAGCGCACCCTGAGCTCCGGAAGATGCTGGCGGAGCAGGTCGACCGCGGCCAGCGCCTCCAGCGTCGGGATGTCGCCGGCGCTGCCGATGACGACGTCGGGCTCGCCGCCCTGGTCGCTGCTCGCCCAATCCCAGATCCCGATGCCGCGGGTGCAGTGGAGGATCGCCTGGTCCATCGACAGCCAGTTGGGGCTGGGCTGCTTGCCGGCCACGATCACGTTGACGTAGTGGCGGCTGCGCAGGCAGTGGTCGCCCACCGAGAGCAGCGTGTTGGCGTCCGGCGGCAGATAGACGCGGATGACGTCGGCCTTCTTGTTCACGACATGGTCGATGAAGCCCGGGTCCTGGTGGGAGAACCCGTTGTGGTCCTGCCGCCACACGAGGGACGAGAGCACGTAGTTGAGCGACGCGATCGGGCGCCGCCACGGGATGTCCCCGGTGACCTTGAGCCACTTCGCGTGCTGGTTGAACATCGAGTCGACGATGTGGATGAAGGCTTCGTAGCAGTTGAAGACGCCGTGGCGCCCGGTGAGCAGGTAGCCCTCGAGCCAGCCCTGGCACTGGTGCTCGCTGAGCACCTCCATGACCCGACCC
>Ga0302263_10001021_pt1 | contig 10621 bp, 10 predicted proteins | sample II_Fen_N1_4_FD_194564 | JGI IMG/M metagenome (GOLD analysis project Ga0302263, IMG submission 194564) | Peat permafrost microbial communities from Stordalen Mire near Abisko, Sweden - II_Fen_N1_4 | ecosystem: Environmental > Terrestrial > Soil > Wetlands > Permafrost | place: Sweden: Abisko... | reverse complement strand
CGACATACGGGAGCACGAACCGCGCGATATGACACTGCCTGGTCACCCGCGTTGCGAGGTGGTGCCAATCGGGCTTGACGCACCCGCAAGGGCTCCGGGTGTGACAGCCTAGGTGGCACAACCGTGGCCCAGCATGCGGGCATGACCACCTCGCCGACGTACCTGCTCCAGCCGGAGACCGGACCCATGCTGTTCGGGGACTGCCCGTTCTGCCTCGCGCCACTCCCGCTCGACGCGCTCACCGGCACCATGGAGTGCCAGGACTGCCGGATCAGCCTCGAGCTTGCGGCGGATCCGGAGCCGCTCGTCCTCGCGCCCGCCGCCTGACCCCGGCGAGGGAGCGTCGTTGGGCTACGCGCCCCCGGACGGGTGCTTGAGCTCCGTGCCGATGATCACGATCGGGTCGTCGCCCGCGTTCTCCAGCGTGTGTCGGCCGAGCGTCTCGGACCAGAGGACCCTCGGCATCACGAAGCCGGGCACGGCCCGCGTGTCGAGCACGACCTCGCCGGCCTCGTCGCGGCGCACGAAGTGCGAGCCGGACAGGACGTAGTTGACCGTCGGCGCCAGGTGGGTGTGCAGCGGCGTGCGCTCACCGACCTCGATCCGCGTCTCGACGACCCGGACCTCGTCGTTCTCGAACAGCACGGCGTGAATCCCAGGGGCGGCGATCACGCCGTCGAGCTCGTCCATCAACCCTCCTTCGCGAGCCAGCAGGCGGCCTGCTGGCCCTCACCCACATCGAACAGCGGCGGCTCCTCCACCTTGCAGCGGTCGAAGGCGAGCGGGCAGCGCGGGTGGAACCGGCAGCCCGTGGGGATGTGCGCGGCGTCGGGCGTCTCGCCCACGAGGATGGTGCGCTGCGCGTCCTCGCCCTCGCTCGGCGGGTCCGGGGACGGCGACACGGACACCAGCGCCTGCGTGTACGGGTTGCGCGGCGCGCGGATGACGCGCTCGGCCGGGCCGATCTCCATGATCTTGCCCAGGTACATCACGGCGATCCGGTCGGCGAGGACCCAGGCGATCGCGAGGTCGTGGGTGATGAACAGGTAGGTCAGGCCACGCTCGCGGCGCAGGTCCAGCATCAGTCGCAGGAGCTCGGTGCGGATCGACACGTCCAGCATCGAGACCGGCTCATCTGCGACCACCAGCTCCGGGTCCATGACCAGCGCACCGGCGATGACGACACGCTGGCGCTGGCCGCCGGAGAGCTCGTGCGGGTACCGGGCGGCGTAGTCGGCGGCGGGCCGCAGCCCGGCGGCCTCGAGCGCATCGATGACCCGCTTGCGGCGCTCCGCCTTCGACAGCCCTCGCCCCGCGACGAGCAGCGGCTCCTCCACGAAGTCGCCGATGGTGTGCTTGGGGTTGAGCGTCTCGTACGGGTCCTGGAAGATGAGCTGGACCCGCCGGCGGTACGGGCGCAGGCGTCCCGTCCCCCACAGGGTCGAGACATCCTCGCCATCGAAGATCACCGTGCCGCCGGTCTGCTTCGTGAGCTTGACGACCACGCGCCCGGTCGTCGTCTTGCCCGACCCGGACTCCCCCACCAGCGCCAGGATCTCGCCCTTGCGGATGGACAGGTCGATGCCGTCGACCGCGCGGACGACGCCCTTCGGGCGGCGGCGGAGCGAGTCGGTGATCCCGCCGCGGACCGGGAAGTGGACCTCGAGCGCCGTGAGGCGGAGGATCTCGGGGGCGTCGGCGGCCACCGCCGAGACGGTGGTCCCGGGCGCGTGCTCGTGCGCCGGGTGCGGCGGCGGTGACGGGAGCGCCGGATCGTGTGCCGCCGCGTGGAGCGCCGCCGCCCGCGCCGCCGCCTCGTGGTCGTCGGGGTCGTGGGGGACGGCGCCGTGGTCGGCGTGCTCGCCGTTCGGCGCGTGCCTCGTGTCCGGCGCGGTCTCGTCGTGCGGGCGCTCCGTCACCGGGCCACCTCCCCGTCGAGGGCCGGCACCTGGCCGGCCAGCGCGAGGTCCAGGTTGGGCGTCGCGTCGGGCGTCGGGTAGAGGTGGCAGGCGACCCGCACCCCGTCGGCGAACCGGACCTCCGGCGGCACGACCTCCCGGCAGACCGCCATCGCGGCCGGGCAGCGCGGCGCGAACCGGCACCCGGGCGGCGGGTTGCGCAGGTCCGGCAGGCTCCCCGGGATGACGTCGAGGGTCCGGCGGTCCGCGTGGATGTTCGGGAACGCCGAGAGCAGCTTCTTCGTGTAGGGGTGCCGCGGGGCGGTGAAGACGCGGTTGACCGGCCCCTCCTCGGCGACCTTGCCCGCGTACATGACCAGGACCTTGTCACAGGTCTCGGCGATCACGGACAGGTCGTGGGTGATGAGCATGAGCGACAGGCCGAGCTCCCGGCGCAGCCGCTCCAGCAGCTGGAGGATCTGCGCCTGGACCATCACGTCCAGCGCCGTCGTGGGCTCGTCGCCGATCACGATCGCCGGGTCGCAGGCGAGCGCCATCGCGATCATCGCGCGCTGGCGCATGCCGCCCGAGAGCTCGTGCGGGTACGCGGACGCACGCTGCTTCGGGATCCCCACGAGATCCAGCAGCTCCCCCGCCCGCTTGCGCGCCGCCTCGCGGGGCTGGCCCAGCCGCACCTCGATGGGCTCGCCGATCTGGTCGCCGATCCGCTGCACGGGGTTCAGGGCGTTCATCGCCCCCTGGAACACGATGGCGATCTCGCGCCACCGGTAGCGGCCCAGCTGCTTCTCGGTCTTGGGCACGAGGTCGATGCCGAACAGCTTCACGGACCCGCTCCGGATGCGCCCGTTCGGCGGGAGCAGCCGGACGAGCGACAGCGCCGTGGTCGTCTTGCCGCAGCCGGACTCGCCGGCGATGCCCAACGCCTCCCCGTCATCGAGCCGGAACGAGACGCCGTCAACGGCCTTGACGGAGCCCTCGCGCATCCTGAATCGGACCGAGAGGTCCTCCACCTCGAGGAGGGGCGCGGTGGGGTCCGCCAGCCTGGGCAGCGGCCACTGGCGACGGCCGCGGACCCCGGCGCTCACCGGCGGCCCCCGGCCTTGGGGTTGAGGACCTCGTCGAGGGCGTTGCCGACGAGCGTGAAGGCGAGCACGACGAGGACCACGCAGGCGGCCGGCGGCACGATGTACCACCACGCACCGAGCCCGGGCGCCCCGGCCGACTGGGCCGCGTTGAGGATCTGGCCCCACGAGGGCGCCGACGGGTCGCCGAGGCCGATGAAGGCGAGCGTCGTCTCGGTGAACACGGCCGCTGCGAACGTGAGGACCGCCTGGGCCACGATGAGGTTCACGACGTTGGGCAGGATGTGGCGCCGCATGATCCAGCCGGAGCCGGAGCCCACGACCCGCGCCCGGTCCACGAACATGCGCTCCTTGATGGACAGCACCTGCGACCGGATGATGCGCGCCGTCGTCGCCCAGCTCGTGAGGCCGATCACGACCACCACGACGATCAGCGTGGAGCGGATGCCGAACAGCTCGGCGTCCGGCCCGATGAGGTCGAGCAGCACCGGCGCGAGGATCAGCGCGAGGACCACGGTCGGTAGCACCAGGAAGAAGTCGGACACCCGCATCAGGAAGGCGTCCAGCACCCCGCCGGCGAACCCGGACACGATGCCCATCATGGCGCCCAGGAAGACCGTGATGAGCGTCGCCATGAGGCCGATCGTCATGGAGATCCGCGCACCGTGCACCGTGAGGTTCAGGAGGTCGCGGCCCAGCTCGTCGGTGCCGAACGGGAAGGCGAGGCTCGGCGGCTGGAGGGGCGTCCCGGTGGCGGTCGTCACGTTCTGCAGCGGACCCACCAGGAGCGTGGGGATGAGCGCGAGGATGCCGAACAGCACGAGGACGGCGAGGCCGATGACGCCGTCGGTCCGCGACAGGTAGCGGCCGAGCGCGTCGCGGGTCCGCCGCGTCGGGGCCGCGGGCGGCTCGACCGTCAGCTCCGTCGCCTGGAGGCTCATGCCCGGACCCTCGGGTCGAGGAAGCCGTAGATGATGTCGGCCACGAGGTTGGCGATCACGACCGAGACCGCGACCAGCAGGAAGATCGCCTCGAGCACGGGGTAGTCGCGCGCGTCGAGCGCAACGACCGTGAGCGTGCCGATTCCCGGCCAGTTGAAGACGATCTCCGCGGTGATGGCGCCCGCGATGACGTACCCGATGTTGATCGCGATCAGCGTCACCATGGGCAGCAGCGCGTTGGGGAACGCGTGGTGGCGCAGGATCCGCCCGTCGGCGAGGCCCTTCGCCCGGGCGGTGGTGATGTAGTCCTCGCTCCGCGTGTCGATGATGGCCGAGCGCATCAGGATCGAGTAGCCGCCGATGAGGCCCAGCGAGATCGCGAGCACCGGCAGGACGAGGTGGTGCACGAGGTCGGTGAACTGGCTCCACGGGTCCGTGGGCCCGCCGGGCGTGGTCATGCCCGAGGTGGGGAACCAGCCCAGGCCCGCGGCGAAGATGATGATCAGGGGCATGCCGATCACGAAGTACGGCATCGAGTAGAGGATCAGGCCGATGCCACCGCCCACCCTGTCGACCGTGCCTCCCCGGCGCCAGCCCGAGTATGCCCCGAGCAGCAGCCCGAGGACGATGGCGATGACCTCGGAGATGCCGATCAGGAGGATGGTGGGCCCGGCGGCGTCCGCGACCACCTCGGTGACGGGCTGGCCGCGATACTTGATGGAGTAGCCGAGGTCGCCGGAGAGGGTGGACTCGATGTAGGCGACGAGCTGGTCGGGCAGGAGCGGCTTGTCCAGGCCCCAGCGGGCGCGGGCGGCCGCGACCTGCTGCGGGGTGAGGTTCGGGTTGCGGATCGCACGGTCCGGCGAGCCGGGCATCATGCGGAACAGCACGAACAGGAGCAGCACGATCGCGACGATCGTGAAGATCGCCTGTGCGAGCTTGCGGAGGATGTACCGGGCGCTCATCGTCGGTCAGCGCTGGCACCCCGAGGCATGGGCCGACGCGGGCCGGCCCACCCCCGTGTGTGCGTCACGAGCCCTGGGTACCGCTACTCGTCGTCGTCCGCGCCGCCGGGCTTGCGGCGGGCGAGGATGAGCCCGACGACCACCACCGCGATCACGATCACCACCACGACCACGAGCAGCAGCGTGTTCGAGCCGCCCCCCGAGGTCGTGCCGGCATCCGCGGATGGCGCCGGCGTGGCCGGACCCGCCGTAGCGGGCGCGCCCGAGGCCGACGGCGGCGTCGCCGCGGTGGACGCGACCGGCGTTGGGCTGGGCTGCGCCGAGGCGTCCGTGAGCAGCGTGTAGTCGAGGGGGCCGTACGTGAAGAACGGGGTGCCGTTCTCCGGCATGTTCTGCCAGCCCGCGAACCGGTCCGTGCGGCGCACGTCCAGGTTGGCGTCGTAGTACAGGATGTCGTACGGCGCCTCGTTGTAGATCATGTTCTGCATCTGGGCGAGGGTCGCCTTGCGCGCTTCGCCGGCCTGGGTCAGCTGCAGGTCGTAGAGCTTGTCGTACTCGGGGTTGCAGTACTGGCTGTCGGACGTGTTGTCGATCGCGTCGCAGCGGAAGATCTGGAGCAGCGCGTTCGGGTCCGGGTTGCCGGACCAGCCCCAGAGCTCGATGTCGTACTTGGCCTTGCCGGAGCTCGGCAGGATGAGGGTGCCGAGGGTCGCCGAGTCGTACGCCTGCGTCGTGACCGCGATCCCGAGGTCGCCGTACCAGACCTTCACGAAGTCCGCGGACTTCGCGTAGTTGTCGTCCGTGCTGGGGTAGACCAGCCGGAGGCTGATGGGCTTGCCCTCCTTGTCGAGGCGCTTGCCGCTGCCATCGAGCGTGTAGCCCGCGGCGTCCAGCTTCTGCTTGGCCAGGTCGATGTTGAACGTGCGCAGGGTGTCCGGCTCCACGTGCCAGTCCGCCAGGACAGGCGGCACGATGGTCGTGCCCACGTCACCGAACCCGCCGAGGACCTTCTGCACGAGCGCCTGCTTGTCCACGGCGTAGCCCAGCGCGTCGCGGAACGCGGGGTCGAGCAGCGCCTTGGTGGACGGGCCGCCGCCCTCGATGGTCTTGCCGGTCCCGGTGCCATACGTGTTGAACGCGAGCTGGGTCCAGCCGTTGGCCTTGCCCGCGACCGCGGCGTAGGCGGGATCCGCGGCGAGCTGCTTGAACTGGTCCGGGTTCAGGTTGTGGGCGTAGTCGATCTCGCCCTTCTTGAGGGCCTGGAGCATGGTGTCCGAGCTCTTGAAGAACTGGAGCACGACCTCGTCCGCAAAGCCCTGCTTGCCCCAGTAGGTGGGGTTGCGCTCGAAGCGGGCGAACTGGCCCGTCTTCCACTCGACCATCGTGTACGGACCGGTGCCCACGAGCGGCGGGTCGAACTTCTCGGCCGCGATGGCCTTGTAGTCGTCCTTGCCGTAGATGTGCTCCGGCAGGATCGGGACGTAGACCTGGAAGACCCGGTCGGACTGGTCCTTGGTGGACACGACGACCGTGCTCGGGTCGGGGCAGGTGACGGCCGTGACGCCCGCGTCCTTCACGCCGGGGTCGAGGTAGCCGGCACCGACGACGTCCTTGGCCTTGATGGCGGCGAGGGCGAGCCCCCAGCTGAAGCAGACGTCCTTGCTGGTCGCCGGCTTGCCGTCGGACCACGTCATGCCGTCGCGGACATGGAACGTGACGTTGTCCGGGTTGCGCGTCCAGCTGTCCGCGAAGCCCGGCCCCGGGTGGGCGTCCTTGTCGAACTCGACGAGCAGGTTGTAGGTGAGCTGGAACGCCTCGTAGCCCGAGACGAGCAGGGTGTTGAACGGGTTCGACGCGTCCAGGTCCTGGGTGGTGCCCACGCGGAGCACGACCGGATCGGCCGCTGCGGCCGGTGCGGCCGCCGGGAGCAGGACCGTGGCGGCGAGCACGGCGGCCGCGAGCAGGCGCACCGTCCTCCCGCGCAGAGGCTGGGACATCCGGGTCTCCTCCAAAGTGCCTTGCTGCCGGGCCGCTCCTCCGCGATCCGGCATCGCATGCCGACCCCGACGGCTGCTTCGTCGCGAGGGTTGCACAGCGGCCCGATGCCCGCAACTGCCAATGGATACAGCCCACGGGGCGGGACGGTTCGCGCCTTGGCGGGCCGCTCAGATGAGGAAGCTCGTCGTGGGGGCCTCCTCGCGCAGGATCGGCCGGTCGATACGGAACGCCTCGAGGTCGCGTGCCGCCGGCGTCGACCCGTCCACGGCGAGCTCCGCCATGATCCGGCCCAGCGCCGACGCGAACTTGTAGGCGTGCGCCGAGCCCAGCACCACGCCGATGTCGGGGTGTCCGGGCACTGCGTCCACCACGAAGTCCCGGTCCGGCGTCATCGTGTAGAGGCAGGTCTTCGTGAGGAACGGCTTGCCGGCCATGCCCGGCAGCCGCGCCACCAGGAACGCCATCGTCCGCGCGAACGCGTCCTCGTCCCGCTCGAACGTGCGGGTCGCGGGGGTCACGGGCCGTCCGCCCACGTCCTGCCCGATCTTGGGACCCGGATGCCCGTGCGTGGGGAAGCCGTAGAACGACGGCTCGTCCATCCAGATCCAGACCGGGAAGCGGCCCGGGGCGAACAGGGCCGGGTCGACGCGCGGCGTGAACCACGACACCTGCTCCTGGGTCACCGTCAGCGGCAGCGGGCAGCCCAGCGGCGCCAGGAGGTCGTTCGTCCAGGCGTCCGTGGCCAGGACCACGCGCCCCGCGCGGATCCGCTCGCCGTCCTCCAGCACCAGGGTGACCTCGCCGCCGGCGTCGTCCAGGCGGGCGACCGGGGCGTGGTCGCGGAGCTCGGCACCATGCTCCCGCGCCAGGCGGCGGTGGGCGGCGTTCCCGCGCGACGGGTCCGCGATCCCCGTATCGACCTGGTACAGGCCGGCATGGCCGTCGTCCAGGCGCCAGGCGGGCCAGCGGCGCATGATCTCGGCCGCGTCCAGGCGCTCGAACGCGATGCCCTCAGCGGACATCGCGTCCGCGTACACCTCGATGTCGATGTCGGCACCGGGCCGCGGCCGCCGCGGGCCCACGTCAAGCCCGCCGGTCCGGTACACGACCTGCGACCCGGCCTCGCGCTCCACCTCCGCCCAGGCGTCGTAGGCGCGGGCTGCCAGGCGGATGTAGTCGCGTCGGTGGTAGCTGCGCCGGATGATCCGGCTCACGTCCTCGCTCGCGCCGAACGGGTGCCCGATCTCGAACCGCTCGAGGCCGAGGACCCGCAGCCCGGGTCGCCGCGAGAGCCAGTACGCGGTCCCGGACCCCAGCGCGCCGAGCCCCACGACGGCGACGTCGACCTCGCGGGTCACGCGCCCGTCCCCAGACCCGTCGCGCCACCGCCATCCAGGGCCACCGCGTCCTCCCCCATCCGCTCCGCCAGGTAGCGCCGGATGTCCAGGCTCATGTCCTCCATCGGCGCGTACCAGCCATACCGGAAGCGCCGCGACGTCATCCCGTCCTGGACGTTCTCGCACACCGCCCAGTCCTGGCGGTTGACGAGGTCCCAGAAGTCCACGGCGTCCGACGGGTTGAACGCCGGCTTCCCGACCTCGTCGGGATGGAACAGGACGTCGACGACCACGAGCGTGCGGTCGGGCGCCTTCGGCTGCAGCGTGAACGCCGCGACGTGATCGGCGGAGAGGCTGAGCATCAGGTTCGGGTAGACCAGCTCGCCCTTGTGGCGGACCCGCTCGTCCGCGTCCAGGCCCGGGAACGGCCCGCGGTCCGTCGTCCCGGTCAATGTGAACGTGAAGGTGCCCTCGGCCTGGGGCACGCCGGAGTCCCAGTCGAGGCTCCCGCCGCCCTTCTCCTTGAACGCCGGCACGATCCGGCACAGCTCCGGGTGCACGCCGCCGCAGTGGTAGCACTCGTTGTAGTTCTCGACGACCACCTTCCAGTTTGCGCGCACGTCGTAGACGAGGCGCCGGGCGGTCCGCAGGTCGGCCAGCGGGTAGCGCGCGATGCGGCCCGGGATCTCGCCCAGCTGGGCCGCGAGGGTGTGGCCCGCCGCCACCCGCTCGGCGGAGAGGTTCACGAACAGCCAGCCGCCCCACGTGTCCAGGGCGACCGAGTGGAGCCCGAAGTCCGCCGGATCGAAGTGGTCCGCCTCGCCGAGGAACGGCGCGTTGCGGACGCGTCCGTCCAGCTCGTAGCACCAGGAGTGGTAGGCGCACCGGATGACACCCTTGAACCTGCCCGAGGGGCCCGGGACGTCGCAGGTCTCGGGGTCCGGACGCTGGTCGACGGTGGTGAGGCGGGAGCCGCGGTGGCGGCAGAGGTCGACGTGGGCGTGGAGGCCGCCGGCCCGGTCGCGCACGACGATGACGCGCTCGCCGGCCACGTCCACGGCCAGGAAGTCGCCGGGTTCGCGGAGCTGCTCCTCGCGGCCCACGGCCACCCACTCCGCCCACCAGAGTTGCTCGCGCTCGCGCTCGAGGAACGGCTCGTCCACGTAGGCGGAGCGCGGGAGGCTGGCCTCGAACGCGGCGCGCGGCATACGGTCGGGCGGGTCGGCCTCGGCCGGCCGGGCGGGTTCAGGCGGGACGCTGGACACGACGACAACCCTCGTGGCGGGACGCTGGTCCGGCGCATCGTACGGGGTGAGGCCCGGGCCCGTGGCGGGCCCCGGGTCACACGGGCGCTACGCGCGTCGTCCCTGCGCCGATGGCCCGCCGGATCCTCCTCGCCTACCTCATCGTGCTCGGCGCGCTCGCGCTGCTCCCGCTGGGAGCCGGGGCCGGCAGGGGCGCCGGGCCTGTGGTCCAGGCCATGCCGCTCGCGACGATCCTGGCGGCGCTGGCCCGCGGGCTGACGCTCGGCACCGCCGTGTCCGTCGGCGGCAACCTCGTCGCCTTCGTGCCGCTCGGCCTGCTGGCGCCGATGGCGTCCGCACGATGGCGGTCCGCCGGCCGGGTGCTGGCGCTGGGCCTGGGCGTGTCGCTCGCGATCGAGTCGGCGCAGCTCGCGATCTCGCTCGCGCTCGGGTACCCGTACCGGCGGGCAGACGTCGACGACCTGCTCCTCAACGTCCTGGGCACCGCGCTCGGGTTCGGGCTCTACCGGCTCGAGGCCGCCCGCCGGGACCGCCGCGCTTCCCGTGCCGCGCCTGGACCGAGCCTGGTGTCCCCATCGGCGGATCGCTGACCGCCTGCGGAGCGCCCGGAGTCCGCCGGCGTCCGCGGTTCCATGATCGCCATCCGCATCGGGAACGGTTCGTTCCTGCAGGGCCCGGCACGCGAAGACCGGGGATGGGGCCACAACCCGTGGACGAGCACGGCGGATCGGACCCAGACAACGATCACGGCGGTCCCGGGGCACCCGGGCTTCCGGTCCAGGCCGGACCTGGCGCCACCGGCGGGCGAACCGTGGCACGGGCCTCAGGCCGTTGGTGCCCGCAGGTGGATCGCGACCCCGTAGGTCTCACCCGTCTCCGGGTCCCGCCGCGGCGCGACGACGAACCGTCGCTCCCCCCCGGGGAGGGCCACGCGCGTCGCCAGCGCCCGTCCCTCCCGCAGCACCCGGTCCATCAGCTCGAACCCTGCGCGGGGCAGGTCCGTCATCGCCTCCCGGGCCGGCTGCCCGATGCACGCGGCGCCGTACGCGGCCTTGAAGGCGGCGTTCCCGTACATGATCAGGTGCGCCGGGCCGTAGAGGAACGCCGAGGGACC
>Ga0302263_10001020_pt1 | contig 10629 bp, 8 predicted proteins | sample II_Fen_N1_4_FD_194564 | JGI IMG/M metagenome (GOLD analysis project Ga0302263, IMG submission 194564) | Peat permafrost microbial communities from Stordalen Mire near Abisko, Sweden - II_Fen_N1_4 | ecosystem: Environmental > Terrestrial > Soil > Wetlands > Permafrost | place: Sweden: Abisko... | reverse complement strand
CGTCGAGGCGACCGTCGAGGGCGACGCGACGACGATCGCGTTCAACGCCCGGTACCTCAACGACGTCCTCACCAACGTGGACGCGGACCGGTTCTCCCTCGAGCTCAACGGGCCGCTCTCCCCGGGCGTCTTCCGGCCCGTCGGTGACGACGCGTACGTCCACGTGGTGATGCCCGTCCGGACCACCTCCTGACGGGCGCCGCGACGGACGCCCGGCTCGACGCTCCGGCGGCACGCCCAACCACCCCGGTCCTGTGCGGGCTGTCGATCCGTGACCTTCGCGGCTACGCGGAGCTCGACGTCACCTTCAGCCCTGGCCCTCAGCTCGTCTGGGGGCCCAACGCGGCCGGCAAGACGAGCCTGCTCGAAGCGATCGTCCTCCTTGCCTGGGGCCGCTCCCACCGTACGTCGGCCGAGGGGGAGCTGGTCCGCTGGGGGCGGGAGCTGGCGCGGATCGAGGCTCGGGTGGGGCGGCCGGACGCCGAGCCCGCGGCGCGCGATGTCGTCGAGGTGGCCCTGGTGCGGACGGCCGGCGACGGGGCGCGCAAGCGGATCCGGGTGAACGGGGTCCCGCGCCGGGCCGCTTCGCTGGCCGGCGTGCTGAGGACCGTGATGTTCGCGCCGGAGGACATGCTCCTGGTCGCCGGCTCCCCATCCCTGCGTCGCGAGGCGCTGGACCGGCTCGCAGGCGAGCGGTCGCCCGCCTACGCCAGGAACCTGGCCGCCTTTGGGCGTGCGCTGCAGCAGCGCAACGGCCTGCTGCGCCGGATCCGGGAGGAGCAGGCGACCCGCTCCGAGCTCCGGTTCTGGGACGGCACGCTGCTCGACGCCGGCGCCGCCGTCCGGGAGGAGCGGGCACGACTGCTGGAGGCCATCTCGGGCCCCCTCGCGGCGGCCCACGCGGAGATCGCACCCGACGAGGCCGCCACCGGCCGGCTGGCGCTGGCCTACGTCACCAACGCTCCCCAACAGGCGGGAGAGTCCATCCGGGGCGCCCTGGCACGCCGCCTCGCGGAGACCGCCGACAAGGAGGTCTGGAATGGCTCCACCCTGGTCGGTCCCCATCGCGACGACATGGCCTTCGAGCTCGACGGCCGGGCGCTCGCGTCCTTCGCGTCGCGTGGCCAGCAGCGGACCGCGATCCTCGCCTTCAAGCTGGCGGAGATGGACCTGCTGACCGCCCACGACGGGCACCCGCCGCTCCTCCTGCTCGACGACGTCTTCTCGGAGCTGGATCCCGAGCGGCGGTCGCACCTGGTCCGGCGCATCGCGGAGCTGCCGCAGGCCTTCGTCACGACCACGACGCTCGACGACCTCGATCCCGCTCTCCGGTCCGTCGGGACGACGTGGGCGGTCACCGCCGCCGAAGGAATGGCCCGCCTCGAGTCCGGCGGCTGAGCGCCCACCGGTGAACGACGACCCCGAGTCCCCGCAGCGCCGTCGCCGGCCAGACCGGATCGGCGACCTGCTGCCCGAGGCCGCCCGCCAGCTCGGCCTCGAGAGGGAGCTGCGGCTCGCCCGGGCGATCACCACCTGGGACAGGCTCGTCGCCGAGCGTGTCCCGCCCGCCGCGGGAGCCTGCCGCCTGGTCCGCCTGGAGGCCGATGCGCTCGTGGTCGCCGTGGATGAGCCGATCGTCGCGGCCGAGCTCCGCATGCGGGCGCTGGAGCTGCTGGAGGCGTTTGCGGCGGCTCCCGGCGGGGCCCGGGTCCCCTACCTCCGCATCCAGGGCGCCGAACGGGACGCCGGGAACCGCGGGGATCCGCGCGTATAATCCGGGTCCTGCCGCGGAGGGGCGGTCGTCGCGTCACTCGACGGCCCCGACGCTCGTCGCTGCACCCATGAGGCTCACTCCTTGGCCGTCCGCATCCAGCTGAAGCTCGGCGCCGTCACGGAGCAGGATCGGCTTGCCGATTCGCCCGACACGGTCGTCGTGGTGGAGCCATCGGTCGGATCCGTTGGACGCACGAAGGGGAACCTGTACCTGCTCGTGACCTCCCGGGTCTCGGGTCCGCGCGCCAGGGAGGCGACCCGTGTCGTCGCCGACACCATCCGCAACGAGTACTACTACGATGAGTCGGCGGGGATCCGCCAGTGCCTGACCAAGGTGCTGGGTATCGCCAACAAGCGCCTGGCGCACCAGCGGGACCGCTATGGGCTCGGCCACCAGGATGACGGCGCCGGCCCGATCGGCGTAGCGGTGGCCGTGGTCCGCGGCCGCGAGCTCTACGTCGCCACCGTGGGTCCGGCCGAGGCTTACCTCATCCGCCAGGCCCGCCTCTCCACGCTGCCCGATCCGAATGGCGAGCGCGGCCTGCCCGTCACGGAGTTGGTGCCCGAGGTCTGGCGTGGCGAGCTGTCGGTTGGCGACTCGCTCTGCCTCGTCTCGGCCAACGTGGTTGCCAAGGTGGGGACGGACACGCTCAAGGACGCCCTGGTCACCCTTCATCCACAGTCGGCCATCGAGCATCTCCACTCCCGGTTCGTCGCGGCGGACGGCCACGGCAGCGACGGCGCCTTCGCCTTCGAGGCGACGGAGGTCGGGGCGACGCAGAAGGCGCGGACCCTGGTCCCCGTGCGCCCCGACGAGCCCCTGGCCGGCGCCCCGGACCGCTCGCCCATTCCCCTCGCAGACTCGGTGACCGCCGGTGCCGCCGCGATCGGCGCCGGCGCGACCCGGGCCCGTGACGCCGCGGGCAACGGTTTCCAGCGGTTCGTGTGGCGGATCCAGGACCACCTCCCGCACCGGCGGCGCGGCACGGCCAAGGTCAGCACCGCCTCGTCGCGCATGGAGACCCAGCGCCGTGCCGCCGTGGCCCTGCTGGCGTTCGTGACGGTGGGCGCAGCCCTCGCCCTGGGCGTCTACGCGGTCGGCGGCCAGCGCCCGACTACCGAGGCGATCAAGTCGTTCAAGGCCGGGCAGGAGGCGTTCGAGGCTGCCCAGACAGCCCTCGCATCCGTGACGGGCCCGGGGATCGACCTCATCACCCACGACCCCAAGCGTGCGCTCGAGCTGTTGTCCACCGCCTACGAGGACCTCGACAAGGCCGAGAAGGCCGGCTACTCGCCGGCGCAGATCGCCCCGCTCCGCCAGCAGGCGCTGGCCGGGCTCGACCGCCTGTACGGGGTGGTCAAGGTGGAGTCGACCGACCTGTACACGTTCCCCAGCGACAAGCCCGTCGCGCTGACGGGCCTCGTCCGCGGGTCGGACGGGGCGCCGTACGTGCTCGACACCGCCGCCAAGACCGTCTGGCGCATCGACCTGGCCAAGAAGACGGCCACGGCGGTCGTGACGGCCGGGCAGAAGGCCTCCGGCACGAAGGTGGCCGACCCGAAGCTCATCACGACCGGCGGCCCGGATGTCCTGATCCTCGACTCCAACAACGTGCTCTGGCGCTGGCGGCCCGCGAACGCGAAGGGGAAGGGCACGCTGGTGAAGATCCCGGTCAAGGGCTCCGCCTCGTGGGGCAGCGACGTCAGCGACATCGCCACCTTCGTCGCCAACTTCGATGCCGCGTACTACAAGCTCTACATCGTCGACCCGTCCGAGCAGAACATCATCGTGATGTCGCCGTCCAGCGACGGATCGGGCTATCCGGGTCCCCCGCAGCGACGGCTGCCGACGGACCGCCCGGTGGACGGGATCACCGATCTCCTGATCGACGGCGACATCTACGTTGCGGAGAACGGGTCTGTCGCGAGGGTGATCCCGGCCGCGGGATGGCAGCCCGGGCTGCCCAAGGACACCCAGCTCCGGCCGACGTCCCGGTACACGCTGCTCTCGTCGCCGGACCGTTCCGACGGGACGTCCAGCCGCCGCAAGGGCATCCTCTACGCCTTCGACGCGGAGAACCACCGGGTGGTCGCCTTCAACAAGGCCGACGGTGCATACGTCGAGCAGTACCAGCTGGCCGGCGGGAACGATGCCTGGGCCGGTCTGGCCGGCATGACCGTGATCGTTCCTCCCGACGACACGGTGCCGCCCACCCTGTGGTGGATCTCGTCCACGGGCGTCCACACGGTATCCCTGGCCGCCGCGCCCGACGCATCCGGAGCCTCGCCCTCCCCCTCGGCCAGCGCCCCGCCCTCGACCGCCCCCACGAAGGTCCCGAAGCCGACCAAGAGCCCGAAGCCGTGACCCCTGGCATCCGCCCGTGATGCCCCGCCGGTGACCCGGTGATCCCCCTCCGCGACGCCAGCCCGACCCGTCGCACGCCCGTCGTGACCCTCGGCCTCATCGCCCTGTGCACGATCACCTTCGGGTACGAGCTGGTGGTGATGGCCCAGGGCGGCGAGGCGGCGCTCGACAGGCTGTTCGAGACACGCGGCGTCGTGCCGGCGGAGCTGGTGGCGGCGGTCACCGGCGGCAACTGGCTGTCCCGACCCGTGCTCGACGTGTTCACCAGCATGTTCCTCCACGCCGGCTGGCTCCACCTGCTGGGGAACCTGCTCTTCCTGTGGATCTTCGGAGCGAACGTCGAGGACCGGGTGGGCCGCGCCCGGTTCCTGCTCGTGTATCTCGCGGGTGGCGTGGTGGCGGTCGTCGCCCAGACCCTGGCGGATCCCGGGTCCACGGCCCCGATGATCGGTGCCTCCGGCGCGATCGCCGCGGTGCTCGGCGCTTACCTCGTGCTGTTCCCGCGGGCTCGAATCCAGTCGCTCGTGTTCCTGGGCCTCTTCTACCAGCTGATCGCGGTCCCGGCCGTCATCCTGCTCGGGTTCTGGTTCCTGCTCCAGGTCGTCGACGGGATCGGGTCGCTGGGTCCGTCCACGGTCGTGGACGGGGGAGTGGCTGTCTTCGCCCACATCGGCGGCTTCGTGGCAGGAGCGCTGCTGGCGCTGCCGTACCGGCTCCGCGCGCCCCGCGTGGGATAATCCCACCATGGCCGAGGATCCCGTGACCGACATCCCCATGGTCGTCGAGAGCGTGCGCGTGCACATGCCGACGGGCCGCCACGTCCTGCTGCTCAAGGAGATCGGCCTCGGGAGGATCCTGCCGATCTGGATCGGGCCGTGGGAGGCCAGCGCGATCGCCGCCCACCTCCAGGGCGTGGAGCCCGAGCGCCCGCTCACGCACGACCTGTTCGCGGCCGTGTTGCGCGAGACCCACGTGCGGCTCGACCGGGTGCTGATATCCGGGCTCGCCGAGGCGACGTTCCACGCCCGCCTGGTGCTCGTGACTGCCGACGCGCGCCACGAGGTGGACGCGCGTCCATCCGACGCGATCGCGCTGGCGATCCGCATGGAGGCGCCGATCTACGCCGCCGGCGACGTGCTGGACCGCGCCGCCGCGCTCCCTGAGCCGGACGACGAGGACGAGGACGACGCGTCGCAGGGCTCGCCGCGCCGCGCGTCGCGCACCGGCACGAGCCCCTCCGAGACCACCGGTGAGCCGGTCGACCCGGCCCGCCTCCACATCTTCCGCGACTTCGTGAACTCGCTCGACCCGGACGCCGACGCCCGCGGCGGCTCGCAGCGCTGACCGGCGGCTCGCGCCGCAGGCTAGCCGCCCAGGATCGGCCGGCCCCGCTTCATCGCCAGCGAGCGGTTCGCCCAGAGCCGCAGCCGCAGACCCCAGAAGTCCCTCACCGCGAGCCAGATGACCGACGGCCTCGCGCCGGTGGCGGAACCCGCCGTGCGGGCGTAGTGCGGCACGCCGGTCTCGACGATCGTGCGATTCGCCTTGAGCGTCTTGATCAGCAGCTCGGCCGAGAAGAAGGCCCCAGCAGATTCCACGCGGACACCATCCAGGGCCTCGCGGCGGAACAGCTTGCAGGCGCAGTCCACGTCCCGGACACGCAGGCCGAAGAAGATGCGGTTGGCCAGCTTGTAGGTCCGTGCGTAGACGATGCGGACCATGGGATCCGCGCGCTTGATGCGGTATCCCACCACGACGTCCGGGCGATCGCTCTCCGCCAGGCGGGCGGTGAGCCGCGCGAGGTCCGCCACCTTGAACTGCCTGTCGCCGTCGGTGAAGGCCAGGAGCTCGTAGCGCGAGGCCTCGAAGCCGGACCGCAGGGCGCCACCGTACCCGCGGTTGACCTCGTGGTGGACGACCCGAACGACGTCCGGGTGGGCGGCGGCAAGGCGGTCCGCGATCTCCCGGGTGCGGTCCCTCGAACCGTCGTTGACGGCGATGATCTCGAAGGTTTCGGCGATCGACGGCAGGGTGGCCAGCGCCTCCTCCACCAGGCCCTCGAGGTTGGCCTCCTCGTTGTGGGCCGGGAAGAAGTACGAGAGGCGCGGCACCCTGGCGGGTGCCGCGGCTCCGGCGGGGTCGGCGATGGTCACGGCTGGGTCTCCAAGTGCCCTGTCACGCGGTAGAGATTATCCGGGCGACCGACGGGCTCGATCGCGTATTCCTGTGCGAGAACCTTGACATCCGATTCTTGCGCCCGGATGACATACACGGGACGGGTGCCGAGGTAGGTGTCGATGACGTTCTCCACCTCGCCCAGATTCTCGTCCACCCGTGTCCGGTCGTCCACGAGCAGGATGTCCGGTCGCCGACCGTCGATGATCTGGCCGTACCAGATCGGCGTCGAGAACGACCACCATGACACGATCACGCCGTCCGGCTCGACGGCCGCGAACACCTGGTCGAGCCAGTCGGCGGCCCAGCGATCATGGGAACGGTCGGCGGCCTGCCACCGCGCGTTGAGGACGAGCCCGGTCGGCACCAGCAGCGACAGGCCGATCATGGCCGCGGCGACGGTGACCGGTGCGACCTGGGGCCAGGACCAGGGCGCTGCGGCGGGGGCGGGTTCGCCGAGCGCGCCAGGCTGTCCCGTGGATGTCAGCCGCTCTGCCAGGGCGCCCGCCAGCACCGCCACCCAGGTCCACGCGAAGAACACCGGTCCGAGGTAGTAGCGCTCGATCCCCGCGTTGGTGTAGACGACCGCGAAGGCGCAGGTGACCGCCGTGGCCGTGCCCGAGAACAGCGCGTAGTGGGGGCGACGCACGGCCGTCATCACCAGGCCGGCGAGGACCAGGATCCACAGGGGTCCGAACTGGTGGTCCACGAGCCCGAGGAACTGCGCGATCCGGGGGCCGATGCCCGCGATGGTGCTCCCCACGTCACCCTGGAACTGGCGAGCGAGCAGGATCTCCCAGAAGCCTGCGAAGTTCTCCGGGTGCCCGTAGACGAGGGGCGCCCGGAAGGGACCCGCGCGCAGGGGCAGCTCGAGGTAGAGCAGCGCTGCGGTCCCAAGACAGGCGCCCAGCGCGGCGACGACCACCTTCGGCCGGCGGACGACCCGCGGCTCCACGGCCAGCACGTACAGGCACACCGCCGGCACCAGCAGCAGCGTCAAGCCGTGGTTGGCGACCGCCACGCCGAACACGGCCGCGGTCAGCACGAGCGAGCGATCACCGCGGGCCCGCAACGCGAGGTCGTCCGGGCGATCGCGACGGTCGGCGACCAGGGCGCCCCAGCGGAGCAGGCCGAGGGTCACGGCCACCACGAGCACGAGGTGGAGCGCGTGGACGTCCGCCGCGGACCCGATGCCCCAGACGACCGGTGTCAACGCGAACCCGAGGGCGACGGCGATGGCGATCGGCAGCGGCACGGCGAGGCGGCGCAGCACCAGGACGCACAGGCCGGCCGCCAGGGCGGCGAGGATCGCCGAGAGCAGGTTGATGGTGAGCGCGGGCGGACCGAACGGCTGCAGCAGCACCGAGGCGAGCCAGCCGAGGACCACGTACGCGGGAGAGCCGGTCGGGTGCATCGTCCCCATCGTCGGCAGCACGACCTGCACCTCGGCCGTGTCCCACAGGCCGACTCCTCGCAGAAGTGTCGTCCAGTAGACCGCGAGGGCAGCGAGACCCGTGACGAGGGCGGCGAGGATCGTCGTGTCCGGCCTGCGGCCGGTCCACGCGGCGCCCGGGCGCCTACCAGCCAAGAATCTGGCCCCAGGTGACTCCCCACAGGTTGATCGCCACGCCGGCTACCACGAGGAAGGCCGCCAGCACGCGAAGGCGCCCGTCGTCCCGTGCGGCGCCGAGCGCGACCATCGGCAGCAGGAACGGGATGAAGTCCAGCGAGAAGCGGTAGCCCCACTGCACCCAGCCCTGGCTGAAGTGCGACAGGTTGAACGCGGCAACGACGATCACGGCTGTGGCAGACCCGATCGAGAGGCGCGCGAGCCCGTACCGCCGGTATGCGAACAGCGCCAGCAGCAGGCCCGGCGCGCTGAGCAGGATGCTGGTCCCGACGTCGATCGGTATGACCAGCGGGCAGTCCTTGTCGAACAGGGACCGGCTCGCCCCGGGCGCCGTGCACAGCGCGACCGGGTCGTTGTAGCCGAGCGTGTCCGGCTTGATGGTCGGGGCCACCTCCGGGAGCGAGCCGAACATGATCCTGATGTTCTGCGGGATGTAGCGCGCGTCCTCGACGGACCACTCGGGGTGGTAGCCGAGCGTGGGGTAGCCGGTCGCCTCGCGCTGGTACTGGTAGTCGTAGCCCGGGTGCATGAACGAGCCGGTCGTGACATACGTGAACAACAGGAGCGCCGCGACCGGCAGGAACCCGCCCGCGGCCGCCGACACGGCGCGGCGAAGCCGGGAGCCGCCGCCGCCCGTGAAGATGAAGAACGGCGCCGCGAAGATCATCGGCAGTCGCGCGGTGACGGCGAGCCCGAGCAGGAACCCCGCCAGGACCTGCGACCGGTCCAGTGGCCACGCCGAGGCGCGGATCCGGTCGAGGAGCGTTCCCGCGCGGCCCTGGGCCTCCAGGCGGTCTGCCTCGCGCACGTCCTCCTGCCACGGATTCTCCGTCACGGCGGCCCGATCGTGGCGGAGCGCGACGCCCACGGCGACCAGCGCGAAGTCCACGGCGACGAGGTGGGCCAGGTACCACGTGCTGCCGACGGCGGCGGCCCACCACCAGACGGTGCCCGTTGCGAACACGATGGTCGCGGCGGCCCGGACCGGCATCCGCAGCCGCAGTCCCCCGAGCATCCACCAGGCAAGCCCCACGCCCAGCGCCGCGAGACCGATCGCGACGGCCTCCTGGTCCGCGGCCAGGCCGAACAGGGCGACGAACGGGAGCAGCACGATGGCCGGCAGCGGCGGGAACGGGAGCAGGGCACGGCCGTCGAGGTTGCCGGCCGCGTCCCGGAGCGGATAGACGTCCTGCAGGTAGTCGTTCTGGGGCAGGTCAGCGCCGGCGGGTACGGGATACGGGAACCAGGCACGACCGTGGAGGAAGGCGTCCGCCTGCCACACGAAGTGGTTGTACTGGTTCCAGTGGACGGGGTTGGACCACCAGTACAGGAGGAATGCGGCGGCCGCGAGCAGCACCCCGACGACGACCGTCGTGACCCGCCCGGTCCCGGGTGTGGGGATGGGGGCCGCCACCGGGCCCTCGGCTATACTCCGGTCCACCTTCACGCTGCGTAGGAGGCTCCCCGTGACCGCTCTGGGTTCGGGTATGCCCGACCGGGAGACGACGACGGGCGAGGCCCCCCGGCGAGGCATCGGCCCGCAGATCGCCGCGATCCTGCTGATCGGGCTGGTCTTCCGCCTGATGATGGCATACGCCTACGAACCGCTCCGCGGTTCCGGGTTCGGGAACGACCTGGGGCTGTTCCGGTACTGGGCCGACACCCTCGCGACCCACGGTCCCTGGGGCTTCTACGCCAACGCGTCGTTCGCGGACTACACGCCGGGCTACCTCTATGCGCTGTGGCCCGTCGGGGTCGTGGGCAACCTCCTCGGCGGGGTCGGCGACCTGATCAAGCTGCCGGCGATCCTGACGGACATCGCGCTGGGCTTCGTCGTGTACCTGATGGCCCGCGACCTGGGCGTCACCGAGCGCCGCGCCACCATCGCGGCCGCCGTCGTCATCTTCAACCCGATCACCTGGTTCGACTCGGTGATCTGGGGGCAGGTGGACAGCTTCGGGACGGTGTTCCTGCTCCTGGCCGTCCGCGAGCTGTGGCGGGGCCGGAGCGAGCGCTCCGCGATCCTCGCGGTGGTGGCGGCCCTCATCAAGCCGCAGCTGGCAATCCTGATCCCGATCGTCGCCGTCGTCACGATCCGACGAGCCCTGTGGCCTGCCGGCGGCTGGGGTGACGAGGACGCGCCGGCGCCGTCGGGTCTCGGGTGGGAGCGGCGCGCCGCCGGACCGCTCCGGATCCTCACCACCGGCCTCGCCGGGTTTCTCACCGCCGTCGTGGTCGCCGCCCCGTTCGGGCTGTCGGTGATCTCGTTCTCGACGACCGCGCCGTTCCTGGACTCGTCGCTCCTGCGCCTGGTGTTCAGCACCGCGGCGCAATACTCCTACGTCTCGGTGAACGCGTACAACCCCTGGGCCCTCTTCCCGGTGGACGGCGCGAGCATGGCAACCAACGGCGGCTGGATCTTCGACGCGCCCGTCAGGGACGCCGCCAGCTGGGCGGCGATCGGGCCCATCCCGGCGGCGCTCGTCGGGGCCGTGCTCCTGCTCGCCACGGCCACGGTCGTGTCCCTGGTCGTTGCCCGGCGCCCGGACCGGCTCACGATCCTCGTCGGTGTCAGCGTCCTGGCGCTGGCGTTCTTCGTCGTGCCGACACGCGTCCACGAGCGCTACCTGTTCCCGCTGTTCGGGCTCGCCGCGGTCCTCCTGGCGTTCTCCTGGCGCTGGCGCAT
>Ga0302263_10001016_pt1 | contig 10643 bp, 9 predicted proteins | sample II_Fen_N1_4_FD_194564 | JGI IMG/M metagenome (GOLD analysis project Ga0302263, IMG submission 194564) | Peat permafrost microbial communities from Stordalen Mire near Abisko, Sweden - II_Fen_N1_4 | ecosystem: Environmental > Terrestrial > Soil > Wetlands > Permafrost | place: Sweden: Abisko... | reverse complement strand
TTGACTGCCAGCGCGTCGTTCCACTCCAGCAGCGAGGTGTCGTCCAGACCCTTGAGCGGGACGTACGTCGCGTTGTTGACCAGCACGTCGCAGCGCCCGAAATGTTCCAGCACCTGCACGGTCAGGCGGCTGATCTGCTCCGGTATGCGCAAGTCGCAGCGAAAGGCTCGCGCTTCGCCGCCTTCGGCCTCGATTGCCTTGACCAGCTGTTCGGCATCGACACAGTCGACCACGGCGATGCGCAGCCCTTCGCGAGCCAGGCGTTTGGCAAAGGCCTGGCCAAGACCGCCGGCGGCGCCGGTGATCAGTGCGACCGGGCGTTGCTGTTGTTCTGTCATGTTCATACTCCTGAGGGGCAAGCGCGACCGACCTGTCGGCCGCGCGGACATCAACGGTGAGGATTCAAACCGAGCATTTCGTCGAACTGCACATGCAGCAGCAACCCGGCGGCATAGCCGTCGCGTGGGTTGGTGCCGGTGTAGGGGTTGAGCCAACTGCTGGCGCCCCAGGTGCGCAGGACGAATGGGCTGATGACGATGCTGTCGGTCAATATGAAGTTGGCATCCAGGCTGACTCCGAACTCGTTGCGGCCAGGCCGGTAGTCGCCACCGCCCGAAGCCGTATGGGCCTCTTCAAGAAAACGCTGCTCGCGGCTGGTCAGTTGTGCCCAGTTGACGTTGACCGAGTAGCTGTCGAAAGGCCGGCTGCGCCATGGCGCCGATAGGATCACCCCTGCGTTGGCCTGGGAGCCGACGCCATTGGTCACGTCGTCGTTAACGGTGTGCGTCAGGCTGGCGTAGGCCGACAGCGCAGTCGGGTTGAGTTCCTTTGACTGGCCGCCGTCCTGGCGCCAGAAAGTTTTTTTCGCACCGACGTAGAACCCGCTCACGCCTTTGCTGGTGTCCGCGGCAGCACTGGGATCGCTGACTTTGGAGGTGCCGTTGACGGTGTAGTAGGGATCGGTCTGATCACCATTGTTGTGGAAACCGAGAACTTCATAGGTCTGCGGATACGCTTCCATGCGGTAATCGGTGCGGTAGGCAAGGTTGGCTAGGTACACCGTGCTCAGGGTGCCTGGGCTGTCGCCCACGGTACGCTCCCAGCCGTTGGTGAATGGGTAGGCGCTGTTGCTGCGCCAGGCGCCGACTTGGGCACGCAAGGCCGGGCTCAGGTCATAGCCGATGCGCGCGCCCCAGTTGGCATAGGGCGGCGGGTTGATCCCGGCGCTGTCTTGCAAAATTGCGTTGACGCAACCCAGTGGCACGTTGCACAGCGGCAAGGCGAAGTAGTTGCCGGCGTTGCTTTTGCCGAATTCGATGGACAGCTTGTCATCCGCCAGTTTCTGCTCGTAGGTGAACAGCGTCAGGTGACTGACTTTAGGGAGATAGGGCCCCGGCTTGCCGGCGATAACGTCACCGACCTGGCCGCCGTACTCAATGTTGCTTGTCCAGGGTACGTAGAGCTCTTCAAAGTGCAGCGTGCCGCCCGGGATACCGACCAGTTTTTCGAGGTTGAAATCCGCGCCGAGGGCGAACAGCGTCAGGGCTTCATGGTTCCCGGTGTCCAGACCGACACTGGGATTGCGTAGGTAGATCTGGGTCATTGACAGGTGCGGGCTGATGCCGTGCTCGTTGAGCCATTGACCCTGTTCCTCCAGCAGCTTGCCGGAGGAGGGTGGAACATTCGGTTCGACGTTCAGAACCCGGGGCCCGACTTTTTTGTTGGGTGTTTCGGTCCCGGATGCGGATAACGAATCGTCCTGCGCTGCGACAGCGTTCAGGGTAGTCAGCAAGGTCATTACGGCACAGCCTACTAGCGCTATTTTTTTCATGATCCGCTCTTCTATTTTTTTATTTTTTGAGGATGAATTGGTGTGTCCCTCCCATGTCGACGGGAAGGAAAAAGCATTGCCAAATGTCTAGCGGGTTAGTTCAAGACGCGGTCGCACCGGCATCGACCCGAAGATCACTGCCGGTTACCCAGCTGGCCTCGTCGCTGGCAAGGTAAATGGCTGCCCAACCGATGTCCTCGGGTTGCCCTACGCGTTGGCGCAGCATCTGTTGTTTGAGCGCGACCTGCAGAAAGGCCGGGTCACCCGCGATATGTGAGCGGGTCGCGTTGGTTTCGATCAGCCCCGGCGAAATGCTGTTGGCGCGGATGCGATGCGGGCCACCCTCCATCGCCAGTTGCCGGGTCATGGCCAGCACGCCGCCCTTGCCGGCGCAATGCGCCAGCGCGGGCGAACCTTCCAGCGCCATCCAGGCGTTGGCCGAAGCGAAGTTGATGATCGAACCACCGTTGCGCTTGAGTACCGGCCAAGCTGCCTGGCACAACAGGAATACCAGGTCCAGTTCGCCGGCCAGGGTCTTGCGCCAGTGCTTCTGGTAGTCCATCTCTTCAATCCAGGCGAAGGCACCGAAGGCAGCCGCATTGACCAGGATATCGATGCCGTCGTGCAACTCGACGGCGTAGTCCACCAGCCGCCGGCTCTGCTCAGGGTCAGTCAGGTCGCACGGCTGCAGGCTGTCGAACGCCAGGCCTTCGTCCCGGGCCAGTGCCAGCGTCGCTTCGGCGGCTGCGGCATCGATATCGCAACCGATCACCCGGGCGCCCTGGCGGGCAAACATCAGCGCGCAACATTGGCCGATGCCACTGCCGACACCAGTGACCAGCGCTACCTTGCCGGCCAGACGTTGCCCCTTGTTCATCTGGCACTCTCCAGATTTTTTGCCATCAGGTGCGGGTTGCGAGTGGCCCGACATTTCACAAAACTGGCAGCCAACGCCAACACGGTAACCGGCAGCAGCAACCAGCCGGCCCAGCCGACAGTGGTGATCAGGCTGCCGCTAAGTTTGTTGGTGGCGACCACCAGGATCGGGCTGAAGAACATACCCAGGCAATAGCTGCCGTACCACATGCCGGTACCCAGCCCACGACGCTGCCAAGGCAGTTCGCGCATGTTCCAGATCACCAGGGTCGGCAACATCAGGCCGCAGCCCAGGCCATTGATCAAGGCGATGCCCAGGATGCCTTGCCAGTTATGCGCAGTGGGGATCAGCAGGAAGCTGGCCGCGATCAGGCCGAAGGCCAGGGTCAAGCAGTGCGGTGTACGCAGGCCCAGGCGAGTCAGCGTGTGCACGCTCAGGGTGCCGATCACGATCATCGCGCTGCAGGCTGATGCGACAATCCCGGCAGTCTGCGGCGAGCTCTCACCGACTGCGCCGAGCAGGTAGGCCATCTGGATTTGCAGCACCATGAAGGCCGATGCGCCGATGAAGGTGACGACGCAAATGCCGAGTAACAGCAGGGGACGGAAGGGCACCAACGCTTGGGTCAAGCTTTCCTGCTCGGCCATCTGCGAGGCTTTCGGTTCCCACAACAACATTTTGCTGAACACCGCCAGCAGCAGTGGCACGGCGTAGACCACGTAGGGCATGCGCCAGCCTATTTCACCGAGGGCACCGCCGATCATGAAGAACAGGATCGCCGACGACGAGGCGAAGGTGGTTTGCAGCGCGAGGTATTTCTGCCGTTGCTGGCCACTGTAGTAGTCACCGATCAGCATGGTACTGATGGTCACCACCACCGACTCGACACAACCCAGAGCAATCCGACTGACGATGATCGCGTAGAGCGAATCGAGCAGCATCGGCATCAGGCCGAAGATCCCGTAACCGACAATCGAGGCCACCAACAGACGCTTGCGTCCGTAGCGATCGGCGAGTAATCCGACCAGAGGGCTGAGCAGGGCCACCAGCAGGCCTGGGATGGTTAACGAAACAGGAATCAGGAACTCGACGTTGGGCACATTGGCGAAATGCGCCTGCATTTGCGGCAGGCTCGGTGCTACGACGATCGCAGCCATCGGCGACAGGCAATTGATGATCAGCAATAGATAAGTGGCTATCGTTGCCTTGGATTGGGTGGTGCGGGTGGGAGCGTTCATGGCCTCTCCAGATTTTTATTATTAAGGGGTACTGCGCACGCAAGCGGGGTTGGCTTAGCCGTTGAGAGTCCTGTAGATCAGTTGCTCGAGATCTCCGTCATGTTTGAAACCCAATGCTTCGGCCGCTGGCGACAGCAACGGCGGGTAGGCGCCGAAGGTTGCTTCCAGATGGGCATCCGGGAGGTAACTTACCAGCGCCTGACGTTCTTCACCGAAGCGTCGGCAGAGGCCGCCAATCACTTGTTCCATGGTCAGGCGCAACACCGGCAGAGCGAACGAGCGCCGTGTCTGCAGGGCCGATGCCGGGAGGCTGGCGGCATGCAGCAGGTTGTCGACGCAGCGCGCCACTGACATCCACCAGGCCACCGCCTGGGAGGAAACCGGGCATTCGAAACGCTCGCCCTTGGCCAGTTTCCAGAACACATCGCTCATGAATGCCGAGAGCAGTCCCGATGGTTGCGGCGGGCGGGCAACGATTCCGGGCAGGCGCAGGCTGATGCCATCGATCCAGCCGCGACGGCTGAAGTCTTCAAGCAGAATTTCACCGATCAGTTTCTGTGCGCCGTAGGTCAGTTTCGGCTGCAGAGGGGTGCTGTCATCCACTTGCGCAGGCAGCGGCGAACCGTACACGGCGATGGTGCTGGCAAACACCACGCGTGCAGGCGTCGCTTGTGCCTTGAGCCCCTCGAAGAGGGTCTGGGTAGCATCGAGGTTGACCTGACGGCTTAGCGGGTAATTACGCTCGGCCATTCCGCCGGGAATGCTCGCCAGATGGAAGAGTACGTCGACCGGTGTTTCCAGCGCATTCGCCAGCAGCTTGGAGTCGGCGATGCTGCCGCTCAGGTAATGCACACGGGGATCGTTCAGCTCGGTCGGAAACTCGAGATCGATCAGGGTCAACCGAGTCAAATCTGGCAGTGCCTGGGTATCATCGAGCAGCCGACGGACCAGTGCCGCGCCGACAAAGCCATTGGCTCCGGTAATCAGTACGTGCATGGTCAGGCCTCCAGCGCGGGAACAAAGCGATGATCGATGGCGCCGAACAGGCTCTGCCCATCGAGGCCGAACATTTCAAAACGCAACCGGTCGCCGAAGCTCAGGAACGGCGTCTTTGCCTCGCCTTGTTCGATCACCTCGATCGCTCGCCGCTCAGAGAGGCAGGCGGAGCCGACCTCGTGGTAGTTGCGGTTGGAAAAGGTCCCGGAACCGAGCACGGTGCCGGCCCGCAGGTTACGGGTGCGTGCGAGGTGCATGATCAGTTCGGGAAAACTGAAGTCCATTTCCGAGCCATTCGGCTTGCCAAACAACGCGTCATTGTATTCGACGCGCATCGGTAGATTGACCCGGCCGTTGTGCCAGGCTTCGCCAAGCTCGTCCGGAGTAATCGCCACGGGTGCGAAAACGGTACTGGGTTTGGCCCGTAGGGGGCCGAAGCCAATACTGACCTCCTTGAACAAGTGGGCGCGGAGGCTGACATCATTGAGCAGCATCAGCAGCTTTATATGATCGGCGGCAGCGGCGGGTTGAATGCCCATCGGCACATCATTGAGCACGACGGCGACTTCACCCTCGAAATCAATCTGATGCTCTTCACCCGGTACCGGGTAGTCATCGCAGGCGCCGAGAAAGTCGTCGCCCGCACCCTGGTAGATAATAGGGACACCGGCGTCCTTTTTTATGTCCAGATTGTACGCCCGCTCCATCAGGCTGCCGTGGTTGAGAAAAGACGAAGCGTCGGCCCATTGATAGGCGCGCGGCAACGGTGCCATGGCCTCGCGCGGATCGAAGGTGAACGCCTGGCTCGCGTCGCCGGCATTGAGCTCGCGTGATAACGCTTGCAGCAAGGGTTCGCAGCGCTGCCAGTCATCCAGTGCATTCTGCAGCGTGGTGGCGATGCCGCTGGCCAACAGGGCGTGACGCAGGTCGCGTGAGACGACTGCCAGACGACCGTCGCGGCTGCCATCTTTCAATGTTGCTAGTTTCATGGCTGTTCTCCTTGGACCGACCACAGGGTCGGGTATTGAATGAGTTCCAGCAGGTTGCCGCTGTTGTCGCGCAAAAAACCCATGGGCGTGCCGCCGATGACGTTCTCGAAAACGATGTCGGCGCCTTTTTCGCGCAGTTCGGCGAACGCCGCCGGAGCATCCTGTACGGCGAAGCACAGGTGCTTGTGGCCGTGGGTGAGCAGGTCCAGATGTGGTTCGCGGCGATCGCTGGGCAGCGGCTGGGCGTGCTCGAGTTCAAACAGTTCGATGCGATAGTCAGCGCTGCGGATAAAGGCGATGTGCGCCGGGATCTGTTCGATGAAAGCACGGCTTTCCAGCTCGAAACCGAGCATCTTCACATACCAGGCAATCGCTTCGTCCAGGTTCGGGACGCTGATCCCGCCATGGTGTGGCTTGATCGCAAAACGGCTGCCAGCGTCTATTGCGTGCATGACGGTCGTCCTCTTCAGTTCAGGGGGCGACCACCATCCACGGGGATGACGGTGCCGGTGGTGAAGGTTAGGTGAGTGGCCAAGGCGAGAACGGCGGCCGCGACTTCTTCGGGCATGGCCAGGCGACCCAGCGGTGTACGCGTCGCTTGCTCGTCACGCCAGGCGCTGTCCAGCCCTTGGACGAACTCGGTATCGGCCAGGCCGGGGGCTACTGAGACCACACGAATCTGCGGGGCCAGGGCGCGGGCCAGGGACTGAGTCAGGTTATCCACGGCGGCTTTGGAGGCGCAGTAGGCGATGTTGCTGCCCATGGCGGTGCGCGCGGCAATCGAGCTGATGTTGACCACCAGACCGTCGCCACTGGCGGCCAACAGCGGCGCCAGTGCACGGACGCAGGCAATCGGGCCGCGCACGTTGGTCGCCAGGATCGAGTCGATTAAGGCGTCATCTAGGCCCTGAAGGTCGGCATGTGCCACGTAACGTGTGGTGCCGGCGCAATTGACGAGGATGTCGCAGCGGCCGTAACGGCTTTGCACTTCATCGACCAGGGCGTCCAGCGCAGCGCTGTCGGTGACCACCGCAGGCCAGGCCAGATGCCCGAGCGAGGTCTGTGGCAGTTCGGCGAGTAAACGTTCGGCGGCGTCGCCGTTGCGGTTGTAACCCGCGACCACGCTGGCCCCGGCCTGCGCCAGCGCCTTGCAGATCACCCGGCCCAGGCCACCGGTTGCGCCGGTGACTACGGCCACCTTACCTTCAAGAGTTTTCATTGTGGCTCCGGTTCAGAGGCTTTTCTTCAGACGGCGCACGCGGATGTCCGCCTGTTCCTTGTGACCGGAAAAGTGCTCCAGGGCACACAGCCGCGAGCAGACTTCACCAATCGCCACGCTTGCTTCGTCGGTCAGTACGCGCTGGTAGGTGTGGGTCTTGATGAACTTGCCAACCCACAGACCACCGGTGTAACGACCTGCGCCCATGGTCGGCAGGGTGTGGTTAGTGCCGATCACCTTGTCGCCGTAAGAGACGTTGGTCCGGTGGCCGAGGAACAGACCGCCATAGTTGGTCATGCGCTGCAGGAACCAGTCGGGGTCGCGGGTCATGACCTGAACGTGCTCGGAGCAAATGCGCTCGGATTCGGCAAGCATTTCTTCGTCGCTGTCGCAGAGGATAATTTCGCCATGGTCGCGCCAGGCCACGCTGGCGACTGGTGCGGTGTCGAGGCGAGCCAGGACTTTTTCGATTGCCGCTGGCAGTTCTTCGGCAATGCGGGTGCTGGTGGTCACGCAGAAAGCCGGGGAGGTCGGCCCGTGCTCGGCCTGGCCGAGCAGGTCGACGGCAACCAGTTCAGCGTCGACGCTGTCGTCGCAGATCACCATGGTTTCGGTAGGACCGGCGAACAGGTCGATGCCAACGCGGCCGTAGAGCTGGCGCTTGGCTTCGGCAACGTAGGCATTACCCGGGCCGACGATCATGTCGACGGGGGCGATGTTTTCGGTCCCCAGGGCCATGGCGGCAACACCTTGCACGCCGCCCATCACGTAGATTTCATCGGCCCCGGCCAAGGCCATGGCGGCGATGATTTCCGCTGACGGCTTGCCATTGAATGGCGGGGCGCAGGCGATCACCCGTTTGACGCCAGCGACTTTGGCGGTCAGCACACTCATGTGTGCCGAAGCCAGCAGCGGGTACTTACCGCCGGGGATGTAGCAACCGACCGAGTTGACCGGAATGTTCTTGTGGCCCAGAACTACGCCGGGCAGGGTTTCCACTTCAACATCGCGCAGCGACAGCAACTGGATCTGGGCAAAGCGGCGAATCTGCGTCTGGGCGAATTTGATGTCTTCGATGGCCTGCTCGGACAAGCTGTCGATGCAAGCCTGGATTTCTTCCTGACTCAAACGCAGTGACGCTGGATTCCAGTGGTCGAACTTTTCCGAATACTCGCGCACGGCAGCTTCGCCGCGTTGCGTGATGTCGGCGATGATTTGCTCGACGGTAGTGCGCACTTGCGCATTGAGTTCGGCCTTGGCTTCAGCGGGTTTGCCTTTTTTCAGATAACGAATCATGGGGGGCTCCTATGACGAATTCAGTGAACGCTTACCGACCTGCTTTGTTGGGTCACGCCCAGTGGATCAACGGCTGGCCGGCCAGCGGTGCACGGAAGAACGGAATCCGTGTGCCTTGCAGGCTGCCCAGGTAAACGGTGCGCAGGTCCGGCCCGCCGAAGGTCAAGCTGGCCATCCAGGGTGCGAGCGTGCCGTGGGCGGCTTGCATGATTTGCGGGGTCAACGTCTTGTCGGCGTAATGTCGGTTGAGCAGCGCAGTGGCCTCGGGGTTGCCGTCGTCGAGCAAGGTAAGCACCTCGCCGTCGGGCGTCAGGGCGATCAACTTGTCGCTCATCACCAGGGTCACCCAGAGGTTGCCGAAGCTGTCGAAGGCGAAACCGTCCGGGAAGCCTTCGAGTTCACTTGGGCCGAACACTTCACGCTCGCCCAACGAACCATCAGCCCGCAGGCGCAGACGGGAAATACGGCGCACGTTGCTCTCGACGACGTAGAGCCACTCTTCGTTGTCGTCGAAGCGAATTTCGTTGGTGCCGCCAAACCCCTCGGCGACGATGCGAATGCCTTTTTCGTCGATCACGCCGATGTAGCCGTCGAGCACGCCGGAGTTGATAGAGTCGGTCCAGGGCTGCATCGTGGTGGTGACGGTGAACCAGATCCGGCCCTTGGAATCACGCAGCGGGAAGTTGGTCTTGCCCAGTGGTTTGCCGTCCAGTTCGCTGTACAGCACCTGGATTTCGCCGCTGCGATTCAGTCGTTCGATACGGTCCAGGCCCCAGTTGCAGATGATGAAGTCGCCCTCGGCGGTCAGTGCCAGGCCATTGGGCAGCGAAGCGCCTTGGGACTGCACGTAACGCGCTTCGAAAGACACGTCTTCAGCGGCTTGCTGACGCGGAGCCAACAGGGTCTGCTCACCATTGGTTGCGATGTGCATGACTCCGCCACGGGCATCGGCGGCCCACAGCGAGCCGTCCGGTTGGGCGATGATGCACTCAGGGCGTTGTAGGTCGTGGCCGATGAAACCGATGCTGTCACGGTCAACCTGCCAGCCTTTCAGGGGATTGATAGCCATTGAGTTGCTCCTGGTGCGGATGGGCTTTAAATAGGCTGAGCGGTGATTTCGATCATCTTGGCGATCAACCCGGCGAAGTCGGCTTCCGGCGTCGGCCGCTGCTCCCATTCACCGATCTGCACCGAGCCCTGGTTGATGAACTTGCAGCGCTCGTAGCGACGTTGCATGAAGCTGTCGAGCACCTGCTGCAGCGACAGCTCAGCCGCGCACAATTCACCGAGCACCACCGCATCCTCGACCGCCTGAGCTGCGCCCTGACCCATGTGTGGGGTGGTTGCGTGGGCGGCATCGCCGATCAGCAGTACTCGGCCGCGGTACCAGGGAGCCGGCATCAATAGGGCTTCGAGTGGGCGGTAAACGACTTTTGTCGGGTCAGTGATCTGCGCGCTCAACTCTGGAATCAGGCCGCCATAACCTTCGAGACGTTTGCGGAATTCGGTTGCCAGGGTTTGTGGATCAAAGAACGGATTGCCCGGCTCTTCGAACACTGAAAGGACATACAGACTGTCTTCGGTCAGCGGGGTGTAACCGGCCTTGCCGCCAGGCTTGCCTTCGAACATGTGCGAATGAAACAGGTCCGGCGGGCGTGGCAGGTTGTAGCGCCAGACGCCCTGGCCGGTGAACTGTGGCTTATGCTGTTCGCCGAACACCGTCGAGCGGACTTTGGAGTAGACACCGTCGGCGCCGACCAGTAGGTCATATTCGGCCGCGCTGCCATCGGTGAAACGCACCAGTACCTTGTCTTCGGTCTGTTCGATATCGCTGAAGGTCAGGCCCAGGCGCAGATTGGCACCACTGGCTTCTACCGCATCGTGCAGGACCTTGTGCAGGGCCGGGCGGGTCAGACCGAGGTTGGTCGGGTATTGCTCACCGGCCAGATGTGCGCCGCTGAGTTCGGCCTTGATCTCGCCTTGCTGATTGCAGATACGCAGGCCCTTATAAGGGAAGCCGGCAGACACCGCGCTGTCGGCAATACCCAGTGCGGCCATGGCGCGTATGCAGTTGGCCTGCACGACGATACCGACGTGATAGACCTTGGCGGCCGGGTTGATTTCGACAATGTCGACCTCGATACCGGATTTGCGCAGCGCGATTGCGGTAGAGAGGCCACCGATGCCTCCGCCGACG
>Ga0302263_10001014_pt1 | contig 10653 bp, 8 predicted proteins | sample II_Fen_N1_4_FD_194564 | JGI IMG/M metagenome (GOLD analysis project Ga0302263, IMG submission 194564) | Peat permafrost microbial communities from Stordalen Mire near Abisko, Sweden - II_Fen_N1_4 | ecosystem: Environmental > Terrestrial > Soil > Wetlands > Permafrost | place: Sweden: Abisko... | reverse complement strand
GGCTGGATGTCAAAGCTGACATGGTCCAGCGCCTTGAAGCCGGGACTGGCGGGGTTTCGCTCGGAGGGGTAGGTTTTACAGACGGACTGAAATGAGATGGCTGGCATGAGCCTGCTATTTTAGAGGGTGACGCCGAGGGCGTCGGCAGGGTGCTGCCAAGGCCCTGCGGTGCGCCGCCGATAGCGCGCCGGGGACGCCCGGAGAGACTCAGGGTGCGGCGGGAATCAGCGCCTGCACGCCGTAAAGACCGGCCAGCTCACGCAGGCGCGTCGGCGCGCCCTGCACGGAAAAGGCCTTGCCCGCCGCCAGCGCCTGGCGCCTGCATTCGAGCAAAACGGCCAGCGCCGAGGAATCAAACTGCTGCAGGGCGCTGGCGTCAGCCACCAGATCACCCGGCTGGGACTGCACCGCCTGCGGCAGGCTGCGCGCAAACGCAGCCGATGCGGCGTGCGTCAAAACAGGAGGAAGTATCAGCACAAAAACCTGCTTCAGGGCTTTTTGGTGCTGGTGCCAGCACTGGCGTTGGCCTTGTTGCGCTGGGCCAGCGCGGTAATCAAGCCATCAACCCCCTTGGCATTGATTTCCTGCGCAAACTGGGTGCGGTAGGTTTCCACCATCCAGATGCCCAGCACGTTCAGGTCATAAATTTTCCAGCCCGTGGGGGTTTTTTCCATGCGGTAGTCGAGCTGAACCGGGTCGCCACGGCCAATCACTTCGGTATGCACCACAACCTCGGCATCGCCGGGGGCGGCGCGCAGCGGCTTGACGCTCAGGCGCTGGTCGTTGACCTGTGACAGCGCGCCGGAATAGGTGCGGATCAGCAGCGACTTGAACTCATCCTGCAGACGCTGCTGTTGCTCAGGCGTGGCCTGACGCCAGTTGCGCCCGACGACCGAGGCGGTCATGCGCTTGAAGTTCACATGCGGCATCACCTGCGTGTCCACCAGCGCCAGCACCTTGCGCAGCTCGCCCGCCTGCACGTCCTTGTCGGAGCGGATCGCGTCCAGCACTTCGGCGGAGACGCGCTGAATCAGCGCATCCGGTGCCTCTTCGGCGGCACGGACAAAAGGAGCGGCGGTCAGCAACACCAAGCTGAGTGCAGCGCCCGCCAAACGGCCAAGATTTCTACGGTTCATGACTTTTTCTTTCTTCAATGACAAAACATCTGCCAGATCACCTGAAAACGCGCTGTTCACACACCAGGCCGACAGGGTTCAAAAGATATTTTTATGGAAAGGCGACGCAAAACGATGAATTTTTATGCCGCTTTTGTAAAGTGTGCCCAGCGCCTTATTGCGGCTGACTGGCCGAGGCAGCAGGCGGCGGGGCGGCGGGCGCGACCTCTTCGGGTAAATCAAATCGCTCTTCGGGTTGGGCTGTGCTAGGACTTTCGTCACCCGCGCGCCGATGGCGCTTGAGGTAAATATCGCGCACAAAGCTGTACTGGTCCAACGCAGCCTGATCCAGTAAATCGGTCGCGCCCAGATACTCGGCCCGGGTGTCCACAATGCGCAGCACTTGCAGGGAGTTGCGCAGCGGCACACGGTTCACGCCCTTGGAAACCAGATCGCCCTGCATGTCCACCAGCGTGCCAGCCGTGTCGCGCAGCGTCGAGGCGCCCAGCAGCGGCAGCACCAGATAAGGCCCGGGCGCCACGCCCCAGTGTGTCAGCGTGCGGCCAAAGTTTTCACTCTGCTTGGGGATTTTCAAATCGGTGGCCACGTCAAAAATACCGCCCACGCCCCACAGAGTGTTGGTCGTAACGCGGAAAAAACTGTTGACTGCTGCCTCGCCCTTAAACTGCAGCGCGTTGTTCACCACAGACCAGACATCCGACAGGTTGCCGAAAAAGTTTTTCACGCCCTTTTGCACCAGCACTGGGGTAACGTCCTGGTAGGTCGTTGCCACCGGCTTGACGATGGCGCGGTCCAGCTTGTCATTGAACTTGTAAACCGTTCGGTTCAAGGGCTCCAGCGGATCGGACGGGTTGGCATTCGGGCCGGTCGCACAGCCCTGCAGCAGCGCCAACATCAAGGCCGCCAAAGCCAGCGCCGGAATTCTCGGGGCGGTCAAGCGCGGGGTCATTTTTTCTCCCCGGACGCCGGGGACGACGCGGGAGTGGCTCCGTTGCTGCTGTTGGCCGTGCTGTTGAACAGAAACTGGCCAATCAGGTTTTCTAGCACCACGGCCGATTGCGTGTTCGAGACCGCATCACCCGCCGCCAGGTTTTTGTCAGCGCCACCGGCTTCGATGCCGATGTACTGCTCACCGAGCAGGCCACTGGTCAGAATCTTCAGCGAACTGTCCTTGGGGAAAGCGTAGCGCTGCTCCATTGCCAGCGTCACGCGCGCCTGAAAGGTGACATCGTCAAACGCGATATTTTCCACACGGCCGACCACCACGCCCGCACTGCGCACCGCCGCCTTGGGTTTGAGACCGCCGATATTGTCAAATTTGGCGGTAATTTGGTAGGTGGACTGAAAACTCAGCGTCAACAAATTGGCCGCCTGCAGCGCCAGAAACAGGATAGCCACAGCCCCCGCCAGCACAAACAAGCCCACCCACACATCATTTTTTGAGCGTTGCATCAAACTTCTTTCTCTATCAAGTCGTAAACATCAGCGCGGTCAGGATGAAATCCAGACCCAGCACCGTCAGCGAGGCGGCCACCACCGTGCGCGTCGTGGCGCTGGCCACGCCTTCGGGCGTTGGCTGCGCCTCAAAACCCTGCAGCAGGGCAATGAAGGTCACGGCAAAACCAAACACGATGCTTTTGACAATGCCGTTGCCCACATCCTTCCAGACATCGACACCGCTCTGGATCTGGCTCCAGAACGAGCCCGCATCCACCCCAATCATCACCACGCCGACGATCCAGCCGCCGACAATGCCCATCGCGCTAAAGACCGCCGCCAGCAGCGGCATGGTGATGACACCAGCCCAGAAACGCGGCGCCAGAATGCGCTTGATGGGATCAACGGCCATCATTTCCATGACGCTGATCTGCTCACCCGCCTTCATCAGGCCGATTTCGGCCGTCAGCGAAGTGCCGGCCCGGCCCGCGAACAGCAGCGCTGTGACGACCGGCCCGAGCTCGCGCACCAGCGTCAGCGTGACCAGCAGGCCGAGCGCGGACGACGAGCCAAAGCGCTGCAACGTGTAATAGCCCTGCAGGCCAAACACGAAACCCACAAACAGGCCGGACACCGCAATGATGACCAGCGAATAATTGCCCAGAAAGTGAATCTGGTCGCGGATCAGGCCAAAGCGGCGCAGGCTTGACCCGAGCGTGGTGAGCAGCTGAAAAAACAGCCGCGCGCCTTGGCCCAGGCCAACCAGTTTGGTGCGGGTGGCGAAACCGACATCCGAAGGCTTGTACCAGCTCATTGCGAAACTCCCGGTCCAAAATCTTCCTCGACGCTCAGGCCGGGGTAATGAAAACGCACCGGCCCATCCGGCAGCGCATTGACGTACTGATAGACCAGCGGATCGGTGCTTTGGCGCACCTCATCGGGCGTGCCCTCGGTGGCGATTTTGCCGTTGGCCAGAATGATCACATGGTCGGCAATCGCAAAGGTCTGCTCGATTTCATGCGAAACAAAAACACTGGTCAGCCCCATGCTGTCGTTGAGCTGGCGAATCAGGCGCGCCGATGTGCCCAGCGAAATCGGATCCAGCCCGGAAAAAGGCTCGTCGTACATCACCAGCTCCGGGTCCAGCGCAATGGCGCGGGCCAGCGCGATGCGCCGCGCCATGCCGCCGGAAACCTCGCTGGGCATCAGGTCGCGCGCGCCGCGCAGGCCGACGGCGTTGAGCTTCATCAGCACGATGTCGCGGATCATCGCTTCGGAGAGGTCGGTGTGTTCGCGCAGCGGAAACGCCACATTGTCAAACACGTTCAGGTCGGCAAACAGCGCGCCAAACTGAAACAGCATGCCCATGCGGCGCCGGGCCGCGTAGATCTGCTGCTGGTTCATCGGCGTGACATCCTGGCCGTCGAACAGCAGCTCGCCCGACTGGGCGCGGTTTTGCCCGCCGATCAACCGAAGAATGGTCGTTTTGCCACCGCCGGAGGCGCCCATCAGCGCCGTCACCTTGCCCCTGGGAATCGACAATGAAACGTCGTCCAGAATGACGCGTTCGCCATACCCAAAGGTCAGGTGGCGCAGTTCGACAAGAGATGAGGAGGAAGGTGAGGTCATAAAAAACACAAAAGCCGGACAGTCCGGCTTTTGTATCATAAGGGATTACGCTAATTAGCGCGGCAGGTCGCTGTAACCCATCAAGAATTCATCGACGGCCCGCGCCGCCTGACGGCCTTCGCGGATCGCCCACACGACCAAACTCTGGCCGCGCCGGATGTCGCCAGCGGCAAACACCTTGGGGACGTTGGTGGCGTAGCCGCCGGTGAAATCGGTGCTGGCCTTGGCGTTGCCGCGTGCGTCTTTGTCGATCCCAAAAGCGTCCAGCACCGCCGCCACGGGCGAGACAAAGCCCATCGCCAGCAGCACCAGGTCGGCTTTCAGAACCTGCTCAGAACCGGCCACTTCGATCATCTTGCCGTCTTTCCATTCGACGCGCACGGTTTTCAGGCCGGTGACTTTGCCCTTTTCGCCGATCAGCTCCTTGGTGGAAATGGCGAACTCGCGCTTGAGCAAGCCGACTTCGCCGCTTTCGTCGTGGGAGGAAGAGGTGCGCAGCTTGATCGGCCAGTAAGGCCAGGTCATCGGGCGGTTTTCCTCAGCCGGTGGCTGGGGCAGCAGCTCGAACTGGGTCACGCTGGCCGCGCCGTGGCGGGTGCTGGTGCCGACGCAGTCGGAGCCGGTGTCGCCGCCGCCAATCACGATGACATGCTTGCCTTCAGCGCGGATCTGGCCCTTGACCTTGTCACCCGCGTTGACCTTGTTTTGCGCGGGCAGGAACTCCATCGCGAAATGCACGCCGTCGAGCTCGCGGCCCGGCACGGGCAGGTCGCGCGACTGCTCGGCGCCGCCGGTCAGCACCACGGCATCAAAATCTTTTTGCAGCTGCGCGGGCGTGATGCTTTCCTTGGACCAGTTGGTGACTTTGGAGCCCTTGCCAAGGCTGCCGACCATCACGCCGGTGCGGAATTTCACGCCCTCGGCCTGCATCTGTTCGACGCGGCGGTCGATGTGGCTTTTGTCCATCTTGAAGTCGGGAATGCCGTAGCGCAGCAGGCCGCCGACGCGGTCGTTCTTCTCGAACAGTGTCACATCGTGACCGGCGCGGGCCAGTTGCTGTGCTGCCGCCATGCCAGCGGGGCCAGCACCGACGACGGCGACTTTCTTGCCGGTCTGGTGTTTGGCGGGCTGGGGCTTGACCCAGCCTTCGGACCAGGCGCGGTCGATGATGGCGTGTTCAATCGACTTGATGCCCACGGCATCATTGTTGACGTTCAGGACGCAGGCCGCTTCGCAGGGCGCGGGGCAGATGCGGCCCGTGAACTCGGGGAAGTTGTTCGTGCTGTGCAGCGTGTCAATCGCGTTTTTCCAGTCGCTGCGAAACACCATGTCGTTGAAGTCGGGAATGATGTTGTTGACCGGGCAGCCGCTGTTGCAAAACGGCGTGCCGCAGTCCATGCAGCGCGCCGCCTGCGTGTTGGCCTGCTTGTCGTCCAGACCGATGACAAATTCTTTGTAGTTCTTCAGGCGCTCGGCGACGGGCTTGTAGCCCTCTTCGATGCGCTCGTATTCCATGAAGCCGGTGATTTTTCCCATGATGAGAGTCCTGTGCGAATTTTTATAAGCGTTGGGTGCCGCCCGCCCTTGGATTTACGGGCGCGGCGGCGGTTCATGCGGTAGCAAAAAACGGGGGCGCGCTGACTGAAGCCAGCCACGCCCGCCTTGCCTTATTTGGCCAGCACCGCCTCCTGGTTGGTCGCCACCTGCGCGCTGGTGGTTTCGGTCGAGGCTTCGAGGCGGCGCTCCTTGCGCTCGATCAGGGCGCGCTTGTATTCGTTCGGGAAGACCTTGACGAACTTCAGGCGCGACTCGCTCCAGGTGTCGAGCAGTTCGCGCGCGCGCTTGCTGCCGGTCCAGCGGTTGTGCTCCTGCAGCAGGCGCTTGAGCTGCTGCTCGTCGCTTTCGCCGCCGTGCCAGTCAGACTGGTCGTGGGTATGCTGCTCGGCTGTCGTCACCACCTTGTCCATCGACACCATCGCGGTGTTGCAGCGGGTGGCAAATTTTCCGTCTTCGTCATAAACGTAAGCCACGCCGCCGCTCATGCCAGCGGCAAAATTGCGCCCGGTCTTGCCCAGCACCAGTACGGTGCCGCCGGTCATGTACTCGCAGCCATGATCGCCGGTGCCTTCGACCACCGTCGTCGCGCCTGACAGGCGCACCGCAAAACGCTCACCGGCCACGCCGCTGAAGAACGATTCACCGCTGGTCGCGCCGTACATCACGGTGTTGCCGACGATGGTGTTTTTCACCGCCTCACCCCGGAAGTCGATGCTCGGGCGCACCACAATGCGCCCGCCGCTCAGACCCTTGCCGGTGTAGTCGTTGGCATCGCCAATCAAATACATCGTGATGCCCTTGGCCAGGAAAGCGCCAAACGACTGGCCGCCCGTGCCTTCGAGCTGAATGCGCAGCGTGTCATCCGGCAGGCCTTCGGGGCGCAGGCGCGTCAGCTCGCCCGACAGCATGGCGCCGACGGTGCGGTTCACGTTGCGCGCCACTTCGATGAACTGGACTTTTTCGCCCTTTTCGAGCGCGGCCTTGGATTTTTCAATCAGGCGCACGTCGAGTGCTTTTTCCAGGCCATGTTCTTGGTTCATCACATGCAGGCGCGGCACGTCGGCGGGCACTTGCGGCTGGTAGAACAGGCGGCTGAAATCGAGGCCACTGGCTTTCCAGTGCTCAATGCCTTTTTGCATGTCGAGCAGATCGACGCGGCCAATCAGCTCGTCAAACGTGCGCACGCCCAGCTGCGCCATCAACTGACGCGCTTCTTCGGCGACGAAGAAGAAGTAATTCACGACATGCTCGGGCTTGCCGCTGAATTTCTGGCGCAGCACCGGGTCTTGCGTGGCCACGCCGACTGGGCAGGTGTTCAGATGGCATTTGCGCATCATGATGCAGCCTTCCACGACCAGCGGTGCGGTGGCAAAACCGAACTCGTCGGCGCCCAGCAGCGCGCCGATGACCACGTCGCGGCCCGTCTTCATCTGGCCGTCAGCCTGAACGCGGATGCGTCCGCGCAGGCGGTTCAGCACCAGCGTCTGCTGGGTTTCGGCCAGGCCGATTTCCCACGGCGAGCCGCAATGCTTGATCGACGACCAAGGCGAAGCGCCCGTGCCGCCGTCGTGACCGGCAATCACGACGTGATCGGCCTTGGCCTTGGCAACACCGGCGGCAATCGTGCCGACGCCGGTTTCGCTGACCAGCTTGACGCTGATGTCGGCGCGCGGGTTGACGTTCTTCAGATCGTGAATCAGCTGGGCCAAGTCTTCAATCGAATAAATGTCGTGGTGCGGCGGCGGCGAAATCAGGCCGACGCCGGGCACCGAGTAGCGCAGGCTGCCGATGTACTCGCTGACCTTGCCGCCGGGCAACTGGCCGCCTTCGCCGGGCTTGGCGCCCTGGGCCATCTTGATCTGAATTTGATCAGCCGACACCAGGTATTCGGCGGTGACGCCGAAACGCCCGGACGCGACCTGCTTGATGCGCGAGCGCAGCGAGTCGCCGCCCTGCAGCGGCAAATCGACTTCAACGCGGTTGGCGCCAATCACGCTTTTCAGCGAATCACCTTGCTTGATCGGGATGCCTTTGAGCTCGTTGCGGTAGCGCGCCGGATCTTCGCCGCCTTCGCCGGTGTTGCTCTTGCCGCCAATGCGGTTCATGGCGACGGCCAGCGTGGCGTGGGCTTCGGTCGAAATCGAACCGAGCGACATCGCGCCGGTGGCAAAGCGCTTGACGATTTCCTTGGCCGACTCGACTTCGTCAATCGAAATTGCCTTGGCTGGGTCAATCTTGAACTCGAACAGGCCGCGCAGCGTCATGTGGCGCTTGCTTTGGTCGTTGACCAGTTGGGCGTATTCCTTGTAGGTGTTCCAGTTGTTGGCGCGCGTCGAATGCTGCAGCTTGGCAATCGTGTCAGGGCTCCACATGTGGTCCTCGCCGCGTGTGCGCCAGGCGTATTCGCCGCCTGCGTCGAGCATGTTGGCCAGCACCGGGTCCGCGCCGAAAGCCGCTTTGTGCATGCGCAGGGCTTCTTCAGCAATGGCGAACACGCCCATGCCTTCGACTTGCGTGGCGGTGCCGGTGAAGAATTTATCGACGGTCTGGCGGTTCAGGCCGATGGCTTCAAACAGCTGGGCGCCGCAGTAGCTCATGTAGGTGCTCACGCCCATCTTGGACATGATTTTTGACAGGCCCTTACCGACAGCCTTGGTGAAGTTGTAAATGGCTTTTTCTGGGCTCAAATCGCCCGGCAAGCCCTTGGCCAGCTCGGCCAGGGTTTCCAGCGCCAGATACGGGTGAACCGCTTCCGCGCCGTAACCGGCCAGCACCGCGAAGTGATGCACTTCCTTGGCCGAACCAGTTTCCACCACCAGACCGGCGGTCGTGCGCAGGCCTTCTTTGACCAGATGCTGGTGAATCGCCGACAGCGCCAGCAGCGCCGGAATGGCGACTTGCGTGGCGCTGATGGCGCGGTCGCTGACGATCAGGATGTTTTTGCCGCTCTTGATCGCATCAACCGCTTCGGCGCACAGCGACGCCAGCTTGGCTTCCACGCCTTCATGGCCCCAGGCCAGCGGGTAGGTGATGTCCAGCGTGTAGCTCTTGAACTTGCCCTGGGTGCGAGTTTCGATGTCGCGCAGCTTTTGCATGTCGGCGCTGTTGAGCACCGGCTGGCTGACTTCGAGGCGCATCGGCGGGTTCACCTGGTTGATGTCCAGCAGGTTCGGCTTGGGGCCGATGAAGGACACCAGCGACATCACGATGGCTTCGCGGATCGGGTCAATCGGCGGGTTCGTCACCTGGGCGAACAGCTGCTTGAAGTAGTTGTACAGCGGCTTGTTCTTGTTCGAGAGCACGGCCAGCGGGCTGTCGTTGCCCATGGAGCCGGTGGCTTCTTCTCCGTTCGCGGCCATCGGCGAGAGCAGAAATTTGATGTCTTCCTGGGTGTAGCCGAACGCCTGCTGGCGGTCGAGCAGGCTGGGCTGGGCAGCGGCGGCGGGCGCAGCGTCAGCCGAAGAAGACGCCTGCGCGGCCACGTCGTCGAGCTTGATGCGCAGGTTTTCAATCCACTGCTTGTACGGCTTGCTGTGCGACAGCGTGGCCTTGATTTCCTCGTCATCGACCATGCGGCCTTGTTCGAGGTCGATCAGGAACATCTTGCCGGGCTGCAGACGCCATTTGCGCACAATTTTGTGCTCGGGAATCGGCAGCACGCCGGATTCGGACGCCATGATGACCAGATCGTCGTCGGTCACGCAGTAGCGCGACGGGCGCAGGCCGTTGCGGTCCAGAGTGGCGCCAATCTGGCGGCCATCGGTGAACACGATGGAGGCCGGGCCGTCCCACGGCTCCAGCATCGCGGCGTGGTATTCGTAGAAAGCCTTGCGGCGCTCGTCCATCGTCGTGTGCTGCTCCCAGGGCTCGGGAATCATCATCATCACGGCCTGGCTGATCGGGTAACCGGCCATCGTCAGCAACTCTAAGCAGTTGTCGAAGGTGGCGGTGTCGGACTGGCCGGCAAAGCTGATCGGGTAGAGCTTTTGCAGGTCGGCGCCGAGCACTGGCGAGGACATCACGCCTTCGCGTGCCTTCATCCAGTTGTAGTTGCCCTTGACGGTGTTGATTTCGCCGTTGTGCGCGACGTAGCGGTACGGGTGGGCCAGCGGCCACTCGGGGAAGGTGTTGGTCGAGAAACGCTGATGCACCAGACCCAGCGCGGAGACGCAGCGCACATCGCTCAGATCCATGAAATAAGTGCCCACCTGATCGGCCAACAGCAGGCCTTTATAGACCACGGTGCGGCTGGACATGCTGGGGACGTAATACTCTTTGCTGTGCGTGAGCTTGAGGCGCTGGATGGCGGCGCTGGCGGTCTTGCGGATCACGTACAGCTTGCGCTCCAGCGCGTCCTGCACGATCACGTCGTTGCCACGGCCAATGAAAATCTGGCGCAGCACGGGTTCTTTTTCGCGCACGGTGGGCGACATGGGCATGTCGCGGTTGACCGGCACATCGCGCCAGCCGAGCAGCACCTGGCCTTCGGCCTTGACGGCGCGTTCCATCGCCTGCTCACACGCCAGGCGCGAGGCGTGTTCCTTGGGCAAAAACACCATGCCGACGCCGTACTCGCCGGGCGGGGGCAGTTCAACGCCTTGCGCGGCCATTTCTTCACGGTACAGCGCGTCGGGCAGCTGGATCAGGATACCGGCGCCGTCGCCCATCAGCTTGTCGGCACCGACAGCGCCCCGGTGGTCCAGGTTTTCGAGGATTTTCAGGCCCTGCTGAACGATGGCGTGGCTTTTGTGGCCCTTGATGTGGGCGACAAAACCGACGCCGCAAGCGTCGTGCTCATTGGCGCCCGCGTATAAACCGTTTTCTTCAAAATGCTTGATTTCAGCAGCCGTGGTCATGGCAAATCCTCGTCGGTTGACGGAAAAAAGCGGCGCAT
>Ga0302263_10001011_pt1 | contig 10696 bp, 10 predicted proteins | sample II_Fen_N1_4_FD_194564 | JGI IMG/M metagenome (GOLD analysis project Ga0302263, IMG submission 194564) | Peat permafrost microbial communities from Stordalen Mire near Abisko, Sweden - II_Fen_N1_4 | ecosystem: Environmental > Terrestrial > Soil > Wetlands > Permafrost | place: Sweden: Abisko... | reverse complement strand
CACTGGACCAACGGCGGGAAGGCCAGGCTCGACAACCTGGCGTTGTTATGCGGCCACCACCACCGCGTCATCCACCACACCCCCTGGGAGATCCGACTCCACCCCACAGACCGAAGACCCGAATTCAAACCACCACCCAAACCCGGAATAGCCCAGGAATGGATCCGATATCGACCACGACAGGAATAGCTCCTCGGATCCGGCAGCCGCCAGGGGTGGCCGGCGGCTCGCCGCCAGCCGATCGAGTCCTCGTGTGGCCTCCTTCTCGGTCGCCGGCACTGCGCTAGCCTGCAGCCCACGGCGGTGGGGCTCGCCGACACCCGACCAGGTGGTGGAACCGCGGACGACGCGTCCGCCAACAGTCCCTACCCGACGACGGTAGGAGCCTCCGTGACCCCGCACGACCCGGACGCCCGACGGCGTCCCCACCACGACCCGTATCCCGGCTTCCCGGTCGATCCCGACGTCACCGAGGCCGACGTCCCCACCGTCCCGGAGCGAGCACTCCGGCTGCTCCGGACAAGACGCGACATCCTGCTGGTGATCGCTCTCGGGGGGGCCCTCGGGGCGGCGGCCCGCTACGGCATGGCGCAGGCGTTCCCGCACGCGGCCGGGGAGTTCCCCTGGAGCACGCTGCTGACCAACGTCGCAGGCTGCTTCGCCATCGGCGTACTGATGGTGATCGTGGTCGAGCGGCTCTCCTCGAGCCGGCTGGTCCGACCGTTCTTCGGCACCGGCCTGCTGGGCGGGTTCACCACCTTCTCGACGTATGCCGTCGACACCCGCGCGCTGCTCGCGGCGGGACGCCCGGCTGTCGCCGCGGCGTACCTCGGCGGGACGCTGGTGCTCGGGCTTCTCGCCGTCGTCCTGGCCCTGCGAGCCACCGAGCGAGTGCTCCGGTGACGCTCCTCCTGGTCCTGCTCGGTGGCGCCGTCGGCGCCCCGACGCGATACCTCGCCGACGTGGTCGTGCAGCGGCTCCACCGTGCCTCCTTCCCGTGGGGCACGTGGACGGTCAACGTGGCCGGCTCGTTCGTCCTCGGCCTCGTCGCCGCCGGTGCCTCGACGTGGGCTGAGACACTCGTCGGCACTGGCTTCTGCGGAGCGCTGACCACGTTCTCGACCTTCGGGTACGAGACGGTGCGCCTCTCCGAGGAGGGCGAGACCGTCACCGCCGCTGCGAACGTCGTCGGCAGCCTCGCCCTCGGGCTCCTCGCGGCCGCTCTCGGGTGGTGGCTCGGAGGCGTGGCCGGGGTTTGACCGGGCTCCACTCAAACGGGTCGTTGACGCTGTCGGACCGCAGGCGACACGATCGCGAAACGTCATTCGACACCGCTCGGGAGGGAACGATGACCGGACGTTCGATACGTCGCATCTGCGCACTCACCGGTGCGGCAGGGGCGGTGCTGGCCCTGCTCACGGTCTCCCCCGGCGCGGGCGCCGCTCCCCCACCCGGGGCGGCGCCCGGCGCCCCCGGATCGTTGAGCCGCTTCGACCTCGCCCGCAAGGACTGCGTCGGCACCGCCCGCAACACCGGCTCCAAGGTGTGGTTCACCGTCGCCGACGGCGTCCTCTCCGACGTCTACGAGCCGACCATCGACAACACGAACGTCCACACGTTGCAGTACGTCGTCACCGACGGCCGCACCTTCACCGACCTCCAGAGCCGTGACCTGACCTACACCGTCCGTAGCGACCGCTCGGGCATGGAGTGCACCGTGACCGCCACCAGCGCGGCCCACGGCTACACCCTCACCACGCAGTACCTCACCGACCCGGCCCGCGACAGCGTCGTCATGCGCACCGAGCTGTCGGGCCGCCACGCCCGCGACCTGAGGGTGTACGCGCGTCTCGACGCGATCGTGAACGGCAACGGTGGCGGCGGCAGCGCCAACGGCGGTGCCGACAGCGGCGTGGTCACTGCCTCCGGGGTCCCGGTCGTGTCGGACCCCCACACCGTCAGCCAGGCAAGCAACCGCGACTACGCGGTCCCGACCTCCCTGGCGCTCACCTCCGACCGGCCGGGACCGGCCTCGGTCGGATTCGCCGACACCGCCTCCGACGGCCTCACCAGCCTCGACGCCTCGCACAGCCTCACGCCGTACGCCAGCGCGCCTGACGGCCACATCGTCGCGACCGAGCAGGTCACGCCCAACCCCGGCACCCACGCGTTCACGCTGGCGCTCGGCTTCGGGCGCAGCCCGGACGCCGCCGTGAGCACGGCCCGCGCGTCGGTGGGTCGGTCGTTCACTGCCACCGAGCGTGCCTACGCCAAGACCTGGCAGGCGTACGACGCGTCCCTACGGCAGCCGCACGGGCTCACCCGCGACCAGACCGACGCCTACTGGCTGAGCGCCAACGTCGTACGGTCGAGCGTCGACAAGACGTTCCGCGGCGCGATCGCCGCCGGCCTGGCCAGCCCGTGGGGGCAGGCCGTCAGCGCCGGCGACCTCCCCGGTGGCAAACCGGTCTACTTCGGCTCCTACCGCGAGGTGTTCGCGCGCGACCTCTACGAGGCCGTCACCGGGCTGCTGTCGGTGGGTGACGTGGCGACCGCGCGGGACGCGACGCGCTTCCTCTTCGAACGCCAGCAGCAGCCCGCCGGCAACATGCCGCGCAACTCCCTGCTCAACGGCAAGACCGCGCCCGACACCGGTGGTATCCAGCTCGACGAGACGGCGTACCCGATCCTGATGGCCTATCTCACCGGGCTGTCGGGCGACGCGAGCCTGTACGCCGACCACATCAAGCCGGCCGCGGACTACCTCGTCGCGCACGGGCCGTCGTTCGGGAACGAGCGCTGGGAGGAGCAGGGCGGTTACTCGCCGTCGACGATCGCCGCCGAGATCGCCGGCCTCACCGCGGCCTCCCACATCGCCCAGGTGCAGGGTGACCACGCTCATGCTCGGCTCTACCAGGCCGTCGCCGACGACTTCCAGCGCACGGTGAAGGGCTTCACGGTCACCCGCGACGGCCCTGACAGCTCCTCGCCGTACTTCATCCGGCTCTCCAAGAACGGCGACCCGAGCTCGGAGTACCTCTACAGCCTCGGCAACGGCAGCATCAACGCCGACCAACGCGCCGTCGTCGACGGCGGCTTCCAGGAGCTCGTCCGCCTCGGCGAGCTTCCCGCGAACGACGTCGACGTGCAGAACTCCCTGAAGGTGCTCGACCACCAGCTCGGCACGGCCACGCCGTCCGGCACCGGCTACTACCGCTACGGCACGTCCTCGGCCGGCAGCGAGGACGGGTACGGCGACTGCTACACGCCCGACCCGACCACCTGCCCCGTGGACGGCCAGCCGTGGCCGACCACCGACACCGGATCGGGCCACCTGTGGCCGGTGCTGTCCGGCGAGCGCGCCGAGGCGGCCCTAGCCACGGGTGACACCGGGCTGGCCCGCTCCCAGCTCGGCTTCCTGCTCGGCTCCGCGTCCGGTGTCGGTCTGGTGCCCGAGCAGGCGTGGGAGGACCCCGACCTCGCCGCTGCGCCGTACGGGAGCGACCCGGCGACCGCGTCGATCGGCTTCCGCGACGGCCAGGCGGCCGGCTCTGCGGCACCGCTGACCTGGGGCCAGGCCCAGGAGCTGCGCCTTCTGGTCGACCTGTCCAGCCGCCGGATCGTCGACCGTCCCGACCTCACCACGCACCGCTACGTCGACCAGCCGCCGCCGGCGAAGGCAGACGTCACCATCACGTCACCCGCTGCCGGCGCCACGATCGCGGGACCCACGACGGTCACCGGTACGGCCGCTCCCGGCGCGACCGTCGACGTGAGCCTGGTCGGCAACGACACCCCCGGCTCCGACCTGGCCACCGTCGCGGCCGGCTCCGATGGCACCTGGTCGACCCAGGTCGGCTCGCTCTTCGGCTCCGACGTGATCACTGCGGTTGCCACCACCTCGACCGGTGCGACCGGCGTGGCCCGGGTCAGTGTGATCGGGGACCTGGTCGGTGGTACGACGATCCTCGACGTCCCCGACCCGGCCGGCGACGACAACGGGCCCGGCACCTATCAGTACCCGACGTCGTCGAACTTCGCGCCGGGGTCGTTCGACCTCACACGGTTCCAGGTGCTGCAGCAGGGCGACACGGTCTATCTACGGACGACCTTGCGAAACCTGGTCGACACCTTCGGTAGCCCGGACGGCGCGCAGCTCCTCGACGTCTACATCCACCAGCCCGGTGCGACCCCGACGAGCACCGAGGCCGCGTTCACCAGTCGCCACTACTCGATCGCCCCGGACGACGCCTGGAGCCAGCGCATCGAGGTACAGGGCTTCGCAGGGCCGGTCTGGCAGGACGCGAACGCCGACCAGGTCGGCACCGTGAGCGGCGTCGTCGCCGCTCCGGCGGCGAAGACGATCACCATCGCGCTACCGGCCGCCGAGCTCGGCACGCCGGGCTCCGGCTGGTCGTTCAGCGTCGTGCTGACCGGCCAGGACGGGTTCTCCTCCGACCAGGCGCGGGGCTTCACGCCCACGCCGCAGGAGTACCAGTTCGGCGTCTGCGCCGCCGGCGACCCGTCGCCGATCTGCTCGGTCGCTCCGGGGTCGGTGGCCAAGGCGGTCGACGTGATCACGCCGGCCGATGTCTCCCAGTCGACGGAGCTCGACCCCACCGCCGGCAGCCCGGTCATCCACGGCGTACCGGTGCCGTAACCCCGGCCCTGGCTTGGTGCGCACCTCCACCTGTTCTTCTTCGGCCGCCCAGCCCGGATGCTCCAGCTCCGCGGCTCTCCCCTGCTCGACTGGGAGGTGAACCTGCCTCCGGTCCCTCTCGAGGTCGCAGGCGCGAACGCCGAGTTCGTGGCCGACCGGCTCGTGGCCACCATGGGAGGCAACGGGCCGACCTGGCGCTGAGTTATACAAGATATCTTGTACGTCGGGTGGCTGGTCGGCGACGCTGGCCGCATGCCACGTCGTACCGCCGCCGAGCGCCACCTCGGCTCGGCGCCCCAGCCCGGCCCGGAGCAGGACCCGTCCGATGAGCTGGCGGCCCTCCTGATGGCCTTCCACCACCCCCTTCGGCGGTGGCTCACCGAGCTCCTCGGCGTCGAGGGGCCGGCCAACGTGGGCCAGCTCGCCGCTCGCACCGGCCTGGCCGTCGGCTCGGTCAGCCATCACCTCAAGGTGCTCCACCAGCAGGACCTCATCGAACCGGCTCCCGAGCTGGCCCACGACACCCGCGAGAGCTGGTGGCGACTCAAGCCGCGCTCGATGACCTGGAGCGTGGAGGATTTCGAGGAGGGCACCCTGGGTCGGCGGGTGGCCCAGACGGCCGAGGCCGAGAACCTCCGGTTCCAGGTGCGGGCGATGCAGGAGTGGTTGCGCCGGGCCCCGGCGGAGCCGGCCTCCTGGCGCACCGCGGCGAACTCGGTGGACACCTACGTGTCGGCGACCCAGGAGCAGGTCCGCGACTTCGCCGCCCGGCTCGCCGAGCTCGTCCGCGACTGGTCGACGGAGTGCACGACCGATGCCCAGGACCACCCGGACGCCGACCGCCGTCCGGTGCGCGCGATCGCGCGCGTGTTCCCCAGCGAACCCGTGCGCCCGTGAGCACCACCACCCACGACCCGGAGCTGATCGGCGCCCCTCCCCCGCCGGTACGACGCGACCCGATGGTGCTGGCCTGGCTCGCGGCCGTCGGGGTGTCCTGGTTCGGCGACTACGCGTGGAACGTCGCGTTGGCGTGGACCGCCGCTCGCACCCTCTCCCCCGCGATGGCCGGTGTGGTCCTCGGCGCCGAGATGCTCCCCCAGGCACTGTTGGTGCTGCTCGGCGGCGTGCTGGCCGACCGCTACGACCCGCGGCGGCTTCTCGTCGCCGGCGAGGTCGGCCAAGCGGTCGTGCTGCTGGTCGGCGCGGCGGGCTGGGCCTCCGGGATCCACGGTGCGCCGATCCTGCTCGCGGTCGCCGTGGCCTTCGGCATCGCCAGTGGGCTGACCATGCCCGCCGGGACGACCCTGATCCGGCAGGTGGTCGCGGGCAACGACCTCGGCACGGTGCAGGGATGGAACCAGATCAGCAGTCGGGCGATGAGGCTGCTGGGTGCCCCTGCCGGGGGGATCCTGGTCGCCTGGGGTGGCCTCGTCGTCGTCATGCTCGTCGACGCGGCGACATTCCTGGTGATCGCGGCGGTGCTGCTGCTCGTCGTACGCCCGCGGTTCCGGCTGCCCCGCGCCGTCCACGAACGCTGGCGCGACACGTTCACCGACGGGATGCGCTACCTGCGGAGCCACGAGACGGCCAAGCTGTTCGTCGTCGGCCTGACCGCCCTCAACGTGTTCGTGACGCCGGTGACCGGCCTGGGCGTCGCGCTCCGGGTGAGCGGCTCGGACTGGGGCGCGCACTGGCTCGGCATCGCCGACGCGAGCCTCGCGGCAGGGGCGATCGTCGGCAGCGTGGTCGCCATCAGATGGCAGCCGACGTACGGCGCGGCCGCCGGCTTCCGCGTGCTCATCGTGCAGGGCCTCGCGATCGCGTGTGTCGGGCTCGGCTGGAAGCCGACCCTGGTGGTGTCGATGGCGGTGCTCGGCTTCACCGCGGGTGCTGCCTCGGTGTGGCTCAGTGCGGCCTTCGTGCGCGCCATCGACCCGTCGCACCTGGGCCGGGTCTCCTCGGTGACCAGCCTGGGTGACATGACACTGATGCCGCTCTCCGTCCCGGCCCTCGGGGCCGTCGTGCACGCCACGGACGTGCTCACCGCCACCCTGCTGTGGGGCGTGGCGATGTCGGCGCTGTGCCTGTGGTTCGCAACCCGACGCCCGATCCGCACCCTGGCGGCATGACGGCCGACTGCTGAGCGCAGGGCCCTTCGCCGGGCTGGGCTCCTCCGACCGGCCCCTCCCCGGGGGGGTCGTTCGACCCCTGTGTCTGGTCCCCCCGGGCCATATCGCCCCGAATCCCGTGCAGGGCGTCGTGACGCCAGCCACGATGGGTCATCAGCTCAGCAGCACCGATCAGGGCAGGGAAGGCACGCCATGTGGGACGCGGTCAACGACAACGACCAGCACCTCTCGCACGACCTGCCGTGCCCGCGGTGTGGTCACGGGCTGCACACCTTCCTCGCCTGTGACGAGCGCTGCGACTGCGCGCCGTGCGTCATGCCGGGCAGCGAGCTCCTCTCGGCCAGCTGACCACGCCGTACCTGCTCGACCTTCCCCCGGCCGAGCACCCCGCGCGACCTGACCAGGGCCGCGCGGTCGGCGTCTCCCGCCACTGACCGGCCGAACACCGGGGGGCGGTCAGCTCGAGCCGGTGGCGATGATGCGTTCCAGCTCGGCGATCGAGCGGGTGGTGTCCTCATGGAGTACGCCGTGCCAGCCGGCCGCGCGGGCGGCCAGGACGTTCACCTCTGCGTCGTCGAGGAACACGATCTGGCCCGGCTCGGCCCCGAGCCGGGCGGCGGCGAGGGCGTAGACGGCCGGGTCGGGCTTGCTCAGGCCGACCTCGTGGGAGTAGACGATGTCGTCGGTCATCTCCTCGAAGCCCCAGCGGCGCTCGGCCTCCCGTGCACCAGGCCCGGAGTTGGAGAGGATGCCGGCCTTGAGCCCTCTTCCGCGCACCCCGGCGAACCAGTCGACCAGTGGGCGGTCGAGGGTGCCGGTGTACCAGCGCCAGTAGTCCGCCATCAGGGCGTCGGCCTGCTGGTCGCTGAGTCCCAGCCGCGACTGCCAGTGTCCGCGCACCTCGGCCTCGGTCAGCTCCCCCAGCCCGGGCTCACCGGCGAAGTCCGAGGCCGCCACCACGGCCCCGGGCGGCAGCCCGACCCGCTCCTCGAAGGGCGCCGGGAACACAGACTCGTCGATCACCTCGAGCACCGAGCCGATGTCGAAGACCACCGCCGCGATCACGTAACGTCCCCAGGTAACGTCATCCCCGCATCTTCGCCGACCGACCGCCACGACACGAGGAGTGCAGGCTTATCTCACAAATGAGATATCGTGACCACATGACCGAGGACTTCAAGGGCCGCATCGGGCAGCTCATCCGGGACGCTCGCACACACCGTGGGCTCACCCAGCAGCAGCTGGCCGACCGCCTCAGTACCAGCCAGAGCGCCGTCAACCGGATCGAGAAGGGTCATCAGAACCTGTCGCTCGAGATGGTCGCCCGGATCGGCTCCGCCCTCGACTCCGAGATCGTCGCCCTCGGCGCCGGACCCACCCACCTACGGGTGACCGGCCCGACGACGCTCTCCGGTGAGATCGAGGTCAAGACCTCCAAGAACGCCGGCGTCGCGCTGCTGTGCGCCTCCCTGCTGAACCGCGGGAAGACGACGCTGCGCAAGGTCGCCCGGATCGAGGAGGTCAACCGGCTGCTCGAGGTGCTCGGCAGCCTGGGCGTCCAGACCCGGTGGATCGGCGACGAGGGCGACCTCGAGATCATCCCGCCGAGCGACCTCGACCTGAGCGCGATCGACGAGGCCGCGGCCCGGCGTACGCGCTCGGTGCTGATGTTCCTCGGCCCGCTCCTCCACCGGGCCGAGACCTTCGAGCTGCCCTACGCCGGCGGCTGCAACCTCGGCACCCGCACGATCCAGCCCCACATGACCGCGCTGCGTCCCTTCGGCCTGGAGGTCAAGGCCAGTGAGGGCTACTACCACGCGACGGTCAACCCGTCGGTCCACCCGGAGCGGCCGATCGTCCTCACCGAGCGGGGCGACACGGTCACCGAGAACGCCTTGATGGCGGCGGCCCTGCACCCCGGGACGACGATCATCCGCAACGCGTCGTCCAACTACATGGTCCAGGACCTGTGCTTCTACCTGCAGAAGCTCGGGGTGGGTGTCGAGGGCGTCGGCACGACCACGCTCACCGTCACCGGTCGCACCGAGATCGACGTCGACGTCGACTACGCGCCGGCCGAGGACCCGATCGAGGCGATGTCGCTGCTCGCCGCCGCGATCGTCACCGAGTCCTCGATCACGATCAAGCGCGTACCGATCGAGTTCCTCGAGATCGAGCTCGCACTGCTCGAGGACATGGGCTTCAAGTACGACCGCTCCGAGGAGTACGTCGCCCGCAACGAGCACACCCGCCTGGTCGACCTCACCACCTACAAGTCCCACCTGACGGCGCCGCTGGACAAGATCCACCCGATGCCGTTCCCGGGGCTCAACATCGACAACCTGCCCTTCTTCGCCGTGATCGCCGCCGTGGCCGACGGTCAGACGCTGATCCACGACTGGGTCTACGAGAACCGGGCGATCTATCTCGTGGAGCTCAACAAGCTGGGCGCCCAGGTCAAGCTGCTCGACCCCCACCGGGTGATGGTCGAGGGGCCGACCCGATGGACGGGCACCGAGATCGTCTGCCCGCCGGCGCTCCGCCCGGCCGTCGTGATCCTCCTGGCGATGCTGGCGGCGAAGGGCACCTCGGTGCTGCGGTCGACGTACGTCATCCACCGCGGCTACGAGGATCTCGCTGAGCGGCTCAACCTGCTCGGCGCCCAGATCGAGACCTTCCGGGACCTGTAGACCCGGCGGTCCCCGATACTGCTCGGTGTGACTCTGCGGACCGGCTTCCCGTTCCTGGACGACGGGGGGCCGCTGCTGGCGTTCGCCCACCGCGGCGGCGCGCGGCATCCCGACCTCCTCGGCCGGGAGAACACGATGGCCGCGTTCCGGCATGCGTGGGCGCTCGGGTACCGCTACCTCGAGACCGACGTGCATCTCACCCGCGACGGCGTGCTCGTCGCCTTCCATGACGCGCTCCTCGACCGCGTCAGCGACGGCGTCGGCAGCATCGCCGACCTCGACACCACCGCCCTGGCCCGGGTCCGGGTCGCGGGCGAGGAGGTCCCGTCCCTCGCGGAGGTCGTCGACGCGTTCCCGGAGGCCCGCTTCAACCTCGACCTGAAGGCCGATGCCGTGGTCGAGCCGCTCGCCACGTTCGTGCTCGAGCGCGGTCTGCACGACCGGGTCCTGGTCGGGTCGTTCTCCTCGCGTCGGCTGCACCGCTTCCGGGCGCTGGTCGGGCCGCGGGTGCCGACCTCGGCCGCCCCCCTCGAAGTGGCGGCGTACGTCGTGCTCCCGGGCCGCCTCGCCCACCGCCTGGCCCCGCGGGTGGCGGCCCTGCAGGTCCCTCATCGCGTCCAGGGTCTGCCGGTCGCGTCCGCCCGCCTGGTACGCCGCGCCCACGCCGTCGGCGTCCAGGTTCACGTCTGGACCGTCGACGACCCCGACGAGATGCGCCTGCTGCTCGACCGTGGGGTCGACGGTCTGATGACCGACCGCACCGACGTCCTGGCGTCGGTCCTCGGCGTGCGCGGCCTGTGGCCGGGGACGACGGCACCATGACCCAGGACCTCGCGGACCTCGAGCCCCTCCGCCGTGCCCAGGAACAGCGCGCCTGGAACTGGTACGACTGGGCCAACTCCGCCTACTACACGACCGTGCTGACGGTCCTGTTCGCGCCGTACATGATCACCGTCGCGGGCCGCGCGGCCGGCTGCGGGAACTCGGCCGACGAGAGCTGCCACCAGACCGTCGAGGTGCTCGGCATCCCCCTGGCCGCCGGCTCGCTGCCGTTCTACCTGACCAGCTTCGCCACCATCGCCAGCGCGTTACTCCTGCCGGTGGTCGGCGCCCTGGTCGACCGCGTGGGACACAAGAAGTGGCACATGGCGGGCTTCGCCTGGGCCGGGTCGTTCTTCGCCGCCCTGCTGTTCTTCATGCACGGCGACCAGTGGCAG
>Ga0302263_10001008_pt1 | contig 10719 bp, 12 predicted proteins | sample II_Fen_N1_4_FD_194564 | JGI IMG/M metagenome (GOLD analysis project Ga0302263, IMG submission 194564) | Peat permafrost microbial communities from Stordalen Mire near Abisko, Sweden - II_Fen_N1_4 | ecosystem: Environmental > Terrestrial > Soil > Wetlands > Permafrost | place: Sweden: Abisko... | reverse complement strand
GTGCGCCTCGATGCCATTCGAACGAAGGAGGTCTTCCACGAGGTGCGCCTGCGCCTGGTGTTCTGCCACAAAAACCTTCAGCATGTCGGTCTCCAGGTGAGGTCTAGCAAAAGGAGCTGATCGGACGAGGCGCTTGGGTCGGGGTCCGGGTGAGGTGAAGGGTTAAGCCCACGATGGATCATGGCTTCTTTTGGGTTGTCTTGGCTTCGGTGATCGTTGCGGTTGAATCTTTCTGAAGGTCGACATCCGGCATTTCCGCAGCCATCTTCAAAATCGCCTTTTCTGTTTTCTTCCGCTTCTCGGTGGCCCGTTTTTGCTTTTCGACCTGAGCCTTTGACTTTGCCACTTGGTTCCTTTCGATGAATGAGCGGAAGGTCAGGCGCCAGGCTTTGAGAAGGTGGTGACCTCATTCCCCCAGCGTACGAGGTTCTGTTCATTGGCGGGTTCTACGATGTGGCGGATGTTAACTGCGATGGTCGGATCTTCGAAGGCTTGGACCCACGTGACCAAGGTTCCGTTTGCGGATGGTTTTAGGGAAATGGAAAGCGTGAAGTGCGGCTGAGAGACATGCTTAATGACAACCGATGAATTCGGAATGATTTCCGTGAACACGGCTTGATTTTGATAACTCGCACCATCGGGGCCGTGCATGGTGAAGTCCCAATGACCACCCGGAATGAATTCGAACGTGTGAATGGTATTTGTGAATCCATCTGGACCCCACCAACGAGCCAGGCGTACCGGGTCTGAGATGGCTTGGAACACGGCTTCTGCTGAAGCCTGAATGTCCCGTGTGTGGTGAAAGACGGACATCTGGCCTCCTGGGTATTGAAGTGACTTTGAAGGGGCTGGGCGCTAACGAGGTTTAGCCGAAGACATGGGATTTCATGGTCATGGTCAGGCCTTCCAGTACGGTGCCAACCGTCGCACACCTTCCCGCAGCTGCTCGGGGGTGGCGGCGAAGCTGAGGCGGGCGTGGCGGCGGCCGCCTTCCCCGAAGGCGAGGCCGGGGATGAGCACCACTTTGGCTTCGTCGCGCAGCTTGAGGCAGAAGGCCAGGGGATCGGCGTGCGCTGCGGGCGGCAGGGGCATGAAGTGGTAGAAGGTGCCGTCGGGCGGGGTCACCGCCTGGCCCAGCTCTTCGCGCAGGGCCGAGGCCAGGGCCTCCCAGCGCAGTTGCACGGCGGCGCGGGCCTCGGCCAGCACCGTGTCGGAGTGCTCGATGAGGGCCAGCGCGGCCCACTGGGCGGGTGTGGCGGTGCCGGTGACAGCGTAGCCATGCACCACGCGGGCGGGGGCGAGCCACGCGGGATCGCCCACGGCCCAGCCCACGCGCAGGCCCGGCGCCCCCCAGCCCTTGCTCACGGAGCTGGTGACCACCCCGCGGTCGGTGACATCGCGCAGGCTGGGGGCCCGCACGCCGAAGTGGAGGTCACGGTAGACCTCGTCGGAAATCAGCAGCACGCCCCGGGCCGTGCAAGCGTCCGCCACACGCTTCAGCGAGGACAGGTCGCCGCCGCCGCCCGTGGGGTTGGAGGGCAGGTTGAGGATCACGGCGGAGGCATCCGGCGTGGCCTCCAACACGCGGATCAGTTCATCGGCATCCAGGCGGAAGTGGTCCGCGGAGAGCCGGTAGGTCACGGGCTCGGCACCGGCCATGCGGGCCAGGGCCGGGTAGGCCACGAAGCCCGGATCGGGCATCAACACCTTGGTGCCCGGATTCACCCAGGCCTGGAACAGCGCGAACAGAGCGCCTTGCGAGCCGGTGGTGATGAGCACTTCATCCACATGGGCACAATGAAAGGCGCCCACGGCCTGGCGCAGCTCCAGCAGGCCCGCGTGGGGCACATAGGCGCAGGGGCCCGGTTCTCGCAGCAGGGCCTGGCGCGCCACTTCCGGCAGATCCCAGGTGGGCTCGCCCAAGCCGAGGGGAATGGCTCCCGGTGGCGTACCGTCCGTGATGGCGCGGATGGGCGAAGGCTTAAGCAGGGACAGGCGGGAAGCGGGCTTCATGTGGGGTCTCGACTTTGGGGGCATTCAAAGGGGCCTGGTGGGCCTATCTCAGGGCTTGTTCCAGGGCCGTGGCCGCATCGGTCTTGTCGTCGCGGTACTTCACGATACAGGGGGCCGACAGCTGCAGTCCGTGAGCCTTGGCATAGTCTCCCGAAGCGGGGCGGGAACCCGGCACCACCACGGCGCCTTCGGGCACCTCCTGGCGCAGCTCACAGCCGTTCACCAAGTCGTAGATCACGGTGCTGCCGGTGATGACCACGCCTGAGGCCAGCACAGCGCGGCGACGCACGACAATGCCCTCGAACAGGCCCACGAGGCCGCCCACGAAGGCATCGTCTTCCACGATCACCGGCCGGGCTCCCGCGGGCTCCAGCACCCCGCCGATCTGGGCCGCGGCCGACAGGTGCACGCGCTTGCCGATCTGCGCACAGCTGCCCACCAGGGCGTGGCTGTCCACCATGGTGCCCTCATCCACGAAGGCGCCCACGTTGACATAGGCCGGGGGCATGAGCACCACGCTGCGGGCGATGTGGGCGCCACGCCGCACAGCGGAACCGCCAGGCACCAGGCGCACGGCGTCCTCCAGCCCGAAGTGGCGGGGCGGGTAGGCGGTCTTGTCGAACATGGGGAAGCCGGGGCCCTCCATCTGCACCAGGTTGGTGCGGCGGAAGCCGCAGAGGATGGCCTGCTTCACCCAGGTGTTGGCCCGCCAGGTGCCGTCTTCCTGGCGCTCGGCGGCGCGAATCAGCCCCTTCTCCAGGGCCGCCACCAGCTGCTGATGCATGGCAGGGGCCTTCGGGTCGGTCAGCAGGCACTCGGCCGACTGGCTGAAAAAGCCACGGATGGAATCCACATCGACGACCATCACATCACTCCGGGGAGGGTGCCATCGGCCGCAAGGCAGAGCGCCTCGGCCAGAAGGATACGGGTGGCCGCCGAGGCGGGTGCCAGGGGCAACCGGACCACGTCGGTGCCGATGCCCAGCAGCTGGAGGGCGGCCTTGAGGGGAACGGGATTGCTTTCCACAAACAGTGCGTCCATCAAGGGGAGCAGCTGCTGATGCAGGCGCAGGGCCTCGAGGGTGTTGCCCCGCCGGGCGGCGGCGATCATCGACGCAGTCTCCCGGGGCAACACGTTCCCCAGCACGGACACGAGACCGGACGCGCCCACGGCCAGGGAGGCCAAGGCCAGGTTGTCGTCGCCAGAAAGAAGGGTCTTGCCGGGTGGCAGCGTGCGGGCGATCTCCGCGATCTGGGCCAGGCTGCCACTGCTTTCCTTCACGGCCACCACCTGGGCATTCTCCCAGAGACGCAGCAGCACGGCGGGGGTCACGTTCAATCCGGTGCGGCCCGGCACGTTGTAGGCGATGAGTGGAAAGCCTGGCGCGGCTTCGGCAATGGCGGCGTAGTGCGCCACCAGCCCATCCGGATTCGGCTTGTTGTAGTAGGGCGTCACCACCAGAGCGCCCGCGGCGCCGAGGTCCTGGGCGCGCTTCGTGAGGGCTGCGGCCTGGCGCGTGGCATTGTGGCCGGTGCCCACCACCACGCGCCGGCCCTGGCTCTCCTCCAGGCAGGCGGCGATGATCACATCCCGCTCCGAATCCACCAGCGTGGAAGCCTCGCCGGTGGTCCCCAACGGCACCAGCGTATTCACGCCGCCAGCCACCACATGGCGGACCAGCTTGCGGAAGGCCGCGAGATCCACCTCGCCCGAGGCCGTGAAGGGTGTGGCCAGCGCAACGGCGAGGCCGGACAGATCCAGGGTCATGACTTGCCTCCAGAAGACGGGGCATCGGGGCTTTGCCCAGAGGACCCGTGGGGGAGTTTGAGGGGGGACGAAGAGCAAGCACCGCGAGCGGGCGGTCCCCCCTCATTAACATTGGCGAACAGGGGATCGAGCAGATCGGTGGCCAGGTCATCCATGGTGAAGAGGCCCTTCCGCCCGTGCAGCCACTCCGCCGCGGCCAGGGCGCCCTGGGCGAAGGGGGCCCGCGAGCGCGCCGTGTGGGTCAAGGCCAGTGTTTCAGCCGGGGCATCCAGGCCCACGGTGTGGGTGCCGAACTCCGCGCCGGCCCGCACGACACCGATGTTGAGCTGGTGCGGGGCCGGGGTGCCGAGGGTCCACTCCGTCTTTCGCGGACAACCTGTCATCAGGGCCGCTGCCAGCGTCTTGGCAGTGCCGGAAGGCGCGTCTGTCTTCAGCCGGTGGTGGTGGTCCAGCAGGTAGGGATCCCGGACAACATCCAACGCCGCGAAGCGACCCATCACCAGGGTCAACCGGGCCATGAACGCGACGGTGAGCGAAAAGTTCGAGGCGGTCAGCACACCGATGCGCCCCGCCACCCGAGCTTCCAGATCAGGCAGCTCCCAACCCGTGGCACCGATCACCAGGTTCGTCCCGGTCGCCAGGGCCCAGGTCAAGTGCGCCTCCACGGCCTCGGCCACGCTGGCGTCGATGGCCACATCCACAGGCGCGGAAGGCGATTCGCCCTTGTCCACCTGCCAACAGAGGGCCCCGCCTGCCTCGGCCGCGATGGCGGCTCCGAGGCGCCCCCGTCCGAAGAGGCCCATGCGGAGCGTGCTCATGTGGCCGCCCCCACCAACACGCGATGCAGGCGGCGCAGGGCTTCGGAGGTGCTCTCCTGCTTCACCACCAGGCTCAGGTTGATCTCGTTGGCCCCCATGCTGATCATCTCGACATTGATGTCTCCCAGCGCGGTCAACAGTTGGGCCCCGAGGCCCGGCGTCGATTTCAGGCGCTCACCCACCGCTGCGATGATGGCTCGGCCCTCATGGACCTCCACCGTCGCGAAGGCTGAGAGATCCTGCATCAGCGGCTTCAGGGGGACATCCGCTTCCACGGTCAGGGACACGCTGACTTCGGCAGTGGCCACGAGATCCACACTCACGCCCCGGCGGCCGAACACCTCGAAGAGTCTGGCCAGAAAACCGCTCTGCGCCAGCATCCGTGTGCTGCTCACCGTGAGCACCGTCACCGGCCCGCGGCTGGCCAGGGCCGTGATGGGACGCCCGGTGTGGACTTCGGCCGATATTGTGGTGAAACGGCCCTCGGGTTTCTGCGTGTGGCGCACGGTGACAGGGATGCGCGCTTCCACCGCCGGCTGGATGGTGGCGGGGTGCAGCACCTTGGCGCCAAAGGCCGCCAGCTCGGCCGCTTCGGCGAAGCTGAGATCCGGAATGGGCAGGGCTTCAGGCACGATGCGCGGATCGCAGGTGAGCACGCCCTCCACATCCGTCCAGATCTGCACCTCCTCCGCCCCTAGAGCCGCGCCGAACAGGGCCGCGGAATAGTCGCTGCCGCCGCGCCCCAGGGTGGTGGTGAGCCCATCCTCCGTGGCGCCGATGTAGCCCTGGGTGACCACCACCTGGCCGGGCCCCAGCAGGGGTTTCATGTGTTCGGCGGCCAGGGTGCGGATGACGTCTTGTTGGGGCACCGCTTCGCCGAAGACCTCGTCGGTCCGGAGGATCGTGCGGGCATCAACCCAAGCGCCTCCCACGAAAGCCGCGAAGATCCGCGTGGACAGACGCTCACCGAGGGAGGCGATGGCATCCATGCTGCGGGGGCTCAGCTCCCGCAACAGGGCCACGCCACGGAGCAGCAGCTCCAGCTCGCCGAACAGCTCCGTGAGCGCCACGTCCAGGCCTTCGGGCACGACCCCGCTGAAGAGCTGCTCGGCTGCCTGCCGGTGAGCGGCCATGAGGCTGCGCTGGCGCTCCATGGCTCTGGGCAGATCTCCGGCTTCCGCGGCCTTTGCGGCATCAAAGAGGCCATTGGTGGTCTTGCCCATGGCCGAGAGCACGACCAGAGGCGCCTTGGGCAGGGCCGCCTGGACCAGGCCCGCCACCTGTCGCATGCAGGCGGCATCCGCGACACTGCTACCGCCAAACTTGAGGACGATCATCGGATGTACCCCTTCGCGTGGGCCAGTTCCGCATTCAGGATGCTGCCACCTGCCGCCCCGCGCTCAGTGTTGTGGCCAAGGAGCGCGAACTTCACGCCGAGGATGGGGCAGACCCGGATGCGGCCCACATGCACACTCATGCCCTCATCCCTCTCCACGTCGCGGCGCACCTGCGGACGGTCCTCCAGGATGTGGACATGAATGGGTACCGCCGGAGCCGAGAACAGGCCCAGCCGCTGCGGCTCGGGCTTCCAGCTCAGAAAGGCCTCGCGCACGGCCTCGAGGGAGGGGTTGCCCTTCAGCCGTACGCTCACGGCTTCCGTGTGGCCCTCGATGACGGGCACCCGGTGGCACAGCGCGCTCACGGTCACGGTGGCCAGATCCACGGTCTTCCCGTTGAAGCGGCCCAGCATCTTGGGCGTCTCCTCTTCGACCTTGGGCTCCTCGTTGCGGATGAAGGGGATCACGTTGCCCAGGATGTCCAGGCTCGCCACGCCGGGGTAGCCCGCGCCGCTGATGGCCTGCATGGAGGTCATCATCACGGCCTCCACACCGAAGGCTTCATGCAGGGGCGCCAGGGCCATCACCAGTACGGTGGCCGTGCAGTTGGCATTGGTGACGATGCCGCCGGTCCAGCCGTGGTGGTGCCGCTGGATGTCCAGCAGGCCGAGATGAGCGGCGTTCACCTCGGGTACCAGCAGCGGCACTTCCGGTGACATGCGGAAGGCCGCCGCATTGGAAAACACCATGGCACCGGCCCGCGCAAATTCGGGTTCCAGCTCGGCGGCGGGCGCCGTGTCCAGGGCGCTGAACACCACGGGCGACAGCGCGAACTCCGGCGTGCCTTCGGCCATGATCTGGTCGCCCAGACCCCCGTAGGGCTCGCCCTCCAGACGCCAGGCGCAGGCATCCCGATAGCGCTTGCCGGCGCTGCGCTCACTGGCGGCGAGGTGCTCCACGCGGAAGAGCGGATGGTTGGCCAGGCGGCGCACAAAGCGCTGGCCCACGACGCCGGTGGCGCCCAGGACGGTGACGGGGATCTTGGTGGTCATGGTGTTCTCCTGCGCAGCGTGTCGTTTTCGTGGGCCACCGGCTACGCCCTCCGCCTGACGTGCGGCGCCCTGCGCCGCACTCCCGCGCGCTTGCCGCCCTGCGGCTGCGCTTGCGGAGTCGGAGCCTCGGCGCCCAGGACGGTGACAGGGATCTTGGTGGTCATGGTTCAGTCTCCCAGGAAATGAAGGGCCAGGCGCCGGTTGAGCTCCACCCCGGCCTCGAGATCGGCCAGGGTGAGTTGCTCCTCGAGCGTGTGTGCGACGGTGATGCTGCCGGGTCCGGCCAGCACCACGGTGCGATCCGGCACCAGGGCCCGCAACGCTGGGGCATCTGAGCCGAAGGGCATGGGCGCATGCTCGAAGCCGGGCACAGGGGGATAGAGGTCTGCCGGCTCATCCAGGCGAAGGTCCACGAAACCCTCCGGCGGCGCGAGTCGGCGAACCTCTTCGAGCAAGAGGCTGCCGGGTACGACCCGAGCCATGAGGTGAGCCTCTGCCTTCGCGGGCACCGAGTTGAGCGCCTCGCCCGCCTGGAGCAGCCCCAGGTTCCACAACTCGGGACCCAGCTGGGGATCGACGGGCCGTTCCTGCTCCCGCAGGCGCTGCAGCCAGTCCAACAGGGGCCAGGTGGCGTTATGGCCCAGTTGGGGACTGCCGCTGTGGGCTGCCCTGCCATGGCATTGGAGGCAGAGATGCTGCACGCCCCGCTGACCGGTGGCCAGCCTCAGGTCCGTCGGCTCTCCGTTGATGAGCACCTTCAGATCCCGCAGGTGCTCTGCCAATCCCAGAGCTGCCGCCGCGCCGGCGCTATCGGTCTCTTCGCCCACCACGCCCAGCCAAGCCAGCCCATCATGACCCTGGTCCAGCAAGGTCTTCACGGCGGCCAGCTGGGCCACGATCTGACCTTTGGCGTCGCAGGTGCCGCGCCCATGCAGAATGCCATCCGCCAGCCGCGGGGGCAGATAGGGCGGCACCGTATCCAGGTGGGTGGAGAAGAGAACCCGCGGCCGTCCCCACAGGGCCAGCACGTTGGTGCGACCCGTGGCCACAGACTGCTCCACCAGCGTCGCCCCCAGCTCTTGCAGAAGCGCCCGCAGATCGGCCAGGCCGACATCCTCGCGGCCCGAAGTGGTCTCCGACGCGCACAGCTTCAGCAGCTTGGCGATGAGCCAGCTTCGGAGATCTGCGGGGGTTGCGTTCATGGAAACCTCGGCGTGCCGACGGTGCCCTCAGGAACGCGGAGGGAAGACTCCCGCCGCTGCGCCTCAGGCCCTCCGTACCGGGTGACCGGCACGACAGCCGCCGGGCTTTCGCCTCGTCGTCCAGGGGGCGCGTCGATGATCCGCGATCCCTTCGGCGATCCGCCCCTTTCCCACCGGGTCACTGGGTTCATCACCCTCGCCGTCGGTACTGATGGGAACCGCTCCTCCATCGGAAGCTCCACCATCCCATGGCCGAGGGTTCTAGTGCAACTCTGGGGGCACCAAGGCGTCCGCCAGTCGTCGCACGTAGCCGCTCAGGTCGGTCACGGCTTGCACTGCCTGGGGCGTGATGCGCTGCAGTTGGAAATAGCCCGCGTAGGCGGCGTAGGCCAGCAGGGCCCGCTCCCTGGATTCCGTGGCGGAAAGCCCCAGGGCCCGGAAGGCTTCCACGCCGAAGGCCAGGCGCCGCTCTGAAGCACGCCGCAGGAAGGGCTGCACGCGGGGGTCCTCGCTGGACACGGCCAGCGCGGCGAAGAAGCGGCCGTTTTCCACATCCTCGAAGGCTGCGAAGAGCAGCACGCGCAGCCGCCGCCTTGGGTCGTCGATGCCGCTGTAGCGGACAACCACATCCGTGCTCTGGTCCTGCTCCCAGGCCTCCAGGGCCGCCTGGATCAGCTCATCCCGGTTCTGGAAATGCCAATAGAAACTGCCCTTGGTGACCCCCAGGGCCACAGCCAGGGGTTCCACTGCCACGGCCTGAATGCCCTCCTGGGCGATGAGGTTCGAGGCGGCCTTCACCCAGGTCTCCCGCGACAGCGGGGTGGCGGCTCGAGCCTTCTTTTTCGGAGCGGACATGGCGGCCCTGGTGGGTGACGCGGTCAATTTACCATACCGTTCCGTATGGTTACCGTGCGCATGCGTATTGGCTCAAGGACAAGGCTTTAGGGCTGATGGATTGGAGGGGGTTTCCACCTCTTGATCGGTTGAAAAGGGTCAGGTTCTTACCGGTATTGGTACCAGAATCCACATGCCGCATGTCCGCTTGGCCTGTCCTGATTCGCACAACAGGCAGCCCCATGAGGGCGTTCCTCTGTTTCCTGCTGATCTTCCTTGGCGGCCTGGGCTGTGCCTGGATCTACCCGCCCATCACGCTGCTCGCACCCCCGGCCACGGTGCACGGCGCTGGGTTGTCGGACCAGGTGGCCCTTCAACCCTGAGGAGACAATTCGCGCTATGAGCGCAAGGCGCTGGCCGCGCATCTCCGTGTGGCCGTCCTGATTCTGGAGAACACGTCCGATGCCGAGGTTGAACGGGTGCGACTGGAGCTTCCCGACGACGCCATCCTTCTTTTCCACGAAGCCGCCCTGAAGCTCGTGAGCCAGAGGACCTTCGGCTATGTTCTCTTCCCGCTGATTCCCGGAATCCTTGGGCTGAGCAGCGGGGGAGACCGATACGGACAGGCCATCTTCGGCGCCATGGGCGTGATTGGCCTGGGCTCCGGGTTTGCTGGGCCCCGGCCGGGCATGTCGCGGCTTGATCTTCCTCCGCAGCCGCGATCCCTATGCGACGGTCCCGATCCGGGTGATCGACCGGAATGCCACTGAGGGTCGAAGTCTGGAATTGGTCTGCCCGGGACGACCACCCCGCTGAGCCAGGTCGTCCCAGCGGAGCTAGACTGGTGCCTCGGAGCGCCCATGTCCCTCGTCATCGCCGGCAAGACCTTCAACAACCGCCTCGTCCTCGGCACGGGGAAGTACAAGGATTTCGCCACCATGCAGGCCTGCTACCGGGCAGCCCGGGTGGAGATGGTCACCCTGGCCGTGCGCCGCTTCGACCTGGCCGCCAAGGGCGAGGACAACATCCTGAACTGGATTCCCAAGGACATCGCCCTGCTGCCCAACACCGCCGGCTGCTACACCCGCGAGGACGCCCTGCGCGTGGCGCGCCTGGCCCGTGAAGCCCTCGACACAAACTGGGTGAAGTTGGAAGTCATCGGTGATCAGAAGAGCCTCTACCCCGACAACGAGGAAACCCTCGAAGCCGCGAAGATCCTCGTGAAGGAGGGCTTCATCGTGCTGCCCTACGTGAACGCCGATCCCATCCTGGCCAAGAAGCTCTGCGATGTGGGCTGCGCCGCCGTCATGCCCCTGGGCAGCGCCATCGGCTCGGGCCTGGGGGTGCAGAACCCCATGACGCTGCTGCTGATCAAAGAAGTGGTCGAAGCCTTCAAGCTGCCCATGATCGTCGACGCGGGCGTGGGCACCGCCTCTGATGCTGCACTGGCCATGGAACTGGGCGCCGATGGCGTATTGCTCAACACCGCCGTGGCCGAAGCCGGGGAACCCACCAAGATGGCCCAGGCCATGGATCACGCCGTGCAGGCGGGTCGCCTCGCCTTTGAAAGTGGTCGCATGCCCAAGCGCCTCTATGCCAGCGCCAGCAGCCCGGTGACGGGAACCATCAGTAGGTAGCCCTCGGCCCACCCCGGGTTCCAGCGCTCCGGGGCGAAGACTCGAGCTGACATCCCTTC
>Ga0302263_10001007_pt1 | contig 10724 bp, 6 predicted proteins | sample II_Fen_N1_4_FD_194564 | JGI IMG/M metagenome (GOLD analysis project Ga0302263, IMG submission 194564) | Peat permafrost microbial communities from Stordalen Mire near Abisko, Sweden - II_Fen_N1_4 | ecosystem: Environmental > Terrestrial > Soil > Wetlands > Permafrost | place: Sweden: Abisko... | reverse complement strand
ATCAGCGGGATCAGCGGATCAGCGAGCGTGCGGCGGAACGCCTCAGCTTGCCGGACGGGGTTTTCGGCAGGCTACCCACGGGCAGCACGGTGACGGCCGCGGGCCGCGCGCCGATCGCCGACGTGACCGCGGTCCGCACCTCGGCGGCGATACTCTTGGCCTTGGCGTCGTCTCCCGCTTCCCGCGACTCCACCGCGAGGGCGAACGACTCACGGCCACTGGAGGTCTTCCAGCGCACCGCCACCGCGTTGCCCGCGCGCACGCCCTGAACCTGCTCGGCGATCCGCTCGATGTCCGTCGGGTACATGTTCCGGCCGCCCATGATGATCACGTCCTTGACCCGCCCACAGACCACCACCTCGCCGTCCACCAGGTACCCGAGATCACCGGTGTCCAGCCAACCGTCGGGGTCGCGGGTGGGCACCGGACCTTCCACTGTCAGATACAGATCCGTGACGGAGTCGCCCCGCAAATGCAGCACGCCCACCTCCCGGTCGGCGCATTTCTCACCGTCCGGTCCCAGGACCATGACATCGATCCCGTTCAACGGCGGGCCCAGCACCGGGAACGTCCTGGTCTCCCCAGTGCCGGTCACACCAGTGCTGGTCTCCCCAGTGCCGGTCACACCAGTGCTGGTCTCCCCAGTGCCGGTCACATCAGTGCTGGTCTCCCCAGGCCTGGCCTCGGCCTCCGACGGTGCTGAACCGTCGACCGGCACCGCGCTGTGCTGCTCCTCCAGCGCCAATGCGTCCACCGTGTCGACCTTCAATGGTGTCCCCCACGGGTGAAAGGAAATGGCCAGCGTCGCCTCGGCCATGCCGTAGGCGGGAACGACTGCGTTGTCCGACAAACCGAAGCGGGCACCGGCCGCCAGGAAGGCGCGCACCGCGCCAACATCGATCGGCTCGGCGCCGTTGAGCGCGAACCGCATGCTGGACAGATCAAGACCATCTGCCCGTGCCAGCACTCTGGCGGTGAGCGCATAGGCGAAATTCGGTGCAGCAGTGATGGTTCCGCGGTACTTGCTGATCAAGGTCGGCCAAAGCAGCGGCGCCGACAGGAACTCCCGGGGGGTGACGGTGATCAGTTCCACGCCCTGACACATCGGCAGGGTGAGGAAGCCGACCATCCCCATGTCGTGGAACAGCGGCAGCCAGGACACCATCACCTCGCCGGGGTGAATGCCTGCGCTGGCACACATGGCCTGCACGTTGGCCCACAGGTTTCGGTGGGTGATCTGGACGGCCTTCGGCCGGGCGGTCGAACCCGAGGTCAGCTGCAGCAGCGCAGGCAGGTCCTCGCCGATCTCGACATCGGACACCTCGGCGATCCCCTCGGGGATCTGACTGTCGGGGGTCGCGCCTCCCAGCAGATCCGCCACGGTGAAGGCGTGAATGCCGGACCCCTCGAGCAACTCGGCGAATTCGGTGAACGGGTCGCCCAGCACCATCGCCTTGGCGTTGATCAACGCGAGCACACCGGCGGTTTCCTCCGCATAGGTGGCCAGGTTGGTGCGCGCGGTCGGCTGATGCAGCATCGTCACGGACCCGCCGGCCAGCCAGGCGGCCTGGGCGACCGGGGCAACCTCGGCCGGACCTGCGGCCAGCACCGCAACCGAGTCCCCCGGCCCGATCCCGCTGACCTCCAGGCGGCGGGCGCCGGTCATCGCCGCGGCGTGGACCTGCGCCCAGGTGGTCCGGATCGGGTCGTGCGGCTCGCCCGTGACCATCCCGGCTTCGGATGCGGCGGCGCTGCGCAGTGCATCGGTGAACGCGCTCATAGCCGACACGGTAAGGCACGCTGCCTGACTGGGGCGGGTCGTCACCGGGTCGTGGCGAGTCGAAGGGGGTTGCAGGCGATCGGACAGCCACGGGCGGATCCGATATCGTCGCGCCGAAGATCGCAGTGGGTGATGGGAGTTCAGATGTCCGGGCCAGCGCTGTACCGGCCAGTCGCGTCAGGGCCAGTCGCGTCAGGGCCAGTCGCGTCAGGGCCAGTCGCGTCAGGGCCAGCGTTGGACGGGCCGGCCGGATCCGGGCCGGCCGCGTCAGGGCCGGCCCCGTCAGGGCCAGCCGCATCAGGGCCGGCGGTATTCGGGCCAGCGCTGGACGGGCCGGCCGGATCCCGCTCAGCGGGATCGGTGCCATCGGCGGGCAGCCCCGCGGATCCCCGGCTGGTCGTGCTCGGCAGCGTCAACATGGACCTGGTGGTCCGCACCGGACACCTCCCCGTCCCCGGCGAAACCACCGCCGGAACGGACTTCGTCACGATCCCGGGTGGGAAGGGCGCGAACCAGGCGATCGCCGCGGCCGGGGCCGGCGGCCGGGTGTCCTTCGTGGGCGCGATCGGCGACGACGACTACGGACGCCGACTGGCCGGCGGACTCGTTGCTGCCGGAGTGTCCACCGCTCGACTCGGTCAGCTGCCGGGGTCGAGCGGAATCGCACTGATCACCGTGGACGACGCCGCGGAGAACACGATCGTCGTGGTTCCCGGGGCGAACGCGCAGGTGACGGTCACTGCACGCGACACCGAGCTCATCGCCGCCGCGGACATATTGCTGCTCCAGCTGGAACTGCCGTTCCCGACGGTGCTCGCCGGCGCGCGAGCGGCGGCCGGGGCGGCCGTGCCGGTGCTGTTGAATCCGTCGCCGGTCGCCCAACTGACGCCCGAGTTGCTCGACCTGGTCACCGTTCTCGTGCTGAACGAGGGCGAGGCCGGTGCACTGGGGCCGGCCGCCCTCAACCGGGTACCGCACGTGGTGACCACGCTGGGAGCGTCCGGGGCGCGGTACGCGGGACCCGACGGTGATCGCTGCGAGGTTCCCGCGCCGGCGGTCGTCGCGGTGGACACCACCGGAGCCGGGGACGCCTTCACCGGTACGCTGGCCGTGGCCTGGGCGAGAGGATTGCCGCCCGCCGAGGCGGTCCGGCTGGCCTGCATCGCGGGGGCGAAGGCGACCACCTACCACGGCGCAACGGCGCCACCGGAGCCCTCGTCATACTGAACCGGCCGACGCCGGTGCGCCGCGGGCGGCGGGCGGCAACGGCAAGGGAGACGATGCGGGAATGGCCTTCAGCGCGATCTACGACCTGACGATCGACGAGCGGGACGTTCGCATCTATTCCAACATTCCTGACCCGCTGACGAGCCGGCGGTCGAGTGGCCACTTTCGGCCCCTTCGCCGGCGGGGGAACGGCCGAAAGTGGCGACTCAAGGAACCCGCAGAGGCGCGGAGCCCGGGCGTCCGCGGATCAGCTGTTCTCCAGCGCCTCGGCTGCGGCCAGCCACTCGGCCTCGGCAGCGGAGACCTCGGCGTGCAATTGCAGCAGCGACGCGTTCAGTTCCGCGGCGGCGACGTAGTCGGCACCGACCTCCGCCAGCTTGCCGTGTAGCTCGGACTCCTTGCGCTGCAACGATTCCAATCGGCGCTCCAGGCGCTGGAGGTCCTTGCGCAACACACGCACCGTTGCGGCGTCCTGGGCCGCGGACGACCCGCCCGAACCGGTTGACCCCGCGGTCGAGGTCCCGCCGTTCGGCGTGCCCGCACCCGCCCTGGGCGGCTCGGCGAGTTCCGCGGCCACCGATTCGCGGCGCCGTCGGAGGTACTCGTCGACCCCACCCGGCAAGTGGGTGATCGCTCCGTCACCCATCAGCGCGTACACGTCGTCGGTCACCCGCTCGACGAGATAGCGGTCGTGGCTGACCACGATCAAGGTGCCCGGCCACGAGTCGAGCAGATCCTCCAGCGCGGACAGCGTATCGGTGTCCAGGTCGTTGGTCGGCTCGTCCAGGATCAGCACGTTGGGCTCGGCCATCAGGATGCGCAGCAACTGCAGCCGCCGCTGCTCGCCCCCGGACAGTTCGGCCACCCGTGTCCACTGCTGCGCCGGGGTGAAGCCGAAACGTTCCGCCAGAGCCGACGCCGAGACGTCCTTGTCGCCCAGCTGCACCACCGCGGCGATCTCAGTGATCGCCTCGATCAACCGGGACCGACCAGGCAGCTCAGCGACTTCCTGGGAGAGGTACCCGAGGTGCACCGTGCTGCCGGTCTTGAGCCGGCCGCGGGTCAGCGGAAGCTCGCCGACCAGGATGCGGAGCAGGGTGGACTTGCCCGACCCGTTGACCCCCACCACACCGATCCGGTCACCCGGGCCGATCCGCCAGGTGACATCGGCCAGCAACACCCGCTCGCCGTCCCCCGATGATTCCGGCGCCGAATCATTGCGCGAAGCGACCGCAGGCCCGCGAGTGGAGCCATCGGTCGAACCGACCGAGCTGGGTACCGATGCCCACACATCCTCGAGCTCCAGTACGATCGCCCCCAGCCTACGGCGGGCGAAAGCGTGCAGCTCCACGGTGTTTCGCGGCTCCGGCTCCCCGGCGATGATGGCCTCGGCGGCCTCGATGCGGTAGCGGGGTTTGGAGGTGCGGGCCGGCGGACCCCGCCGCAACCAAGCCAACTCCTTGCGCGCCAGGTTCTTTCGTCGTTCCTCGGCGGCCCGGTCCAGCCGCAATCGCTCGGCCCTGGCGAAAACCCAGTCGGAGTAACCGCCTTCGCGAACCAGCACCGCGCCGTCCACCACTTCCCAGGTGGTGGTCGCGATCGCGTCGAGGAACCAGCGGTCGTGGGTCACCACGACCGAGGCTCCCCGCCTGGTCTGCAGGTGCCCGGCCAGCCAGGCCACGGCCTCGATGTCCAGGTGGTTGGTGGGCTCGTCCAGCGCCAACAGATCGGCGTCGGTCACCAGTGCCGCGGCCAACGCCACCCGCCGGCGTTCGCCGCCGGACAGCGTACGCAGCGCGGTGTCCAGCCCGATGCCGGGCAGTCCCAGGCCGGAGAGCACCTCCCGCACCGCCGCGTCGGAGGCCCAGACATGTTCGGCCTCACCGAAGGTGTGCAGCACGGCCTCGCGCACCGTCCGGTCGTCCGGCAGATTCGAGGTCTGCGGCACGAACGCCACGGCGGTGTTCCGCAAGGTCGCCACCCGGCCGGAATCCGGGCGTTCGATACCGGCCAAGAGCTTGAGCAGCGTTGTCTTACCGGAGCCGTTCAGCCCGAGAACGCCGACCCGGTCGCCGGTTTGCACGCCGATGGACACCCCGTCCAGCACCGGGCGCATGCCGTGCACGACGGTGGCGGCCTCGATGTTGACCAGGTTGGCCATCAGTGCGTCCCGAGGACACGGGCGCCCTGGGCGGGGCCGGTGGCGACCCGCACCGCGCGGCAGGTCCCGGACCCGGCCAGTTCGGCCGCGATACCTCCGGCGGACTCGGCGTCGCCACACAGCAGCGCGACCGTCGGGCCGGAGCCGGAGACGATCCCGGCCAGCGCTCCCGCCGCGATTCCCGCGCGCAGCGTGCGGCGCAACCCAGGCTGCAACGAGATCGCGGCCGCCTGCAGATCGTTGCCGAGTGCCGCGGCAACGGCTGCGGCATCACCGCTGGCCAGCGCGGCCAGGATGTCCCGGACCGGACCCACTCGCGGCGGGTCGCCGGCGGCGCGCAGCCGGTCGAGCTCGGCGAACACCGCCGGAGTGGACAGACCCTCGGCGGCCAGCGCCAGCACCCAGTTCAGGGGCGTGCGGGCCAGTACGGGCGACAGCAACTCTCCCCGGCCGGTGCCGACAGCGGTTCCACCGGTCAGGGCGAACGGAACATCGGAGCCGACCTCGGCGGCGATCTGCGCCAGGTCACCGCGGGCAATGTCAAGACGCCACAACGCCGCACACCCGACCAGCGCGGCTGCCGCGTCGGCACTGCCGCCGGCCATACCGCCCGCCACCGGGATGTTCTTGGTGATCTCGATGGCCACCGGTCCCCCGCCGCCGCTGCGCCGCGCCAGCAGCCTTGCCGCGGCACCGGCGAGATTCCTGGCCCCGCTGGGTACGCCGTCCGAGGGCTGGGTGTGGACGGAGTGCCGTTCGGCGCGGGAGATGGTGAGTTCGTCGACCAGATCGACGGCATGGAACACGGTGACCAGCTCGTGGTACCCGTCCGGCCGCGCCGCCCCGACCGAGAGGTGCAAATTGATCTTCGCCGGGGCCTGTACCCGGATCTTGCCGACGAACATGGCTGTCGCCGAGCTCATTCGTGTTCGACCGCGTCCAGCTCGTCCAGGGCACGCGCGATGCGGGCGAAATCGTCGACGGCAAGAACCTCACCACGTGCGGTCGGATCGATGCCGGCCCTGGTCAGCACGCCTTCGGCGAACGCCGCCGAGCCCGCCCAATCGGCGAGCGCGGACCGGAGTGTCTTGCGACGCTGGGCGAACGCCGCGTCGATGACCCCGAACACCGCCGCCCGGTCATCGGTGCGGGGGTGCGGATGCAGGTCGATGGCGACCAGCGCCGAATCCACTCCGGGCACGGGCCAGAACACGGATCGGCTGACCGAGCCGGCCCGCCGGGCGGTGCCGTACCAGGCTGCCTTGGCGCTGGGCACGCCGTAGGTCCGGGACCCGGGCGGCGCCACCAGCCGATCGGCCACTTCGGATTGGACCATCACCAGCACCCGTCTCAGGGTCGCCACCTCGGCCAGCAGGTGCAGCAGTACCGGCACGGCGACGTTGTACGGCAGGTTCGCCACCAGCGCGGTCGGGTCAGGCGGCGCCGGCACGTCGTCGAGCACGGCCAACCGGTCGGCGGTGACGTCCAGCGCGTCCGCGGTGATCACCCGGAGTGCCCTGACCCTTCCCGGTGCGTGCTCGGCAACGGTCCGCGGCAGCAACTCGGCCAACCGCGGGTCGATCTCCACCGCGGTGACCTCGGCGACGGCGTCGAGCAATCCGAGGGTGAGCGAGCCAAGACCCGGGCCGACCTCGAGCACGTGGTCGGTGGATCGCAGATCGGCGGCGGCCACGATGCGCCGGACGGTGTTGCCGTCATGCACGAAGTTCTGACCCAGCGTCTTGGTCGGGTGCAGGTCCAGCTCTTCGGCCAGCCTGCGGATTTCGACAGGGCCGAGCAGGCGCACACGATCGGTCACACGGACATCCTCACACGCGCGGGGCCGCGCCGATCAACCACTCGCCCTCGAACGCCCCTGCCGATGCAGAAACGGACCCCGACACATGGTCGGGGTCCGTCTCTGTGGCTCTCGTTGGGTTGGTGCACCGGTGTCTCGGAGAAGATCAGCCGGCCGGCGGGCCGGAGGCCGCGTACCCACACAGCCAAGGCTCGAGGCCGCGGCTCTGGTACAGCAGCTTGGCCCTGATCAACTGCTCTTCCGGAGAGGCATCCAGCGGGTTACCGCTGCCGCCCACGGACGCCCAGGTCGGCACATCGAACTGGAACAGCCCGTAGGTCGAGAGGTAACCGGCGGGGTTGTTCACGGCCTTGGGGTTGTTCGTCGACTCGCAGTAGGCCATGCCGTCCCAGTTGACGCCGAACTCGGTGTCGTGGAAGAAAACACGGCTGCCCTGCCAGTCCAGCGTGGACTTGCTGCCGACGTGGGTGATCGACGGGATGGGCTCGGCGACAGTGGTCCGGGACAGTTCCTTGCGCTCGGTCTCGACGCCGTTCACGGTGGTCACCTGGGTCACCACCTGCGCCTTGCCGGGCACGCCCTGTTGCGCGACCGCCGTACTGCCCTTGTTCAGGTTGGGGTCATCCACCTGCTGGTTGGCGGGCGCGATGTCGACCGAGTCGGTGCTGGTGGTGACCGACACCCTGGACACGGCGATCTGCACGCCGTCCGTCACCGGGGTGGACGCGGCCGGGACGACGGTGTCGGTCGGGCCGAGCGGGGAGTTCAGTCCGGTGAGCACGTCAGCCACGGTGCGCGCCCCGGTCTTGACCGGGGTTGCCGCCGCGCCGGCGTCGGACAGCGACACGGTGCGCAAGGGCTCGGCCGTCACGGCCAGCCCGTCCAGCGGGATCTCCCGGGATCGGTCGGCGGACAGTTGGTACGCGCTCGGGTCCTGGCCGAGCTGGCTCAGGGCCTCGTCGACGGTCTTGGCGGTGGTCCACACCTGCCGTTGCTGACCGTCGATGGTCAGGGTCAGCAGGCGGCCGTGCACGAGCGCGATCTGCGCGCCGTCAGTGATATCGATACCTGCCGCCGGCGCCAGCACATCGTGTTCGCCGGCCTGCAGGCCGGCCGAGGACAGCGCACCGTCGACCGAACCGGCCAGCGTCGTGACCTGACGCTGCTGGCCGTCGACGGTGATGGTCACGGTCTTGGCCAGCGAGGCCGCCGTTGCGCCACCCAGCGCGAGCAGTCCGATGGTCGCCGCGGCGCCCACCAGGATCGCCTTGCGGCGCAGCACGGAAGGCCGAGTGCTGGTCGTGGCGCCGGCCCGATGAGCGGTCCGGCCGCTCTGCGTGACGACGTCCTGGTTGCCGGCACTATCGGTGCCGTCAGCAGCGTCGCTGTCGGCCGAAGGGTTCATATCATTCTGGTTGTTCAATGCATCCAGCGCATTCGTGTCATTCACGTCGTTCTGGGCGGTCGCCAGCTCGGGGCCGTCATGGCCGGGGTTGTCGTCGCGTCCGTTCACGTCACATCCGATGGGTCGGTGTTTTCCGGGCAGGGGAAGGGATTCACCGAATTTCGTGTGAGGCATTGCGGCCATGACACTCAGACAGGGCGTAAACCCGCTCACATCATCGGCGGGAAATCAAATCGGACGCCTGCCCGGTAAACCCCGGGCGGTGATCTCCCATCCCGGCTTCTATCACGGAACAGTAACGGTTCAGCCATCGGATGGCAACGTCGGCTGCCTCACAAACGCAATGACAACGTTGTCTAAACTCGATCGTCGCTGTTAGAAGGATCACGTTTGATGCCTGGGCGACCCTGGCTGAGTCGCTCCGCCGTACTCCAGGAGGGTTGCCGGCCGGGGCGCTGGTCGATGTGTACAGATCGTGCTACCGGATGGCCGGCCGGCGGGCGCAGACCGCCGTGACCTGGCCATGTACCAGCGCCCGGCGGCGAGCTGGCAGCTCGATGCCTGCGCATCTTTGTCTTCGTGCGGGCGACGGGCACCGCGTGGTCGACCGATGCTGCGCATCCCTGGGCGGTTCGTCATCGGCGTGCGGCGCTGGGTCGACCACCCGGTTCGACAAGGCATCTCCTGGTGCCCGAAGCATGACACCGCATCATTTGCGTCGGGCGTCGGTGACGTTCCCTGTCCCGGACGGGGAGCACAGGTTCGGAGAGCGGGATATACGGCGGAGAAGCCCCGGAATGCCCGACTGGCCGGCTGGCGCGACAGCCTGATCGAGGGGGCTTCGCAGCGCGCGTCACACGCCGCCAGGTGACTCCAGCTTGGCGCGCCCCGCCAACACCGTCGGCACATTCGTGCTCCGGACACCAGGAAGCCCCGACCCGCATCGCGGATCGGGGCTTCGAGGTGTTCAGCGCTCACCCGAAGGCGGCTGCCGATCAGTACTCGTTACTGCTACTGCGTCTGCCTGTACTCGTCACAACTATTGCGCTGGAACTGATCAGCCGGCGTAACCGCAGGCCCACGGCGAGGTGCCACGGGAGGCGGCGACGTTCTCGGCGACCGCGATCTGCTGCGACTGGGTGGCGAGATCGGGGCGCGAGGCGTAGGCGAGCCCGCCACCGCTGGCCCAGGTGCCGAGATCGAACTGCAGGCCACCGTAGTAGCCGTTGCCGGTGTTGATCGACCAGTTGTTGGTCGACTCGCACTGAGCGATGCCCTGCCAGTTGATGCCACTGGAGCCCGAGGAGGCCGGTGCGGCCGAGCTGCTGCTGGACGAACCCGAGTCGCTGCTCGAGGAACCCGAGCTGCTGCTGGAGGAACCCGAATTGCTGCTCGAGGAACCCGAATTGCTGCTGGAGGAACCCGAATTGCTGCTGGAGGCGGTGTACACCGGCTTGGTGCCGACGGCCACGATCTTCGGTTGGGCCGGGGTGACCGCGGTGCGGGAGACCTCGGTCTTTGCGGTCTCGGCGCCGTTGGTGGTGGTCACCTGGTAGGTCACCTGATCGGTGCCGGCGGAACCCTCCTGGGTGACGTTCGACGAGCCCTCGTCCAGGTTGGCGTCCTCGACCTGCTGGTCGGCGGGCTGCGCAACCGGAACCTGCTCGGCCGCCGTGGTCTGCGCGACCCGGGTGATGGTGACCGCGAGGCCCGCGCTGAGCGGGGTTTCCGCGGCCGGGCTCACCGTGTCCAGCGGGCCGAGCGTGAGGTGCTGCTCGATCACCAGCTCGCCGACCGTATTGGCGGCGGACTGCAGGTTGGTCGCGGGGTTCGCGCCGTCCGCGAGCGAGGTGGCGAAGATGGTTTCCGCGGTGACGGCCAGGCCGTCCAACGGAACCACCCGCGACCGGTCGGCGGACAGGGCGAACGCACCCGGGTTCTGGCCGAGTTCGGCCAGCGCCTCTTCGACGGTGGTCGCGGTGGTCCAGACCTCGCGCTGCTGGCCGTCGATGGTCAGGGTCAGCAGGCGGCCGCGCTCCAGCGCGATCTGCGAACCGTCGGAGATCGTGGTGTCGGCCGCGGGGGCCAGCACGTCGTGCTCGGAGACCGACAGTCCGGCGGACTCCAGCGCGCCCTCGACCGATCCGGCGTGGGTGCTCACTTCCTGCTGCTGTCCGTCGACGGTGATGGTGACGGTCTTGCCGGCGGCAGCGTAGACGCCACCACCCAGTGCCAGGGCCACGACCAACGCGGCCACGCCGAGCAGAACCGGCTTGCGCAGGCTCCGGCCGGTCTTGGCGGCAGGGGTGGCAACGTCATCGTTGTCGTGCGA
>Ga0302263_10001004_pt1 | contig 10742 bp, 7 predicted proteins | sample II_Fen_N1_4_FD_194564 | JGI IMG/M metagenome (GOLD analysis project Ga0302263, IMG submission 194564) | Peat permafrost microbial communities from Stordalen Mire near Abisko, Sweden - II_Fen_N1_4 | ecosystem: Environmental > Terrestrial > Soil > Wetlands > Permafrost | place: Sweden: Abisko... | reverse complement strand
AGGTCCTGGAAAATCGGCACAAACTGCGGCACCACATACGCCAGCAACAACGCCAGCGAACCGAGCACGCCGACCACCAGGAACGCCGGGTAGATCAGCGCATTGATGACCTCGCCGCGCAGCCGCTCGCTGCGTTCGAGGTAGTCGCTGAGTTGGCGCAGGGTGCTTTCCAGCGCGCCACCGGCTTCACCGGCGCGCACCATGCTCAGGTACAACGGCGAGAAGCTCGCGCCCTCGTCCTCCAGCGCGGCCGATAACGGTTTGCCGGCCTTGACCTGGTCGCGGATGCGTTCGATCAGCGCACGCACCTGGGGCTGGCCGGGTTGCTTGAGCAGCAGGCCCAGGGAGCGCTCCAACGGCTGACCGGCGCCCAACAGCGTCGCCAACTGCTGGGTGAAACTCACCAACGCGGCGCCCTTCAACGAGCCACGCACAAAGGCATGGCGCAGGCCCTGGCTGCCGGCCGCGTCGATCTGCAACAGCAGCCAACCGCGCTTGTGCAAGACTGCGACAGCGGCGGCTTGATCCTTGGCTTGCAGCGTGCCGCGTTGGGTCACACCCTGGCTGTCCAGGGCGCGGAAGGTGAACAGACTCACGCGCCGTCTCCACGGGTAACGCGCAGCACTTCTTCCAGCGAGGTGACGCCCGCCACCGCCTGGCGCAGGCCTTCTTCATGCAAGGTGCGCAGGCCCGCGCGACGGGCGGCCTGCTCCAGCGTCGCGGCGTCGGCGTGGCGCATCAACAGGCCACGCAGTTCGTCATTCATCACCAGCAATTCGGTGATGGCGCTGCGGCCGTGGTAACCGCCTTCGGCGCCGGGCCGGTAGAGCAGGATCGGGCGCTCATCGGTAAAGCGCTCCAAGCCATGCTCCTCGATCAGCTCCGGCGGCGCTTCGAAGGCGACGCGGGTCGCTGGGTCCAGGCGCCGCACCAGGCGTTGCGCGAGGATGCCGGTGACGGTCGAGGCGATCAGGTAACTCTCCACGCCCATGTCCAGCAGGCGCGTGATGCTCGCCGCGGCGCTGTTGGTGTGCAGCGTGGAGAGCACGAGATGGCCGGTGAGCGACGATTGGATGGCGATGCGGCAGGTTTCCAGGTCGCGGATTTCGCCGATCATGATCACGTCCGGGTCCTGGCGCACGATGGAGCGCAGCGCCCCGGCGAAGTCCAGGCCGATGGCCGGTTTGACCTGGATCTGGTTGATGCCTTCGAGCTGGTATTCCACCGGGTCTTCGACGGTGATGATCTTGCGCTCGGCGCTGTTGAGCCGCGCCAGCGCGGTGTAGAGCGTGGTGGTCTTGCCGGAACCGGTGGGCCCGGTGACCAGCAGGATGCCGTGGGGCCGTTCGAGCACGTCGAGGAAGGCGGCCAGGCGCTGGCCGTCAAAGCCCAGGCTGGGGAAGTCGAACTGCACGGTTTGCCGGTCGAGCAGGCGCATCACCACCGACTCGCCAAAACTGGTGGGCACCGTGGACACCCGCAGGTCCAGCTCCTTGCCCTGGATGCGCAACATGATCCGCCCGTCCTGGGGCAGGCGCCGCTCGGCGATGTCCAGGCGCGCCATGATCTTCACCCGCGAGATCACCGCCGCCGACGAACTGGCCGGCGGCGCTTCGGCGTCGTGCAGCACGCCGTCGACGCGGTAGCGCACCTTGAGCTGGTTTTCGAAGGGTTCGATATGGATGTCCGATGCACGCTGCTCCACCGCCCGCTGCAGGATCAGGTTGACCAGGCGAATCACCGGTGCTTCGGAGGCCATGTCCTTGAGGTGTTCGATATCTTCCAACGCGCCGCCCTGCTCATCGAGGTTCTCGATCAGGGTGCCCATGGCGGAACGGCCCTGGCCGTAGTAGCGCTCAATCAACGTATCGACTTCGTTGCGCGGGCCGATGGCCAGCCATATCGGCACATCGCAGGCGTAGGCCAGGGCCTGAAAGGGGTAATGCTGCGCCGGGTTGGCTGCGAGGACGCGCAGCCCGCCTTGGGTCCACCCCATCGGCACCACTTGGTAATGGCGCATAAAGCGCTCGGTGAGCGTGGGCAACGGGTCGAGCAGCGGCGGCGCGGCATCGGCCAGCAACAGCGGCGCACCGAGCAACGCCGCCCAGGCGCGGGCCAGTTCGATTTCGGACACCAACCCCAAGCGCGTGAGCAACCCCAACAGGTCGCTGGCGTCGGTGGACAAGCGCCGGGCACGCTCCAGATCAACGGTTTTCAGCCCGGCGTGCTGCATCAGCCACGCGCACACGGTGTCGGTGTGCGGTATCTGCGTATGGCAGGCATCGATGGGCATGGACGACATAGTTGGGTGTCTAGTTGCGAGAAAGTATGGCTATTTGGAACTACTGAATATGACAAGAAAATGCCATTAGTTCGCCATGCCGCAGTCGGAGTTAACTGGGTTAATCGACTGGAAGTTCCAAGGCTAGTTCCGGAAGCCGGGAAACAAACTGAAAAGAATAGGCTTCGGCCATCTTGAAATGGCCTTACACGCCTTGATTTAAAGGCTCAGCACCGAAAAGACCGGATTTAGCTAATTGCAATTAGCCACTTCGCTAATTAGCGCCAGGCGCCGAAGTTTTTCCTCGGCGGACATCACGCTCAAACTTTCAAATGGCCTTTGTGATGTTCACCGCCGAGGGCACCTGCGAACCGCGTGATAGCAAACAAAGGCGATCTGCCGATCAGAAGTCGACCGTCGCCGACAGCAGGTAAGTACGCGGCGTCGACAAGGTCAACCCCGGCTCACTGTCGTCCGACGCGCCCGCCGAACTCCAGTAGCGTTTATCGGCGACGTTCTCCACATTCGCGCGCAGGGTGATGTGTTTGTCATCAACCTTGAACGCATACCGCGCGCCCACGTCGATGCGGTTCCAGGCGTCGATTTCCTTGACGTTCGACTGGTCCAGGTATTGCGAACTGGAGTGGATGCCGCGGCTGGTCAAGGTCAGGCCTTCGAGGCTCGGCACGTCCCATTCCGCGCCGAGGTTGACGTTGTACTTGGGTGTGGCCGGGGCACGGTTGCCGTCGTAGGTGCCGTTGGTGGTGTGGGTCAGCTCGCTGTCGATGTACATCACCCCGCCAAGCAAACGCACGCCCTTGAGCGGCTCGCCGAATACGCTCAGTTCCACCCCTTCGTTCTGGCGCTTGCCGTTGGGGCCGAACAATTTCGAGGTGGCGTTGGTTTCATAGGCCGGTTGCTTGATGCGGAACACCGCCGCAGTCACCGCGAAAGCACCGGCGTCGTATTTGGCGCCCGCTTCCACCTGGCGGCTGATGAACGGCGGGAAGATTTGATTTTCGTTGTTCGAGGTCGACGGCGCGACCTTGCCCTGGCTCAGGCCTTCCATGTAGTTGGCGTACAGCGACAGCTTGTCGGTGGCCTTGAACAGGATGCCACCGGACGGCGAGATTTTTTCTTCGTCGTAGCCAGTGCGGCCTTTGACGTCGTTGGTCCAGTCATCCACCTTCACGCGTTGCCAGCGCGCGCCAAGAGTCAGCAGCAGGCGGTCGTCGAAGAAGCCCAGGGTGTCGGACAACGCCACGCCGCTGAATTTATTCTCGGTGTACACCTTCGCATCCTGGCGGGTGGCGGTGGACGGCGTCGGCGTTTGCACCGGGTCGTAGAGATTGCTCGACGCCGACGCATACCGTGCGCCGCCGTTGGTGAAGTCCATGTAGAAGTAGCTGGCAGCCAGGTTGACCTCGTGACTCACCGGCCCGGTCTGGAACCAGTTGCGCACGCCCGCCGTGGCGGTGCGCACATTTTCATCGCGGGTGAAGTCACGGGGCTGCACGCTGAAATCCCCTGCGCTGTTGCTGACGGAAACGGCGTGGCGCAGGAAGTCGTGGTTGCTTTTGCGCGCGCCTACGCCGCCGTACAGCATCACGTTATCGCTGAGGTCGAACTCAGCATTGACCGTGCCAAACGTGTCGTTGGTGCTGGCCTTGCTCCACGACTGCGCGTAATTGTGGCGCACATCGTTGGCGCTGGGCACCGGGGCAGCGGCGGCCACCTGCACACGCTCCTGTGGCGCATCGGTGTCGCGCTCGGTGTGGCCGATATCGGTGGAAAGGCGCAGGCGCTCGCCGCGAAAATCCAGGCCCAGTACGGCCATCTCGCGATCGACGCTCTGATGGTCCCATTCGGTATCGCCGGACTGCTTCACGCCGTTGAAGCGCAGGCCGAACTTGTTGTCCTCGCCAAAGCGCCGGCCCACATCCACCGCGCCGCCGGCCTGGCTGCCGGAGGCCCAGGTGCCGGTGAACGAGGTGATGTCCTTGTCGGTGGCGCGCTTGGGCACCACGTTGATCCCGCCGCCCACACTGCCGCGCGGCGAGATGCCGTTGATCAATTGGCTGGGGCCTTTGACGACGTCGACGCGGTCGGCCATTTCCATGTCGATGGTGTAGGTCGGCAACACGCCATAGAGGCCGTTGTAGGCCACATCACTGTTGAACAGGCTGAACCCGCGAATGGTGAACTGCTCATAGCGCCCACCGGCCGGGTTGGTGGCGCGCACCGATGGGTCGCTGGCGATCAGGTCGCCGAGGGTGCGGGCCTGTTGGTTCTTCACCGCCTCCTGGGTGTAGGTGGTCATGCTGAACGGCGTGTCCATGAAGTCCCGCGAACCCAGCAGGCCTTGCGAACCACGGCGCGCCACTTGCCCACCGGCGTAGGTATCGCCGGCGTCCAGGCCGCTGGTGCCGAGGATCGACGTCGGCGCCAGTTCCAGGCGGCTGCCCTCGGGCGCCGGCACCAGCATGTAGGCCTGCTCTCCCATGGCTTGCAGTTGCAGGCCAGAGCCTTGCAGCAGGCGCGCAAAGCCCTCTTCCACCGCATATTCGCCGGACAACCCGCTGCTGCTGCGCCCGCTGACCAGCGCCGGGTCCACCGACAGGTTGACCCCCGACAACCCGGCGAAACGGGTCAGCGCGGCACTCAGGCTACCGGCTGGCACCTGGTAGCTGCGGCGGCTGGCGGTGTCTTCGGCATAGCTGACGGGCACGAACAACGGGCTGGCGCTGAGGCTCAGCAGCAGGCTCAGTTTGAGCAACGGGCGCAAGCGCAAGGAGGGGACTGCGGACATTGGAAGAAGCTCTCGATTTTGTTCACTTACCTGGGATGACAGGCGAGGTGAAAAAAAGGGACAGGCTTCGTCAAACTATTTTCCGCAACGGCTACCCACCGCCTCCCGATGCGCAGGCCGCCCGTTTTACCACACGGCGATATGCGAGTCCGCCCGCGGCTCGGTCCCTGCGCACAGCACCCCGCTGACCGGGTCGCGCAGGATGATCTGCCCGCGCCCATAGTCGGTGAGGTCGCTGTCGATTTGCACCTTGTGGCCACGCCGCGCCAACCCATTGGCCAGATCGCGAGAAGCGCCCTGCTCAATCCCGACCTTCATGTCGCCCAGCCATTGCCAGCGCGGCGCATCCAGTGCGGCCTGAGGGTTGAGGCCGAAGTCCACCAGGTTCATCACCATCTGCACATGGCCCTGGGGCTGCATGTACCCGCCCATCACACCGAACGGCCCGAGGGCCTCACCGTTCTGTGTAAGAAAGCCGGGGATGATGGTGTGGAAGGTTTTCTTGCCCGGTGCGAGGCAGTTGGCGTGGGTCGGGTCGAGGCTGAATTCCTGCCCGCGATTCTGCAGTGCGATGCCGCTGTCGGGCAGCACCACGCCGGAACCGAAGCCGTGGTAATTGCTCTGGATGAACGAGACCATATTGCCTTCGGCGTCCGCCGTGGCCAGGTACACCGTGCCGCTGGCGTGCGGGTCGCCGGGTTTGGGCGGCTGTGCCTGCTCGCCGATCTGGTTGCGGCGGCGGGTGCTGTAGTCGTCGCTCAGCAGGTCGGCCACCGCCACGCGCATGTGCTCGGGGTCGGTGATGTAATGCAAGCCATCGCTGTAGGCGAGCTTCATCGCTTCCAATTGGCGATGCCAGGTTTGCTGGCTGTCGCGGTGATCGAAGCTGAAACCTTCGAGGATCTTCAGCGCCATCAGTGCCACCAGGCCCTGGCCGCTGGGCGGGATTTCCCAGACATCGACGCCGCGATAGTTGATGTGGATCGGCTCCACCCACTGTGCGCGGTAATCCTTGAGGTCGCAGGCGCGCAGGTAGCCGCCACTGGCCTTGGAATACGTCTCCAGGCGTGCGGCCAGGGCCCCGCGATACAGGCTTTCGCAGCGGGTCGCGGCGAGTTCTTCCAGCGTTCGGGCCTGGGCCAGGTTGCGGAAAACCTGCCCCGCCTGGGGGGCGCGCCCGTCGATCAGGAACGTGTCGAACCAGGCGTCCAGTACGGCGTCGCGATGGGGGGTGAATTCGTTCAGCGCAATCTGCCATTGATGGGCGACCACCGGCGACACCGGGAAACCCTCCCGCGCCAGGCTGATGGCCGGTTGCAGCAGTTCGGCAAACGGCAGCTTGCCGAAGCGTTGCGACAGCTCGGCCCAGGCCGAGGGGCAGCCGGGCACAGTGACCGGGGTCCAGCCATACAGCGGCATCCGGTCATGCCCCGCCGCCTTGACCGCCTCGATACTCAAGGCGGCCGGCGCGTGACCGTTACCGTTCAGGCCATGCAACTGGCCCTTGCACCAGACCAAGGCAAACGCATCGCCGCCCAGGCCGCAGCCGGTGGGCTCCACCACCGTCAACGCCGCCGCCGTGGCAATGGCCGCGTCGATCGCGTTGCCGCCCTTTTGCATGATTTCGATGCCCGCCTGGGCGGCCAGGGGTTGGGATGCCGCGACCATGCCGCGCCGGGCAAACACACTCTGGCGTTGCGACGGATAGGGGTACTCGTGAGCAGAAAATTTCAACATGGCAAAGGCTCTTCGATTTATTGGCCGGATTTGATCCGGTTCCATTCCCGGGTCATCAGACGCTGGATGTTTTCCGGCAGGTCGGCGGAGACGAAGGTGTGGCTGATCACGTCGTCGCCGGGGTAGATGCCCGGGTTGCCGCTGACCTTGGGGTCCATCAGCGCCGTCGCATCCTTGTTGGGGTTGGCGTAGCCCACGTAGTCGCTGATCGGCGCGATCACCTCGGGCCGCAGCAGGTAGTTGATCAGCGCATGGGCGTTCGCCGCGTTACCGGCATCCTTGGGAATCGCCAGCATGTCGAACCACAGGTTCACGCCTTCTTTGGGTATCAGGTAGCGGATGTCGATGTTCTTGCCGGCCTCCTTGGCTCGGCTCTGGGCCTGCATGACATCGCCGGAATAACCGACCGCCACGCAGATATCGCCGTTGGCCAGGTCGGCGGTGTATTTCGACGAATTGAAGTAGGTCACCGACGGCCGCAGCGCCATCAGCCGTTTCGAGGCCTGCGTGTAGTCGTCGGGCTTGACGCTGTTGGGGTTCAGGCCGAGGTAGAGCATGACCTGGGGAATGATCTTCACCGGCGCATCGAGAAAAGCGACGCCGCAACTTTTGAGTTTGGCCAGGTTGCCGGGCTCGAAAACCATCGACCAGGAGTCCAGCACCGCCTCTTTGCCCAGTACCGCCCGCACTTTTTCCGCGTTGTAACCGATGCCCACGGTGCCCCACATGTACGGCACGGCGTAGCGGTTGCCGGGGTCGGCCGCTTCCAGGCGTTGCATCAGGCGCGGGTCGAGGTGCTTCCAGTTATCCAGCAGCCCGCGTTGCAGTGGCTGGTAGGCGCCGGCACGAATCTGCTTGGACAGGAACTGGCTGGATGGCACCACCACGTCATATCCCGAGTGCCCGGAAAGCAACTTGGCCTCGAGCATTTCGTTGGTGTCGAAGATGTCGTACTGCACCTTGATGCCGCTGTCTTTCTCGAAGTTTTTCAAGGTGTCAGGCCCGATGTAATCGGACCAGTTATAGACCTTCACCACCGGGTCGGCGGCCTCGGCCATAGGGACAATGGCGGCGCAGCACAGGGCCGCGAAGAAGCTCGATAAGCGCATGGAAAATCTCCTTGGACGGGTCATAACACGCGGCTGAGAAAGGCCCGGGTGCGGGGGTGGCTGGGGTGGCTGAATATCTGTTCCGGAGGGCCTTGTTCGATGAGCTCGCCCTGGTCGAGCACCACCACGCGGTCGGCCACTTCACGGGCAAAGCCCATTTCATGGGTGACCACCACCATGGTCATGCCCTCCTCGGCCAGTTCCTTCATCACCTGCAGCACTTCGCCGACGGTTTCCGGGTCGAGGGCGCTGGTGGGTTCGTCGAACAGCATGGCCTGGGGTTTCATCGCCAACGCGCGGGCAATCGCCACCCGTTGTTGCTGGCCGCCAGAGAGCATCGACGGGTAATGGCTGGCCTTGTCCGCCAGGCCGACCCGCGCGAGCAAACCACGCGCCTGCTCCAACGCCTCGGCACGCGGGGTGCCGAGCACGTGGATCGGCGCTTCGATGATGTTTTCCAGCGCGGTCATATGGGGGAACAGGTTGAAGCGCTGGAACACCATGCCGATGTCACGGCGCTGCCGGGCGATGTTGCGCTCCGAGTCGCGCACCAGGCTGCCGTCGGGGCGTTCGCGATAGCCCATGGCGCGGCCGTTGACGCGGATGCGCCCACCCTGGATGTCTTCCAACAGGTTGATGCAGCGGATGAACGTGGTCTTGCCGGAACCGGAGGCACCGATCAGCACCACCACTTCGCCGCGCCGCACTTGCAGGGAGATGCCCTTGAGAATCTGCAGTGCGCCGAACGACTTATGGATGTCCAGCGCTTCGATGATCAGTTCTTCACTTTGGTGCGCCATGGTTAACGTCCCCTCAGCAGTTTCAGGGCGCTGCGCCCGAACATGCGGCTGGCTGCCGGCGGTGGCTCGGAAGGCCGGTCGGACTGGCTGAAGCGCGTCTCCAGCCAGCGCTGGAAAAAGCCCCACAGGGTGGTCAGTGTCAGGAAATACAGAGCGACCACCAAGTACAACTCGAACACGCGGAAGGTCGCCGAGGTGATCATCTGGGTGCTGAGCAGCAACTCCTGCACCCCGATCACACTGACCAGGGTGGTGTTCTTGAGCATCACGTTGAACTCGTTGCCCAGCGGCGGCACGATCACCCGGAATGCCTGGGGCAGCACGATACGCCGCATCAATTTGGCAAAGCCCATGCCCAGGGAGCGCCCGGCTTCGTATTGGCCCTTGTCCACCGCACCGATGCCGGCGCGAATGATCTCGGCCATGTACGCGCCTTCATTGAGGCCCAGGGCAATGATTGCCGCCTGGATATTGCCGGGCACGATCAGGCCGAACAGCTCGATATCCTCGAAGCGGAAAATCCCGCCCGCCGCCAGCGCGGTGTACAAAAACACGATCTGCACCAGCAGCGGTGTGCCGCGCATCAGCCACACATAAAAACGCACCGGCAGGTGCAACAACGGGTTCTTCGACAAGCGCAGCAGCGCCGCCGCCAGCCCCAGCACACAGCCGAGCAGCATCGCCAGCACGCTGATCAGGCAGGTCAGCCACAACCCGGTGAGGTACACCCCACTGGGCTGCAGCAGGTACTGCCAGAACACATCCCAATTGAAATTCATCGCAGGTTTGCCTCAGTCGAGTGTGTCGCTGCTGACATGCCATTTGTCCAGCAACCGCACGTAGCTGCCGTCGCTGCGCATATCGCTGATCACCTGCTGCACGGCGGCGGTCAGTTGCGGATCGTCCTTGCGCATGCCCAGGCCGGTGAGGATGCGACTGAACGCTGGCACGCCTTCCTGGAACAGCTCCGGGGCCATCGCTGCGTAGTAACCGGCGGTTTCCACGGTGGTGCCGTAGGCGTCGACCTGGCTGATGCGCAGGGCCTGGAACGCGTCGGTGTCGGTGTTGTAGACCACCAGTTTCATCAAGGGCTTGCCAGCCTTGGTCAGGCTGTCGTTTTGCGCGTCCAGCAGGGTCTTGATGGTGGAGCCGTTGAGCACCGCGACTTTGTGCCCGGACAGCTCATCCAGGGTCTTGATGCCCTTGGGGTTGCCCTTGGGCACCACCACCGACTGGCTGGAGTACATGTAGTTGACGATGTCGATCACCTGCCGCCGCTCGGGCTTGTCGAACAACTGGTCGACGATCATGTCGCATTGCTGGGCCAGCAACGCCGGCACTAAACCGGAGAATGGGATCACCCGCCATTGCACCTGTTTGTCGCCCAGGCGCTTGGCGATTTCCAGGCCCAGGTCGACGGTGAGCCCGCGCGGTTTCTGGGCTTCGTCGAAGGACACCAGGGGCGGTGAGTCCATCCCCGAGCAATACGTGAGCTTATCGACTTTCTGCAGGCGCTCCGGCACCTGGGGCGCAGCAAAAGCCCATTGGGTACAGAGGCCGAGGGAGACAGCCATCAGCAAGGCACGGCGTTTATGCATGACCAGACACTCCAGTTCGTTAAGTAACGGGGGCAGGACTCAACGTCAACACACGACAGCTTTCTTATTGTTCGGATTGCAGGAATTGGATCAGGGCGGGCACGGTGCCTTCGATGTGTTCGCGCACCACCGCTTCAGCGCGTGCCCCATCACCGGCGCGGATCGCCTCAAGGATCACCGCGTGTTCCTGACGTGCGCTGAGGGGTTTTTCGCCGTGTTGCAACCACAAGCGCATGGGCGCCTCCACCAGCGAGTACAGCGCCGAGATTTGCTTCATCAGGCGCGGGCGACCGCTGAGGCTGCACAGGTATTCGTGGAAGGCACGATGACGGCTGACCCACACGGCGCTTTCATCGCGGTAGTCGTCCATCTCGTCGAGCAGGCGCTCCAGCGCGGCAAGTTGCCGCT
>Ga0302263_10000999_pt1 | contig 10762 bp, 13 predicted proteins | sample II_Fen_N1_4_FD_194564 | JGI IMG/M metagenome (GOLD analysis project Ga0302263, IMG submission 194564) | Peat permafrost microbial communities from Stordalen Mire near Abisko, Sweden - II_Fen_N1_4 | ecosystem: Environmental > Terrestrial > Soil > Wetlands > Permafrost | place: Sweden: Abisko... | reverse complement strand
CGTTTTCAACCTGTTTTTTGAAAACTCGACCCGCACCCGCACGACGTTTGAAATTGCCGCCACGCGCTTGTCGGCGGACGTGATCAATCTCGACATTGCCCGCTCGTCGGCGTCCAAAGGCGAGTCGCTGCTGGACACGATTGCCAACCTGAGCGCGATGGCTGCCGACCTGTTCGTCGTGCGCCACAGCGAGTCCGGCGCGCCTTATCTGATTGCCCAGCATGTCGCGCCGCACGTTCACGTCGTCAACGCCGGTGACGGGCGCCACGCGCACCCGACGCAGGGCTTGCTGGACATGTTCACCATCCGGCATTACAAAAAAGATTTCAGTAATCTGACCGTCGCCATCGTTGGCGACGTGCTGCATTCGCGTGTGGCCCGCTCCGACATCCACGCGCTGACCACGCTGGGCTGCGCCGAAGTGCGCGTCGTCGGCCCCAAAACGCTGGTGCCTGACAACATGGCGCAAATGGGCGTGCGCGTGTGCAACACGCTCGAAGAAGGCATTCGCGGTGCCGACGTGATCATCATGCTGCGCCTGCAAAACGAGCGCATGAGCGGCGCGCTGCTGCCCAGCAGCCAGGAGTTTTTCAAGAGCTTTGGCCTGACCCCGGAAAAGCTCCAACTGGCCAAGCCCGACGCCATCGTCATGCACCCCGGCCCGATCAACCGGGGCGTGGAAATCGACTCGGCCGTGGTCGATGGCGCGCAAAGCGTCATCCTGCCGCAGGTCACTTTTGGCATTGCGGTGCGCATGGCCGTCATGAGCATCGTCGCAGGAAATGAAGCATGAAATTACTGATTAAAAATGGCCGCGTGATGGACCCGGCCACGGGATTTGACGAAGTCACCGATCTGACCATTGCGGCTGGCCGCATCGTGGCAATCAAAGGCCAACTGGCCGATTTCACGCCGAACAGAGTCATCGACGCCAGCGGTTGCATCGTCATGCCCGGCTTGATTGACCTGTCAGCGCGGCTGCGCGAGCCCGGCCACGAGCACGAACGCATGCTCGAAAGCGAACTGGCCGCTGCCGTCGCCGGGGGCGTGACCAGCTTGGTCTGCCCGCCCGACACCGATCCGGTGCTTGATGAGCCGGGTCTGGTCGAAATGCTCAAGTTCCGCGCCGAGAAGATGCACCAGTCGCGCGTGTTTCCGCTGGGCGCGCTGACCCGCGCTTTAAAAGGCGAGGCGCTGACCGAAATGGTCGAGCTGACCGAGTCGGGCTGTGTCGGGTTCAGCCAGGCCGAGGTGCCGCTGGCGAACACGCAGGTCTTGATGCGCGCCATGCAGTACGCCGCCACCTTTGGCTACAGCGTCTGGCTGCGCCCGCAGGAAGTCCATTTGGGCAAGGGCGTGGCCGCCAGCGGCGCGCTCGCCACCCGGCTGGGCCTGAGCGGCGTGCCCGTGCTGGCCGAAACGATTGCGCTGCACACGATTTTTGATCTGGTGCGTTCCACGGGTGCCCGCGTGCATTTGTGCCGCATCAGCAGCGCCGCTGGCGTCGCGCTGGTCGCCCAAGCCAAGGCCGAGGGCTTGAATGTGACCTGCGATGTCAGCATCAACAGCCTGCATTTGACCGATGTCGATATCGGCTACTTCGACAGCCGCATGCGCCTCGATCCGCCACTGCGCCAGCAGCGTGACCGCGACGCGCTGCGGCGCGGCCTGCTCGATGGCACGATTGACGCGCTGGTCTCGGACCACACGCCGGTCGATGAAGATGCCAAAACCCTGCCGTTCGCCCAAGCCGAGCCCGGCGCCACCGGCCTGGAACTGCTGCTGAGTCTGGCCTGCAAATGGGGCGAAGACAGCCAGGCTGGCTTGGTGCGGGCGCTGGCCGTGTTGACCAGCGAACCGGCCCGCGTGCTGGGCAGCGCGCTGGGCACGCTGCAAGCCAGCGCGGGCCGCTTGGTCAAGGGTGGCGTGGCCGACATCTGCATTTTTGACCCGGCCAGCCGCTGGGCGGTGACGCCCGCTGCCCTGCGCAGCCAGGGCAAGCACACGCCGTTTGAGGGCTACGAGTTGCCCGGCCAAGTCTGCTACACGCTGGTTGATGGGCGGGTGGCTTTCGAGCGCGGCTGACGGATGCGGGTTTGTCATTGCGGGCCGCTGGCGGCATGAGGCGCCTCAAGGGCTGCTGGCGCCTGCTGCGCGTGCTGGCGCATATTCTGGTTGGGCTGTGGATTGTCGCGATGCGCCTGCCGCGCCTGCCGCAGGCGCAGCAAAATGCGCGGGTTCAGGTCTGGGCGGTCGCGCTGCTCGGCCATCTCGGCATCACGCTGGAAGTTCGCGGCCAGCCGCCCGTCATCGGGCCGGTGCTGCTGCTGGCCAACCACATTTCTTGGCTGGACATTCCGGTGATGCACGCAGCGCACCACTGCCGCTTTGTTTCCAAGTCCGACGTGCAGGCTTGGCCGCTGGTCGGCACGCTGGCCACGGCGGCGGGCACGCTCTACATCGAGCGCAGTTCCCGCCGCGATGCGTCGCGCATGGTCGGCCTGATGGAGGCGGCGCTGCGCGACAACGACGTGCTGGCAGTGTTTCCCGAAGGCACGACCGGCGACGGGCGTGCGCTGCTGCCGTTTCATGCCAACTTGCTGCAGGCCGCCGTGGCTGCCGATGCGCCGGCCCAGCCGGTCGGCCTGCGCTTTGTCGATCAGGCCAGCGGCCAGGTCAGCCATGCGCCCAGCTATATCGGCGATGAAACCCTGCTCGGGTCGATCTGGCGCACCGTCTGCGCGCCGCCGCTGGTCGCTGTCGTGCATTACGGCCAGCCCGAGCGCGCCCAAGGCCGCGAGCGCCGCGCCTGGATCGCCCAGCTGCGCGACACGGTGGACGGCCTGCGCCAGAGCTGAGGGCTCAGGGTAGCCCATCGAAACTGCAGGCCTTAGCCTACGCATTTCTCATTCATGGGCTTACCTTGGCTCGACGGTTTTATTCCTACTATTTGTTGTCTGTCAAAGAGCTGTGGGCTGCGTGAGTTTGCCCCAAGCTTGCGGTGGATTTCAATATCTTCAGGAGAAAAGCATGAACAACGATCGTCTGGAAGGCAACTGGCTGCAATTCAAAGGCAAAGTCAAAGAGCAGTGGGGCAAACTGACCGATGACGACCTTGATGTCATTCTTGGCAAGCGTGACCAGTTGCTGGGCAAGATTCAGGAGCGCCACGGCCTGACCAAGGAGGCTGCCGAAAAGCAGTTTGGCCAGTGGCATGAGCGCCACCCGAGCAATTTCTTCAAGCCAGATTGAACGGGCACTGTAAAGTGGACCCCCGAGTCAAGACAATTTTTCACTCAGTTTAAGCTGCACTCGGTTGGACTTGCAGCTGGACGGCGCTGCCCCGATTTTGGCTTGTGAGCCGGTTTCCTCGTTGCTGGAACTGCCTGTACAGCGTAGCGAAACAGGCTGTTCCACCAGCGGGCGAGGAAATTTGTCCACGATCAAGGCCCCGCCACCGCTGGCGCTGGCATAGACCTCGTCAGGCGTGCTGTACTGCAGCGCCTGGTGCATCCGCTGGCCGTTGTAGAAGGCGAAATACTGCGTCAAGCCGGTCAGCAACTCGCCCATCGTGCTGTAGCCCTTGAGGTACACGTCCTCGTGCTTGACGCTGCGCCACAGGCGCTCGACAAAGATGTTGTCAAATGCCCGGCCACGCCCGTCCATGCTGATGGTGATGCCTTCTCGCTTGAGGACGCCGGTGAAGGCTTCGCTGGTGAACTGTGCCCCTTGGTCGCTGTTGAACACCTCGGGCTTGCCGTGGTGGCGCAAGGCCTCCTCCAGGCAGTCCACGCAAAATGCCGCCTCCATCGAGTTGCTGATGCGCCAGCTCAGCACGCGCCGGGAGTACCAGTCGATGACGGCCACCAGGTAGGCAAAGCCGCGCGCCAGGCGGATATAGGTGATGTCCGTGCTCCAGACCTGGTTGGGCTGGGTGACGGCCACGCCGCGCAGCAGGTACGGGTAAACCTTGTGCTGCGGGTGTGCCTGACTGGTGTTCGGGCCGGGTGCCATGCCCGCCAGGCCCAGCGTGCGCATCAGGCGCTGCACGCGCTTGCGGTTGACACTGTGGCCGCAGCGCTGCAGGTAGGCCACCATTTTGCGGCTGCCGTAAAACGGGCTGCGGGTGTATTCCTCGTCGATCAGGCGCTTGAGGATTTCATCGTCCTGCACCGGCACCCTCGGCTTTTGCCGGGCGTAGAGCGTGGCGCGGCACACCCCTGCCAGCGCACACTGGCGCCGCAGGGCCACCTTGTCAGCCTTGTTGATCCAGTTGCAGCGCGTCATGGCAGGCTCATCCCGGACTTTTTTTTGAGCCAGTCCAGCTCCATTTTCAGGCGCCCGATTTCGCTGTACAGGCGCTCCGGCGCGCTGTGCGCAGCCACCGGCTGCGGCCCGCGCTTGCCCTCGAACAGCGTGCCAGCCTTCTCCTGAATGTCCTTCTTCCACTGGCTCACCTGCACCGGGTGGACGCCGAACTCCTGGCCGATCTCGTTGATCGTCCTGACCCCTCGCAGCGCCTCCAGTCCCACCTTCGCCTTGAACTCCGGCGGGTGGACTTTGCGCTTTTTCGTTTCACTCATGATTGGCCCCATTTCTTCCACAGTGTCTTGCTTAAACTGGTGTCTGGAATATGGGGTCCACTTTAGTTTTTCCCCGGCTGAGACAAGGGCCAATTTGGCCGGTTTTGTCTCACCGGTGAGACTTGAATGAGGTGTTACCAAGCTGGAATTTTCCAAATCCGTGTTATTTTTTGGACTTAGATGAGGTGTTACAGGAGATCTCATGCCGAAATCCCCAATTCGGGAGCGGAGGCAGCGCCTGCGGCGAGCGGACTATCGCAAGCTCTGTCCACTGCCGCAGGCGCCGGAGCTGGGCGGCAAGAACACGCCGCAGGGTTCGGGCAGGCAATCACATTGCGGCAAGGAATCGTCAAGCGGGTGCGCTCTGGAAAAAGCGTGTCGAGCACCCAGCATTCAGGCCCGCCCGGAATCGTCCAAGGACGCACGATCTGGGCGCAATAGACGATCAGACCGCGCTTGGCAAGGACGTAGGCACTTTCGAGCACTTCGCCACGCTGTGCGGCTTCGTAGCAGGCTTGAGCGTGTAGGGCGTGGGTGTAGTCGGGTTCGAGCGCCCGAGGTGTATGGGCGGTCATGCTGCCACCCCGCTACGATTCGACACCACAACAGGGAAACCGAACATGAACACAACAAAACTTGCCGACGAAATTGCCCGATTAACGATTTTTTGGATCGTGCTTGAACTGGGCGCACTGCTGATAGGGCTGTGGCTGATGTACGTGGTCATCAAGGCCGCGATCAGGGACGGAATCAAGGAATCCGGCATTGTCGAAACGATGCGGTACAGGCCGCGACCGCCCGCACCTACTGAAAAGAGCTTGCCGGACTTCCGGGCGGATTGAGGGCTGGCGGCGATCATGCTGCACTCCCCAACTTAGGGATATGCCCATAACCGTAAGCAACCATGACACTGACAGAGCGACGAAGAAACGAGGGGCAGCAGCCACCCACGTTAATTTCGAAATCATGCTTTTTGCACATCCAGCGCTTAGAAAATCCCGGACGCTCATCACCAACAATGTCGAGCTGGGTGCAGTGTCGGCAGCTATCCCTATCTTGGGGAGGCTCGTAACCAACTGCGGAATGCTTGGCTACGAGTCTCATGCTGCACTCCCTGCAGAAACCCGAACATAGCCGCAGCAAACAGCATGCGACGTACGATTACCACCCTTGAAAGCAAAGCAGCGACCACCAGGCAAAAGCTCTGTAATGGTGACAAAACCACGCGGAGAATACTCGTGTTCCACCTGGTCGCCGACTGCCAGGGGGTGGCCAAAAGCATCAAGGTGTGCTGGCGCTGGTGCTGGTGCTGATGCTGATGCTGATGCTGGTGCTGATGCTGATGCTGATGCTGATGCTGATGCTGATGCTGATGCTGATGCCACGCGGACAACCACGCAGCAGAAATTGGTTTTATCGCCGTGGGCAAAGCGCCCGCCAGGAAGAAGCGCAGTGATGACCTCGACAGGCATCCAGTCAGAGAACTGAACGGTATCGCCGACTTGAAGGGCGTTGCCCAGGGCGTCAATGTGTAAGGTGCCAACCCCGCAGCCCGCAGAGGGCGTAACTGCCATCACGCCATCGGCGTTAGTGGCTGGGGGGCGGCAAGGGGAAATTGTAGAGGTTTGGTGCATGGCAGTGCTCCTAAGTTGATAAATCGTTAACTGACAGTTAACAACTTGTACGTTAAGGGGCCATTAGCCTTATGACAAAACTTTTGTGATAGAAACCAACCAAAGTTAAGGGGCTATTTACATGCAATCAACAATGGATTTATTTGAAAAAGCGCTACAAGTGCAGCACGCCGCAGCATGGGCACGAGATATGAACATCACGCGAGCAGCACTTTCCATGGCAAAGCGCAACAAGCGACTAAGCCCTGTACTTGCTGGAAACTTTGCTATGAAATTAGGAGAAAATCCAGAACACTGGATTGCAGTCGCGGCCCTTGAAGCAGAGCCGGAGAGTGAGTTGCTAACACGATTGTTAGCAAATGCCAATAATTGGCGGAAGCGGTGAGATTCGAACTCACGGAGGACTCACATCCTCGGCAGTTTTCAAGACTGCTGCATTCAACCGCTCTGCCACGCTTCCAAGCCCGCTAGTTTAACCGCAGGGCAGGCGGGCGACGGCGGCGGGCTGGAAAAAAATCAGGCTCTTTGCCTCTGCCGGGGCGCTTTGGCGGGCGCGACAAGCGCGTTTTAGCTGAGCCGGGTACAATGGTGGGTTCGGTAACGCATCAGCGTTTTTCATTGAAGTCTTCTAGATCCGGCTTCTTTCTCAAATGCGGCGCTTCCAAGAGCCCGAATTCACAGCGCTTTGCCAGTGCTTTCAAGGCCCACACAGCCTTGATCCGTCTTTGCACTGTTCCCTTTTCTAGCGAGCACTTTCTCCAACGGTGCCCACTGATGGCTCGATTCCAAGAACCGAATACCCGTTGGCCTGCTCGCAGGCTGCTTACCTTTTGCCTTTATCAAGCCGGGAAACATACCCGGCCCGACTCTCTTATGACTATCAATACCAACCAGCTGTCCGTAGGCAAGTACCTTGTCTCGCCACTGGCAAAAATCCAGGGCGAAGGCCGCTTTGCCGCTTCCGTCTCCATCCGTTCCGGCCAGGGCAGCGCCACCCACGACCGCGTGTTGCGCTTCCACGACATCTTTGAAACGGCTGCCGCTGCCGTACATTACGCTACCGAACACGCACTGGGCTGGATTGCCGAACGCTCCCAGCCCGCCTGCGCCTGACGCACTGCCAGCCTGTCCAGGCTGGCTTTTACAAAAATTTCACCAAATAGTTTTCAATTCTCAGGAGTTATCGACACATGGCCAAAGAAGAACTTATTGAAATGCATGGACTGGTTGACGAGGTCTTGCCCGATTCGCGCTTTCGCGTGACGCTGGACAACGGCCACAAACTGGTCGCTTACACCTCGGGCAAGATGCGCAAAAACCACATCCGCATTCTGGCGGGCGATCAGGTTTCGCTGGAACTCTCGCCTTACGACCTGAGCAAAGGCCGCATCACTTTCCGCCACATTGCTGGCCGTGGCCCCGGCCCAGCGCCGCGCCAAAACCGCTAAATCGCGCCAGAACAATGGCAGGCTGCCACGCAGCCCGCCATTCATAGCGTTAAAAAACGCTCAGTCTTCCAGCAGCGACAGGTCGCGCACCGCGCCCTTGTCCGCCGACATCACCAGCTTGGCGTAAGCCTTCAGCGCCGCCGACACCTTGCGCTTGCGCGGCAGTGCGGGTTTCCAGCCCAGCGCGTCCTGCTCGGCGCGGCGCTTGGCCAGTTCTTCATCGGACACCAGCACGTTGATCGAGCGGTTCGGAATGTCGATGCGGATGCGGTCGCCGTTGCGCACCAGGCCAATCGCACCGCCCGCTGCCGCTTCCGGCGAAGCGTGGCCAATCGACAGGCCCGACGTGCCGCCGGAAAAGCGACCGTCGGTCAGCAGCGCGCAGGCTTTGCCCAGTCCCTTGGACTTGATGTAAGACGTGGGGTAGAGCATTTCCTGCATGCCGGGGCCGCCTTTCGGGCCTTCGTAGCGCACGATGACGATATCGCCCGCCTTGACCTGATCGGCCAGGATGTTCGCCACGGCCTCGTCCTGCGACTCGGTGACGTGGGCCGGGCCTTCAAACACCATCAGCTCGTCATCGACACCGGCGGTTTTCACCACGCAGCCGTTCAGCGCGATGTTGCCGACCAGCACGGCCAAGCCGCCTTCTTGCGAGAACGCATGGTCGCCGGAGCGGATGCAGCCTTCGGCGCGATCCGTGTCCAGACTCGGCCAGCGTGCGGCCTGGCTGAACGCCACCTGCGTGGGCACGCCGCCGGGGCCAGCCATGTAAAAGGTTTTCACCGCGTCGGATGGGTTGCGCATGATGTCCCACTGGTCCAGCGCGTCCTTCATCGTTGGCGCGTGGACGGTGGGCACGTCGGTGTGCAGCTTGCCTGCGCGATCCAGCTCGCCGAGGATGGCCATGATGCCGCCTGCGCGATGCACGTCTTCGATGTGGTATTTGTTGGTGTTGGGCGCGACCTTGCACAGCTGTGGCACCACTTTTGAAAGGCGGTCGATGTCTGCCAGCGTGAAGTCGATTTCGGCCTCTTGCGCAATTGCCAGCAGGTGCAGGATGGTGTTGGTCGAGCCGCCCATCGCAATGTCCAGCGTGATGGCGTTTTCAAACGCCTTGAAGCCGATGGCGCGCGGCAGCACCGTGGCGTCGTCCTGCTCGTAGTAGCGCTGGCACAGCTCGACGGCGACACGACCGGCGCGCTTGAACAGCGCCTCGCGGTCGGCGTGGGTGGCCACCACCGTGCCATTGCCCGGCAGCGACAGGCCCAGCGCCTCGGTCAGGCAATTCATCGAATTGGCGGTGAACATGCCCGAGCACGAACCGCAGGTCGGACAGGCCGAGCGCTCGACCTCGGCCACGTCGGCATCGCTGACCTTGTCGTCGGCGGCCATCACCATCGCGTCGATCAGGTCGAGCTTTTTGAACTCCATCGTGTGCGTGGTCGGATTGAGCAGCTTGACCTTGCCCGCTTCCATCGGCCCGCCGGAGATAAACACCACGGGGATGTTCAGGCGCATCGCGGCCATTAGCATGCCGGGGGTGATCTTGTCGCAGTTGGAAATGCAGACCATCGCGTCGGCGCAATGCGCGTTGACCATGAACTCGACCGAGTCGGCAATCAGGTCGCGGCTGGGCAGCGAGTACAGCATGCCGTCGTGGCCCATGGCGATGCCGTCATCGACGGCGATGGTGTTGAATTCCTTGGCGACGCCGCCCGCCGCTTCGATCTCGCGGGCGACGAGCTGGCCCAGGTCTTTGAGGTGAACGTGGCCGGGCACGAACTGCGTGAAGGAGTTGACGACGGCAATGATGGGCTTGTCAAAGTCGCCGTCTTTCATGCCGGTGGCACGCCAGAGCGAGCGCGCACCGGCCATGTTGCGGCCAGCAGTGGAAGTCTTGGAGCGGTAAACAGGCATGGGAAACCCTCTTGGTAGGTGCTGGAAAAGGTGGGGAAGTGCGCAGCCGCTGGGGGCTGGGCGGAACTGGCAATTATCGTTCAGGGCGCCAGCGCGGCGGCCTGCGGGCGGGCTTGTCACTTGACGCGGGATGGCTGTTGTTTGTACAATTTTCTGTACAAACCAAGGAGAAAACGGATGGATGCCATTTCATATTCTGCTGCCCGTGCGCAGCTTGCCACGACGATGGACAGGGTTTGCAACGATCACGCGCCCTTGATCATCACGCGCAGCGGCCAGCAGTCGGTGGTGATGCTGTCGCTGGAAGACTTTTTGGCGCTGGAGGAAACGGCTTATTTGCTGCGCAGCCCGGCCAATGCCAAAAGACTGCTGTCGGCCATTGAACAGCTCAATGCAGGCGCGGGCACCGAGCGAAAGTTGATGGAATGAAAATAACCTTCGCCGATGCTGCTTGGGAAGATTATTTGTATTGGCAGCAAAATGACCGGAAAATGCTGGAGAGAATCAATAAGCTGATTAAAGAGGTTCAGCGCGAACCGTTTGCGGGGATTGGTAAGCCGGAGCCGTTAAAACATGCGCTGGCGGGATTCTGGTCGCGCCGGATTACGGATGAACACCGGATGGTTTATGCGGTGAATCATGATTCGTTGCTGATTGCGCAGCTTCGGTATCATTATTGAGGTTAAATAAATAGTCTATTTTATTAGACAAATAACTTCGGTGCAAGGTTTTCTGGGTTGGGTAATTGCTTGGTTGTAATATTTGAACCGGCTGAGATGCTTTATGGTGCATTCGGTTTTATTGATGTTTGCTATTTATATTTCAATTCAATGAATTTTAAGATAAGTTTACCATCTTGATAATCAACTCCGGCATGCTTAATGGTCATACGGTATCCACCCATACTTACATCTGAAATTTCAAGATTTGATTCCGATTCGGATATGAAATTTGATATTTCACATAATGAAATATCATTGGATTGCCTTTTTATCGGACTTAAAACTTTTGCAAGTTCGATGCCTTTGCACCATACAAAAATAGATTTCTGATTTTTCATGACTTGTACTAAAATTTAATAAGTTAACAGGGGTGGTTAACAACTTTTGAATCCGTTTTTTCAAAACCGGAAAATTATGAGTTTTCACTGTCGAAAAGTTTTTTTCTTCCTTTTATG
>Ga0302263_10000997_pt1 | contig 10787 bp, 4 predicted proteins | sample II_Fen_N1_4_FD_194564 | JGI IMG/M metagenome (GOLD analysis project Ga0302263, IMG submission 194564) | Peat permafrost microbial communities from Stordalen Mire near Abisko, Sweden - II_Fen_N1_4 | ecosystem: Environmental > Terrestrial > Soil > Wetlands > Permafrost | place: Sweden: Abisko... | reverse complement strand
GCTCGAGAGGAACGCGGCGCCCGCAGCGGAGAGCGCGGCCCCTCCGCTCGCGGCCGAGTTGTCGCACCCGCGGCCCGACCCCGCCGGCGGATTGGAGCACGGGCAGGCGCTCACGCCGCCGAAGCCGGGCTCGCACATGCTGGTGAAGCTGGTCGTGCCGCGGTCGCGCACGAACACATCGCGAAAGCCGTTCGTGTCGCCGGGGACGAGATTCGTGGCATAGCTCGTAAAGGCGATGACGCGTCCATCGGAGGAGAACTTGCCCGGCCCGCTTGCGCCATTGCCTTGCGCCCCGCCCGAACCCAGGCCGACTCGGGTCGTCGTCCCGCTCAGGGAGTCACGCAGAAAGAGGTCGTAGACCGCGTTCGTGTCGCCGCTGTCGAGGTTGGTCGAGAGACTCGAGAACAAGACATAGCGGCCATCCGGGGAGATGTCGCTTGCAAGGCTGTTGCCATCGCCCTCCGCCCCGGCGCTCGTGAGGCTCACGCGCAGCGTCGTGCCGAGCTGGCGGTCGTGCACGAACGCATCCCAGCTCGCGTTGGTGTCGCCCGCGACGAGGTTGCTCGCATCGTCGCTGAAGACGACGTAGCGGCCATCGGCGGAAATCGTGGCCAGCCCGACCGAGGCGCCCGCGGCTTCGATTCCGCCCGAACCGACGCTCACGCGTTCGGTCGCTCCGCTCTGCAGATCGTGCACGAAGACATCGATGAGGCCGTTCGTGTCTCCGGGGACGAGGTTCGTCGCGTGGCTCAGGAACAGGACCGAGCGACCGTCGCCGGAGATCGAGGGCTCTTCGCTGACGTCATTGCCCTGCACCCCGTTCGAATCGACGCTGACACGCGCCGTGTTCCCGGTCTGACGGTCGTGCACGAATACGTCGAGGAGGGCGTTGGTGTCGCCGGTGACGAGATTCGTGGCGTAGCTGAAGAAGGCCACGTAGCGGCCGTCGGCGGAGATCGAAGGGCCGATGCTGTGATTGTCTCCCTGCAGCCCGCTGGAGGTGACGCTCACGAGCTCGTTCGTGCCCAGCAGTCGGTCGTGGACGAAGATGTCCCAGACGCCGTTCGTGTCCCCGGGGACGAGGTTGGTGGCCCCGCTCTCGAAGGCCACGTAGCGACCATCGGCCGAGATCGCGGGACGGTCGCTCTGGCCGTTGGCCTCGACCCCGTTCGAATCCACGCTCACCCGCTCCGTCGTTCCGAGCTGCAGGTCGCGGACGAAGACGTCCATGCTCGCGTTCGTGTCGTTGGGCACGAGGTTGGTGGCGTCGTTCCGGAAGGCGACATACCGGCCATCGGCGGAGATCGCGACACTCTGGCTCAGTCCATTGGCCTGCGCGCCGAAGGAGTCGACGCTCACGCGCGTCGTGACCTGCGCGCTGAGCGAGCCTGCGAGGAACAGGCCGAGAATTGCGCTCTGCGCGGGCTTCCGAGGGATGAAGTGCTTCGTCTGTGCCATGAGAGTCTCCTTCGTCCGTTCCAAATCGCACCGGTTCACAGCCACCACCCGATCACACCTGTCTGCGTCGCGTTGAACGAGCTCGACGCGGAGCATCCACCGAGGATCGTCGGATCGCGGTAGTACACGAGGTACCAGCGACTCTGGCCGGCTTGGAGCGTGTCGCCGAGCGCCGCCGAACGCCCGGAGATCGTCGGATCACCGGCGCCGAAGTCGGGCGCACTCATGCTCCCGCCCACAGCAGTCTTGACGAACAAGCGCTTGAGCGCGCCGCCCGCGCAGCGCACGCCCTGGCCGAACGCGGCTCCTGTGGCGATTGCCGCGTCGCCTTGCAGCAGGATGCTCGTGGCCGTCGGCTTCTCGCCGCTCGTTGTGAAGACCAGGCTGTCGAGCGCGAGATACGCCACGCCGCCAGCAGTCAGCACGGCACCGCCCGTCGCGGAGGAATTGTCGCAGCCGCGGCCGGTCCCGCTGGGGGCGTTGGCGCACGGACAAGCGATCACGCCGCCCGTTCCCGGATCGCACAGGCTCGTGAAGCCCGTCGCAAAGCGGTCGCGGATGAAGATGTCGGCGAAACCGTTCGTGTCCCCGCTGACGAGGTCCGTCGCGAAGCTGTCGAAGACCACGAAGCGCGCGTCGGGCGTGATCGCTGCGCGCGAGCTGTCCGCGCTCGCCTGCGCTCCGCTGCTCGCGAGGCTGACGCGACTCGTGGTGCTCGTCAGGCGATCGTGCAGGAACACGTCGCGTGAAGCGTTCGTGTCTCCGGGCACGAGGTTGGTTGCCAGGCCATAGAAGGCCACGTAGCGGCCGTCCGGAGTAATGGCCGACGAGTAGCTGTAGCCATCACCTTGCGCCCCTCCCAGGCCGAGACTGACGCGCGTGGTGATACCGGTCTGGAGGTCGTGCACGAAGACGTCCTTGACGGCGTTCGTGTCGTTCGCGACGAGGTTGCTCGCGTCGCTCTGGAACGCGGCGTAGCGGCCGTCGGCCGACAAGGTGGGGGCGTCGCTCTCGGCGTTGCCTTGAGTGCCTGCCGAGTCGACGCTGACTCGCAGCGTCACGCCGGTCTGCAGGTCGCGCACGAAGCTGTCCCAGGTCCCGTTGGTATCGCCGGGAACGAGGTTGGTGGCGCGGCTCGCGAAACCGACGAAGCGGTTGTCCAGCGAGAGCGTGGGATTGAAACTCGTGTCGTCGGACTGCGCTCCCGCCGAATCGACGCTGACGAGCGTGGTCGCCCCCGTCTGACGATCGTGCAGGAAGACATCGACCTGCTGGTTCGCGTCGCCGGGGACGAGGTTGCTCGCATCGCCGTAGAAGACCACGTAGCGGCCATCGGCGGAGATCGAGGGCGCGTAGCTGCCTCCGTTGCCCTGTGCCCCGCTCGAATCGACGCTCACGCGTTCGGTCACGCCGGTCAAACGGTCGTGGACGAAGGCATCGAAGGCGTTGTTCGTGTCCCCTGGTACGAGGTTGGTGCTGAGGCTGTAGAACGCGACATAGCGGCCGTTGGCGGTGATCGACGTGAAGAAGCTGTCGCCATCGCCTTGCACGCCGCCGGAATCCACGCTCATCCGTTCGGTGATTCCGCTCACGCGATCGCGAACGAAGACGTCCAGCTTCCCGTTCGTATCGCCCGCGACGAGGTTGGTTGCATTGCTATGGAAGGCCACGTAGCGGCCATCCGCAGAGAGGCTCGCGTGAAAGCTGTAGTCGTTGGCCTGCACGCCGGCGGAGTCGAGACTCATGCGCTGCGTGACCTGCGCTCCGACCGAAGCGGCCAAGGCGGTTGCCAGCGCGAGAGTGCTCGCCATTCGTCCAACGCCGTGCTCAATGATTCGTTCCATGCAGCGCTCCTTCTTCCTTGCCAGTTCACGCGGACTCATGGCCACCACCCGACCACGCCGGTCTGGGTAGCGTTGAACGTGCTCGATCCGGGACAACCACCGAGGACAGTCGGGTCGCGGTAGTACACGAGGTACCAGCGGCTCTGGCCGGCCTGGATCGCGTCGCCGAGCGCCGCCGAGCGCGCGGAGATCGTCGGATCACCCGCGCCGAAGTCGGGCGCAGTGACACTGCCGCCGACTGCCGTCTTGACGAACAAGCGCTTGAGCGCGCCGCCCGCGCAGCGCACGCCCTGGCCGAACGCGACTCCCGCCGGGACTGCCGCATCACCCTGCAGCAGGATGCTGGTCGCCGCCGGCTTCTCGCCGCTCGTCGTGAAGACCAGGCTGTCGAGCGCGAGATAGGCCACGCCGCCAGCCGTCAGCACGGCACCGCCCGTCGCGGAGGAGTTGTCGCAGCCGCGGCCTGAGCCGGATGGCGGATTCGCGCACGGACAGGCGCTCACGCCGCCGACGCCCGGATCGCACAGGCTCGTGAAGTGGCTCGCAGCGCGTTCATGGACGAAGACGTCCCTGAAGGCATTGCTGTCCCCGGCGACGAGATTGCTGGCGTCACTCATGAAGGCGACGATGCTTCCGTCGCCCGAGATCACGGGCCAGCCGCTGAATCCGTTCCCCTCGGCTCCGCCCGAATCGACGCTCACGCGCGACGTGCTGCCGCTGTGTCGGTCGTGGACGAAGACGTCCGGGAGCGCGTTCGTGTCTCCCGGCACGAGATTGGTCGCATTGCTATAGAACGCGACCCAGCGGCCGTCCGCGGAGATCGAGGGGTAGTAGCTGTAGCTGTCGCCCGCGACTCCGCTCGAGTCGAGACTCGCGATCGTCGTCGTTCCGCTCTGTCGGTCGAGGACGAAGACGTCCGCCGCGCTGTTCGCGTCGCCCGGGACGAGGTTGGTCGCCCAACTGCAGTAGGCGACATAGCGCCCGTCGGCCGACATCGAGGGCGAGCGGCTGATGCCGTTCCCTTCCACCCCTGCAGGATCCACGCTCAACCGGGTCGTGGATCCGATCGCGCGGTCGCGCAGAAAAACATCGGCTACGCCGTTCGTGTCCCCAGGTACCAGGTTGCTGGCGGCGCTGAAGTAGACCACGTAGCGACCGTCGGCCGAGAGTTCGGCTTCGATGGTCGTCGCGTTCGCTTCCACGCCGGCCGAGTCGACGCTGACTCGCTCGGTCGTGCCCGCGACGAGGTCGCGGACGAAGAAGTCCTTGATCCCGTTCGTGTCCCCCGGGACGAGGTTGGTCGCGTCGCTCCCGAAGGCCACGTAGCGGCCGTCCGCCGAAAGCGAACAGCCGAACCCGTAACTGTTGCCGTTCGCCTGCGCTCCAGAGGAATCGACGCTCGCGCGCGTCGTCGCCCCGGTCTGGAGATCGTGCACGAAGATGTCATACGCCCCATTCGTGTCGCCGGGGACCAGGTTCGTGGCCCGGCTCTCGAACGCGACGAAGCGGCCATCAGCGGAGATCGTGGGCCAGTAGCTGTGGTAGTTTCCTTGCACGCCCGCGGAATCGACGCTGACGAGCGTCGTGATTCCGAGCCACAGATCGCGCACGAAGACATCCTGGGCGCCATTGGTGTCATTGGGCACGAGGTTGCTGGCGTCGCCGTAGAACACCACATAGCGGCCGTCGCCCGAGACACAGCGGTTCTTGAACTGGACATCGGCATTGCCCTGCACGCCGGCGGAGTCGACGCTGACTCGGCTCGTCACCTGCGCAGCTGCGTGTCCCGCTAGAAGCAGAGCGAACGCCGCCATCTCCAAACTCGTGCACTTCCGCATGGATCCGCGCTCCGTCCTCGCGACTGTCGTCGATCCGTGCGCCCACCTGGGCACTCGGGCGCGCGTCGCTCGTGCGGCGCGGCGCCCTGGTCGAACGAAGGCGCCTCCGGCGTGTGATGCGGAATCGCGAACTTTTCAGCGCCGACCCTGAACGCGGTCGAGGGCGGCCATGTAGGCGACCAGGGCGCGCGAGAGCAGCACACGCACAGCGGCTTCGGTTCGGCCCATCACACGCGCGATTTCGGCATGCGGGAGTCCGACGATGCGCGAGAGCGTGATCACCTCGCGGTAGTCGTCGGCGAGGAGATCGAAGGCCTGCTCCATCGCCTCGGCCGTCTCCTTCGCGATCGCCACCTGGCTGGCGCTGTTCACCGGCCCGCCGGGATCGGCATGCTCGTCGCCGCTCATCGGCCCGGCCTCGGCCGCCGGGCCGCGGCGCTCGGCATGGTGGTACCTGGCCTTGTCGCGGATCTTGTTGAGCGCGGTCTGGAACAGCCAGGCGCGGAAGCGATCCTCGCCCTGGTACTCGAACTGGTCCGCGTTCTGCAGCACCTCGCGGCAGACGGTCTGCACCAGATCGGAGGCGGACTCCTGGGCTCGCACCCGGGCGTCGACCCGCAAGCGCACGAAAGCGCGCAGCCGCGGCATGTAGCGCTCGAGCAGCGCCGCGAGGGAGTGGGCGTCGCCGGCGCTGGCACGGCGCGCCAACTCTTCCGGGTCCGGCTGCGCGGCAAAGGACATGGCAAATATGCTAGCAGCGGAGTGTGATATCGGCCGGCGGCATTCGTTCCACGTCGCGACGCATGGATTCCCTCGACCCCATCGACGAGCAGCTGCAACAGCTGCTCGAGCGCCCCGAGCCGACCTGGGAGCAGGGAATCGCCGAGCTCTGCGCGCAAGGCGACGCCTGCGCGACCGAGATCCGGCGGCGCTTCGACCTGTTGCGTTCGTCGGGGTTCGTGGGCCTCGAGCGGAGCGGGCCGGTCGAACCGGTCTTCCCCGAGCGACTCGGGGGGTTCCAGCTGCTCGAACGCCTCGGCCAGGGCGGGATGGGGGTCGTCTTCGCCGCGCGCGAGGAGCGCCTCGGCCGCACGGTGGCGCTCAAGCTGGTGCGGCCCGAGCAGCTCTACTTCGCCGGCGCGCGCGAACGCTTCCAGCGCGAGGTCAGCGCCGTGGCCAAGCTCTCGCATCCGGGCATCGTCTCGGTCTTCAGCGTCGGGGACGAGCAGGGCCTGCCCTACTTTGCGATGGAGCTCCTGCGCGGCGCCAGCCTCGACGACGTGCTGCGCGCCCTCGCCGGCCGGCAGGTCGAGTCGCTCAGCGGCGCGGATCTTTGGGCCGTGGTGGCGCGCCAGGCGGGCGTCGCGAGTCCGCAGTTCCTCGAGGAACCGTTCACCGGACCCTGGACCGAGGTCTGCGCGGGCATCGCGCGGCGCGTGGCCGAGGCGCTCGCGCATGCGCACCAGAACGGCGTCGTGCACCGCGACATCAAGCCCAGCAACGTGATCGTGACACCCGAGGGCCGCGTCGTGCTGCTCGACTTCGGTCTGGCGCGGCCGAGCGGCGTCGAGCGCGTCACGCGCGCAGGCAGTCACGTCGGATCCCTGCCATACATGGCGCCCGAGCAGCTGCGCGGCGAAGCCGGCGACGAGCGCACCGACGTCTACGGCCTGGGAGTGCTGCTGCGCGAGCTCTTGACGCTGCGTCAGCCCTTCCTCTCGCCCTCGAGCGAGACCACGCGCACGCGTATCCTGCGGGGCGAAGGCGCCGCGCTCGAACTCGGCAACCGCGCCGCCTCGTGGGAGCTCGTCACCGTGTGCGCCATGGCGACCGAGCCGGAGCCGCGGCGGCGCTACGCGGCGGCAGCCGACTTCGGGCGTGATCTCGAGAACGTGCGCCAGAGGCGGCCGATCCACGCGCGGCCGGCGGGCGCGCTGCGGCGCTTGTGGCGCTGGACCGAGCGGCGGCCGGCCCTGGCGACCGGGCTCCTCGTGGGGTTGCTGGCCGCGATCGGCACGCCGACTGCGATCGCCATCGGCATCGCCGCGCAGCGCGACCGCGCGCGCACGGCCGAGGCCGCTCAGCAGCAGAAGACCTACCAGGCCAACATCGCGGCGGCCAACGCGGCCTTGCAGGCGCACGACGCGCCCGAGGTCCGCCGCCGACTGGAAGACTGCCCCGCGGACTTGCGCGGCTTCGAATGGAACCATCTCGCGCTGGCGCTCGACGGGAGCCTGCTGACCTTGCGCGGCCACGAACACCCCGTCCAGGCTGTGGCCCTCGATCCGCAGGCCAAGCTGCTCGCTTCCGGGGCGAAGGACGGCGAACTGCGCTTGTGGGACGTCGGCCGCGGAGTGACGCTGGCTCGTTTCACGCAGCACCACGCACCAATCGCGCGCCTGGTCTTCAGTCCCGATGGCCGGCAGCTGGTTGCCACCGACCTCGAGGGCCACACCAGCGCAATGGACGTGGCCACGCACGCACTGAGTGCCGATCGCCCGCGATCCTCGACGCACGAATCGGTCTGGTTCGGGGCCAGCGGGGCCTGCGTACTGGCGAGCGAAGGCGGCTGGCGCATCCTGGAACTCGACCCGCAGACGCTCGCGACTCGCCGCGAGATCCGGCTCGAACAAGTCGGACAACCGCCGGCAGACCTGCTCGCGAGCGATGGCCGCAGACTGTGCGCGATGGCCGGCACCGATCTGCACATCTGGGATCTCGCCACGGGCGGCGCGCTGCACAAGCTGCCGCAACTGATCAACGGCAGCGCACAGGCGCTGTGCATGACCGCTGACGGCGAGCGCCTAGCCGTGAGCGACAATGCAGGTCGCATCGCGATCGTGTCGGTTGCGTCCGGAGTCGTGCTGCAGGTGCTCTCGGGCAGCGGCTCGCTCAGCGACGTGGCCTTCGACCACACCGGGGAGTTCGTGAGCGCAGCCGGCCCGGATGGCGTCCTGCGCACGTGGGCCGTCGCCTCGGGGCGCCTGCTCGCCCTGCAACTCGGGCATGCGGGGGCGATCCATGCGGTCGCCTTCGGCGGAGCGCGCATGCTGCTCGCGACGGCCGGCGAGGACCAGACCCTGCGCCTGTGGTCCGCATTCGGCAGCCAGGATCACCAGGTGCTGCTCGGTCACGTCGGGATCGTCACGCGCCTGGCGCTCTGCTCGGCAGGCGACCGGCTCGTGTCGGTCTCGAAGGACGGCTCGTTGCGCAGCTGGGATGTGAGCACATGCATGCCGCTGGCGACGCTCTCCGACTATCCGCACCACGTGAATGCGCTGGCGATCCGCGCCGACGGACGCAAGGCCTGGTCGGCCTACCACGACAAGCTCGTGGAGACGGACCTCGACAGCATGCGCTCCAGGCCGGCGTGGAAACTGGACAAGCCCTGGATTCTCGACCTAGCGCTCGCTCCCGACGGCGCGACGCTGCTCGTTGCGACTTCGGAGGGCTGCCTGCTCCTCGATCCGGCCACCCAGCGCAGCCTGCGCGAGTTGAAGGGACACCACGGACAGGTTCGTACCTGCGCCTTCGGCGAGCAGGGGCGTGTGGCCTACACCGGTGGGACCGACGGCCTGGTGCTGCGCTTCGACCTGCGCGAGGGCGGGCCAGGCGTGCCGCTGTACGCCGGGCCCGAGCCGATCCAGGCGCTCGAAGTGGCGCACGACGGCGCTTCGATCTATCTCTCGACGGGCACGAAACTGCAGCGTCGCGCAGCGCTCGACGGCCGGCTTGCCTGGGAGCAGACGAGCAGCAGCGATCCCCTGGCGATCGGCGTGCTCCTCGACGGCACGCGCGTGGTCACGGGACACAGTGACGGCTCGCTCGTGTTCTGGGACGCGCAGTCCGGCGCTCCGATGCTGGTGCGCAGCCTGGGCGGGGCAGCCATCGAGTCGCTGGCCTGTGATCCCCAGGGCAGCTTCATCGCGGCCGCGGGCGCCGATGGGCTGTGCCACATCTTGCGGGCGGCCACGGCGCTCGCACCGGGCGATGTCTTGCGTGTGTCCGGCACGCGCGCGGCCACGCAACTGCACGCTGGAATGCGATCCGGATTGCGCACGCGCGCTGACGTGCTGGCGGAGATCGACGCACGCACGGACCTCGATCCGCAGATGCGCGGATGGCTGCGCACTTGCGAGCAGTGCTGGCTTCCGATGCCCTGGAGCTCGGCCCGCGCGGCCTACGTCGTCGTGCTCGAGCCGGGGCTGCCCGCGGAGAGCTACACGGCCGCACGGCGCCTCGCGGAGGCCTACCTCGCGGCGGTCCCGCGGGACCCGATGGCGCTGGCGACGATCGCGCTCGGCAGCGCGCGTCTGGGTGATGTCGCGCGGGCCCTGGCCGCTTCGGTGGAGCTCCCGGAAGCGGAACGCGCGCAATCGCCTGCCATGCAGGCGGCCTTGCATGCCGCGCGCGCACTCGCCTTGCATGCGAGCGCGCGGGAGCAGGCGGCCGAGGACGAGCTGCGCCAGCTCTGCACGTTGGCGGCGCTTCCCGACGCACCCTTGGAGACCGTCTCGCTCTGGCGCCAGGCCGAAGCCGCGCTCGCGAAGTGAGACTTCAGCGAACGACGAGATCCTGCCGGGCGTCGAGCGTCGAACCGGGGATCGCCGGCAATCCGAGCAGTTGCAGCACGACGTTGCCTGCCTCGCCGTTGCGCACGGGCGGCAGGCCGAGCGCGTCCGTCGCGGGGTTCGAGAGGCTCGGATCCTTGCGCGTCGAGGGATTGAGCGCGTAGAGCTCGGCCTTGTGGCCGTCCCCGGTCCAGACGACGAACGGAATGATGTAGTCGACCCACATCTTGTTCTTGTCGTGGCTCTTGAACGGCGCGCCGCCGCCGTGATCGGCCGTGAGCACGATCGCGGTGTGGCCGGCGAGCCGCGGGGTGGCGTCGATCGCGGAGAGGATCTTCGAGAGCTGCACGTCGACCTGCGCGAGGGCCGCGAGGTACTTCGAGTTGGGCGTGAGGTCCCAGCCCGAAGCGTGCGCGGTCAGGTCCGTGATGGCGAAGTGCACGAAGACGACGCTCTTCCTCGATCCGTCGCCGAGTTCGCGGACGACGCCGTCGCCGATCTCCGCGGTCTTCTCCGAGAAGACATAGCTGTCGAGCTTGTCGCGGCCGTCGTCCGGCGCGACCTCGTCCGGCGCGCCGTTCTGTGCATCGTAGCTCTGGTCGTAGAGCGCGAACTTGGGCTTGCCCGCGAGCAGCGCCGTGTGCCAGCCGCGGTCGTGCGCGACGTCGAAGAGGCTCGCGAGATACTGGCCCTTGTTCTTGTGCAGCGTCGCGTCCTTCGGCGCCTCGTCGTTCAGGATCCAGCCGTGGCCCTCCGGCCCGAGCACCGGCCGGCCGGTGATCATGGAGGTGTGGTTCGGCAGCGTGATCGAATAATCCGGGTCGCAGCGCGCGTTGAGCGTGGCCGAGCCGCCGAGCAGGCGCGTGAAGCCGGGCAGCGCCTCGGGCTGCAGCGCGAGCAGCGCGTCGCTGCGCAGGCCGTCGACGCTGACCAGCACGGCGTTCTCCAGTTTGCCGGGCTCGGCGGGCGGGGGCGCGGTCGCGGGCCTCGCCGCGGGCGCGAGCTTGGCCGCAGGCGCTTCGCCACAGCCGGCGAGTCCAAGGACGAGGATCGTCGGCAGAAGTGTGTGCAGCATG
>Ga0302263_10000992_pt1 | contig 10810 bp, 9 predicted proteins | sample II_Fen_N1_4_FD_194564 | JGI IMG/M metagenome (GOLD analysis project Ga0302263, IMG submission 194564) | Peat permafrost microbial communities from Stordalen Mire near Abisko, Sweden - II_Fen_N1_4 | ecosystem: Environmental > Terrestrial > Soil > Wetlands > Permafrost | place: Sweden: Abisko... | reverse complement strand
TCGACGCCGAACGTGCCGTCATTGTTGTTGCGGCGATTCTTGCGCCACATCCCGCCGCCGTTCGGATTGGTCGTGCGGTTGTACTCGTAGCCGTCGGGGTTCGCGCAGGGCGCGACGTAGAGCTGGCGCGTGTCGAGGATGCGCTTGGCCACGGGGTCAGTCGTGTAGTGCGTGCAGAGCCAGTCGACGAAGAGCAGCAGCGCCTCGGCGCTCATCGGCTCGCGCGCGTGGTGCAGCGCGTCGTAGAAGACGATCGGCTCGCCGGCTTCCTCGATGCCCGGATTGTCGGAGACGCGCATGCACCACAGCGGCCGCGCCTCGACCGAGTTTCCGATCGAGAATTTGGGCGAGACGAGCGTCGGGTAGGTGTTGGCCAGACGATCCATCTCGGCCGTGATCTCCGCCAGCGTCTTGAAGCCGCCCATCGAGCCGCCCATCACCTGCGGGCGCGGTGCCTGCGCGGCGCGCTGCTCGTAGAAGCGCGCGAGGTCGCGCTCGAGCACGCGCAGCTCCCAGCCCATGCGGCTCAAGCGCAACTCCTCTGCCGGATTGCTGTAGATGCGCGCCCAGCCGTCCTCGAGCGGAGAGTGGTCGTCGAGGTCCTGAACGAGCGGCACGAGGCGCGCGAGTCCGCGTTCGTCGAGCACGTGCACCTCGCACAGATCCTTGCGCGCCGCGGGCGCGGCAGGACGAATCGCCGAGGGCGCGGGGGACTGTGCCAGAGAGAACAGCAGAATCGTCGAGAGCATGGGGAGCCTCCGCGAGCGACTGTCGCAGGGTCTCCGCGCCTGTCAAGTCGCAGAACCCGTGAATACGGTGCCAGTCCCGTTTTTCACGGGTTTCCAGGCACCGCGCTGCAGCTGCGGGGCGCGCGGGGGAAACCCGTGAAAAGCGGGACTGGCACCGTATTCACGGGTTCCGCCGCACCCAGTCGCGTCGGCAGGATCAGCCGACCGGCTTCGAGGCGTGCGCGGCGAGCGCGCTGTGCGCGCGGCGTTCGAGGCAGGGCTCGGAGTACAGGCGCAGCGTGTCGGCCGCCGGCAGTTGCAGCTTCTGGATCAGGATGTCGATCAGGCACGCGTCGGCGAGGTCGTGCGGCAGATCCTCGATCTCCTTGCAGCGCGCGCGGACACCGATCTCGAGCTCGGTGCGCAGGAGCGAGCGGCAGTCGGGCGAGATGGGCGTCTCCTGCAGCGGCTCGTAGGAGACGCGCCGGTAGAGCCGGTCGCTCTGCACCTCGTTCACGCGCACGCGGCCGATGCCGAAGAGCCAGATCAGGTAGCGCCTGCCGTCCGGGAGCTTCTCGTGGCGCGCGATCTCGCCCAGGCCCGCGACCGGGTGCACGGGCGGGCTCCCGGGCAGCTGGCTCATGAACTCGTCGGGCACGGTGCCCATCACGAGGCGCCCGCTGCCGTCGATCAAGTCGTCGATCATCTGGCAGTAGCGCGGCTCGAAGATGTGCAGCGGCACGATGCTGCCGGGGAAGAGGAAGAAGCCGGGCAGCGGGAAGAGCGGCGCGACGGGACGCGGAACAGGCTGTGTGCGAGACGCGCCGGAGCTCTCCACGCTTTCCTCCGCGGGCCGCTTCATCCGCCCTTGGGACGGACGTGCGGGTTCTTGTCGAGCAGCACGAGCAGCGTCTGCGCCGCGCGCGCCTCCGAGCGCCGACCGCGCACGCTGGCGCTCTTCTGCAGGTTGAGGAACTGGCGCCGCAGCATGCTGGCGTCGCTCGCGTCCTGGAACCAGGCCTGCTGGAAACCCAGGCCGTTCATCTTCAAGTAGGCGCGACAATCGCGCTCCGTGCGCAGCTTGCCGCGATCGTAGGGATCGACGATGACGCTCTTCGTGCCGGCGTACAGGCGCAGCATCACGTGGCCGGGCAGCGGCAGCAGCGCCGTGCGGATGCCGGCGCGGCGCGCGACGAACTGGTAGATCGCGCTGAGCGTGAGCGGCATCCCGCGCCGGCGCGCGAGCGCGCGGTGCAGGTGGATGTTGTCGGGGTGGTGGAACTCCTGCGAGCTGCTGCCGTAGCCGAGCTGCCGTCCGAGCACATCGGCCAGCGCGGAGGCCTGGTAGAGCTCCTCGTTGCGCTCCTGCGAAAGCTTGCGGACCTGTTGCGCGAGCGAGTCGAGCAGCGCGCGCGTGGGACGCACGTCGAGCTCCGGGTCGGCCCAGCGCGCGAGCAGGATCAGCGCCTTCTCGAGGTCGATGGGGCGCGTCGCGACGTAGGCGCACAAGCGGCGGAAGCGTTCGCGCCGGGCGCGCTCCTCCAGCAAGCCACGCGCGCGGATGCGCACTTTGGGATCGGCGTGCCTGGCAGCACGGCGCAGCAGCGGCTGCGCAGAGCGGCCCGCATCGAGCAGCTGACGGCGCACTTCACTGCGCACGATGGGCGAGTCGTCGCCGAGGAAGTCTCCCAGCCAGCGCAGGCGGCGCTTGTGCTCGCTGTCGATGGCCGGGCCGGCGTGCTTGCGCGGCAACTCGGGGACGAGCGTGCCGGGTACGAGCGATGCCGCGGGGCTGCTCGAGGGGGGATCGTTGGCTTCCATCACACTTCTCTTGCGTTCCGCTTCTACGCCCTGCTCCGGCGCGATGGAAGCTCCCGCATGGGTCCATTATCCACTCCGCGGCCAGGAGCGGAAGGCGAAGCAGCCTCCCGTATACGGCGGAAGGCGCAGTCGGCCCACGCGGAAGCGGTGCTTCCCCGGCATCCGCCACGGCCGATTCGGCCGCCGAGCGCACGGAATTGCGGTCCAAGCCGGCCTCCGCGCCTTGCAGCGCTCCCCCCGCCTCCCTATCCTGCTTGCCCAAATTGTCCGCGGGACCCAGCCCCTCTCCGGGGCCAGGGGTTCCGGCCCGATTCGGGGGCGAGAGGGGCACCAGGAGCCCATCGTCCGCTCCCCGAGCGCGGTACAGCCCGAGCACACCAGCATGAGCGCGGCCAGAACTCCCACAGGCATGCACGGCACGGCGGTGGTCATCACGCATGCCCTGCGCACGCCGATCGGCAAGTACATGGGCGGGCTCTCCGAGCAGACCGGTCCGGACCTCGGCACGAGCGTCGTGCGCGCGCTGCTCGCGCAGGCAGCGCTCGATCCCGAGCGCGTCGACGAGCTGCTCTTCGGCAACGCGCGCCAGGCGGGCAGCGGTCCGAACCCCGCGCGGCAGATCAGCGTGCGCGCCGGCGTCCCCGAGCGCGTGACCGCCTGGACGATCAACATGGCCTGCGGCTCGGGCCTGAAGGCGATCAACCTCGCGGCCGAATCGATCCGCGCGGGACGCAACCAGATCGTGGTCGCCGGCGGCACCGAGAGCATGAGCGGCCTGCCCTTCTACCTGCCGCGCATGCGCACGGGCTACCGCCTCGGACACGCCGAGATCGTCGACGCGATGTACAAGGACGGCTTCGACTGCCCGCTCGCGAAGATGCGCATGGGCGAGACGGCCGAGAAGCTCGCGCAGGACCTCGGGATCACGCGCGCCGAGCAGGACCGCTTCGCGCTCGAGAGCCAGAAGAAGGCCGCCGCCGCGACCGCGGCCGGACGCTTCAAGGACGAGATCGCGCCCGTGACCATCGCGGGCAAGAAGGGCGACGTCGTGATCTCGGCCGACGAGCACATGCGCGCCGACACGACGCTCGAGAGCCTGGCCAAGCTGCCGGCCGTCTTCGACACGCACAAGGGCACGGTCAGCGCCGGCAACTCCTCGGGCATCACCGACGGCGCCGCGGCGCTGCTCGTGATGAGCGAAGCGAGCGCCAAGGAGCTCGGCTACGCGCCGCTCGCCTGGATCGGCGAGGCGACCCAGGCCGGCGTCGGCCCGCAGGTCATGGGCATCGGCCCGGTGCCGGCTTTCCGCGCGCTGGAGCAGAAGAACGGGCTCTCCGCGCGCGACTACGAGCTCGTCGAGCTCAACGAGGCCTTCGCGGCACAGGTGCTCGCCTGCCAGCGCGAACTGGAGTTCCCCTCCGAGCGCCTCAACGTCAACGGCGGCTCGATCGCGCTCGGCCACCCGATCGGCTGCACCGGCGCGCGCATCGTCGTCACGCTGCTCTCCGAGATGAAGCGCCGGCAAGCCGCGAACGGCCTCGCCACGCTGTGCATCTCGGGCGGCATGGGCATGGCCACCGCATTCCATCGCACCTCCCCCAAAGGACACTCATGAGCATCAAGAAGGTTGGAGTCGTCGGCTGCGGCCTGATGGGCCACGGCATCGCACAGGTCGCGGCGCAAGGCGGCTGCACGGTCGTGGTCGTCGAGACCGAACAGAAGTTCCTCGACACGGGCCTCGCGCGCATCGACAAGTCGCTGGCCAAGATGGCCGACAAGGCCAAGGAGAAGGGCGGCAGCTTCGACCCGGCACCCGTGCGCGCGCGCATCAGCGGCTCGCTCGAGCGCAAGTCGCTGGCCGACTGCGACCTCGTGGTCGAGGCGATCGTGGAGGACCTCGGCGTCAAGAACCAGCTCTTCGCGGAGCTCGGCAAGCTGTGCAAGAAGGAGACGATCTTCGCCTCGAACACGAGCTCGTTCCCGATCGCGGAGATGGCCAAGGCCTCGGGCCGGCCCTCGCAGTTCGTGGGCCTGCACTTCTTCAACCCGGTGCAGTTGATGAAGCTCGTCGAGGTCGTGCGCACCGACGCCACTTCCGAGGAAGTCTTCGCGCAGGCGCGCGCCTTCGGCGAGACCTGCGGCAAGTCGCCGGTCGCCTGCAAGGACACGCCCGGTTTCGTCGTCAACCGCCTGCTCGTGCCCTACATGGCCGAGGCGATGAAGATGCTCGACCGCGGCGACGCGAGCTACCAGGACATCGACACGGCGATGAAGTTCGGCTGCGGCTACCCCATGGGGCCTTTCGAGTTGACCGACTACGTCGGCCTCGACACCACGCTCTCGATCCTGCAGGGCTGGGTGAAGCGCTATCCGAACGAGCCCGCCTTCAAGATCCCGGCCGTGCTCGAAAAGCTGGTCAAAGAGAAAAAGCTCGGCCGCAAGTCAGGCCAGGGCTTCTACAAGTGGGAAGGAGACAAGCGCACATGATCATCGCAACCCTCGCGCTCGCTGCCGCTCTGTACGGCGAGCCGACTGTCAAATGGACCGCCCCGCACACCTACATCAAAGGTGTGGAATTCCCCGTCAAGATCGAGCTCTCTACGAGCACGGCTGACGAGCTGCCCGTCTGGATGGCGGAGCCCTCGGGCTTCAGCGTCAACGGCAAGCCGCTCGGCAAGCGCGAGTCGGGCAAGCTGCATCTCGCGGCCGGCGCGAAGCTGAGCCTCGAGTTCGACCTCGCTCCGCTGCTCGCGGAATCCGCCGCGGGCAAGGAGTTCAAGCTCGGCTTCGGCGATGGCAAGGGCGGCGAGGACGTCGCCGTCTCGATGATGGAGGCCGCACCCGCGAACCTCGACTTCATGAAGATGGAGCCGGCCGAGCTCGCCAACTACCAGGTGCTGATGGTCACGAACCGCGGCACGATGCGCTTCGAGATGTGGCCCGACGTGGCGCCCGGCCACGTGCGCAACTTCCTCGACCTGTGCTACACGAAGTTCTACGACTCGACGCAGTTCCACCGCGTCAAGAGCGACTTCATGATCCAGGGCGGCGACCCGAACACGAAGACCGACAACCAGGCCAGCTGGGGCATGGGCAACGGCCCGCGCATGGTCAAGGCCGAGTTCTCGAAGAAGCACCACGAGCGCGGCGTGCTCTCGATGGCGCGCAGCCAGGACGAGAACTCGGCATCCTGCCAGTTCTTCGTCATGACCGGCACGGCGGCCTTCCTCGATGGCAAGTACTCGACCTTCGGCAAGCTGCTCGACGGCGACGACACGCTGGCCGCGATCGGCACGGCCAAGGGCGCCGTCGGCGCGGACGGCACGATTCGTCCCAAGGAGCCGCAGAAGATCCTCTCCGCGGTCGTCATCCGCGCTCCCGCGAAGTGAAAGGCAGCCATGCAACCCGCTGAACCCGGCCTCAAGTTCCTCGATCTGCCCGCGGGCGAACTCGCGAACTTCCACGTCGTCATCGACACCAACCAGGGCGAGATGGAAGTCGAGTTCTGGCCCGACGTCGCCCCCAACCACGTGCGCAACTTCCTCGATCTCGCCTACACGGGCTTCTACGACAAGAAGACGTTTCACCGCGTGATCCCGGGCTTCATGATCCAGGGCGGCTGTCCGCAGGGCAGCGGCATGGGCGACGGCCCGCGCAAGCTGAAGGCCGAGTTCAGCAAGACCAAGAAGCACACGAAGGGCGTGCTCTCGATGGCGCGCTCGCAGAACCCGGACTCGGCCTCGTGCCAGTTCTTCGTGATGCACGCGGTCTCGCCGCATCTGGACGGCCAGTACTCGGCCTTCGGCAAGCTCGTCAGCGGCGAACAGACGCTGGACAAGATCGCCGGCACGCGCACGGGCGGCAACGACAAGCCCGTCACGACGCAGATGATCAACAAGATGAGCGTCGTGCGCGTCACCCCGGCGAAGAGCTGAGCGATGGACTTCAAGAACCTGCTGGTCGAGTCCTCGAACGGCATCGCCAAGCTGACGGTCAACCGGCCGGACAAGCTCAACGCGCTCAACCACGAGACGCTGACCGAGCTCGCGCGCGCCTTCGACGCGCTCGAGGCCGACAGTGCAGTTCGTCTCGTCGTCGTCACGGGCTCGGGCGAGAAGGCCTTCGTCGCGGGCGCCGACATCAACGAGCTCGTGGCGATGCCGAACGCGATGGCAGCCAAGGACCTGGCCTTCTTCGGCCAGCAGGTCTTCGGTCGCCTGGAGAAGATGAGCAAGCCCTCGATCGCGATGGTCAACGGCTTCGCGCTCGGTGGCGGCTGCGAGCTGGCGCTCGCGTGCACGCTGCGCACGGCCTCGAAGACGGCGCGCTTCGGCCTGCCCGAGGTCTCGCTCGGCATCATCCCCGGCTACGGCGGCACGCAGCGCCTCGCGCGCATCGCGGGGCCCGGCGTGGCGCGCGAGTGGGTGCTGACGGGCGACATGATCCCGGCCGACGAGGCCTGGCGCGTGGGCGTCGTCAACCGGCTCTTCGCGCCCGAGGAGCTCAAGGAAGGCACCTGGAAGCTCGCCGAGACGATCCTCTCGCGCGGGCCGATTGCGCTGCGACTGGCACTCGAAACGATCCGCCGCGGGCTCAACATGAGCCAGCAAGAGGGCGAGATCATCGAGAGCGACATGTTCGGACTGGCATCCACGACCGAGGACATGCGCCAGCGCATGCAGGCGTTCCTCGACAAGTCCAAGAAGAAGTAGAGGCAGGACACACAGCATGGCAACCGAGATCGTCCTCGTTGGCGGCGCGCGCACTCCGATGTGCGAGTACTCCGGCACCCCCGGCTACGGCAAGTTGAAGGATCTCTCCGCGATCGACCTCGCGGCGCACGCTTCGAAGGCGGCGCTGGCGCGTTCGAAGGTGGATCCGGCTTCGATCGACCACGTCGTCGTGGGCAACGCGCTGCAGACCTCGGTCGACGCGCTCTATGGCGCGCGCCACGTGGGCTTGAAGGCCGGCGTGCCGAAGGAGATCGGCGCGCTGACGGTCAACCGCCTGTGCGGCTCGGGCCTGCAGTCGATCGTCAGCGGCGCGCAGATGATCCTGCTCGGCGAGGCCAAGACGGTGCTCGCGGGCGGCATGGAGAACATGTCGCAGGCGCCCTACGTGCTCTACGGAACGCGCACGGGAATTCCGTTCGGCGCGCAGCCCGTACTGCAGGATTCGCTCTTCGCCTCGCTCACGGATCCGGTCGCGGGCCTGATGATGGCGCAGACCGCGGAGAAGGTCGCCAAGCGCCTCGGGATCACGCGCGAGGAGCAGGACAAGTTCGCGCTGCGCAGCCACCAGCTCGGCGCCGCCGCGGTGAAGGAAGGCCGCTTCGCGGCCGAAATCGAGCCGGTCGTGCTGCAGGGCCGCAAGGGCCCCGAGACGATCTCGATCGATGACCACATCAAGCCCGAGACGACGCTCGAGGGACTCTCGAAGCTGCGCGCGGCCTTCGGCAAGGACGGCACGGTCACGGCCGGCAACGCCAGCGGCATCGTCGACGGAGCGGCCGCAGTCGTGATCACGACCGCGGATCGCGCCAAGGCCGACAAGCTCGACGTCTGGGCCAAGGTCGTGGCCTGGGCCGCCGTCGGCTGCGAGCCGACCGAGATGGGCCTCGGCCCCGTGCCCGCGATCCAGGCCTGCCTCGCGCGCGCCAAGGTCAACCTGCGCGACGTCGATCGGATCGAGATCAACGAGGCCTTCTCGGCCCAGTACCTCGGCTGCGAGAAGGAACTCGAGCTCGACCGCGAACGCTGCAACGTCAATGGCGGCGCGATCAGCCTCGGCCACCCGCTCGGTGCCACCGGCACGCGCCTGATTCTCACCCTGATGCACGAACTGCGCCGTTCGAAGAAGCGCTACGGCATCGCCTCGGCCTGCATCGGCGGCGGACAGGGCATCGCCGTGCTGATCGAGAATACGCAAGCCTGATCCCACACCTTGAATCCGCTCATCCACAACGCAGCCGGGGAGCAGCGCGTCGTCGCGCTGACGCCCGGCAAGCGCATCCTGTTCCTCACGAAGGACCTCGAGACGATCGAACGCCAGCTGCGCGGCGAGCTCGATCTGCGCATGGAGGACATCGATCCGCGCGACCTGCTCGACGACATCAACACCGACGTGATGACGCCGGCCTGGGTCTGCTTCCGGCACCGGCCGGAGGACATCGCGCTGGATGCCTACGCGGGCCTCGTGAAGAAGGACGGCTCGCGCGTGATGGGCACGCGCGCGCTGATGGACGGCAAGTTCGAGGTGATCGTCTCCGGCCAGCGCAAGGGCACGGGCTCCTCGCGCGAAACCGCGCCGCAGTGCGAGCGCTGGAGCGGCATTCGCCTCGTGATCGCGGCTTCCTTCGCGCCGATCCACGAGCGCAACAACATCAACCTCGGCCAGCTGATGGGGGACCACGGCCAGCTGATCCGCCTGCAGCGCGGCGAGAAGATCGCGCTCGAGGAGTTCACTGGCAAGTACGACCCGGCCACACGCGCGATCCTCGAGTCGGGCGGCCTGTTCCCCTTCGCCACGCGTCTCGAGCACAAGCAGGTCTCGCTGCCCGGACTCGCCACCGCCAAGCGCCCGATGACGATGGCCGAGAAGATCCTGGCCACGCACCTGATCGGCTCGAAGCCGGGCCAGTGCGTCGCGCCGGGCGACATCGCGCTCGTGCGCGTCGATGGCGGCTACAGCCACGAGTTCACGACCGCGCAGGTGCACCACTTCCTCGCGCAGGAGTACGGCGCCGACTACAAGGTCCCCGATCCGAGCAAGTTCGCGGTCTTCGAGGACCACCTGCTCTACACCGACGGCGTGAAGCGCATGGCGCCCTTCGCGCGCGAGATCCAGACGCTGCGCGACCTGCAGAAGCAGTTCCAGCGCCACACCGGCGTGCGTGACTACTCCGCGCGCGACGGAGTCTCGCCCGGCATTTGTCACCAGGTAGCGCGCGAGCAGTTCATCGACCCGGGCGACTTCATCCAGGCGACCGACAGCCACACCTGCATGGGCGGCGGCAGCAACGCGCTCACCTGGGGCGTGGGTGCCACCGAATACGCGGGCCTCGTCTACTCCGGCTTCACCTTCGTGCAGGTGCCCGAGTCGATCCGCTTCGAGCTCGTCGGCCGCCTGCGGCCCGAGTCGACGGCGAAGGACCTGATGCTCTTCATCCTCAAGCACTTCGCCACGGCCGAGAAGACGCTCGATCGCGTGATGGAGTTCGGCGGGCCGGGCCTCGCGACGCTCTCGGTCGACGAGCGCGCCACGCTGACCAACATGGCGACCGAGTGCAGCGCCAAGTCCGGCATCTGCGAAGGCGACGCGCTGCTCGTCGAGTGGCTCGCCGCGCGCCGTCCTGACCTCTCGCGCGAGAAGATCCGCGCGAGCTTCGTCGAGCCGGATGCGGGCGCCTCTTACGACGGCGGCGTGCACACGCTCGACCTCGCGACGATCGCGCCGATGGTCGCCGAGCCCGGAGATCCGACCTACGGCAAGGACGTCTCCGAGATCGGCGAGGTCAAGATCGACATCGCCTACGGCGGCTCCTGCACCGCGGGCAAGGAACACGACCTCGACCTGTATGCCTCCGTGCTCGCCGACGCGCTCGCCGGCGGACGCCGCGTCGCCCCCGGCACGCGCATGGTGATCCAGTTCGGCAGCGAGAGCGTGCGCGACTACGCGCAGCGGCGCGGCTACATGGAGATCTTCCAGGACGCCGGCGTCGAGGTGATCAACCCCGGCTGCGGCGCCTGCATCGGCTGCGGCCCGGGCGTCTCCGACACGAAGGAGCAGGTCAGCATCAGCGCGATCAACCGCAATTTCACCGGGCGCAGCGGCCCGGGCCGGCTCTACCTCGCCAGTCCGCTGACCGTCGCGACGAGCGCCGTCGAGGGCCGCATCGCGAGCTGGCGCCCCGGAATGTTCAACGGCAAGCAGCCGACTCCCCAGCAACGAGAGACCAGGACAGCGAGATGAGCGAGTACGACATCGCAGTGGTGGCCGGCGACGGCATCGGCCCCGAAGTGACGCGCGAGGCCTTGAAGGTCGTCGACGCCGCGGGCTCGGTCTACGGCTTCAAGGTGCGTCGCAGCGAGTACCCCTTCAGCACCGAGCACTGGCTCAAGACCAAGGAGATCTTCCCCGAGACGGCCTTCTCCGAGGTCAAGCACAAGCAGGCCATCTTCCTCGGCGCGATCGGCGATCCGCGCGCGCCCGTGGGCCTGATCGAGTTCGGCATCATCGCCAAGATGCGCTTCGAGCTCGAT
>Ga0302263_10000990_pt1 | contig 10819 bp, 13 predicted proteins | sample II_Fen_N1_4_FD_194564 | JGI IMG/M metagenome (GOLD analysis project Ga0302263, IMG submission 194564) | Peat permafrost microbial communities from Stordalen Mire near Abisko, Sweden - II_Fen_N1_4 | ecosystem: Environmental > Terrestrial > Soil > Wetlands > Permafrost | place: Sweden: Abisko... | reverse complement strand
CCCGTGGGACTTGGCGTGGGTTCGCGCCTTCTCGACCTCGGCTGCGGCCCCGGCCTGTACGCCAACCGGATCGCAGCCCGCGGCGTCGACGTGCTCGGTATCGACGTCTCCCACCGTTCGCTGGAGTTCGCCCGCGAGGTTGCAAGGGAGCGGTCGTTGCCGGCCTCGTTCCGCGAGGGCAACTACCTCACCTGCGAGCTCGGTTCCGGCCATGACGCCGCCATCCTCATCTACGAGGACTACTGCGCGCTCGGCCCCGGCCAGCGAGAGTGCCTGCTTGCCCGGGTGCGCGCGGCGCTGCGTCCCGGAGGCCGGTTCGTGTTCGACGTCACGGCCGTTCCCCGCTTCAGCCAGTACCGCGACGCGGTCACCCGTGAGCCGAACCTGATGGACGGCTTCTGGGCAGAGCCGCCGTACGTCGGGACGCACGAGACCTGGACCTACCCCGCCCTGAACCTCATCCTCGAGCGGTACGTGATCGAGACCGCAACGGGAGAGCGGTGCTTCTGGAACTGGATGCACTGCCTCGCCCCGGACGAGGTGGCAGCCGAGCTCGCTGCTGCCGGTTTCGGGGAGCCCACGTATTTCGGTGATGTGGCAGGGGCCGCCTTCGACCCCACAGCGACCACCTTCGCCGTCCTGGCCGGACGCGCCTCGGGAGAACCCGGACGAGGCACGCCGCAGCGCTGATTCGGCTGCGGGCCGGAGGCCGGCGGACTAGCGTTGACGGTGTTCGGGAGGAGCCATGGAGTTCCGGTATCAAGCGCTGCCTGGCTGGCCGCGGCCGCTCCAGGGCCGGCACCTCTGGTGGATGGAGCGCCCCCACCTGGTCGCTGTCGGCATCGCACTCGACGTGGCCGTCTTCCTCACCGTCTGGCTGGTCACTCTCGGGTTCGCGCGGCTCGACCTCACGATGTTCGGCGCGAAGACCACAGCAGCCTGGTTCTGGTTGTGGATCGCCGGGGCCGGCATGGGCCTCACCGGCACGATCGTCGCAGCGAGTCCGGAGAGGCGGTCGTTCGGCCTCGGGATCCTGCTCGGCCTGCCCCTGCCCGTTCTGCTGGCCTACTTCCTCACGGCCTGATCATGCCTGACAGGCAGAGGTTCGTCGTCCCGCCCGGGTGGCCGCCCGCGCCGCCCGGCTGGAAGTTCTGGGTGCCGGAGCGATCCCTCCACGACGCGCAGGCGCTCGGTGTGGTGATCAGCATGCCGCTGCTGATGCTGGTCTTCGACGTTGTGGTCGGCGACGGGACGGCGGTGTTGTCGGTGTGGGCGTGGGCCTTAGCAGGGATCGCGCTGCTGGTGGCGTCGGGCGTCGCGCTGGACCGGCGTTGGGCCGGGCGCCGGATGCAGATCGCGACCGGGTTCCTCGTCGGGTGTACCTTCATCACGCTCGTGGCGTTGACGTCGTACTTCCTTTTCGCCTGACGCAGCCGGACCCCGTCCCGTCAGTCGGTCACGGTGTCGCCGTGGCGATGGACGACCTTCCACTCCCCGTCCTCGCGGCGGTACACCTGCGTCGCCCGCAACACGTAGCTGCGCGGCTCACCGTCCACGGAGACAGAGGTGTGCTCGAGGCCGGCGGTGTAGGCCATGTCACCCACCGCCGCGAAGGCCACGATGTCGAACCGGTAGGAGGTGCAGTCGGAGAAGCTGCTTTCCAGGTGGCTGAAGAGCTCGTCGACCTCCTCCCGGCCGAAGGCATTGCGCAAGGCGCCGAGCACGCTGACGGGCTCGTTCCGGGACCAGATCGCCCGGCGTGGAGCCGCGTCGCCATTGTGGAGGGCGACTTCGGCGCGAAAGAGCGTGGACCTGACCCACGCAAGGAACTCCTCGCTTTCCGTCATGCGACAAGCGTGCACTCAGGAGAGCAGCGGCGAAAGACGTGCTCCCGCACGTCGCCGGCACTGATGCAGCGGCTGCCGCACGGCGTAGCGGCTGCGCCGGATGGCGGATGCGTGTTTGATTAGCTCCGTGTCCACGAGTGCACCACGCAAGCGGGGGGATCGCCACGACGCGACCCGGGTCGACCTGGGTCGCGGCTTCGCAGCGATGTTCCCCTTCCTGATGAAGGGCCGCAACGACTCCATCGCCTACTACCCGGTGACGATCGAGGTGGAGAACCTGCTTGACCACCTCGAGCAGCTGAAGGGCACTCCCGGGCAGCTGAGCCTCTTCGAGGCGGTGATGATGGCCCTCGTCAAGATCCTTCGTGAGCGGCCGACCCTGAACCGCTACATCATCGGCCGCCGGCTCTACCAGCGCCGCGACGTCCAGCTGTCCTTCATCGCCCGCCGCGCGTTCACGGAGGACAGCACGGAGACCAACGTCTACGTCACCGTGAAGCCGACCGACGACGCAGCGACCGCACTTGCGAAACTCCGCGGCGAGATCCGCACGGCGAAATCCGGCGAGGAGAAGTCCGACGACAAGCTGCTCGACCTCTTCCTGCACCTGCCACGCGCACTGCTCCAGGTGGCGATCAACCTTCTCGGGTTGTGGGACTTCTACGTCGACACACCCTCCTTCCTCCGCGGCATCGACCCGTTGCGCTGCAGTGCCTACGTCGCCAACCTCGGCAGCGTCGGCCTCGGCGCGGCCTACCACCACCTGTTCGAGTGGGGAACGTGCAGCATCTTCGTGACCATCGGCAAGGTGCAGCCCACCGTCGTCGTCGGGGAGGACGGGCAGCCGACCGTACGGCGGACGCTGGAGCTGAAGATCGCCCTCGACGAGCGGATCGCGGACGGCTACTACGACGCGCGCGCCCTCGAGCTCTTCGACACCTACCTGAACGACCCCACGCAGCTCCAGCGGATCTAGGACGGGACGACGATGTCCGGCACACCCTGGCTGGCCTCCTACGGTGACCTGCCGACCGACATCGCGGTGCCGGACGCGACGATGTACGAGCTGGTGGCCGAGACGGCGCGACGGGTTCCACGGGCAACGGCCTTGATCTACTTCGGCCGGCAGATCTCCTACCGCGACCTGCTGGCGGACATCGACCGGTGCGCAGAGGCCTTCCGCCGGCACGGCATCAGGCCCGGCGACAGCGTGATGCTGTCCATGCCGAACGTGCCCAATGCGATCGTCATGTTCTACGCGCTGAACCGCATCGGTGCCAGGGCTGTGATGACGCACCCGCTCTCGTCGCCGCCGGAGCTGCAGCACTACCTCACACAGACCCAGAGCCGGTGGGCGGTGACCATGGACCTGTTCTACGGCCGCTTCCGCGACATCCTCGAACAGACCTCCGTCGAGCGCCTGCTGATCACCCGTTTCTCCGACTACCTGAGTGGGGCGAAGAAGCTCGGCTTCTCGGTCACGAAGGGTCGCAAGATCGCACCGGTGCCGGCAGGGGATCCGCGCGTGCTGGACTGGAAGGACTTCCTCAAGGGTGCCCGTCCGCGAGGAGGCTACGTCCGCGCCGGTGACCCCAAGGAAGGGAGCGTGGTGCTGTTCAGCGGCGGCACGTCGGCCCTGCCGAAGGGCATCGAGCTGTCATCTGCCAGCTTCAACGCGCTCGCCGTCTCGATGCGTGCGATCACCGGGATCAAGCCAGGGAACAGCGTGCTGGCGATCCTGCCCGTGTTCCACGGGTTCGGTCTCGGGCTGTGCATCCACACCCCGCTCACCGTCGGCGCCTTCGCCATCCTCGTGCCCGAGTTCTCCACGAAGGTCTACATCGACAACCTTGTGAAGCACTCCCCGTCCTTCATCGCCGGGGTGCCGACCCTCTTCCAGGCGCTCCTCGCGGAGAAGAAGTTCGCAAAGGTCCGCTTCACGAAGCTCCTCGGCGCCTACTCCGGCGGTGACTCGCTCACCAGCGACCTGAAGGCGCGCTTCGACACCGCGCTTGCCGCACAGGGGAGTCGGGTGGAGCTCACGGAGGGCTACGGCCTCACCGAGTGCGTCACGGCCTGCACGGTGTCCCCGCCGCATGCGTACCGCGAGAACTCGATCGGCATCCCGATTCCGGGGATGCGCGTGAAAGTGGCCGACGCAACGGGAGTGGAGCTGGCCTACGGGACGGAGGGCGAGATCTGCGTCACCGGGCCCACCCTGATGAACGGCTACCTCAATGAGCCCACGGCGACGGCTGACACCCTGCGGGTGCACGATGACGGGCGCACCTGGCTGCACACCGGCGACATCGGCACGATGGACGCTGACGGCTACCTCTACTTCAAGGGCCGCACCAAGCGCATCATCAAGGTGTCGGGGGTGTCGGTGTACCCGGCACAGGTGGAGCAGGTGCTCGAGGCCCATCCCCGCGTCCAGCGTGCCTGCGTCATCGGGACGCCGGATGAGTACCAGATGTCGTCGGTGAAGGCCTTCGTCGTGCCGGCCGGTGACGCGAAGGGCGACCAGGTGCTGCGGGACCAACTCCTCGTCCACTGTCGAAAGCACCTCATGAAGTGGGCCGTCCCGCGCAGCATCGAGTTCCGCACGTCACTGCCCACCACCCTCGTGGGAAAGATCGCCTACACCCAGCTCGAGAAGGAGGAGCGGGACCGGCTCGACGGGGAAGTGCCCTAGTCCTCCAGGCTCATCGGCCCGTAAACCAGCCGGTCGGACTCGTAGAGGGTCACCGTGTGGACGCCGCCCTCCGCGAGTTCCGCGTAGCTCGCGCTGAGCCACGCCTCAGCCTCGGCCTGGTCGTCGAACTCGACGTCGAGGCCGAGATCGGCCGCCGCCTCCTGCGTTGGCTCGGGCATCGCTGCCCAGTAGTAGCCCATGGCTCAGATCTCGTCTCCCGGCTTCACCCGCGGTGCTGGCATGCGCAGCCGGCGAAGGTTGATGGCGCGGTTCAGCATGTAGGCGAGCAGGCCCTTGAGCGGCACGTTGGGCAGGCGAGCTGTGTGCAGCTTCTTGTACTTGGTCCACATCAGGAAGATGTCGATGGCGATCAGGGCGAAGATGCCGTAGGTGAACCACGTCACGAGGTAGGCAGCGTCGGTGCTGAAGGAACTCACCAGCAGCGAGAACGCGAGCGTGATCATCAGGATCGGCATCGAGTAGCCGGCGACGCTGCGTCGGGAGTCGATGAAGTCGCGCATCAGGACCTTGCCCGGCGTGCCCTCGGTGCGGGCGAATTGCTCGTCGCGCAGGGAGTTCTTCGCCGCACGCTCCTTGACCCGCATCTCCTTCGCGCTCAGGGTGGGGTTGAGCCGTTCCCTGCGTGCAGCCTCGGCCTCACGACGCGAAGGTGTGGGGGCCTCCTTCTTCGCGGACTTCGCCTGGTCGGCGGTCTCGACTGGCTTCGATTCGGGCAAGGCCTTCTCGGACCGGTCGTAGGGACGGAACAATGCCACTTCAATACCTCGCTGTGGTGAAGGATGTCTGCAACATCCTAGGTCAATCGGCACTCGCCGGGTTCAGGGGGTTTGCGCGTGGTCGAGGCCGACGAGCTGTCCGGGGCAGAGCTGGCGTACCAGCGCGCCCTCACGGCCCTCCACGAGGCGCGGGCCGAGCTGTCGGATGTCGACGCCGCGCGGCGTCGCTTCGCCTTCGACAGGGCCCGCATGTCCGGTGAGGCAGCAGCAGCGCGGGCGGCGGGGCTCGACACCGCGCACGCTGCCCTCACCTCCCGGGTGGACGCCCTGCGCGAGCAGGCTGCGGCCCTGCGGGCGGAACTGCGTCGGCTCACCGACGACACCGGAAGCGAACCGGACGACCTCCCGGAGGAGCCGGACAGCGAGGGGTTCCAGCAGCCGCCCTTCGAGGCGAACCCGTGAGGGTGGCCGTCGTCTGCGGACGCATCGGCGACCTCGACCCGGTTGCCGCAGGGACGGCGCTGGCCCGCGGCATCGCACCCCACGCCCAGGTGGCTCTCGCCCCGGTCGCAGCCGGCGGCCCCGACCTCGCCGGTGCCGTTGCGGCACTCACCGGCGGCGAGGCCCGCACCGAGGGACGGGGCTGGCTGGTCCGCTGGCCGGGTGCCGTGCTGATCGGCTTCGCCCAGCCGGAAGTGCCGGCCTGGGCGCCCCGGGCGACGACCACCGACGTGGGGGAGTGGATCGCTGCCTGCGTGGGCGATGCCGAACGCGTGGTGCTCGACCTCACCGGCGTCACGGCCCACGACGGCGGGGAGGGCCTGCTCGCGGCAGCCGGTGCAGCGCTGGCCGGCCGCGACCTGGTGGGCCTCGTCGCCTCCGACGAGCGGGAACTGCCGGCGACGGGGATCGGTGGCGGACTGGCCCGGCGGGCCTTCGCCGGCCGGGTGGACGTCGCGGAACTGCTGGCAGCCGACGCCGTCCTCGCAGCGCGGGCCGCATCGCTCGGCTCCGGCCTTGCCACTGCTCCGGGCGGCGGCGCTGCCGGTGGTTGCGGGCTCGCGGTGCTTGCCAACGGCGGAGAGCTGAGCACCGGTACGCAGTTTTGCCACCGCATCGCCGGCCTCGCTGAGACGCTGCCCAGGGCGGATCTCGTCGTCACCGGCTGCACCGAACTGTCGGCCCTCGATCGGGGTGGCCCGGTCGTGCAGGCCGTCGCCGGATGGGCTGATGAGGCGGAACGTCCTTGCGTCCTGTTCACGACGGGTGCCGGCCTTGCCCGGCGTGAGCTCCGCACGCTCGGCCTCGAGGCTGCGCACCTGCTGCCGGCCGGGCCGCCGACTCCGGATGGCCTCACGGCCACGGCTGCCCGAATCGCGGCTGGGTGGGTTCCGGGCCTCCGATGGCCTTGAGTAGACTGTGCTGACCGGCGGAATACCGGCCCGGCTGGGCAGGTTGAACGCACTGGAACCTCAGTCCGGAAGGAATTCAGGCAGATATGACGACGATCGAATCCCCCATCACCACCACCACCGATGGCCTTGCCCTCACCCCCGTTGCGGCACAGAAGGTCAAGGACCTGATCGCCAACGAGGACGTCGAGACGCTCGCGCTGCGCATTTCCGTTGCCCCTGGTGGCTGCTCCGGCCTGCGCTACCAGCTGCAGCTGGACGACCGCGAGCTCGACGGCGACGTCGTGGCCGCCTGGCACGGGGTCACCGTCGTCACCGACCGCATGAGCGCCCCCTACCTATCGGGTGCGACCATCGACTTCGTCGACACCATCGAGCAGCAGGGTTTCACCATCGACAACCCCAACGCCCAGGGCTCCTGTGCCTGTGGGGACAGCTTCCACTGAGCAGGGCTGACAGCTAGGGTTTCGCGCACCAGTAGGTATCGAACCGGAAGGCGCCCTCGTGGTCCGACAGCTACGCCCGAAGAAGCTGCTGCTTGCCGGGTCGGTGCTCGGCGCCACGCTGGCCCTCGCCGGGTGCAGTGCGGAAACCGCGGCGCAGTGGGGTCGCTTCGGCCTTCCCGAGGCAGCCAGTGACCGTGCGCCGTTCGTCGGCAACCTCTGGGTGGGCGCCTGGATCGCATCCCTGGTCGTCGGTGTCTTCGTCTGGGGCCTGATCGTCTGGGTGATGATCCGGTACCGCAAGCGGCAGCCCGACGAGGAGCCGCGCCAGACCCGGTACAACTTGCCGCTCGAACTCCTGTACACCCTCGTGCCGTTCCTGATCATCGGTGTGCTGTTCTTCTACACCGTCCAGGCCCAGAACGGGGTGCTGGCGAAGGAGACCGCCAGGCCGGTGACAACGGTGAACGTGATCGGCCAGAAGTGGTCGTGGACGTTCAACTACATGGAGGCTTCGAACTCGGCTGTCGGGGCCGTCGTGCACCAGGCAGGCACGATCGACAAGATCCCCGACCTGTACCTCCCCGTGAACAAGCCGGTGCGGTTCAACCTTGCCTCCGCCGACGTGATCCATTCCTTCTGGGTCCCGGCCTTCTACTTCAAGCTGGACGTGATCCCCGGCCGGCACAACTCGTTCGACATCACCCCTGACAGGGTCGGCGTCTACTCCGGCAAGTGCGCAGAGCTCTGCGGCACCTACCACGCTGCGATGCTCTTCACCGTCCACGTCGTGCCGGAGCAGGAGTACATCGCGTACCTCAACGACCTCAAGTCCAAGGGCCAGGTGGGCGAGATCACCGCGCCCGACTACCCGAACGTCGTACCGACCGTCCCTGCGGTTGAGGGGGAGAAGAAATGACGACGATCGTCAGTCGCGTCGGCGCGGACGTGGTGGAGTCCCGTCCGCTGGTTGAGCGCAAGCGGTGGGGCACCCTCGCGATGAAGCTGCTGACCACAACCGATCACAAGGTGATCGGCAACATGTACTTCGTCGTGTCGCTGGGCTACTTCGCCTTCGCCGGCCTGCTGGCCCTCGCGATCCGCGCAGAACTCGCGTTCCCCGGCCTGCAGTTCATGCACTACGAGACGTTCAACCAGTTCTTCACGATGCACGGCACGCTGATGCTGCTGATGTTCGCGACGCCGATGTTCGTTGCTTTCGCCAACGCGATCATGCCGCTGCAGATCGGCGCACCGGACGTCGCGTTCCCGCGGATGAACGCCTTCAGTTTCTGGCTGTACCTGTTCGGATCGCTGACGGCCTGTGCCGGCTTCCTCACCCCCGGCGGTGCTGCGAGTTTCGGCTGGTTCGCCTACGTTCCCCTTTCGGACGCGGTGAACTCGCCCGGCGTCGGCGGTGACCTGTGGGTGATGGGCCTCTACGTGATGGGCCTCTCCACGATCCTCGGTGGCGTGAACTTCATCACGACGATCATCACGATGCGGGCCCCGGGCATGACCATGTTCCGGATGCCCATCTTCACCTGGAACATCCTGGTGACCTCGATCATGATCCTGATCTGCTTCCCCGTGCTGGCCGCCGGCCTGCTGGTGCTGGAGGCCGACCGCAGGCTGGGGACGCACATCCTCGATCCATCCACCGGTGGCGCGATCCTGTGGCAACACCTGTTCTGGTTCTTCGGGCATCCCGAGGTCTACATCATCGCCCTGCCGTTCTTCGGCATCATCACCGAGATCCTTCCGGTGTTCAGCCGCAAGCCCGTCTTCGGCTACATCGGCCTCGTTGCCGCGACGCTGAGCATCGGCGCCCTTTCGATCGCGGTCTGGGCCCACCACATGTTCGTCACCGGTGCTGTGAACCTGCCGTTCTTCTCCTTCATGACGTTCATGATCGCCGTCCCGACGGGTGTGAAGTTCTTCAACTGGATCGGCACGATGTGGGGCGGAGCCATCAGTTTTGACACGCCCATGATCTGGGCGATCGGCTTCCTCACCACCTTCCTCTTCGGCGGCCTGACGGGCATCATGCTGGCCTCCCCGCCGCTGGACTTCCCGGTGTCCGACACCTACTTCGTCGTTGCGCACTTCCACTACGTGCTGTTCGGCACGGTCGTGTTCGCGATGTTCGGTGGCTTCTACTACTGGTGGCCGAAGCTGACCGGACGGATGCTGAACGAGCGGCTGGGCAAGTTGCACTTCTGGCTGCTGTTCATCGGCTTCCACACCACCTTCCTGGTGCAGCACTGGCTGGGTGTGGAGGGCATGCAGCGGCGTATCGCCGACTACCTGCCGACCGAGGGCTTCACCTTCCTGAACCAGGTCTCCACCGTCGGCGCCTTCCTGCTGGGCGTCTCGATGCTGCCCTTCATCTGGAACGTGTGGATCACCCGCAAGTCACCGCTGGTGAACACTGACGACCCGTGGGGTTGGGGACGCTCGCTGGAGTGGGCGACCAGCAGCCCGCCGCCGCGTTTCAACTTCACCAAGCTGCCGCGGATCCGCTCCGAGTCGCCCGCCTTCGACATCTCGCACCCTGCAGTGCCCCGGCCGATCAATCCGGCGCAGGAAGCCATTGATGGAGCCATCTCCGAGGAGGCCCAGAAGTGAAGGCCGAACGGTGGATGTTCGTTTTCGTCGCTGCATTCTTCGTAGTCGTGATTCCGATCTACTGGTTCATGGCGCACGAAATCATCGGCACGGTGGCATTGCTGCTTACCCTCGCCTTCTTCGGAATGCTGTCGGTCTTCTTCACCGTCCAGTCGAACAAGATCGACGCGCGTCCCGAGGACCGCAAGGATGGCGAGATCATCGAGGGTGCGGGCGAGGTCGGATTCTTCCCGTCCAGCAGCATCTGGCCCTTCTGGGCCGGGCTCACCGTCACGATCATGGCACTGGGGCCGGTGTTCGGCTGGTGGCTGACCCTGCTCGGCGTCGGCATGGGTATCTGGGCTGTGACCGGGTGGTGCTACCAGTACTACCGGGATGACTACCAGCACTGAGCCGGTGCCTGGCGAATTCACTGAAAAGGCCTGTCCACCGCCGGGGTGACAGACGGTCAACACCGCAGCCAATAGGCTGTCCCCGCCCCACTCTGGGGCCCGGGGAGGAATAGATGGACAAGCCGAGTTTCGCCGAGCGATTCCGTTATTGGTTCGACAACTGGATGTCGCGCGGCACCATTGCGCTGATGGGCCTTCTCGGCATCGCCACCGTAGTTCTTGTCGTGGGGGTCACCTTCCTGGTGTGGGTCTTCCGCGCCTTCCCCGAGGATGCTCCCGACGGCGACTTCATCGACATCCTGTGGGGCGGCCTGATGCGGACGCTCGACTCCGGAACGATGGGCGGCGACGTCGGCTGGGGCTTCCGCGTGCTCATGCTGGTGGTGACAGTCGGCGGCCTGATCATCGTGGCGAGCCTGATCGGCATCGTGTCGGGTGCGTTCGACAGCAAGGTCGAGGAACTCCGCAAGGGACGTTCCCGCGTGCTCGAGCACGACCACACGCTCATCCTCGGCTGGAACTCCAAGATCCACTCGGTCGTCCACGAGCTCGCGATCGCCAACGAGTCCCGCGGCCGCGCCACCATCGTGGTGCTGGCGGACAAGGACAAGGTCGAGATGGAGGACGAGATCCGCCTCGCGGCGGGCAACCTCGGCAAGACCAGC